>Ga0136846_1231073_pt1 | contig 16949 bp, 11 predicted proteins | sample HopSoiMetagenom2_FD_96841 | JGI IMG/M metagenome (GOLD analysis project Ga0136846, IMG submission 96841) | Grasslands soil microbial communities from Hopland, California, USA - 2 Assembly 2016 (version 4) | ecosystem: Environmental > Terrestrial > Soil > Grasslands | place: USA: Hopland...
CCCTTCCTGAACGTGTGCAGCACGTCCTCGAGACGAAACTGCACCGGCGTGACCTCCCCCGGCTTCATGGGCTCCGGGGCCGAGAACGACTTTCGAAACCGCGCGCGCATGATCTCGCCGCGCACGAGCTGCTGATAGCCGCGCATGTGCACCGTCTTGTTAGGCTGGTACGGGCTGTCCAGCTCGTCGGTCGGATAGACGTCGATGAGCTTCACGACGAAGTCGGCGTCTGTGCCGGTGCTGCTCACCTGAAGGCGCGCGGTGATCGCGCCGCCGACCGTCACGTCTTCGCGAAGCGCCTCCGTCTGGAACGTCAGCACGTCACGACGAGAGCTGAAGCAGCGCTGATCATCGCTCATGTACTGATACAGCACACCATCCTCGATCGTGGGCCCGTTGCACCGACTCGGTACCGGCTTGGCGGGATCACTCTCATACTCGCGGTATGCGCTTGCTTCGCGCGGCGCGGTGGTGGAGAGCGAGCCATCCGGGTGGAAGTAGTACATCCGAGCGCTCGCGGCGGGTGACGGCCAGCGGTCGAAGCGCTCCCACCGCTTTCGGCCAGTATCGAACATCAGTGCGTCGGGCAGGCGAGCGTTCCCGTCACCCTTGAGGTACGCGTGGAAGAACCGGGTCTCCACGTCGCGCTGGTACTTCGTCTCCAGCGAGTCGCCGAAATACAGATCACCATGCACGGAGTGCGCGACATCCTGCGCGGCCCATCCCCGGTGGCGCCACGGGCCCATCACGATCGTGGTGCGAGCGCGCGGGTTGTTGGTCTTGAGCGTCTGGTAGACCGCAAGTGGTCCATACAGATCCTCGGCGTCGAACCATCCGCCCACGACCAACATGGCGTGCGTGACTCCCCGGAGCGCGTGCGGGACGGCTCGCGCCTGCCAGAACTCGTCGTAGTTCGGGTGGGCGACGACCTGCCGCCAGAAGATGTTGTTCTTGTAGTAGCGCTGCGTGATGTTGCTGAGCGGGCCTAACGACAGATGGAACGCGTAGTCGTCGCCTCCTCCCAGCTCGGACATCTTCTGGAACTCCGCGAGCCACCAAGGGGTTTTGGTGAGCCCCGGTCGCGGCATCCCGAAGATCGGATACGCGGCGAACGCGGCCTGCACGAGCGCGCCGTTGTGGTGGAAGTCCTCGAAGAACAGGTCGGTGACGGGCGCCTGCGGCGAGGACGCGACGAGCGCGGGGTGGCGCGACACGGCGCCCATCGAGGCGAAGAACCCCGGGTAGCTGATGCCCCACTGTCCGACCTTGCCGCTGTTTTTGGAAACGTTCTTCAGCAGCCAGTCGATGGTGTCGTAGGTGTCCGATGCCTCGTCGACCGCCTTCCTGTCGCGCGCCTTGATCGAGTCAGCGATGAAGGGTCGCACGTTCTCGAACGTTCCCTCGGACATGTAGCGGCCCCGGACATCCTGGTACACGAAGATGTACTTCTCGTGCATCAGAAACCGATTGGGGCCGAGCGTCCGGGCGTACGCATTCGGTCCGTATGGCGCGACCGAGAATGGCGTGCGCTGGAGGAGAATCGGATACCGGTTCGAGGCCGATGCGTCCTTCGGCACGTAGACGATCGTGAACAGATGCGCGCCATCGCGCATGGGGATGCGAACTTCGCGCTTCGTGTAGTTCTGACGGACGAATACCGAGTCGGGAACTGAGGCCTGCGCCAGAAGCGGCACGGATACCCCGACAATGAATAGCACGGCGATCAGACGCATTTGGATTTGGGGAATGACAAACCGCCCGCGAACGGTAACACGTTCGCGGGCGGCTGGAGTCAGCGGCGTGTGCGAGTCAGGTCACGCCCACTTGAGATCCTGCTTCGAGAGCGGCAGCGAGCGAACGCGCTTGCCCGTCACCGCATAGATGGCCGAGCAGAGCGCCGGAACCACTGGGGGCAGGGCGGGTTCACCGAGACCCGTCGGCGGATTGTCCGTGATCTTGAAATGGACCTCCACAGGCGGGACCTGCCTGAGCCGCAGGAGCGGGAACGCGTTGAAGTTCGACTGCGTCGTCTGCCCGTTCTCGATCGTGATCTCCTGGCCTAACGCCTCGCCGATCCCGTCGAGCACCGCCCCCTGCACCTGATTCTCGGCATTGAGCGGGTTGATGATCTGGCTTCCCACATCGCCGGCGACCCACACCTTATCGACTTTTACTGCGCCGTCCTTCGCGATCGTTGCCTGTACGACTTCCGCGAAGTATCCCCTATGGCTGAAGTGGAACGCGACGCCCATGCCGGTGCCTTTCGGGAGCGCGGTCTTGCCCCAGCCCGACTTGTCGCGGACGAGCTCCAGCACGCCGCTCATGCGTGCCGCCTCGAACCCCGGTGGCGCGCCCGCTGGTCCGGGGTCCTGCGAGATCGGCGTGTTGGACAGGATGTCGAGCCGGAACTGCAGCGGATCCTTGCCCGCCGCCGCCGCGAGCTCGTCGATGAACGACTGCGTCGCGAACGCGATGCCATTGCTGCCGGGGGCGCGGAGCGCTCCCGTCGGGACGCCTAACGCCATGACCGACGCGTCGAGCGCGAAGTTCGGGATGAATCGGGCCGGGAACTCCGTCGCGCCGATCCCTGCGCTGGACGCGAACGGCAGCGGCGTGTTCGGTTGGGCCGGCGCCGCCATGCGCTCCGGATCGCCGAACGACACGAAGTGGTTGCGCCACGCGACCAGCTTGCCGCTCGAATCGACGGCGCCCTTGAGGTAGTGGTAGCCCGCGGGACGGTAGAAGTCGTGCTGCATGTCGTCCTCGCGCGTCCACAGCAGCTTCACGGGGACGCCAACCTCCTTCGCGATCCACGCCGCCTCGACCATGTAGTCGTTATTGAGCCGACGGCCGAAGCCGCCGCCTCCGCGTACCATGTGGATCGTGATATCGGTGTCCTTGAGGCCTAACGTCTGCATGACCAGCGCGCGCCCCGGCTCCGGCAGCTGCGACTGCGACCAGATCTCGAGCTTGCCGTCCTTGAAGTGCGCGGTGCAGTTCTGCGGCTCGAGCGGTGCGTGGGAGATGAACGGATAGAAGTAGCGCGCTTCGACCACTTTCGCTCCGCTGTTGCCATTGAACGCGGCGTCGACGTCGCCGTCCTTCCGGAGCGAACGCATCGGTGTCTTCTTCGACAGCTCGGCCGCCTGCGCGTCGAAGCTCGCGCTGCTCTGCGACGACGTGGGGTGCTCCTCCCACGTGACCTTGAGCTTTGCGCGTGCCGACTTCGCGGCCCACCAGGTGTCCGCGACGATCGCGACGCCGCCTAACAAGCCCTGCAGCTGCTGCCCGCCGTCGACGACGAAGGCGTGCTTGACGCCTGGCTCTTTCTTGATCTCGTCGAGATTCGCCGACTTGACCTTCGCGGCGAAGACCGGCGCCTTCTCGAACACCGCGTATCGCATGCCCGGCATTGTGACGTCGATGCCGAAGAGCGGCTTGCCCGTCACGATCCGGTGGTTGTCCACGCCCGGCATGCCCTTCCCGATGAGCGTGAACTGCTTCGGGTCCTTGAGCTTCACGGTTTCCATGTCGGGCGGCGTGATCGTCGCCGCCTTTGCGGAAAGCTCGCCGTAGGACGCCTTCCGGTTGCTCGCCTGGTGGATGACCGTGCTCGCGCTCGTGGTGAGCTCGGACTCGGGTACGTTCCACGTCTGCGCCGCGGCGGTCACTAGCACCGCGCGCGCGGCCGCGCCGACCTTGCGCATCGGCATCCAGTTCACTGGCGTTGCCGTGCTGCCGCCGGCGAACTGTCGCTGGAACTTCACCGTGTCGAGCGGCGCCTGCTCGACCTTCACCTTCGACCAGTCGGCGTCGAGCTCGTCGGCGATGATCATCGGCAGCATCGTCTTCACGCCCTGACCGACCTCGGGGTTCTTCGCGATGATCGTGATCGATCCGTCGGGCGTGATGCGGATGAACGCGTTAGGCTGGAAGTCGGCCGCGGTCTTTGGCGCGCCGGCGAGACGAGCGCTGGCGTTCGCCACCGGCTCGATGTACGTCGCCAGGAGGACGCCGCCGCCCGCCAGGGCGCTCACGCGCAGGAACTGACGGCGATCCACGGGTGTCTTGGTGTCCATGGTAGTCTCCTCAGTTCTTGTCGGACTTGCCGGTCCGACTCGCGGCGTTGGCATCCGTCGCCGGCATCGCAGCCGCCTTGTGAATGGCCTCGCGGATGCGCAGGTACGTCCCGCATCGGCAGAGGTTGCCGTTCATCGCCGTGTCGATGTCCGCGTCGCTCGGGTTCGCGTTTCTCGCGAGCAGCGCCGCCGCCGACATGATCTGGCCCGCCTGGCAGTATCCGCACTGCGGCACGTCCACGGCTTCCCATGCGCGCTGCACCGGATGCGTGCCGTCGGCGGAGAGGCCTTCGATCGTCGTGATCTCGGAGCCTTGCACGCGCTGAACCGGTGTCCGACATGACCGCGTCGGCGTGCCCTTCACGTGGACCGTGCACGCGCCGCACTGCCCGATGCCGCAGCCGTACTTCGTTCCCTTCAGATCGAGAACGTCGCGCAGCACCCACAGCAGTGGCATGTCGGCAGGGACATCGACGGACGTGGACTTTCCGTTGACCTTGAACGTGAACGTCATGGGAATTGGGGTCGAGGACTACTTCTTCACGTACCTCTTCAACGCACGAGGGCCTACTTCCGCTCCGTAGATGTTTCCGGCGGCATCCGCGGCCACGCCCTCGGCGGCGCTGGTGTTGTTCGCACTTTCTACTGGATCCGGGATGAACGCCGTGACCTTCCCATCCTTGGCGCTGCCGACGCGGATGCCGCGCTTCCAGGCCGCGTGCTCCTTCTCGACGGAGCCGGACTCCGAGTCGGCCACGTAGAGGCGATCCTGCTTGTCGATGTAGATGCCGCTCGGCCTGCTGAACTGATACCACGTGTCGAGCAGCTTGCCGTTCTGGTCGAGAATCTTGATGCGGTTGTTGCCTCGATCGCCGACGAACAGCCGACCCCGCGAGTCCATCGCGAGCGCGTGCGGCTGGTCATAGTCGTCAGGCCCGTGCCCGAACTGCCCCCACGTGGCGATTAGCTTGCCGTCCTTCGAGAACTTGAGGATGCGGGCGATCGACCCGGCGCCCGATGAATGCCCCTCGGCCACGTAGATCTCGCCGTTAGGCGCGACGAGGACGTCGTTGGGCTGCCAGAAGTAACCCGAGTCGCTGGCGCCCGCGCCGCCGGCCTTGCCAAGCGTCATCAGCAACTTTCCGTCAGGGCTGAACTTGAAGACTTGGTGGCCCGCCGGCGGATTCCGCGGCTGTGCGTTACGGCCGAGTGTGCAGGAGCAGTCGGTGACCCAGACGTTGCCGTCGCGGTCGACGTCGATGCCGTGGGGTGATAGAAGCATGCCGGCCCCAAAGGCCTTCTGGACGTTGCCTGTCGCGTCGAAGAGGTAGATCGAATTCAGCGGCGAACCGGCACACGCGTTCGCGCCGCACCGCTCGGCGACCCACACGCTTTTACCGTCAGGGGCGATCGCGACCGCGCTGGTGGATCCCCAGCCGCGGCCATCGGGCAGCTTCGCCCATCCTTCGACTGTCTGGTACGGATTCGGGAGGTCGTTGATGGGCTTGGTAGTGGTCTGCCCCTGGGCTGCGGATGTCGCGAGCCCGAGGATCACTACCGCGCGACCTGCATGCACCATGTGAAGGCTCTCCGCGGTGGGGTCGACAATCCTACAATCAACAGAGTTGGCAACGCCCGGGGCAAGGGCGGGCTGTTCAGGAGAATGTGCGGTTCCGGAGGTGAGCACTGTCATTCCGGAATGACACTCTTCTTTGTCGCCTGTCGCCTGTCGCCTGTCGCCTGTCGCCTGTCGCCTGTCCGCGGCAGTCGCCCGTCTCCGTGTATTTTCCAGCATGGATACATCCGTTCTCACCCGGAACAACGTCCGGGTCTTCGGGCAGGGCACCCAGCCCATGCTGTTCGCGCACGGGTTCGGGTGCGACCAGAATATGTGGCGCTACGTCACCCCGGCCTTCGCGGACGACTACAGGATCATCGTCTTCGACTACGTCGGGTCCGGCAAGTCCGACCTCTCGGCCTACGACCCCAAGCGGTACTCCGCCCTTGCCGGCTACGCCGAGGACGTGCTCGAAGTCATCCACTCGCTCGACCTCACGGACGTCATTTTCGTCGGGCATTCCGTCAGCAGCATGATAGGCCTTCTGGCGACGAATCAGGAGCCCGAGCGATTCGCTCAGCTGATCATGGTCGGCCCGTCCCCGCGGTACATCAACGACCCGCCCTATGTGGGTGGCTTCGAGCGGAAGGACATCGAGGGCCTCCTCGAGACGATGGAGAAGAATTACATCGGCTGGGCCAACTTCCTCGCGCCCGCGATCATGAAGAACGCCGATCGGCCCGAGCTCAGCCGCGAGCTCGAGGAGAGCTTCTGCTCGACCGACCCGGTGATCGCACGGCGGTTTGCCGAAGCCACGTTCTTTTCCGATAATCGAGCGGACCTGGCTGGTGTCCGTGTGCCGTCGCTCATCATGCAGTGCTCCGACGACCTGATCGCGCCATTCGACGTGGGAGAATATCTGCACCGAACCATGCCTCAGAGCACGCTCCGCGTGCTTCAGGCGACCGGGCACTGCCCACACATGAGTCACCCCGAAGAAACGATCGCGGTGATCCGCGAGTACTTGAGCGGACGGTGACGGGTCGACTGTCGGACGTCGATATTGGCGTCGACTCTCTGCTCGACGCCGCTCCCTGCGGATTCATCGCGTTCGCCGACGACGGGACGATCCGCGCCGCGAACGCGACGCTCTGCGACATGCTGGGGTACGTCCGCGACGAGCTGCAGGGCCGGCGCCTCGAGTCCATTCTGAACCTCGGCAGCCGGATCTTCTACCAGACGCACTTCTTCCCGCTCGTCAAGCTGCAGGGGAGGGCCGAGGAGATCTTCCTGCTGCTGCGGTCGAAGAGTGGCGACGACGTCGCGACCCTCTGCAATGCCGTTAGGCGGCAGCGCGGCGGCGAGTCGATCACCGACTGCGTCTTCATGCGCGTGCACGAGCGTCAGAAGTTCGAGGACGCCCTGCTACGCGCCAAGAAAGCGGCCGAGGAGGCCAACGAGCTGCTCGAGCGTCAGGCGATGGAGCTCGAGATGAGCGAACAGCAACTCCTCGAGCAGGGTGAAGAGCTCGAGCGACAGCGCACGCTCGCCGAGGAAGCGAACCGTGCCAAGAGCGCGTTCCTCGCGACGATGAGCCATGAGCTGAGAACGCCGCTCAATGCGATCGGTGGCTACGTGCAGCTGATCGAGTTAGGCATCCAGGGTCCGATCACCGAAAAGCAGGCGGATTCGCTCGCTCGCATCTCGCGGGCACAGCGCCACCTGCTCCGGCTGATCAACGATATCCTGAACCTCGCGCGTATCGAGGCAGGGCGGGTCGAGTACAACCTTGCATCCTGTCATCTCAAGGAGATGGTTGACGCCGTCCTCCCGATGGTCGAGCCGCAGCTTCAGTCTCGTGGCGTCCGGTATTCCGTGGACGTCGCGCCGGACCTCACCGCGTACGCCGACCGGGAGAAGGTGCAGCAGATTCTCCTCAACCTCCTGTCGAACGCGACCAAGTTCACTCCGGCCAACGGGTCGGTGGCCGTCACCGCCGCTGTGATGGGTGAACGCCAAGAGCGCGTGGCCCTCGCCGTTCGCGACACCGGCGTCGGGATTCCGGCGGAACGGCTCGCGCAGGTATTCGAGCCGTTCGTCCAGGTGGACGACAGTCACGCACGTCGAGCGGAAGGCTCAGGCCTCGGCCTCGCCATCAGCCGCGACCTCGCGCGCGGCATGGGCGGCGAGCTCACGGCAGAGAGTGAGGTCAAAGTCGGCTCTGCCTTCACGCTCACATTGCCAGCGCTACTGCCGACATAAGCCGTTAGGCTCCGGCTTCGGCTGGTCCACTACGGGCCGATGGCTGAGGTTGGCCACATCCGCCACGTAGTCCCGAATGAAGCGCCCGATCTTCGTCATTCGGTCATACGCGATGTACTGCGCCTCGTCGCTCACCATGTGGTAATCGATGTACCACGCGGCTGCGGCGAAGAACGCCACAGGAATGCCGTAGCGCGCATACATGTAGTGGTCGCTGCGGCAATATCCGTTGGTGGGGTCGTTGTCCCGGTCGAACTCGTAGTCGAGTGCGAACCTGTGCTCCGGCCGCGCGTTCACCTTCTCCACCATGTTCCCGAGCTCCGTGGAGAGGCGCCGTGGGCCGATAACGACAAGCGCGTTAGGCCCACCTGGCGGATTGTCGACCGGATCGCCTCGCCCCATCTGGTCCATGTTCACCTGCGCGACGATCGAGTCACGCGGTACCGTCGGGTGATCGGAGAAGTACTGCGCGCCGTACAATCCCTTCTCCTCGGCCGTGTGCCATACGAATAGCAACGATCGTCTCGGCTTGACCTTCGCCTTTACGAACGACTCCGCGAGCTCGAGCGCGAGGACGGTACCGCTGCCGTCATCGTCGGCACCATTGAAGATCGAGTCGAGCCGGACGCCGTGCACGCGATGCAGGCTATCGAGGATCGCGTGGATGCGCGTCCACTGCTCGTCGGTCACCTGAGGCGGCGGGGGATCGTCGGCGCCTCGAACACGCACGACCTGGTTGAACGCGCGAATGGAGTCGTGATCCACAGGCGCTCCCATGCCGACGTGGTCGTGATGCGCACCGATCGCCACGTACGTCGCGCGCAGCTTGGGGTCACTACCGCGAACGATTCCGACGACGTTGTACGCCGGTGCCTCGGTCGGTCCATCGATGAAGCCGGCGCTTCCGCTCAGTGGCAAACCGGCGGTGCCGATCGCGAGCTGGTCGAACGACCCGGTGAACATGGCGGCCGCGGCAGCCCTCGTGACCGAGATGATCGTGAGCGGCGCGACGCCGCTCGCCGCGGTCGAGTCCCAATAGGTCTCGCGTCGAATTCGGTACGCGCTGGGAGCGCCGAGGTCCAGCGTGACCACCCCGATGGCTCGCGCGACTGTAAAACGACGCAGGTTGTCGATCTGCCAGAATGGAAACGCGGGCGCCGCGAAGACGACCAGCTTGTCGCGCGTGAGGTCCGGCGCGATGGTCGAATCGCCTACGCGACCGCCGTAAACGGTCGCGACATTGTCACCGCGAGATCCTCCGCCGAACGGCTGGCCGCCAAGCGCGAGCGCGAAGCCCAGCTTGGGGATGACGAGATAGTCCGAGCCCCATCGTAGTGACCGCTCGCCGACCCGCAGAACTCCAGTCGTGTCCGGTCTGCGCGAGACCCACGGGATTCGCTGCAGGTACGTGCCGCTGTCCCCCGCAGGCTCGAGACCGAGTCGTTTGAGCTCGCCCGCGATGTACCGCGCCGACCGAAGTCCGCCGCGCTTCCCGGTGTCGCGTCCCTCCATCGAGTCATCGGCGATGATGTACGTGCGCGAGCGAACGTCCTCGGTGGTGATGTCCGGCGACGTGGGTTTCCGGGACAGCGATGGCGCCGCCACGAACACGATCAGCGCCAGCGCGCGAGCGATGGGACGAATCGGCACGCGGACCAAAGGGGTCAGAGTCACTTGAAAGTTTGCGGCCATGCAACCGTCCGCAACGTGCCGGTGTCCACAGACGGTGGACACCGCTTTCCCGAGGGACGCATGCACGACCTGCGATGGGCAGTCCGATCGGTTCGCAAGCAGCCCGGCTTCACCGCACTGGCGATCTTCACGCTCGCGCTCGGAGTTGGCGCGACGACGACCGCGTTCACCGTTCTCGATACCGTTCTGCTCCGGCCACTACCGTACGAGGCATCGGATCGACTCGTGCTCATGCGCGAGCGCACGGTGGAAGGACGGCTGATCGCTCCCTCGTACCCGAACTTCTCGGACTGGCGCGATCAGGCGAAGTCCTTTTCCGGCGTCGCGTCGGAGTCGTACGCACCCGACGCAACCGTATCGGTCGGTAACGAGCCCGTTCGCGTTGCCGCCATCGGCGTATCCCGCCAGTTCTTCAAGATCCTCGGCGTTAGGCTGACGGTTGGTCGCGAGTTCAACGATGCGGAGAACAAGCCGGGCGGACCGGACGCCGTCGTCGTGTCGCACGAGTTCTGGCAAGCGCACATGGGCGGGCGTCTCCCGCTCGGCACGATTCAATGGGGCAAGACCCCCGTGCCCGTCGTCGGTGTGTTGCCGCGCGGATTTCGATTCGTGGACGACGTCGATGTTTACTACCCGCACGAGACCGGACCTGGCAGCGTGCGGAGCGCGCACAACTATCGCGTCGTTGCCCGGCTGGCGCCCAACGTCACCCTCGCGAAGGCCCGTGCCGAGATGTCGGCGATCTCGCGGAATCTCAAGGCGACCTACGGTGACGACACGGAGGCGGTGGACGTAGACGTCGCACCGCTGCGCGACTATCTCGTGGGCGACTACCGGCTCATGCTCGTGGTCGTGTTTGGTGCCGCCGCCATGGTGCTGCTGATCGCATGCACGAACCTCGTGAGCGCACAGCTGGCGCGCGGCCTCGCTCGCCAGCGTGAAGTGGCTGTGCGTGCCGCGCTCGGCGCATCGCGCGGCCGTCTCATCAAGCTCCTGTTTGCGGAGACGGCCATCCTCGTGGCAGCCGGATCGGCGTTAGGCGCCGGTGTGGCGCTGGTGCTGACGCGGCTCGTTCGCGTGCTTGGCGCCGGTCTCGTCCCGCGTCTCGACGAGCTGTCGGTCAACGGCATAGTGCTCGCGTTCGTGGGCGGCGTCGCGGTAAGCACCGCGGTGATCGCCGGACTCTATCCGGCGCTTCGCCTTGCCGGTGGTGATCCGGGCGATGCCCTTCGAACGTCACGCGGCGACGTCTCCGCCGTGCGCAAGGGTGTGTGGCGGCTGCTCGTGGGCTTCGAGGTCGCCACGGCGGTCGTCCTGCTCGTAGGGTCCGCGCTGCTCATCCGAACGCTGTCCAATATTCTGAATGCCGACATCGGCTTTGATCCGCGCGGCGTCGTCACGGCGACGATATCGCCGCGTGGCCTGACGCCCGAGCGAATCGACGCGATCCGGTCGGAGCTCGCGAGTGTCCCCGGTGTCTCCGCCGTTGGGTTCACGACGCATCTACCACTCAGTTGGGGCGATCAGGCCGCGCCCGTACGCCGCCCCGGTGATCCCGTGGACCACGACTGGTTGGCGATGGGTGGGTTCAGAGTGGTCACACCCGAGTACTTCGGCGCGCTGCGGCAGCCGGTCCTGCGAGGCCGAGGGTTCACCTCGAGCGACCGCGCCGGGAGTGCCCTGGTGGCGATCATAACGCCGGGCATCGCGGAGCGGCTGTGGCCTGGCCAGGACCCCATCGGGAAGACGGTGGCCACGAACTACATGGTGAACACGTGGATGACCGTCGTCGGTGTGGTGCGCGAGGCGTCGAGCTGGACGATGCCTCGCGGCTCGCAAAACGAGATCTTCGTGCCGCTGGCGCAGCAGCCTAACGCGGAACCGTTGCGGATGCAGCTCGTGGCGGCCGTGCGGACGCAAGGGGACCCGGCGGCGCTGATGCCGGTCGTGCGCGATCGGCTCCGGGCGCTGGTGCCGGAATCCCCCGCGACCCTCTCGACGCTGGAGCAGCGCATCGCGACCAGTGCGGCTGACCGGCGATTCGCGATGTTCGCGCTGTCGGCGTTTGGTGTGATCGCACTGCTGCTCGCGGGAATCGGCATCTATGGCGTCATGTCGTACACGGTAGTAACGCGCACGCGCGAGATCGGCATTCGCATGGCGCTCGGCGCCGCGCCGGGCGTCGTGAGGGCGGAGGTGCTCCGCGGCGCGGCGCTCATGGCACTCGGCGGAATCGCGGCTGGAACGATCGCGGGCCTGTTCGCGACACGGTATCTCGAGGCGTCGCTCTACGGGATTTCGAGGCGCGATCCGGTCGCGTATCTGGTCGGCGGGGGAGTGCTGCTCGCGGCGGCGCTGCTGGGCGCCTACGTGCCCGCGCGCAGATCGAGTCGCGTCGATCCGTTGCTCGCGATCCGCGGAGAGTAGGCGTCATCTTCCCGTCCCGTCCAGCGGCGATTCGTCCCATGTGAGAGCGACTTCCAACCATCGCGGTGGCAGTGGGTGTCTCAGATCGTATATAAGGCCACCTTACACCGCCTATGCCTCGCGAGCTGCCACCGCTATCTCATCTCCAGTTCCTTGCCCTCGGCGTCATCCTCTCGAACGATGAACCCGGGCGAGTGATCCGCGACGTCGTCGCCGACTACGGCGTCGGACGGACCGGCGCGGCGTTCTACCAACTCATGGCGCGGCTCGAGCGCGACGGACTCATCGACGGATGGTACGAGCCCGTCGTCGTCGGCGATCAGGCTGTCCGCGAGCGACGCTACCGCATCACGGGCGCGGGCTCGCGAGCATGGCGGCAGACGCGGTCCTTCTACGAGACCGTCGCCGCGGCGGCCGCGCAGGGCAGGTTGTCCAATGCCTGACCCTCGCCTCGCACGCGTGCTGAGCACGCTGCTTCCACAGCGCATCGTGGCCGACGCCTTCGAGCCCGCGTGGGAAGATCTGCGCGTCGCCTACCTGACCCGCCGCCAGCGGCTGAAGTCGCCGTTAGGCATGGCGGCACTGCGTGCGGGCTACCTGAGTCTTACGATCCTGCTGTTTCTCGACTGCTGGCGCCTCGCGATCGTCTCCTGGATTCGACGCGAGCGCTCTGCACCTGCTGGCCGCGCACATCCCGCCATCACCGAACCAAAGCAGACGGAGCGCTTTCACATGTTCCTCTATCTGATTCGCCACGCATTCCGCCAGCTGGTTCGCGAGCCCGCCTTCACGGTTGCGGCGCTGCTCACGCTCGCCCTTGGCGTCGGCGCGAATGCGGCGGTGTTCGCCGTGGTCGAAGCCGTGCTGCTTCGTCCGCTTCCGTATCCGAGCGCGGACAACCTCGTGATCGTCAATCATCGCGACAAACAGACAGGGATCACGAAGGAGTTCATCGCGATTGGCGACTTCCTCGACCTCTCCGCGCGGCAGAAGACGTTCGAGTCGATCGGTGCGTGGGGTCGCGGCGAGACGGCGTTCATGGATCGCGACGACCCGTATCGCGCCGAGGTCCTCGGCGTTGGGGCGAACACGCTCGACCTGCTGGGAGCGCGTCCGGCCCTGGGTCGGTCGATCAATGCCGAGGATACACGCGAAAACGCACCGCGCGTCATGATGCTCGGCTACGAGACGTGGAAGAAGCGCTACGGTGGTGATCCGACGATCATCGGTCGCGTCATCAGGATGGAGGCAACGGAGCGTCAGGTCGTGGGCATCGCGCCGCCCGGATTCACGTTCCCGCCCACGGCTACGACGGACGTCATCATCCCGTATCGGTTTCCGACAGTCGCGCCGGCCCAGCGCAAGAACAGTTGGACGTTCGCGATCGCCCGCCTCAAGCCCGGCCGAACGCTCGAGGCCGCAGCGACCGATCTCGCGACGATGTCGCGACAGTTCGAGAAGGAGTTTCCGCAGCAGAACCTCGCGTCGGAGTATTTCCCGGTCGGGCTGAGAACGGCGCTGGCGGGCAACACCAGGCCCGCACTCGTACTCCTGTTTGCCGCGGTCGCGGTCGTGCTCCTGATCGCCTGCGCGAACGTCGCGAACCTGCTGCTCGCGCGCTCGCTCGGCCGCCGCCGCGAGATGTCGGTTCGTCTCGCGTTAGGTGCCGGGGGCGGGAGACTCGTGGCGCAACTGCTGACGGAAAGCCTGGTCCTCGCGCTCGTCGCGAGCGTGGCGGGCTTGCTCGCGGCCTACTGGGGCTCGCACGCGCTCGTCGCAGTCCTGCCCCAATCGAGCGACGTGCCCGGGCTCAACGACGTTCGCATCAACGGACCCGTACTGGGCTTCACGCTCGGCATTGTGGTCCTGACGACGCTCGTCTTCGGGCTCGTCGCGGCGCTCACCGTGCGGTCAGAGAAGGCCGTGGGCGTCCTGAACGCCTCACGCGGCTCGAGCATGGGGGGCAGGGCCCGGCGCGCGACCTCCGCGCTCGTCGTGGCCGAGGTGGCGTTGGCCATTGTGCTGTTGGTCGGGGCGGGGCTGATCCTGCGCAGCTTCGCGGCATTGCTGGCGGTGGACCCCGGCTTCCGCACCGAGAACGTGATGACGATGAGCGTTCAACTGCCCACCAACCGGTACCGCGAGCGCGGGGCGCGCGAAGGGTTCTACACGCAGGCCGTGGCTCAGATCAAGGCGATTCCCGGGGTTCAGGAAGTTGGCATGGCCGCGGTGACACCGCTGACCGGCAACAACTGGACGTCGCCGTTCGAGCGACCGGAGCAGCCCGTCGGTCCGGGCGAGAGACCGCCGGAAGTCGGCTGGCAGCTCGCATCGAATGGCTACTTCAAGGCGCTTCAGATTCCGCTCGTCGCCGGCCGCCTTTTCGACGATCGCGACGGCCCGAACGCGCCACCGGCCGTGATCGTGAGCGAAGCCATTCAGAAGCGGTTCTTCCCTAACGAGAGCGCCGTCGGCAAGCGGGTCAAGCTCGAGGGCGATCAGACGGCCGAGATCGTGGGCGTAGTGGGCAACATCCGCCGGGCAGGGCTGCGAGATGAGCCGCGTGCTGACATGTACTTCGCGTTCGAGCGCCCCAAGCCGAGCCAGACCACGCTGTTCGTGCGCACCGCGTCGAACCCCGAGAAGGCACTCCCGGCGATCACGGCAGCGATCAAGCGATTCGAGCCTAACGCGTATGTTTCCCAGGAGCAGACGCTGGCGCACGTGGCGAGCGAGTCGGAGCGTGTCACACGCGTGGTCCTGTGGCTCCTCGGCATGTTCGCGGTGACGTCGCTCGCGCTCGCGGCCATCGGGATTTACGGCGTGATGTCGTACGCGGTGCGCCAGCGCACGCGCGAGATCGGAACGCGGATCGCCCTCGGCGCGACGCGCAGCAACATTGTCTGGCTGGTGCTGCGGCAAGGCGCGGTGATCGCTGCGATCGGCACCGCGGTCGGTCTCGCGACGGGCCTGGGAACGACGCGTTTTCTGTCGTCGATCATGTACGGCGTGAAGGGCACGGATCCGCTCACGCTGAGCGTGGCGGTCGTGCTCCTCGTCATCACGATCATGCTCGCGTGCTATGTGCCAGCGAGGCGGGCTGCGTCGGTAGATCCCGCGACGACGCTTGCCGAGCAGTGACAGCGTTTCCAAGGGTTTCAAGGGGTCAGAGCCCTTGAAAATCTCCGATCAAGGGGTCAGAGCCCTTGAATCTTCAGGAGCTTCATTGCTCAGAGAATCTCGAATTCAAGGGCTCTGACCCCTTGATCCAGTCGGATCAAGGGCTCTGACCCCTTGATCGTTCGACCTACCGGGCAGGCGTCTTCCGCAACAGTTCCCGGTTGGAGTCGACGTCGAACGTCAAATCGCGCAGGATGCCGTCGTCGAGCCGATAGATCACGGCGTGCACCGTGAGCCCCTGACCGCGCTCCCACGCGTCCTGGACGATCGTCGTCTCACACACGTGGATGGCTTGCTCGAGCACGTTCAGCTCGCACAGGCGGTCTTCGCGCGCCTCCGGTGCGAGGCGATTGAGCTCGGCCGCATGCTTCTGATTCACGTCCTGCACGTGCCGGAGCCAGTTGTCGATCAGGCCGAGCTTCGTACCCGCGAGTGCGGCACGAACGCCGCCGCAGCCGTAGTGACCGCAGACGAGGATGTGCCGCACCCTGAGGGCGTCCACGGCGTACTGGAGCACCGACAGGCAATTCAGGTCGGTGTGTACGACGACGTTCGCGACGTTGCGATGGACGAACAGCTCGCCCGGCGGCAGGTCCACGATCTCGTTCGCGGGCACCCGGCTATCCGAGCAGCCGATCCAGAGGTAGGCGGGTGCCTGCTGGGCGACGAGGCGGGAGAAGAACTCGGGATCGACGCGGGCACGCTCGGTCGCCCAGCGCCTGTTGTTCTCGAACAGCTCGGGGAGTTTCGCCAATGGACTGTTGCTGAGGTCGTCCGAGCACGGTCGCTCGGCGACCAGAGAATCTAACGCAGTCCTGTCCGGCCCGTGCTCGATCGGCGGTGACGATCAAGCACCGAAGTTCAGGCCGGCAGGTGCGTTAGGCGGGAGGAGTTACGATCCCGCGCAGGCGAAGTCGGAGAAATCGGCTTTCGTTCCGCGCGTCAACGTTCGCTGGTCGCTGGTTGATCCCGTCGGCCCTGTGACGATCAACGTCGTGAGGATCTGATCACCTACGACCTTCCGTCGGACCTCTAGCTCGTAGGTCGGGTAGCGTAAGGTTGCACGCGTGAGCACGAACTCGCCGTTGGCGTCGGGAACGACGCGCCGAGGCTACGACTGGCAGGCGCGAACAGTCTGGTCGGTCTTCTCCTCGTTCGCCTCGTTGCCTGACGCGAGGTCGAAGGCAATGTGCGCCGCTTCGTGCTCCATGGTCCAGAGGACGTCGTCGACGGTGCGGACGCCGACGTTCAGCGAATCGATCTCGCGCGCCAGCATCATGTCGCCGTTAGGCTTCCCTTCGCCGGACGTGAGGTGCGATCCAGTGCGCCACATGTATGGCCGGAGCGTGATCTGTCCGCTGCGATACGAGCTCTCGAGCACGGTCGCGTAGCGGGAACAGTCGCCGCCACGTGCTTTGAGATCGGTAATGCGCGCTTCGACGGCGCGGTTGATCTCGCCGGGAATCGGGATCGCCTCGCAGTCCGTGCACTCGACGTCGTTGCTAGCGGCCGGCCCCGCGCTACGACGCTCGGCTTTCGGGGGCGCGCTCACCATAGATGCCGAGGCGGTACCGCGCCCGGACGCGCAGGCAACGGCGGCGGTGAGCGTGATCAACGAGACGGCAAGACGTGCGAAGCGGACCATCTGAGTACTGCTGCTGGTGATTGACGACGTTCTGGATCCATAACGACACAGCGCGCTGTGGGGCAACCGGGTTGTCGCCTAGATCGGCATCCAGATCACAGGGTCA
>Ga0136846_1232030_pt1 | contig 16945 bp, 19 predicted proteins | sample HopSoiMetagenom2_FD_96841 | JGI IMG/M metagenome (GOLD analysis project Ga0136846, IMG submission 96841) | Grasslands soil microbial communities from Hopland, California, USA - 2 Assembly 2016 (version 4) | ecosystem: Environmental > Terrestrial > Soil > Grasslands | place: USA: Hopland...
CGCACCCATCACCTCGGCGTCGGGCACGACCTTGTTCACCAGGCCGATCTCCAGTGACTGCGCCGCATTGAGCGTGCGGCCGGTGAAGATCAGCTCGGCCGCCTTCGACCAGCCCAGCAGGCGCGGCAGGAGCCAGGTGCCGCCGCTCTCCGGCACGATGCCGCGCTTGGTGAAGGCCGCCGCCAGCTTTGCGCCCTCCGCCATGATCCGGATGTCGCAGCCCAGCGCAGTGTCCATGCCGTAGCCGGCCGCCGAGCCGTTCAGCGCGCAGATGGTCGGGGTTCCGAGGTTGAACAGCACGGTCGGCGGCGTCGCGCGCAGGTCCAGGTCGGTGGCCGCCGAGGCGCCCTCGAGCCCGGTCGAGCCTCCCTTGGCTCCGCGCAGGTCCAGCCCCGCGCAGAACGCCCGGCCGGTCCCGGTGAGCACGATGCAGCGCACCTCCGGGTCGCGGTCGGCCTTGAGCAGCAGCGACGTCAGCTGGTTCAGCATCGGCCCGGAGATGGTGTTCATCCGTTCCGGGCGGTTCAGGATCAGGGTCGCGACGTGGTCGGACACCTCATAGAGCACCTCGTCGCCGGCGTCGGTTGTTGCCATGGGGGCGGGCGCGGCCGCGCTGTCGGCGGGGGTCATGGGGCGGTCCTCCGAAGATGTTGGCGCAAGCCTACGCCCTTGCCCCTGCGGCGCCTCAAGCGACAGCCCGGCCGCGCCTTATCGCGCGAGGGCCACGGTCGCGGCGGCCTCGTCCAGGCGCGGGCGCTCCTTGGCCCAGGCAGCCTCCGCCGCCGTATAGCGGGCCGTCAGCGCATCGACGTTCTTCTGCAGCGCCGGCCGCTCGGTCGTGAGGGTCACGCACCCCGCGTAGGCGCCCAGGGTCGCATCCGCGCCGCAGGACGCCAGCGCGGCGTCCGCCTGGGCCACGAGACCTGCCTGGGCCTCGGCGAGGGCCGCCTGGCCTGCGGTGATGACGGCATGGGCCGCGTCGGCGTCGGCGCGCGCGGCGGCGATGGCCTTGGCGACCGCGGCCCGCTGGCCCTCGGGCGTGGCCTCGGCCTTGGCCGCCGAGGCCTGCGCCTTCTCGGCCGCCGCATGGATCTTCGCCTCGGCCTTGCCCGCCGCCGCCAGGTCCGCCGCCGCCTTGGCGTCGAAGGCCTGGGCCGCGCTCAGCGCCGCATCCACCGCCTCGGCCCCCTCGGGCGCGGCTGCGGGCGCGAGTGGCGCGACCGGCGCGGCGGCCGCCACGGGCGCAGGCTTGGGCGGTGGCGCGGGCGGGAGGGGGTGATCCCCGCCCCCACGCGAGCAGCCCGCCAGCGCCAGCAAAGCCGCGCCGGTCAACACCTTCTGCAAACGCCCCATCGCTCTCATGCCCTCGTGCGCTCCTTGCAGCCTGCGGATGGCAGTCCTCCGGCGCGCCACTGTCAAGGCACGGGCGCAGCGGCCTAGGGCTGGGTCGCCGGTGTGGCGGCGGCGACCGGCGTAGCGGCCGGCGCCGGCGACGGCGCCGCCTCGGCCTTGGTCTCCACCGCCTTCGGCGGGGCTGGGGCCTCCACGGGCTCCAGCTTCAGGCTCACCGGGTTCGGCGTCAGGTCCTGCGACGCGCCGCTGTACATGTCGACGCCCAGGCCGATCACGCCGCCCAGCAGCACATTGCCCGCCACGCCCGCGGCGCCGGCGTTTGCCGTCTTGTGGGTCACGTTCACGGTGGCGACCTTGTAGCCCGGCTTGGTGATGGTGGCGGTGAACTCCGACTTGCGCTTGATCTTGATGGCGCAGGGGGTGGCGGGACACTGGTGCCCGTTTGAGGTCTCGACCTTGGCGCCCACCGGCTCGGTGTTCACCACCCAGGCGTCGTCCGACCCGCGGGTGACGGTCGCGCAGGCCGCGAGCGACGACGCGGCGCACAGCACAGCGCTCACGCGCACGAGGCGCATGGGATTGAAATGCATGAGAAAACCCCCCAAAAACTAGCTTGACCTTGGCATGCGTCACGCGGCGGCGCAATCGCGGGCTGTTACCCGCGACATTTCGCGCATGACGGCCCTGGCCTCGCCGTCAGGCGGCCGCGGTCAGCGCCGTATCGACCATGATCTCGGCCGAAATGTCCTCCAGCGCCGCCTGCACCGCGTCCGCCGACAGCCCCGCCGGCAGCCGTAGCCGCGCCTCCAGGTGGAACAGGGCCGCGCCGGTCTGCGGCTCGGCGCCGATGCGCGTCTGGAAGGCCTCGATATTGACCGAAAGGCCGCTCAGCACCTCGCTCACCCGGCGCACGATCCCGGGCCGGTCCTGGCCGACCAGGCTGAGCTGCAGCGCCTCGCCCGCCGCGCCGACCGCCCCGACCGCCTCCTCCGCCGCCGCCGGTGCGATCCGCACCTCCAGGCCCTCGGCGTCCACCGCCTGCACCGCCGCACGCAGGTCCTCCAGCCGGTCCGCCTCCAGGGCCACCAGCACCGAGCCCACATAGAGCCCGCCCAGCCGGCTGAGATGGCTCTCCAGCCAGTTGCCGCCCGCCGCCAGCACCGCCCCCGCCAGCGCCTGGGTCAGCCCCGGCCGGTCGCTGCCGCTGACGCTCAAGATCACCGAAGCCACGGGCGCCTCCTGGGTTTGCAAGGGCCTGTGGGGTCAGCCAACGCGCCGACGCTGTCAAGGCGGGCCAGCGCCTGACGGACCAGCCGCCGCCGCGCCGCGCTAGATCCCGGCGTACCAGGCCCAGCCGTTCTGGATCGGTCCCAGCTTGCCTGGATCGTAGAAGCGATCCGTGGCCACGATCCGGTGGATGTACTTCAGGCTCTTGTAGCCCAGCTGGGTCTCCACCCGCAGCCGCACCGGCGCGCCATGGGCCACCGGCAGGTCGCCGCCGTTCATCCCGTAGGCGAGGATCGTCTGCGGATGCAGGGCGTCCAGCATGTCGATCCCGTCGGCGGTGGCGTCATAGGTGAAGAAGGTCAGGTAGCGGGCGCTGGGCAGCACGCCGGCCGCCTCCAGCACGGCCTTGAGCGGCGTGCCCGTCCATTGGGCGATGGCCGACCAGCCCTCCTCGCAGGTGTGTTTGGTAATCTGGCTGCGCTGCGGCAGGGCCTTGAGGTCGGCCAGAGAGAACGTCCGCGGCCGCGCCACCTTGCCCTCCACCGACAGCTTCCAGTCGGCGAAGCCCCCGGCGCGCAGCCGGTCGAACGCCGCCCCGCCCTGCGGCTGGAACAGCGGCTCGGCGGAGTTGGCCGGGTTGGTGGTGCCGATCGCCAGGATCGAGGTGATCTCGCTGTGGTCGTACTCGCGCACCAGGCCGCGCCGCGGCATCAGCCGGCGGAACGCGCCGTAGGTGAAGGCGTCGCCCATCCGCAGCACATCGCCATAGCTGGGCGGGCCGTCCGAACAGCCGGCCAGGCTCAGTCCCCCCAGCCCGGCCAGGCCGGTGATCAGTGATCGCCGCGCAAGAACGCCTCCGCCGTTACTCGCCATGGCGCCGCCCCCAGGTGATGGCCCGCAGCTGCGCCCCCGCCCCGGTCAGGACCACCATCGCCAGGTGGACCAGCAGGAACAGGATCAGGGCGCAGAGGAGCAGGAAATGGATCGAGCGGGCGGACTGCGAGCCGCCCATGATCGTCGGCAGCCACGGCCAGGCCGCGCCCACCGTCGGCGACATGGCCAGGCCGCTCAGGATCATCACTGGCAGGGCGACCAGCGCCACCAGGCCATAGGCGAGCTTCTGCAGCACATTATAGGGCGGCCCGCCCGCTGCGCGCGGCAGGGGCAGCCGCAGGTGCGCGCGGATGTCCTGCCACAGCCGGCCCGGCGCCAGCTCCGCCGCGCGCGGTGTCAGGGCGCGCCGCAGGTGGCCGGTCGCCAGGGCGAGGCCCAGGTACAGCGCCGTCGCCGCCGCGAACAGCCAGGCGACCAGGAAGTGCAGGCTCCGCGCCCAGCCGTTCTCGTTGAAGATCGCGTAGGTCCGCACCCGGCTCACCGCCCCGCCCGGCTCGGCGAAGAACGCCAGCGGCGGCGCCCACCCGCCATGGTGATAGTTGCGGCTGATCGGCAGCTCCAGCCACGCCGGCATCAGGTCGTTGCCCGCGTTGCCCCAATAGAGCCGCGGCTGGACCATCAGGATCGCGATGCCGGAATAGGCGAGGCCAAAGACGCTGGCCGCGATCAGCCAGTGGCAGACCCGCACCCAGCGCGCATGCCCGGCCGGGCGGCCGTCGCGGGCAGCCTGCAGGTGGTCCGTCGTCATCGCGCGTCCCCCAGCGTGACCACAGTTCACCGGACGCTATTCGCTCAAGGGGGCTTTGGCCAGGGCGGGCCCTAACTCAGTCCCCGGCTCGCATTGGCCCACTCGGCCGGGTTCCACCTCGCGCTCGCGGCGCCCAGCCCTTCGCAATGGAATTTCGCGTCGTTGGTCTGCACCAGCGCCAGCAGCCGTCGCCCTTGCAGAAGATGGTAGCGGGAATTTCGCTCGATGGAGTCCAGCAGGCCGTGGGCGAACGGGGGCTCCTGCCCCGCGATCACGTGGAAGTCGCGCAGGCAGATCGCCACGTCGTCCCCGTCGAAAGGGAAGCCGCAAAGGGCGTCGTTGAGGGCGTTCAGATTGCCGGTCCACGGCTCGTACCCGAACTGCGCTTCCCACCGCAGGGCGTCGCTGACCGCCTGGCGGAACTGCTCAGGCGTGATGCAGGTCACCTCGATAAGCCGATACCCCAGCGCCCGCAGATCGCCCTTCGTCGCCTCGAACAGCTCGTCGCGCCAGTAGAGGTTGATCGCCCCCTCGGCCAGCAGCTCCCAATCGGCGCGGCCGCGATCCTCTTCCGTCCGAAACACGCCTGCTCCCGCCCGGCATCCCTTCAGCGGATGCCACCCGTCCTTAAGTCCATGGTGGATTGCGAGCCTGCCGGTCCAGGCGTGTCAAGGACGCGCCTCCGGCGCGCCGCCCCGCGGCGACCGCTGCGCGGTCGTCCTTGAGACGCCTGGACCGGCAGGCAAACTCTGGCCATGGATTTAAGGGCAGGAGCGACGGGTCTGGCGCGGACCAATTTTTCAACCAGCCCCTGAATCGTCACCAGTCGAGCACAACCATTGCGGTTGTGCAGTTGCAAAGCACCAATTGCGAGAGCTTATTTGAGCGATCTACTGCTGCGCAGTAGAGCGGGGGAATTCACGATGGCGACGCTGGCTGCAACAGGCAATTTCGGCATCGACCTCGATCAGGTGGATATCGGAATTCTGCTATTCGGCCTGCTGCGGATCGCCAACAGCACCACTTACGCAGTCGATGTCGACGGGGAGATCACCAGCTTCCTCGGATCGGGGCTCAAATACGACGCCTCGTACACGCCCATCGGTGGCGTCGTGAATCGGATCACTGACAGCTATCTCGGCCAAGCCGTGTTCGACATCACGGGACTCAACACGCCGGCGACCCAGTTCGTCGTCTGGGCTTTGAGTGGCGATAACAGCGCGATGAAGCAGACACTCCTGGCCGGCGCCGACCTCTTCACCGGCTCAAGCTTCGACGATCTTCTACGGGGCTATGATGGCAGCGACACCATTGTCGGCGGACTTGGAAACGACAGCCTCGATGGCGGCGCCGGAGCCGATTCGATCACCGCTGGTGCGGGAAATGACGTCGTCGTCGACGCTTCCGGCGCGAACTATCTCCGCGGCGACGATGGCAATGACATCATTCGTGGCGGCGCCGAATTTGACGACATCAATGGTAACGTTGGCAACGACACAGCCTTCGGCGGCCCCGGAGATGACTGGGTCGTAGGCGGCAAAGACAACGACAGCCTCTCGGGCGATGCCGGGGCCGATCTCGTGTACGGCAATCTTGGAAATGACACGTGCGATGGGGGTGAGGGTGACGACATCGTGCGGGGCGGACAGGACAACGACGTCGTAATCGGCGGCGCAGGAAATGACTTCGTTTCGGGTGACAAAGGCTCCGATACCATGACCGGTGGCGCTGGCGCCGATATCTTTCATTCGTTCGGCGACGCTGGGATCGACAGAGTCACCGATTTCCACGTCGCTGAAGGGGACCGGGTCATGCTCGATCCCGGCACGCAATATAGCGTCAGCCAGATTGGGAGCGACACGGTGATCAACATGGTGGGCGGCGGCCAGATGGTGCTTGTCGGAGTGACGATGAGCAGCTTGAGCGGCACTTGGATTTTTGGCGCCTAGAGTTCGACCGCGCACCCCCCACCCCGCCGTTGACTCCGCCCCGCGCCTCTGTATAACCGCGCCCTCTCGCCCGCCGGGTCTCCTAGCGGGCGCGATAACGCTTTCAATTAAGAAGAAATACAAAGGCGCGAACGATGTACGCGGTGATCAAGACCGGCGGCAAGCAGTACCGGGTCAGCCCCGGCGACCTCCTGGTGGTCGAAAAGCTCGACGGTGAGCCTGGTGCGGCGGTCGCGTTCGGCGACGTCCTGATGCTGGGCGATGGCGAGGCCGTGACGGTCGGCGCCCCGACGGTGGACGGCGCCTCGGTGGCGGCGACCCTGATCGAGACCCGCAAGGGCGAGAAGGTGAAGATCTTCAAGAAGATCCGTCGCCAGGGCTATCGCCGCACCCAAGGTCACCGCCAGGCCGAGAGCGTCCTGCGCGTCACCGGCATCACCGCCGGCGGCAAGGAGACCAAGTGGGACGGCGAAGTCTCGATGGTCACCAAGGCCGAGCTGGACGCCCGCGCCCGCGGCCTGGACTTCGCGACCCTGAACGTTTCGAAGAAGGCCCTGAAGGCGGCGCCGGCGGCGGAAGCTGCGGCCCCCAAGGCCGCCAAGGCTAAGGCCCCGAAGGTCACCGACGCCCTGATCGAGGAGGCCGCGGAGGCCGCCCAGGTCAATGCTCCGGTCGAAACCGAAGCCAAGAAGGCCGCGCCGAAGAAGGCTGCTGCCCCCAAGGCCGAAGCCGCCACGGAAAAGAAGGCTGCAGCCCCGAAGAAGGCCGCCGCCAAGAAGGACGACGCGGCCGAGTAATCGGGCCGCCTTAGCGAGTTAGGACAGGAGCAGACCATGGCTCACAAGAAATCCGGCGGCTCTTCGCGGAACGGGCGCGACTCTGCGGGCCGCCGTCTCGGCGTGAAGGTGTACGGCGGCGAAGCGATCAACGCCGGCTCGATCATCGTGCGTCAGCGCGGCACCAAGTTCTGGCCGGGCGAGAACGTGGGTATCGGCAAGGATCATACCCTCTTCGCCCTCGCCACCGGCGCGGTGAAGTTCGTCACCAAGCGCAACAACCGCTGCTACGCGACGGTGGTGCCGGCCGAGAAGATGATCGCAGCCGAATAGGCGGAACCTCTTCCACTCCGGTTCCGCCCTCTCCAGTCAGGCGGACCCGGACAAGACGACCCCAGCGGGGAGTCCGGGCAGCCGGGCTCCCCGCTTTCGTTTTGGGCCCCCATCTCAAGAAGGGGCCGGGAGGTAAGACCATGTGCGCACTCGACGTCCGTCCCGCCATCGGGACCGAACGCCTCATCCTGCGGGCCCCCGTGGCCGCCGACGCCGCGGCCATCGCCGAGCTGGCCAACGACATCCGCGTGGCCGGCAACGTCGCGCGCATGCCGCACCCCTATGCTGTGAAGGACGCCGAGGCCTGGCTGGGTTCGCTCGCGACCCGCGACCCGCGCGCCGAGGCCGCCTTCGCGGTGGAGCACCGGCAGTTCGGCCTGGTGGGCGTGCTCGGTTTCCACGCCAAGAGCGGGGGCGGCAGCGAGCTGGGCTACTGGTTCGGCCATCCGTTCTGGGGCCGCGGCTACGCCACCGAGGCGGTGAGCGCGGCCCTGCGCTGGGCGAAGGGCGACTGGCGCAAGAACGTGGTCTGGGCCGGCCACTTTGCCGGCAACCGCGCCTCCGGCCAGGTGCTGGTCAAGGCCGGCTTCCTCTACACCGGCGACGTCGAGCCCATCCCCTGCCTCGCCCGCGGCGGCCAGGTGATGGCCTCGCGCAAGATGGTGTGGCTGGCCTAGTGAAGTTGTCCACGAACCACACGAAAAGCACGAACGCGCCCGCGCAGCGGCGCCGTCAAATCGCGAATGGCGCCGCTATCGCGGCCTGGCCGGTTTCACGCCGCGTTCGTGTGGTTCGTGTGGTTCGTGGACCCAATTTTCCGGCGCTGCGCGCCATCTGTGCTATCGAGCTCGCCGAATGAAGTTCCTCGACCAGGTCAAGGTGTATGTGCGCAGCGGCGCCGGCGGGGCCGGGGCCGTCTCGTTCCGCCGTGAGAAGTACATCGAGTACGGCGGCCCCGACGGCGGCGACGGCGGGCGCGGCGGGAACGTCTGGATTGAGGCGGTGGAGGGGCTGAACACCCTCATCGACTACCGCTACCAGCAGCACTTCAAGGCCGGCACCGGCGGCCACGGCATGGGCCGCAACCGCCACGGCGCCGCCGGCGATGACGTGGTGCTGAAGGTCCCGGTCGGCACCGAGGTGCTGGACGACGACAAGCAGCTGATCGTCGACATGGACCGCGCCGGAAAGCGGATCCTGTTGTGCAAGGGCGGCAACGGCGGCTTTGGCAACACCCACTTCAAGGGCCCGGTCAACCAGGCCCCGCGTCATGCAAATCCCGGCCTGGATGGCGAAGAACGCGCACTCTGGCTGAGACTAAAGCTCATCGCGGACGTGGGACTTGTCGGATTGCCGAACGCAGGCAAGAGCACCTTCCTTGCCGCAGCCAGTGCGGCGAAGCCGAAGATTGCCGACTATCCGTTCACGACCTTGGCGCCGAACCTCGGAATGGTCGACCTTTCCGTGGGCGAGCGCTTTGTACTTGCGGACATCCCCGGCCTGATCGAGGGCGCCAGCGAGGGCGCGGGGATCGGCACCCGCTTCCTGGGCCACGTGGAGCGCACCGCGGTGCTGATCCACCTGGTGGACGGGACCCAGGAGGACGTGGCCCAGGCCTGGCGCACCGTGCGCCACGAACTGGAAGCCTATGGCGAGGGGCTGGAGGACAAGCCCGAGATCCTGGCGCTGAACAAGATCGACGCCCTGGACGAGGAGACCATCGCCGCGCGGGCCGCCGAGCTGGAGGCCGCCGCGGGCGTGGCGGTGCGCCGCGTGTCAGGCTTCGCCGGCCAGGGGGTCACCGAACTGCTGCGCGAGGCCTATGCCCTGGTGCGCGCGCGCAAAGGCCAGGCGGCCGCTGAGGCGGCCGGCCCCGAGGACTGGCAGCCGTGAGCGAGAGCGCCCGATGAGCGAGAGCGCCCGATGAGCGAGCTGGCGGCCGCGCGGCGGATTGTCGTCAAGGTCGGCTCGGCCCTGCTGGTCGGGCCCGACGGCGCGGCCCACAGCGCGTGGCTGGCCGACTTCGCCGCCGACCTGGCGCGATTGCGCGCGCGGGGCCAGCAGGTGCTGATCGTCTCCTCGGGCGCGGTGGCGCTGGGCCGCCGGCGCCTGAGCCTGGGCCGTCGCGCCCTGACCCTGCCGGAGAAACAGGCCGCCGCCGCCGCCGGCCAATCGGCGCTGATGCGCGCCTGGGAGGAGGCCCTGGAGCCGCTGGGGATCACCTGCGCCCAGGTGCTGCTCACCCGCGACGACACCGAGGTGCGCCGCCGCTGGCTGAACGCCCGCGCCACGGTGGAGACTCTGCTGTCCCTCGGCGTCGTGCCGGTGGTCAACGAGAACGACACCGTGGTCACCGAGGAGATCCGGGTCGGCGACAACGACCGCCTCTCCGCCCGCGTGGCTCAGCTGGTCGGCGCCGAAGCTCTGGTGCTGCTCTCCGACGTGGAGGGTCTGTTCACCGCCGACCCGCGCCGCGATCCGACCGCCACCCTGATCGCCCGCGTGCCGCGCCTGACGCCGCAGATCGAGGCCATGGCCGGGGGCGCAAACAGCGCGGCCGGCGTGGGCACCGGCGGCATGGCCACCAAGCTCGCCGCCGCCCGCATCGCCCAGGCCGCGGGCTGCGCCACGGTGATCACCCTGGGCACGCGGCCGTCGCCGCTGGCGGCCGTGGAAGCCGGCGCGGCCGCCACGGTGGTCGAGGCCGCCACCAGCCCGAAGGCGGCCTACAAGGCCTGGATCGCCGGCTCGCTGGCCCCGGCGGGCGCCCTGGTCATCGACAGCGGAGCCGCGATGGCGGTGCGGCGCGGCAAGAGCCTGCTGGCCGCCGGTGTGCGCGCCGTGGAGGGCCAGTTCGACAAGGGCGACGCCGTGGCGATCCGCGACGAGACCGGCCGCGAGATCGGGCGCGGCCTGATCCGCTATGTGGCCGACCACGCCCGCCGCATCTGCGGCCTGCAGTCGGCGGCCATCGAGCCCGAGCTCGGCTACACCTCCGGCCCCATGGTCCACGCCGACGACCTGGCGCTGGCCGCCCATGCCGAAGCGGCAGGCTAGCCCTCGACGCATCAAGGGCTTAGGTAAGGCTCAAAGTGAGCAAATGGGGTCGGAACGGGTGGACGACGGCTCGTTAGGCAGCAAGGCGCAGGCGGTCCGCACCGGGCGGCTGGAAGCGCTCGCGCCCGGCCAGGCCATCCCGTTCGGCGGCGATCGCCTCGCCTATGTGAGCCCTGAGCTCGCCGCCGCCTTCCGCCAGGGCGACCATCTGGTGGTGGTGCAGGACACCGGCGACCTGCTGCACGTGCCCGCCGCCGACCGCGCCGCCGCGCAGGTCGCCGTCGGCCGGGCCGCCGAGGCCTTCGCCCGCATGGGCCAGGTGTCGGACGCCGCGATCACCGCCTTCTTCGAGGCCTTCGCCCGCCGGCTGGAGGACGCGGCCGCCTGGACCGCCATCGCCGCCGCCAACGCCGCCGACGTGGAGGCCGCGCGGGCCCGCGGCCGCTCCACCACCCGCCTCGCCGTCTCGCCGGCCATGCGCGCGGACATGGTCGCGGGCCTGCGCGCCTGGCGCGACGCCCCCGCCGCTCGCGGCCGGGTGCTGGAGACCGTCCGCCATCCCGGCTGGAGCGTCGAGCAGGTGATGGCGCCACTGGGCGTGGTGGGCTTCGTCTTCGAGGGCCGGCCCAACGTCTTCGCCGACGCCGCCGGGGTGATCCGCGGCGGCAACACCGTGGCCTTCCGCATCGGCTCGGACGCCCTGCGCACTGCCCGCGCCATCGTCGCCGAGGCGCTGGATCCGGCCCTGGTCGAGGCGGGCCTGCCGGACGGCGCTGCGGTGCTGGTGGACTCCGCCGCCCACGCCGCGGGCTGGGCCATGTTCGCCGACAGCCGTCTGGCCCTGGCCGTGGCGCGCGGGTCGGGGCCGGCGGTGGCCCAGCTGGGCGCCATCGCGCGCCGGGCCGGCACGCCGGTCAGCCTGCACGGCACGGGCGGCGCCTGGATCGTCGCCGATGCGGCCGCGGACGCCGACCGCCTCTTCGCCGCCGTGTTCCACTCGCTGGACCGCAAGGTCTGCAACACGCTCAACACCTGCTGCATCGTCGAGAACCGCGCCGCCGACCTGCTGCCCGTCTTCCTGGAGGCGCTGGAGCGCGCGGGCGCGCGCCGGCGCGGCTGCAAGCTGCATGTGGCCGCGGCCGATTTCGCCCGCCTGCCCGAGCGCTGGCGCACCGCCCGCACGACGGTGATCCGCGCCGAGGGGCCGGTAGAGGAGCCGCTGGCCGAGCCCCTGGCCGACGCCGATCTCGGCCGCGAGTGGGAGTGGGAGGAGACACCCGAGGTCAGCCTGAAGATCGTGGCCGACGCCGCCGAAGCCGCGCAGCTGTTCAACGCCCTCAGCCCCCGCTTCGCCGCCGCCCTGATCTCGGAAGACGCCGAGGCCCACGCCCGCTTCTACGAGGCGGTGGATGCGCCGTTCGTCGGCGACGGCTTCACCCGCTGGGTGGACGGTCAGTACGCGCTGAACCGGCCCGAACTCGGCCTCTCCAACTGGGAACACGGCCGCCTGTTCGCCCGTGGCGGCGTCCTGGCCGGCGACGGGGTCTTCACCGTCCGCGCCCGGGTGCGCCAGGCCGACCCGCACCTCGACCGCGGGGGGCAGCCGACCCCGCCCCGCGCCGGCTGACGGACCGGCCATGTGGTTCGCAGGCCCGGCGCGGCGCGCGCCCTTCGCCGGCCGGCCCCAGGCGCTGCGGCTGGGGTTCGACCTCAAGCCCGGGATGCGGGTCGGGCTCTTCGGCGGCTCGTTCAACCCGGTGCACGACGGCCACGCCCACGTGGCCCAGACCGCCAAGCGCCGGCTGCGCCTGGACCGAGTGATCTGGCTGGTCTCGCCGCAGAACCCGCTGAAGTCGCGCCATGAGACCGCCAGCCTGGCCGAGCGCATGGCGGGCGCGCGGCAGGTGGCCCAGGGCCCCGGCATGATCGTCTCCGACCTGGAGACCAAGCTGGGCTCGGCCTACACCATCGACACCATCCGCCAGCTCAAGGCGCGCTTCCCGGGCGTGAAGTTCGTCTGGATCATGGGCGCCGACAGCCTGGCCACCTTCCACCGCTGGCGCGGCTGGACCCAGATCATGCGCGAGGTGCCGGTGGCCGTGGTCTCGCGGCCCTGGATCTCGCTGAAGAGCCGCTTCTCGCCGGCCGCGCGCCGCTTCGCCCGCTTCCGCCGCCCGTCCCAGGACGCCGCCGGCCTGCCCGGCTCCAAGCCGCCGGCGTGGGTGTTCCTGCGCGGCCCGCTCAATTTCCAGTCATCCACCAATCTGCGGGAACGGATGCGCCGCACGGGGTCTTGAAGGTTGGCGCCTGACCCGCCCGTCATGGTGTGGTAGGGTCGGGATCGCGTGGACACCAAAGGAGCACCCCGCTGAACCGTGAAGCTGCGCCCAAGTCGAGCTTGGCGCATGGGGCCCCGGCCAAAGCCGAGCCCTCCATCGACGACCAGAGCCGCGTCACCGCGATCGAGGACCTGATCCTTTCCCGCCTGGATGACGACAAGGCCCAGGACGTCGTTTTCATCGACCTCAAAGGCAAGAGCCCTGTGGCCGACGGCCTGATCGTGGCCTCCGGCCGCTCGCAGCGCCACGTCGGCGCCATGGCCGACCACCTGCTGCGCGCGCTCAAGGAAGCCGGCTACGGCAAGTGCCGGGTCGAAGGCATGCCCAGCGCCGATTGGGTGCTGATCGATGCGGGGGACGTGATCGTCCACCTGTTCCGGCCCGAGGTGCGCTCGTTCTACAACATCGAGAAGATCTGGTCGGTCGAGCCGCCGGCCAACCGCGCCGCGGTCTAACGGCGGGCGCTATCGCGCCCGCACACGCTCCATCGTGGTCTCCGGCGTGGTGTCGGCGACACCCACGTGGTGCTTGTAGACCAGCGCCCAGCCCATCCAGCCGTTGAACAGCAGGAGCGCCACGACCAGCGTCGACAGGGTGATGCCCGTCGGCGAGATGGCGCTCTCGACCCGGCCGCCGGCGCGGATCGCGAAATTGCCCGCCGCCAGCAGCACCGCCAGCAGGTTGCCGCCCATGTGCAGCCAGGCCTCGCGGATGCGCCGCACCCGCGGCTCGCCCAGGAAGTCGGTGAAGCCCAGCACCGCCGCCAGCAGGGCCATGGCGATGGCCGCGCCCAGCAGCCACATCGACGCCCGCGCCCACATGGGGTCGCCGGTGTTGAGGTAGGCCACGTCGGTGGCGAAGGTCGAGACCAGGAAGGCGATCGGGAAGGGCACGATCATCGGGTGCAGCGGATGGCCTGCCACCTTGGCCGTGCTGTGCGGATTGGATTCCGGCATATCGCAGCTCCATGCGTTCGCCGGCGCACGCGCCGCGGAAGCTGCCCCGAGCCACCGCGAGGAGGCGCAAGCCCGGATTTCGTGCCTAAATGACGGTTGCGCCGGGCGAAGGTTCCCGGCCCGCACGCGCCAACGAGAGTGGAGGAACCGATGTCCGAGACCCTGAGCCGTGACCTGCTCGACCAATCGGCGAGCCGCCTCGTGCAGGCGCTGGCCGATCGGCAGGTGAGCGCGCTGGAGCTGACCGACGCGGCCATCGCCCGGATCGAGGCGCGGGACGGGCCGATCAACGCCGTGGTGGTCCGCGACTTCGACCGCGCCCGCGAGGCGGCGCGCGCCGCTGACGCCGCCATAGCCCGGGGCGAGCGCCGCCCGCTTCTGGGGCTGCCGATGACGGTCAAGGAATCGCACAATGTCGCCGGCCTGCGCACCAGCTGGGGCAGCCCGATGTTCGGCGAATGGATCGCGCCGCAGGACTCCGTGGGCGTGTCGCGGCTGAAGGCGGCCGGGGCGATCGTGCTGGGCAAGACCAACATCCCACCGTTCCTCTCCGACTGGCAGAGCAACAACCCGGTCTACGGCCGCACCAACAATCCGTGGGACCTTGGCCGTTCGCCCGGCGGCTCCTCCGGCGGCGGCGCGGCGGCGCTGGCCGCGGGCATGATCCCGCTGGAGTTCGGCTCCGACATCGGGGGCTCGATCCGCGTGCCGGCGGCCTTCTGCGGGGTCTATGGGCACAAGCCGAGCTATGGCCTCGTGCCCGGCCGCGGCCACGCCCCGCCCGGCATGGACGGCGCCACCCTGCCGCTGGCGGTCGTTGGGCCGTTGGCGCGCTCCGCCGCCGACCTGGCCCTGGCGCTGGACGTGCTGGCCGGCCCGGACGCGGACGAGGCGGTGGGCTACCGGCTGGCGCTGCCGCCGGCGCGGCGCGCCGGCCTCGCGGGACACCGGGTGCTGGTGATCGACGAGCTGCCGGGCGTCACCACCGACAGCGAGATCCGCGCGGCCCTGGCCGACCTGGCCGGCAAGCTGGAGCGGGCGGGCGCGACCGTGGCGCGGGGCAGCGATCTGCTGCCCGACCCGGCGGCGGCGCGGGAGATCTACATGGGGATGCTCACCACCGCCATGTCGCGGGGCGATCCGCAGGCGCAGTCGATCAGCGCCCACGCCTGGCTGAACCTGCTGGACGCCCAGCTGCGGATCCGCCGCCAGTGGGCGCGGCTGTTCCAGGACTTCGACGTGGTGCTGTCCCCGGCCTTCGTGACGGTGGCCTATCCGCATCTGGATCAGCCCGACCAGGCCACCAGCACCCTGACCATCGACGGGCGCCAGACGCCCTATTCCGACGGCCTGGCCTGGCCCGGCGTCGCCACGCTGGCGAACCTGCCGGCCACCGCCATCCCGATCGGGCAGACGCGGGGTGGGCTGCCGATCGGAGCCCAGGTCATCGGGCCCTATCTGGAGGACCGAACCGCCATCGGCTTTGCCGCCCTGGTGGAACGCGAGTTCGGCGGGTTCCGCGCGCCGCCGGTATAGGCGGCCGAACGCCGCCTCGCGCCCGCGCTTGGGCTGAACGAGGCGGCGCCGAGTCAGCCGTGATCGTTAGCGGCGGTAGGTGTTGTAGCCGTAGCGGCGGCCCTCATAGGGGTTGTCGCCGTCGCGGCGATCGAAGCGCACCTGGTGCACCACCATGTCCAGGCGGCGATTCAGGTCGGCGCGTTCGTCGCCGGTGAGGTAGCCGTCGCGCAGGTATCGGCGCTCCATGTCGCTGACGTCGCGCAGGGCGGCGCGGGCGCGCCAGCCTTCGCGGCGGTTCAACGAACCGTCGCCGGTGCCACGGTCGATCTGGTGCTGCAGGTAGTCGATGCGCCGTTCGATCTCGCCGGCGCCGCGCTGGGCGACGGCCGCGCCGCCAGCCGTCAGGCTCGCCGCGGCCGCCAGGCTCAGGATCAGGGTCTTCATGACATCTCTCCTCAGGTCGGGGGCGTGTCGGTCCCTCGTCTCGGGGTCCCGAAACGAACCATCGGAGGTTTGGTTCAGACTTGGCCGGGCCCTAACCCAGCCGGCCGAGCGCATCGGCCACGGCCTGGGGGCGTTCCAGGGTGACCATGTGTCCCGCCTCGGGGATCGAGACCAGTTCGGCGCCGGCGATGCCCTTCTTGAAGGCGTGGGCGTAGACCGGCGGGATCAGCCGGTCGGAGTCGCCCCAGACCAGGACCGTCTTCGCCCGGATCCGGTAGAGCCGCTGGCGCAGGCCGCGCTCGGGGATGGGGAAGAGGATCCGCCCGGCCATGCCCAGCTGCCGCGCATTGGTGACGAGGTAGGTCTGCAGGAAGCCCGGGTCGGTGACGTCGCGGCCGGCGGTCAGCAGGGCCGCGCCGGCCTCGGCGTCGTGAAACAGCAACGCCGGCATTTCGTAGGGCAGGGTGGCGAAGAGGTCCGGGATCGGGTGGTCGTCGTCCCAGAGGCCGGCGGGCGCGATCAGGCCCAGGCGGCTGACGTCGTTCGGCTGCAGCGCGGCCATCTCGGCGGCGATCATCCCGCCCATGGAGTGGCCCACCAGGATCGGGTCGGTCAGGCCCAGGGCCGCCACCACGTCCCAGCTGTGCAGGGTGAAATCCAGCATGTCGCGGATCTCGCCGCACTCCTCGCTGTCGCCGTAGCCGGGGACCAGGGGCGCGTAGACGGTGTGGCCCTTGGCCAGCGCCGCCAGCAGCGGATCGTCGGGCGTGATGCCGCCGGCGCCGTGCAGGAAGACGAGGGCCGGGCCCGCGCCGCCGGTGATGTAGCGGACGGGGACATGCGGCGTCTGGACGGTCTTGAGCTCCATGGGTCCGTCCTCCTATTCGGCCGGGATCGGCGCGCGGGCGGGCGCGGCGGGCAGGGCCCCGGCGGTGACCCGGTGCTCCAGCGGCTTGCACCAGAAGCGCGTGTCGTCGGCGTATTCCGGGAAGATGTTGCGCAGCTTCGGCATCACCTTCTCGGCGAACAGGCGCGTGGAATACATGCACTTGTCGGCCGGCATGTTCCCCACGTGCATCAGGCAGAAGATGTTGCCCACGTGCAGGCCCTTGATCAGCTCCTCCATCCGCTGGCGGACGGTCTCGGGGCTGCCGGCGATCACGTGGCCGCCCTCCACCAGGTCCTTCCAGGTGAGCTGGGCATAGCCGCCGACGGGCGGGGCGTATTGCGAGAGCGCCCCGGTCTGGATGGTCTTGATGGTGCGGTAGCCGGGGGCGTCGGCGAAGCCCGGATAGACGTGCAGGCAGCGGTTGTAGAAATAGCTGACGTGCTCGGCGTAGAGCCGCTCGGC
>Ga0136846_1219157_pt1 | contig 16936 bp, 17 predicted proteins | sample HopSoiMetagenom2_FD_96841 | JGI IMG/M metagenome (GOLD analysis project Ga0136846, IMG submission 96841) | Grasslands soil microbial communities from Hopland, California, USA - 2 Assembly 2016 (version 4) | ecosystem: Environmental > Terrestrial > Soil > Grasslands | place: USA: Hopland...
ACGGATGCAAATCTCAATCTGCTGACGGGGCTCGAAGACCGCCGCGGCCGCGTGCGTCCCTATGTCGAAGGGAAGTTCATCCTGGGGGACAATACCATCTTCCAGCTGGTGGGGGGCATCAGCCTGCGCTGAGCTAGAACTCGAACGCCTCCATCTTGCGCAGCGCCATGCGCAGGGGAAGCATAGTCGCCGCCGTGCAGAGCGCCGCGGCCAGCGCGAACAAGACGATCATCTCCAGCGTAATGCCGACGACGTGGCCGTCCCATGCGGCACGCACGTAGGTGTAGACGGCGCGTGACAGAAGAATCAACACCGCGGCGAGCAGGGCGATCGTCGCCATCATGAAAACCAGGCCGCCGAACGACGTGGGAATCTGGGCCGCGTTCTCGGTCTCGAACTGCGGATACAGAGTTCCGAACGTCAGCGCGAGCGCCGAGATCGCGAGCGTCAGCGCGGTCATCGTCGCGAGGCTCAGGATCATCATAAAGGTCGAAACTTCGAGCAGCGCGTTCGTCACCCCGGTGAGGATCAGGCCGAGCACGAGCAAGGGCACCGTTCCCACCCAGTATTTGGACCACAGCAGCGCGCGCAAGTCGAGCGGGGAGGAGCGGAGCAGCCACATCTGCCGTCCCTCGAGCGATACCGCGGGAAAAATGAAGCGGGCGGCGATCGACGCGAGCACAAACCCCGCGAGCCCGAGGTTCAGGAACGACACCAGATTCACGTAAAAGAATCCGACCGGCTCGCCCCGGCGGAGCGGCAGCGCCTGAATGTTGAACAGATAGACGACCACCAGGACCGCGAGCAGGATCAGCTGGCTCCACTGTGTGGTATCCCTGAAAAAGAGCTTGATGTCCTTCAGCACAAACTCGCGCTTGGCGACCGGGAGCCAGGCGAGCAACGATCCGACCGTCCACCGCCACAACCCACCGCGAATGAAGCGCTCCGCGCCCTCCTGGGCCTTCGTGAAGCCCTGCGGATACAGCGCGCGATGCAGGAGCGCGCCGAACGTCACGAACGCGATCGCCGTCGTCCACAGCATGATCAGAGGAAATGGATCGAGCTCGTGGCGCAGATAGCCCATGATCGCTTGCGAGGCCCATTCGCTCGGCAGGAACGGCGAAGTCGGTCCGCGCAGCAGAATCACGAAGTCGAGCAGATTGCGAAAGCCTTCGGGGCGTGCCAGCTGCTCGGGCCGGATCATGCGGAAGAGCAGGATCACGCCGGCGGCCGCGCCGAGCGCGATGATGGACAACAGGTCACGCGTACGCCGGGCCGGAAAGATGTTCACCAGAATCAGTGTGATGGCGCAGCCGATCACGGCCGGCACGATCAGCATGGGCACGATCGCGAGAACCGCGTACGGCGCAAACAGGACGCCACCCTTGAAGACGACGCCGTACGCCGACAGGATCGGTATCGCCATCAGCGCGACCATCCAGGACGAATGCACGAGCGTCTCGCCGAGCTTCGCCAGATACAGCCGCAGCCAGTCGACCGGCGCCGAGACGAGCAGGTCGAGGTCTTTGGCGAGGAAGAAGCTCGACAGCGCGGTGATGACGTTCGAGAGAACGAGGATCGAGATAAAGGACAGCAGAATCAATCCCAGGATCTTGCCGGGGATCAGCGGACCGAGCTCTTGCACGGCGCGCAGCGCGCTCAGGATTCGATACAGGACCCAGAACACGCCGGCCCAGAACGCCCCGCCGACCATCACGAGAATGGCGAGCTTCCCCGTGCCGCCGCTCGCCCGTTCTTCGCGCAGTCGCTGCAGCGCGGTGCGCCACTTGGGTTGGAGGACGTGGGCGAGCGACGGCTGCTTCACGCCATCCCTCCCAGTACCTCCGCGAGCTCTCGTACCTGCGCGCCACCGGTGAGTTTGAGGAACAACTCTTCCAGGCTGGCATCGCCCGCTTTGTGCTGGCGGCGCACATCGCTGACCGTTCCGGCCGCCACAATCTTGCCGTGCTGGATGATGGCGATCTGGTCGCACATCGCCTCGGCGACTTCGAGCGTATGCGTACTCATCAGCACCGTACCGCCCTTTTCCACGAACTGACGGAAAATGTCCTTCAAGAGCCGCGCGGCTTTCGGATCGAGGCCGACCATCGGCTCATCGACGACGATGCACTCGGGTCGGTGAATGAGCGCGCTCGAAATGATCAGCTTCTGGCGCATACCGTGGCTGTAGGCTTCTACCAGCTCGTCCTGCCAACTCGTCAGCTCGAATACCTCGAGCAGCTCCGCGATGCGCCGTCCCACCGTGTCGCCTTCCTGACCGTACAGTCCCGCGACGAAGCGGAGAAACTCGGCGCCGGTGAGCTTGTCGTAGACGAATGGCCGGTCGGGGATGAACCCCAGCCGCATCTTGGCGGACAGCGGATTCACGTGCACGTCATCGCCGCCAAGCAGGACGCGGCCCTGGGTGGGCCGCAGAATCCCGGCGATCATGCGCAGCGTCGTCGTCTTCCCGGCGCCGTTGGGGCCGAGGCAGCCAAAGAGGACGCCGCGCGGAACGTGCAGGCTGATATCGTCCACGGCGACGAAGCTGCCGTAGAGCTTCGTCAGGTTCTCCAGGCGAATCATAGGACCTCGAGCTTGAGCCGGCCGATCCGCGGAATGAGCTCGACTTGCCGCGCGAGCCCGCCAATCGCGATGCGCAGATGCGCGGCATCGGCCGGGAACTGGTCGAATGTCGGGTCCACAGCGACCCAATCGGTGAGGTAGATCTCCGGCCAGGCGTGGTAATAGAAGCGACCGTTGATGTACAGCAGGCCGGACACGGTGCGCGCGGGCAGGCCCGCGGCGCGGGCCAGCGCGACGTACAGGGTCGTGAACTCGTTACAGTCGCCGCGCTTGTCCTGCAGCACCTTCACTGCGCTGGGCGCGCTCACGCCGGCCGGAATCACCCGACTGAGCGAGCGATGGACCCAGTGCGTGAGCAGCGCCGCGACGCGGGCAGGACTGCGCTCGCGCTGGATGATCTGGCGCACCTGCGCGGCGATACGCGGGTCGCGGCTTTGGATGAGGGGCTCCGGCGTGAGCCACCGCGCCACTGCAGTATCGTGCGACGGCAGTCGATAGGGCACGGCGTTGGGTTCCAGCGCGCCCGGCTGTGCGAGCTCGACCGTGTCGCGGTCGTTCCTGCGTAGACGCAGGCGGGCGCGGGCGACAGGGTTCCCGTGCACACCGGCCGCTAGCGCCGTCAGCGGGACGATGTCGTTCGGTCCGGGGATCGCGCTATTCCGCGCGATCCGCGCGGTATCCCGATGCCGGAAGTTTTCATAGACGATCTCGAACGCGGCGCGTTCCATGTCGAAGCCCGGGTCCGTGGCCGCCGACACCAGACGCCCCTGCGCATCGATCCAGCTGTGTGTCGCCACGCCGTTCGCATTGTGGTCGATGCGAAACGCGCGTACGGTGTCGAAATGCAGTGGGACCCACGTCATGGTCGTTGAATCGAGGTCCGCGCTGTCGGAGACGACGAACGTGGATTCCGCGGCGATGCGCGCGGTGACGTCGCGCGCGGTCAACAGCAGCGGATCGAACAGGCGCGCGGTGTACGAGCGACCCGATTTCAGCTCTCCACCGAACGCGAGTCGCAGCGGCAGCAGGGCGGGGAGCGTGATGGGGCCCTCGAGCGGAATGCGGGTCGTCTGTGAGTCGCCGGCCGTGATGATGGCGACGGCGAGCACCGTATCCCCGAGCACCTGGGCGTGTGCCGCGAATTGACCGAGATCGCCGTCGAACGTGGCAGCGACGCTCTGCACGCGCAGCGCACGCGAGAGCATGGTCGTGCTCCGCGCGGTGGTGTGGCGCAGCTTTCCCAGGGCCGGGACGTCGAGCACGAAGACGTGCTCGACGCGGATCGTGGTCCCGCCTCCGAGTGTGTCGATCGTCGTCGAGGAGTACCCGACCTGCTGATCGCCGACATCGAGCCGGTAGAACAACGCGCCCGGGGGCACCGCAAGCGCCGCTTCGGCCAGCCGCGCGCCGGTTGGACGGAAGACTTCGCGCTTTACCAGCCAGCCGAGCGACAACGCCCAGATCGCGAGAATCGCGATCATCCAGTTCCTGCGCGTCACGAGACGGCCCGCTGCAATGCCGCTTCGAACACCGCTTGATCCTCGGGCCGCTCCACGATGAACGAAACATCGGCCGGGAACTGCGCTGCGCCGCGGTGCGCCTGGAGGCCCGTCGCCATGATCTCGGCAGCATCCTCGAGCGTGAGATTTCCGGCCCCCGTGCCCAGCGGCGGCACGCTGAGGTGGCCGAATTCCCATTCGCGCGCCTGGTGCAGCGCCGACTGCCAGGCGCGCGCGACGTTGCCGCGCGTGACCGGTTCATCGTCGCCGCGGATCACGGCGTGAATGACAAATTCGGCTGGGAGGTCGCCGCCGGCGGCGGTGACGACCGCTGCGCCGACCGCGAGCTCGCGGGTCAGACGAATCCTGTTCTGGAATTCCGCGCCGCCAAGAATCTCCAGGCGACGCAGCGCTGCAGCCGTAGGGTCGAGACGCGTAGTCGCGGGACGGACGATCGCATCGGCGGCAAACGACGCCAGATCGTCCACCACTACGCGAATCACCTCCCGGTCATTTCCCGGGAGCGGCGGTACATCGCCGTTGCTTCGTCAGGTCGGTTCAGGCGGTCGAGGACCTTGCCGATACCATACAGGGCCTTGGGATTCGCCGGCTGCACTTCAACGGCGCGCTCATAGGCGGCCAGCGCCTCGGTGAGATCGTCGACGTGGTTGAGCGCTTCGCCGAGGTAATACCAGGCCGGCGCGCGCCCCGGCTCCAGCTCGACGGCGCGGCGCAGCTGATCGATACCGTCACGCCACATGCCCCGTCGCATCAGCACGATACCAAGATTGAACAGCGCCTCGACATTGGTGGGATCGGCGCGCAGCACACGCTGCAGATCGCGCTGCGCAGCGGCGTACCGCAGCGACGCGCCCAGGATCGCGGCGCGGTTGAGCAGCAGGGCGACGTTATCAGGCTCGGTTTCGAGCGCGCGATCGAGCTCGCTCAATGCGCCGTCTCGATCGCCGCGGGCGTCGAGGATGAGCGCCAGGTTGTTGCGCGCTTTCACGTGCTTCGGATCACGCGCCAGCAGGTCGCGATAAGACGCGGCTGCTCGCTCGAGCTCGCCGCGCTCACTCGCCTCCCGCGCCGCGACGTATAAAGGATCGTCGGATCCCGCAGGCGGCGGTGGCGCCGGAACGGCAGGAGCCGTGGCCTCCTCGCCGGGCACCGGTGGCGTCGATTCCGGCTCGAGGCGTGCGGTCACAGGAGTCGCCACAGAATGCACGACGCGAATGGGAGGCGGTTGCTGGTCTCGGGCGACATCATTCGGGCTGGCAATGGCACCGGTCTGCGTCAGCGATTCCGCTTCCTCGATCAGCTCGGCGGCAACGCGCGCACGTTCCTGTGACGTCTGCCACCGGCGCTCCCGCTTCGGTGTGCCGCTCCCCCCTCCGCCACCGCTTCCGCTTCCCCCGGACCTATCGCCACTACGGTTCATAGCGTCACCTCGGTTTTCAGCAGCACGACAACCTCCTCTTCTTCATGCACCACGACGTCCCAGCGGGGAAGCTAACGTAGGAAAGGGGAGAGTTGACCGCAAGCCAGTGGACTGTCTAGCCTACGGTGCTATGCCAGGCGACGCCCTCATCGTTCGCGGTGCGCGCGAACACAACCTCAAGAACATCGACGTCGAGCTCCCCCGGAACGCGCTGGTCGTGTTCACGGGACTCTCCGGTTCGGGCAAGTCTTCGCTCGCGTTCGATACGATCTACGCCGAAGGGCAGCGGCGGTACGTCGAGTCGCTGTCCGCGTACGCGCGGCAGTTTCTCGGGCTCATGGACAAGCCGGATGTCGATGCGATCGAGGGACTCTCTCCGGCGATTTCGATCGAGCAAAAGACCGCCGGTGCCAATCCGCGGTCCACGGTCGGAACGATCACGGAGATCTACGACTACCTGCGACTGTTGTGGGCGCGCACCGGCACGCCGCATTGTCCCAACGATGGCACGCCCGTCGAACGTCAGTCCGCATCGCAGATCACGGACCTGGTGCTCGCGTGGCCGGAGGGAACGAAGATCGAGGTGCTCGCGCCGCTGGTCCGCGGCCGCAAAGGGGAGTTTCGTGACGTGTTCGAGGCTATGCGCAAACAGGGATTCGTCCGCGCCCGTATCAACGGCGAGACGTACGACCTCTCGAACGTGCCGAAGCTCAACCGGCGCCAGAATCACGACATCGCCGTCGTGGTCGATCGCCTGGTCGTGCGTCCAGCCGATCGCGGGCGGCTGGCCGACTCCATCGAAACCGCGCTGAAAGCCGCCGACGGTGTGGTTGAAGTGGTCCGTCAGACCGGCAGCCCCCGGTCCCGGCTGTTTTCCGAACGGTACGCGTGTCCCAAGTGCGGGCTGTCGCTTCCGGAGCTCGAGCCGCGGCAGTTCTCCTTCAATTCGCCCTACGGCGCCTGTCCCGACTGCTCGGGATTGGGAACACGGCGTGAGGTCAACGAAGGGCTCGTGCTCGGCGATCAGAGCTTATCGATTCTGGAAGGGGTCGTGCTGCCCTGGGGCGAGCCGAGTGGCTATCTAAGGAAAGTGGTGCTCCCCGCGCTCGCCAAGACGTACAAATTCGACCTCAATACACCATGGCGCGATCTCCCGGCGAGCGTGCAGAAGACTCTGCTGCATGGCGCGCCCGGGAAAACGATCACGTATCAGTACGACAGCGAGCGCTGGCACGGCTCCTACGAGTCGGGCTGGAAGGGTGTGCTCGATCATGTCGAGAAGCGCTATCGCGAGACGTCCTCCGACGCGGTGCGCGAGCAGCTCGAGCAGTACATGCTGGAGCAGCCGTGTCCGACGTGCGAAGGACGGCGGCTCAAGCCGGAGAGCCTGTCCGTGCTCGTCGCGGGCAGGAGTATCGGCGACGTGGTCGCGTTCCCCGTGCGTGAAGCGCTCGAGTTCTTCTCGCGGATTCCCCTCCGCACCCACGGCCGCGCCGGACTCGATCCGGAGATCGCGCAGCCGATTCTGAAGGAAGTGAACGACCGGCTCCGTTTCCTGGTCGACGTGGGGCTCGACTATCTCACCCTGAATCGCTCCGCGGTCACACTTTCGGGCGGTGAAGCGCAACGCATCCGGCTGGCGACGCAGATTGGCAGCCGGCTGGTGGGCGTGCTGTACATCCTCGACGAGCCGTCCATCGGATTGCACCAGCGCGACAACGCGCGTCTCCTCGCCACGCTGAAAGAGCTCCGCGACCTCGGGAATACGGTATTGGTGGTCGAGCACGATGAGGAAACGATCCGCGCGGCCGACTACGTCGTGGATCTCGGCCCGCGCGCGGGCCGCCATGGCGGAGAGGTGGTGGCGGCCGGCGTGCTCGACGATGTGATGCGGCATCGTGACTCGCTGACCGCGCGCTATCTGCGCAGCGAGCTGCGGATTCCCGTGCCGCCGCGCCGCCGCATCGCGGATGCCGACCGCGCGCTGCGTGTGGTGGGCGCGCGCCATCACAATCTGAAGGACCTGACCGTCGAGATCCCGCTGGGACTCTTCGTCGCCGTCACCGGAGTGTCGGGCTCGGGGAAGTCGACACTCGTGACGGATATTCTGTACCAGGCGCTCGCGCGGCACTTCTTTCGCGCCAAGGTCGTGCCGGGAGCGCACGACCGGATGGAAGGGCTAGATCACATCGACAAGGTCATCGACATCGATCAGAGTCCCATCGGACGGACCCCGCGTTCCAATCCGGCGACCTATACCGGGCTGTTCACCCCGATCCGCGAGCTGTTCACCTACCTTCCCGAGTCCAAGCTCCGCGGCTATGGCCCCGGACGCTTCTCGTTCAATGTCAAGGGCGGGCGCTGCGAGGCGTGTCAGGGCGACGGGCTCGTGAAAGTCGAAATGCACTTCCTGCCCGATGTGTACGTGCCGTGCGAGGTGTGTAAGGGCCGGCGGTACAATCGCGAGACGCTCGAGGTGCGGTACAAAGGGAAGTCGATCGCCGATGTGCTCGATCTGACCGTCGCCGAGGCCCTCGATTTCTTCGAGCATCAGCCGCGTATCAGGGCGAAACTGGAGTTGCTCAATGACGTAGGTCTCGGATACATCCACCTCGGACAGTCAGCGACGACGCTGTCGGGCGGTGAAGCGCAGCGCGTCAAGCTCGCAACCGAGCTCGCCAAGCGTGACACGGGTCGCACCCTATACATCCTCGATGAGCCGACGACTGGTCTGCATTTCGAGGACGTGCGACTGCTGCTCGAGGTGCTGCACCGGCTGGTCGACAAAGGCAACACCGTCGTCGTCATCGAGCACAATCTCGACGTGGTCAAGACGGCCGACTGGGTGATCGACCTCGGCCCCGAGGGCGGCGAGCTGGGCGGACGGATCGTGGCTGAAGGGCCGCCGGAGAAGGTGGCACGGTCCAGCGCCTCGCACACCGGGCAATTCTTGCGCAAGGTGTTGCAGGCGGGGGACTAGACGGTAGGTTGAATCCCAGGGGACGCGATGGACGAGAACTTCATCGGTTTGGCCGCGGTGATCCTGATCTTCGGAGGCGGGGGCGCAATTCTGTTTTCTATTACGCCCATCGGCAAGGCAATTGCGGCGCGTCTCGGTAAAAAGGGAACGAGCGACGTCGACCAGGAAACAGCGGAAGAAGTCCGGGAGCTGCGTGCCGAGGTCGATGAGCTGCACCACGTCACTCAGCAGATGAGCGAGCTGGGAGAGCGCGTCGATTTTCTCGAGCGCCTGGTCGCGAAACAGCGGGACGCCGAGCGGCTCCCGCCCGTGAGGTGACGCGTGCAACCTCAAGAGGTCTTCGCCCTGGCGCTGGTCATCGTCGGCGCCACGCTCCTCGGATTACCGCTGGTGCGCGCGCTCGCGGATCGTATTCGGCCCCGCGCGCTCGACGCGGGCCTGCGCGAGGAGCTGCAGGCGTTGCGTGAAGATCTGCTGGCGGAGCTGCAGCAGACGCGCCGCGAGCTCGGCGAGCTGCACGAGCGCGTCGATTTCACCGAGCGCTTACTCGTGAAAAAAACGGAGCAGCGATGAGTCCTCCCGAAGCGGTCGCAATGCTGGCCGTCTTCGGCGGCGCCTTCTGGGTGATCCGCCCCGTGGCGGGTGCGATCGCCAAACGCATCGCCGGCGAGCATCGCCGTCCCGGCATCGATCCGGCGGAGCGTGACGAGATCCTGCAGGAGCTGCAGCAGGTACGGGAGGATCTCTCGGAGCTGGCCGAGCGGATGGATTTTGCGGAGCGCGTGCTCGCCAAGCACAGCGAGGGAGGACGGCTAGCTCCATGAACCCAGGCATGATTGGCGTTTTCATTCCGATCATCGCGGTAGGCGGCTTCTTCGCCTGGATGATCTCGCTGTCCCCCCTCGGGAAGGCCCTGGCCGAGCGGCTGCTGCACGGACCGCGGTCCGGCGGGAGCGGTCCGGAGCAGGTCGAATTGGCCGATACCGTCGACGAGCTGCGCCGGGAAGTGGCGGAACTGGCGGAGCGTGTAGATTTTACCGAGCGATTGCTCGGTCGGCAGAATGCAGCCGAGTCACAGTTGGGAAAGCCAAGGGAGTGACGTTGCCTGCTGAAACGGGTCGTAGGTGAGCGGCGTAGGAGTGCACGTGCTACTTCAAGGGACCCCGCCGCCCCCGCTGCCGATGGTGCCGTTCGATCCGAATCAGCTGATTCCGCTGATCGGGATGATCGGCGGGATGTTTATCGCCGGAATCGTGCTGTGGTCGTTCTTCAAATCGGATCTTGCCTCGGCGCTCGCCGAGCGGATCCGCGGTCGCAGGAAGTCGAGTGAGCCGGTCGAGGGAGTCGATGCGGGGCATGTCGCTGAGTTGGAAGAACGGGTCGGCGATATGCAGGGCCAGATAGCCGAGATGGCCGAGCGGCTGGATTTCGCGGAGCGGTTGCTCGCGCAAAAGCGCGAGCGCTCATTGCCAGGAGCCTAGATGGGGATCATTGACCGTCTGTCCACGCTGATCCGGTCGAACATCAACGATCTGATCTCGCGCGCCGAGAACCCGCAGAAGGTTCTCGAACAGCTGATCGTCGACATGCGGACGCAGCTGGCCAAGGCGAAGCAGCAGGTCGCCGCCGCCATCGCCGACGAGAAGCGCCTCTCCGCGCAAGCCGAGCAGGAAAAGAAGCTCTCCGAAGACTGGGAAAAACGCGCCGTCCTTGCCGTGCAGGAAGGCCGTGACGATCTCGCGAAGCAGGCGCTGCTGCGCTACAACGAGCACGTCCAGAACGCCGTTCAGCTCCATGACACGTGGGTCAAACACCGCGAGGAGACGGAGAAGCTCAAGGGCTCGCTCCGGCAGTTGAACGACAAGATCGAGGAAGCCAAGCGCAAGAAGAATATTCTGATCGCGCGCCAGAAGCGGGCGGAGGCTCACAAGCGCATACAGGAGACGATGGGATCGATCTCCGACAAGAGCGCGTTCGAAACCTTCGAGCGAATGGCCGAGCAAATCGAGCACGAGGAGCGCAAGCTGATCGCCGCGGCGGAAGTGAACGAAGATCTCTCCGGCGACTCGCTGGTGAAACAGTTTCAGGGTCTCGAGGTGAAGGCGGACGCGGATCAGCAGCTGGTCGCATTGAAGCGCAAAATGGGCTTGCTGCCTGCGGGAGAAAGCGCGCAGGCCCGGGCGCTGGGAAAGGGAGCCAAGGACGCAGAGCTGCTGGATGATGACGAGCCGGAGCAAAAGAGCTGAACGGATCCACGAGTCCCTCCTCTAATAGAGTGCCGAGCGCCACGTTTGTGGCGCTCTTTGTTGCGGTTCTCGTCGTCTTGTTCATCCTGCGGGTCATCGACGTTCTGCTGCTCGTCTTTCTCGCCATTCTGCTGGCCGTGTACCTGTCGGCGATTACCGCCTGGATGGAGCGCCGCTTCGGCACGCGCCGCTGGCTCGGCCTAACCGTGGCCATCGTCGCGAGCGTTGCCATCATCATCGGGATCGGCGTCCTGCTGCTGCCTCCCGTCATCGAGCAAACGCGGTCCCTGATCAGCGGCTTGCCCCAGACACTCACCAACATTCAGAGCGTGCTGGCGCGCTGGGCGAGCCAGTATCCCGTGCTCGACCAAACTGACCTCGCGAATCCATCGTCCGGCGTGATCTCGGGCGTCGTCAGCGATGCCGTCGGATTCTTGAGCGGCTCCTTTCTCGGCTACGTACGTGGCGGCGGCAAATTGTTCATCGAAGGAGCGAGCGTCGTGGTGATGGCGCTGTATCTCGCGCGGCAACCGCGGCTGTACCGCGACGGTCTGATCTCGCTGTTTTCACCCCGGCATCGCGTCATTGCCACGCGCGTGTTCGATGACACGGCCGCCACGCTGCGCGCCTGGGTGGTGGGACAGCTCATCGCGATGGCGGTGCTGGCGCTCTTTACCGCCCTCGGCTTGTGGATTCTCGGCGTTCCCTACTGGCTGGCGTTCGGCATCTTCACCGGGCTCGTCGCGATCGTGCCGTTCTTCGGAACACTCGTCTCGACGCTGCTGCCGGCGCTCTTTGTGGTCGCCTCGGGCGACTGGGTGAAGGTGCTGCTCGTGATTCTCCTGGGCGTGGTCGTGCACGTATTCGAGGCGAATCTCGTGGTGCCGCGGATCATGCAACACCGCGTCGATCTCCCGCCCGTGCTCACGATCGCCAGTGTGTTGATCATGGGCACCCTGCTGGGCGCCATCGGATTGATCGTCGCTGTTCCGGTGCTGTGCGTCACGATGGTGCTGATTCGCCATATCCTGCACGGTGAGATCTATGGCGAGCCGGGCCGCACGCAGCCTGCTGTGCTCGTCCCGACGGAGCCCTGGTCGGGAATCGAGCGGCGTCGCGCCGTTACCACCGCGCCATGACGACGATCCCCCAACATCGTTTTCTCATCATCGCCGATGGCGACTTCGGACCGCTTTCATCCAAGACCGCCAACTCGTGCATTCGCTACTTCCCGGAGCGGATCGTGGCGGTGCTCGATCGCACACAGGCCGGAAAGACGGTGCAGGACGTGCTCGGGTTCGGCGGCACGATTCCCGTCGTCGGCGACTTCGAGCGCGGCATCGCCCAGGGGAAAGGCGCCACCGCGGTCCTGATCGGGATCGCGCCGGCAGGGGGCCGGTTGCCCAACGAATGGAAATCGTGGCTGCGTATCGCGATCGAGCGCAAGCTCGAGATCTGGAGCGGTCTCCACACGTTCATTGGCGACGATCCGGAGCTCGGCCCGTTGGCGCGCGCCCGCGGTGTGCGGATCATCGATGCGCGCAAGCCGCCGCCGAACCTGCCCATTGCCGACGGCCGCGCGGCCGAAGTCGATGCGCTCGTCGTGCTCGCCGTTGGCAGTGACTGTAACGTCGGCAAGATGACCGCGCAGCTCCAGCTGCGCGACGCGCTCGTGAAGCGCGGCCACAAGACCAGCTTCGTGGCAACCGGGCAGACGGGCATCTTCATCGAAGGATGGGGAACCGCGGTCGATGCCGTCGTCGCCGACTTCATCGCCGGCGCCGCCGAGCAGCTGGTGCTCGAGGGAGCGAAAGACAATGACATCGTCCTGGTCGAGGGGCAGGGCAGTCTTATCCATCCCGGCTATTCGGGGGTGACGCTCGGATTGCTGCATGGCTCCTGTCCCGATGCCCTGATTCTCTGCCATCAGGTCACGCGTGAGTGGATCGGCGACTATCACGGCCGCGAGCCGTGGGTGAAGATCCCGTCGTACAGCGAAATGATCGACATCTACGAGCGCGCGGCCCACCCCGTCCACCCGACGAGGGTGATCGGAATTTGCTTGAACACCTACGACATGGATGAAGCCGCAGCGCGCGACGCGGTCGCACAGGCTGCGGAGGAGACCGGTCTGCCGGCTACCGATCCGGTGCGATTCGAGGCTGATGCCCTGGTCGAAGCGATCATCGGAGCGCGCGCGACGATTTGATTGATGCTGCGGCGGATCGGTACCCGCCGCCGCTCCTCCCTCGAGTATTCTCGCGGCATGCGATTCCTCCGCCGCATCATTACCGAGATGACGCTCGTGACGCCGCGCCTCACGCGCACGCGATTGGGCGTCATGCTGCTATTGCTGGGCGTTGCGCTCGTGTGGCTAGTCACGCACGGGCTCGATCGCCAGACCGCCGTGCTGCAGGCCGGAGCACTCGGCGCCGTCATGGGTGCTGGATGGATGGCCGGCAACGCCCGCGACCGGGCCGCGCTGGCCACCGCGCTCACGCATCCGACAACACCGCTTGCCATCGCGACTGGGCGCTGGGTCGCCATCGTGGTCCCGGCGGCGCTGCTCACCATGGCATGTGCCATGGTAAGCGGCGCGCAGGTCGGCGCTGCCGTCGCAGGAATTGTCGCTGCCGCGGCGGTCGGCGCCGTCGCGCTCACGACCGTCTTGATGCTCGGCAACGGCGCCGCGGTGACCCTCTTCCTCTTTATAGGCGCGGTCGGTGGGATGGCGCCCGAGCGCCTGGTCGGATTGACCCACCCGGGCGTGGCTCGGGTCGCCGCTGCCAGCGCGCTCGAGCTGGGGCCCGCGCTCTGGCATTACCGCGACATCGGTGCGGGAGATTGGTTCGCGCTGCTGCATGCGCTGGCGTGGAGCGGGCTCGGAATTGTCCTGGCGAGCAGCATCGTCGCGCGGCAGCGCACGGTGCGCTGAGGTGATGACCAATGGCTGAATACGCGCTCACGCTCTGCAACGTCACGTGCGGATTCCCGCGCGCCCCGCGTCGGCGGGCGTTGTGCGATGTCTCGCTCGCGTTAGTGCCGGGCGAAATCGCCGGCCTCATCGGTCCCGCGGGCGCCGGGAAGAGCACGTTGCTGCAGATAGCTGCCGGCTGTCTGCAGCCTCCGCATGGCGAAGCCCGCGTGTATGGGATGCGTGCCACGCATCCGGCGGCGCGACGGATCGTCGGGTACGCGCGCGATGGCGCCGCGTTTCCGCCCGCGCTCACAGTGCGCGAAGTGCTCATGTACTACGCCCGGCTGCACGCCGATGGCGACGGCGAGCTCGCGGCGCGGCGTCTGGTGCGGGAAGCCTTCGATGCATCGGGATTGAGTGCCGCCGCGGACCTGCGCGTAAGCGCCTTGGGCCGAGCCGATATCCAGCGTCTGGCTGTGGCCCAGGCGACGCTTGGCCAGCGGCGGGTGCTGCTGCTCGATGAGACCTTATCCGGGCTCGATGCCGTGTCACGCCGCGACCTGCGGGGGCGGATCGCCGGGCTCGCCGCGGCGGGTGTGGCGATCCTGATCGCGGCTCGCGATCCTGTCGTCCTGGAGCGGCTTGCGGCGCGCGTCCTGATCCTGCGCGAAGGACGCATCGTGCGCGCCGGCGCCTTACCGGCATTGCTCGGAGAGCGGGTGCTCGAGGTGATTCTCGACGCGCCCCCGGCCGAAGCGCCGCCCGGCTTTCGGATCACTGAGGCGGGCATCGAAGCGCCGCTGAACGGCCGGACCGTGGAGGCAGCCCTCGCATTGTGTCGGGCACACCGCCTGCCTGTGCGGGCATCGCGGGTACGGGTGAAATCGCTCGAGGATGTCGTGCTGGAAACCCACGACGCCCATTAGTACGTTTCGCCGTCAATGACGGCGCCCGTTTCCCTCTTCAACACGCTGACCCGCCGCGTCGAGCCGCTGCAGCCGCTCGCGCCGCCGCGCGTGACGTTGTACACCTGTGGTCCCACCGTCTGGAATTACGCGCACATCGGAAACTTCCGCACGTTTCTATTCGAGGATCTGTTGCGCCGCTGGCTGGAGCAGTCGGGCTCCGACGTCTTCCACATCATGAATCTCACCGACGTCGATGACCGCACGATCAAGGCGGCCCGGCAGGCGGGAAAGCGTCTCACCGAGCACACCGCGCCGTTCACCAAGGCGTTTTTCGAAGATCGCGATTATCTCCGGATCAAGCCGGCGCATGTGTACACGTCCGCGACGGCCTACATGCCGCAGATGATCGCCCTCGTCGCGAAGCTGCTCGAGCGCGGTGTCGCCTATAAAGGCGAGGACGGCTCGGTGTATTTCGCGATCGCGAAATTTCCGACGTACGGCCGGCTCTCCCAGCTCGACAAACGCGAGATCAAAGTCGGCGCGCGCGTTGCAAGCGACGAGTACGCAAAAGGGGACCCGAGCGACTTCGCACTCTGGAAGAAAGCGGATGCCGAGGACGAGGCGGTGGGTGCGGCGTGGGACGCGCCATTCGGACGCGGGCGTCCGGGCTGGCATCTCGAGTGCTCGGCGATGGCGCTGTCGGAGATCGCGAAGTGCTGTGGCGTGCAGACGCTCGACATTCACGCGGGCGGGATCGATTTGATTTTCCCGCACCATGAGAATGAGATCGCGCAGTCCGAAGGCGCAACCGGTCAGCAATTCGCGCGACACTGGGTGCACGGCGAGTTTCTCAATGTGAGCGGCACGAAGATGTCCAAGCGCCACGGCAATTCTCTCACCGCGCGCGATCTGCGTGAGCAGGGCGTCGACGCCGCTGCCGTCCGGCTGCTGTTTTGTCAAACGCACTATCGACAGCCGGTCGACTTCACCGATGAGGCGCTGGAGGCGGCGAAGGAGGGAGTCCGGCGGCTCGGGGAGTTCCACACTCGGCTTACGGGAGATGGAAAGCGCGAAACGAAAAACGGCGCCCTGCGCGAGCTGGCCGGAAAAATGGAAAGCGACGTCTCGGCTGCGCTCAACGACGATCTGAATGCGCCGCGCGCCGTCGCGGCCCTCTTCGATTTCGTGCGCGCCGCGAACCGCGAGCTCGACAAGCTGCAGAGCGCGGGAGGGACGACCGACGCGCAAACGGCCTTCGAGCGCGTGGCGGGCGCGACGTTACTGGACGTTCTGCCGACCGCGCGCGCCGTCGATTCCGCGCTCGCGTCGTGGGTCGAGGAGCGTATCGCGGCCCGGGCACAGGCCCGTAAGTCCAAGGATTTCAAGGCCGCCGATGCGATCCGGGCGGAGCTGGCGGGCCGGGGCGTCGAGATCGAGGACACGCCGCTCGGAACGAAGTGGAAAGCACGATGAGGGCCTAAGTCGTTCGAACCGCTTCCCTTGCCATAGTCGCAGGTCCCGTCTAAGATACGAGGCTGTCGGATTCAGCCTTGACCAGCTGACGTAGCTCAATGGTAGAGCAGCTGATTTGTAATCAGCAGGTTAAGGGTTCGAGTCCCTTCGTCAGCTCACTGCCGAAGAAACCGAGGAACCAACAAACCCCGCGCGCGTCGACACGCGGGGTCTGTTGTCAGGGGAAGTCGCGAGGCGAGGGCGCGGTGGGGTGCCCGAGTGGCCAAAGGGAGCAGACTGTAAATCTGCCGGCGTCAGCCTACGAAGGTTCGAATCCTTCCCCCACCACTTCGTAGCACGCGGGCGTAGCTCAGTTGGTAGAGCATCAGCCTTCCAAGCTGAGGGTCGCGGGTTCGAGCCCCGTCGCCCGCTCTGTACGCGAACGCTCGCGTAGCTCAGTCGGTAGAGCGCGTCCTTGGTAAGGACGAGGTCACCGGTTCAATCCCGGTCGCGAGCTCTGCAGGATGAAACGACGACGTTGAAAAAAGGCGTTGAAGCAACGGCGTCAATTTGGAAGGCGTCAAATATAAAGGCGTCGGAAACGACGTAACAAAAAGACGTAGTCAACACGTTGGTGACTCGACGATTTTTGCGACGACGTTGATTCGACGATTCTCGATTCAACGGTTATCGGTTCGACGAAGTTATTCAACGTTGTACTTAAGAAGAGGACAGAATGGCAAAAGCGAAATTCGAGCGCAACAAGCCGCACGTAAACGTGGGTACGATCGGGCACGTCGATCATGGCAAGACGACGCTGACGGCGGCCCTGACCAAAGTCTCGGCCGACAAGGGCCTGGGGACGTACGTGAGCTACGACCAGGTGGCGAAGGCGAGCGAGAGCCAG
>Ga0136846_1223870_pt1 | contig 16928 bp, 20 predicted proteins | sample HopSoiMetagenom2_FD_96841 | JGI IMG/M metagenome (GOLD analysis project Ga0136846, IMG submission 96841) | Grasslands soil microbial communities from Hopland, California, USA - 2 Assembly 2016 (version 4) | ecosystem: Environmental > Terrestrial > Soil > Grasslands | place: USA: Hopland...
CTGCAGGTGCGTTTCAGATCGGATTCCCATGTGCGGCCAGGCCAAACCCGGCTTCTCTCGCTGCCCCGAGAGGAGTACGGTCGAGGAGGTGCCCGGATGCCCTGGGCCCTGAAGGGGAGCGAAATGACCGCCCAGGTCGTCGAACAGGCCAGGTCATCGATCGTCCTCTCGTCTGCGGGCCGGCTGGAACGGCCAGATCGCCGTGAGGAACAACATGACGCCGAGGACGAGAGCGATCGCGCCGACTAGCTGGGCATCGAGCTCGCGTCCGGCGAGCGTGACGTAGGTGTGCCCGCTCCCGCCGCTGTCGCCACGGTAGACGAGGGCAAACAGCCCATACAGCGCGAGCAGAATGCCGCCGAGCACGAGTGCAACGCGGGCGGTCAGACGTAGCGCGCGAGCCATGCGAGGGTGCGGATCACGGGCGGTTCGTGCAGAAGACGGGCTTGTCGGGGTTGCCGTCCCGCCAGACGCAGAGACCGTCCGTGAAGAAGAACACTTGATGCCTCGGCTTCGGGGTGTGTGCGCAATAGAGGTCGGGCCTGCCGCCCTCTCCGCTGACGGTGCAGCGCACCGCTGCCGACGGGACGCGAAAGACATCACCGGCCTTTCCGGTGTAGACGTGGCTTCGAGAGCCCGCGAACGAGCTCGAGGGGGCGGTGGCGCGCCCCGCGAGGAAGGCAACGGCGATGAGCAGCGCCGCGCAAATCGCCAGGCGCATCTCTTCACCTCCTGATCTAAGGGCGTCGCGGGATAGCCCGGCCGACGTACCTCGCGACGGCTAGTGACGCCGCCGCGCCGGCCGCAACGATGTTCGTCGTGACGCAAGTCCGGCAGGCGTTGCAACAGGCGGTCGCCATCGGCGCGTGCTCGCCGTACTTCCCGGCTGCCTGCGCCATGCGACCCGTCCAGATCGTCTTCACGATCTCATTCTGCCGGAGGCCGGCTTCGTCCGGGCGCGCCGCGCGGCGAATCACGATCTCTTTCTGCGCCGCGAGGCGATCTGCGAATCAGCCGGTCGCAGCATCGTGTAGATCAGCAGCCCGACGAACGGGACGACAAGCATGCCGATTGCCCAAGCGGCCTTTCCGACACCAGAGAGATCCGGTCGTCGGACGAACACATCGATGACGGCGCGCACCCACATCACGAGGAAGAGCACGACCACAGCGCCGATGACGATCCGCCAGAACATGCGTGGCGGTGACTCTACGCCCTCGACCACGTTGACCAACTCGTGTCATAGCGCAGTTGCTATGCCTGGTCGAGTATGTCTGCAGAGGGCGATGCGGCGGCCCTCTGAATCTTCAGGGAGGCGGGCGGGGTAGTGCAGAGTGGCGGAGGCGACTCCGCCACTCTCGCGACATCCTTGTCAACGCTCACCGAGGTCATGCCGCGTGGGTCACCCGCCGCTGATTGCAGCGATGACGTCGACACGGGACTGCTCCGCGACGGGCGTGTCGATTTTCGCGCGCTCGCTGTTCACGTACACGTGGACGTGGCGGCGGAGCGTCGGTCCGGGCTCGCACAGACGGTCGCGAATCCCTGGCCACTCTCGCTCGAGGTGGTCGATGACGTCGCTGACGGTGGCCGCTTGCACGTCGAGTCGCCGCGGCAGCCCGGGGAAGAGCGGTGCCAGCGTCGACGGAAGGCGGACGTCCGCCATTACTCGATCGCGGCGACCTCGACCGACGAGATCGGCGGGAGGTAATCGGCAAGCTGCGTCCACGTGTCGCCTTCATCCGTGCTCGCGAAGACCTGCCCCGTGCTCGTCCCGAAGTAGAGACCGGGAACATCCTCGGGATCGACCGCCATCGCTTCGCGCAGGACGCCGACATACGCGTCGCGCTGCGGCAGGCCGCTGTCCAGGCGTTGCCAGCTCGAGCCGGCATCACGCGTCCGCCAAACAGCCGCATGGCCCTCCGGCATCGTCCGTCCATGGCCGGGGTCGAGCGGGATGACGTAGAACGCGTCGCGATCGTGTGGATGCGTTGCCGCGGCGAATCCGAACTCCGTGGGCAAGCCTTCGGTGATCTCCGTCCACGTTTGGCCCGCGTCGTCGCTGCGGTGCATGCCGACGTGGTTCTGCTGATACATGCGGTTGTCATCGACGGGCGAGCGCACGAGCTTGTGCACGCAGAAGCCGACCTCTTCGTGCTCTCGCGGCCAGTCGGCGCGGAGGCCACGATTCCGCGGCGTCCACGACTGCGCGTAGTCCGTCGTCTCGAACAGCCCCACGCCCTGCACGATCGCCCAGAACCGGTCGGCGTCATCACGGTCGAACATCAGCGCCGAGATGCCGAGATGCCCGGGCGGCTGATTCGACGGATCGTCCCACTTGTCGCTCCCCGGCTCTCCAGCGAGGGTCGACAGCAACGACCATGTCTCGCCTTCGTCGCGGCTCTCGAAGATTCCGGGCGCTTCGACGCCGACGAGCAGACGCCCGTCGCCGACGGCGAGCGTCGAGACTTTCGAGATCTCTCTGCCGCTATCGGCGTCGTAGGCGATCCCTTCGCTCGAGTGCGTCCAACTCTCACCGAGATCGATGCTCCGCCACACAGCCTGACCGTGCCACTCGCTCGCAGCCGCGGCGTAGACGGCGCCGCTCCTGGGGTCGTGGATGACGTGGTACACCGGCCAGCCTTCGCAGAAGGGGCCGCGTAGCTCCCACGTCTTCCTATCGTTCGTTTCGAGGAAAAACGCGCCTTTGCGCGTGCCGATCAGCAGCAGCGTTCGTGGCATCGAGCTCGCACCTCCCGGTCGGAATGCAATCGCCTACCTATCAGACCGGTGCCGCGGCTAAAAATCATCGGTCGGGTTGGCGCGGACGATCGAGCTCCGGTCCCGTCGGTCGAGGCGAGCATCCGGCAGAAGTCGTCCTCCCACCAGAGCATCGATGCGCCCATGCCCATGACAGTCGACGCCGTTCGCGTCGATCAGTCGTTCGGCCGCGCGGACATCACTGTCGCGGTTTGTCGATGATCTGTCTGAGCTCGGTGAGGAGCTCGCGGAGTTGCTCCATGCGCTGTTCGCCGAGAGCGGTCGTCCATTCCTGCTCCAGGCCGGCGATGATTGCGAGGGCGGCGCGGATCTGCGCCCAGCCGCGTTCCGTCAGGCAGACGAGTGCGGCCCGGCGGTCCGTCGGGTCGGGGCGCCGTTCGAGGTAGCCGCGCTCCTCGAGGTAATCGACGAGGTAGCCCATCGACTGTTTGGTGATCTGCGCGCGCTCCGCGAGGGCGGTGAGGCGTGACCCGTCCGCTTCGATGTGTTGGAAGACGGCGGTGTGCGCGGGCCGGAGATCGTCGAAGCCGGCGTCGACGAGTCCCGCGCTGACGCGCCGCACGACCTCCTGGTAGGGGTCGCGGACGAGGATTCCCACGTTGGGCAGCTGATGCCGGGACGAGCCGGGGAGCGGCGCCTCCGCGCCGCTTGACAGGTCGTCCGGCATCTGGTCAATATATCTGACCATCAGTCATTCTGACTAACTGGGGAGAAAGCCATGAGGCGAGGGATATACCTGGCGGTCGCCGCGTTCGCCGCTGCGGCCGTGCTCGTACCGGTTGCCGCGCAGGCGGATCCGGGCTTCTACGCGGCACCGATGTTCGGCATCGATCCCGCGCCGGGCGGGCAGTTGCTCGTCGCCGATGCCGGGCAGGGCATCGTCGATGCCGACACAGGGGAGCTCGTCGCAGCGCTTCCGGGTGTCACGGACGTTGCGCCGATCGGCCGCGGCGACATGCTTGCCCTGACGAGCACGTTCGCGCCGAACGCTCACGGTGCGCTTTACCGCGTCTCGAGGGGAGGAGCGCGAAAGCTCGTGGACCTGCAGGACTACGAGGTGCAGAACGATCCGGCCGGCGACGGAACCGGTGAGGGGTCGGATCCGTACGACCTCGCCCGGATGCAGGGCGGAAAGACGCTCATCGCGGATGCGGCAGGGAACGACCTGCTCGTCGCGGACGAGAAGGGAACGGTCGACTGGGTCGCGAGCTTCCCGACACAGGGCGGCATCCAGTCGGTTCCGACGTCCGTCGCTATCGGCCCGGACGGTGCGTACTACGTCGGCGAGCTGACGGGCTTCCCTGCACCGCTCGGGCTCTCGCGGGTCTGGCGGGTGGAGCCGGGCAGCCGGCACGTCCGCTGTGGGGTGAGCGCGGCCTGCTCCGTCGCCGTCAGCGCGCGCACGTCGATCATCGACCTCGCGTTCGTGCCCGACGGCAAGCTCTACGTCGCGCAGCTCGAAGACACCGGTTGGCCCGCGGTCGAGGGCGGCGGCGGCGTTGGCGGTTCGGTCCATGCGTGCAACGTCGAAACGGGAGCGTGTCAGACGGTCGTCTCGGGGATCCCGATGCTGACCTCGATCGCGTTCAGGGGCGACTCGCTCTGGGGGACGATCTTGGCGCTCGTCCCGGGCCAAGCGGACGTCGTGCCGCTGATCCCCTAAGTGAGAGGAGCCGGGGTCGAGCGACGCTCGGCCCCGGCTCTATCGGCGTCGCTACGGGCTCGGAACGAATCGCGCGCTCCCGCGGCCGTTGTAGCGTCCGTTCTCGTGTCTCTGCGCTCGGTCGCTGTCGTTCTCGCGTTCGCCCTTGGGGCACTGTTCGCGGCGCAGGCTCTCGGACGGCCCTCGGCTGGCGCCGCCCGCACGTTCCACTTCAAGAGCCCCTCCGGCAACATCAACTGCGGCGGGGCTGCGAACGGCGTGACCTGTCTCCTGCTCCACAACAACTGGAAGACGCTGCGATCCCGCCCGGCGAGCTGCGACCTGGACTGGTCGCCGACCGACATGTCGCTCTTCCTGGATAGCCGCACGACGAGATGGCGCGTCTCGGTGGGCGGATGTCGCGGCGACATCGGCCCGCTCTGTTACCCGCAGGATCCCTGCGTCGTCCTGAAGTACGGCGCGTCGATCACCGCCTCCGTCAATGGCCGTGGGATTCGCTGCACATCGAGGGCGACAGGGGTTACGTGCAGGCGGTTCGGCGCGGGCGCCGGCGTTCGGGGGTTCCGTATCGCCCGGCAGGGCTACGCGGTGCTGAGATAGCCGGCGCGGGCCGGTCTGTCCTTCCGATGCCCTCTCTAGCCTCTGCTCGCACATGCGTCTGCGCCCACCCTCGCCTGCGTTGGTTGTGGCCTGTCTGGCTCTCGCGATCTCGCTGAGCGGCACCGCCTACGCGGTCTCCACCACGCTGCCGCGGAACAGCGTCGGCACCCTTCAGCTGAAGAACAACTCGGTCAACTCGGCGAAGGTGAAGAACGCATCACTCCGTGCGGCTGACTTCGCCCCCGGCCAGATCCCAACCGGGCCGCAGGGGCCGGCGGGCCCGCAAGGGCCGCCGGGAACGGCCGGGCTGCAGTTGATCTCCGGCAGCGGCGCGTCCAACAGCAGCAGTCCGAAGAGCCAGCAGCAGGACTGCCCGGCGGGAAAGAGGGCGGTAGGTGGCGGGGGTGTCATCACCGGCTCCGCCACCAATACGTTCCTCTCGACCAGCCGGCCGACCGATGCGGGGACCGGTTGGGTCGCGACCGGACGCGAGTCGAGTGGGGGGAACGCCGGCAACTGGGCCGTGCAGACCTGGGTCGTGTGCGTGACGGTCGCGTCTTAGGCTCGGCCGCGTCACTCGACCCGGGCGCGGAGAATGTTCACCCTGCGTAGGTGATGTCCGCTCGGGCGTCCGGCCGCCAGCATCCGTCGAAAGGGTCGAGAGGAGAGCAGATGCCTGACGCCACCGGCGGGGAGCGGAAAACGCTGCCGATTCCGGACCGCCCGTATGACGGGCCGGTGTACGAAGACGCCAAGGACCCGAGCTACAACCTGCTCGTGCTTCAAGGTCGCGATGGCGCGACGGTCACCAAGCGCGCGTGGCCATAGTCGCAGCGGGCTCCCTTTTCTTTCGGCTCACGAGTCTCGAGCTCGCGCTGCTCGTCTTCGGCGTCGTGCTCGGGGCGACCCTGCTCGGCGCTTTCGCGGGACGCGTGCTGCGTCATCACGCCGAGGCGCTCCGCGAGCCTGTCGGCGTTCTGCAGGCGGCGCTCCTCGGTTTGGTCGCGCTCGTGCTCGCCTTCGGGCTGACGATGGCAGTCGGCCGCTATGACAACCGACGCCAGAACGTGGTCGAGGTTGCGAATGCGATCGGCACGACGTATCTCCGCGCGCAGACGCTGAAGGAGCCGATCCGCACGCGCTCGTTGCGCGAGCTCGTCGACTACACGAACTCGACGATCCGCCTATCGGAGTCGGTGCCGGGTAGCGCAGCGGCGCAGCGTGCCACCGCCGCCGGCGACCGCATTCAACGCTCGCTCTGGCACCAGGCGGGCGAGGCGCTGGCGGCCTCACCGCGAGACAGCGCCCCGCGCCTGTACGTCGAGACGCTCAACGACATGATCGACTCCCAGACGTCTCAGATAGCAGCGCTCAACAACCGGGTTCCGTCGAGCGTCCTCGTCGTCGAGCTCGTGGGCGCCGCATTCGGCCTCGGGCTGCTCGCGCTCTACCTCGCGACGCTCGCCCGCGGCGTCGTCATGGTCTTTTTCGCCGCGGCGTTCGTGTCGATCCTGCTGCTGATCACGTTCGACCTCGACCGTCCGGTCCGGGGTCTCGTGCGCGTTCCGGACACACCGCTCGTCAGCCTGCGGGCATCGATGAACCTGCCGCCCGCGGCGGACGCGCCGTGACGCCCGCGAGGCGCGCCCTGATCAGGATCCGAACCAGCGCTCTCTTCGAGTAGACGCGAATTCCACCTTGTCCGCGGCGAGCTCTCGGGACGGCCCCACGAGCCGCGCGGTCGGTTTCGGTCCGCCGAAGAAGTTGGCCTCGACCATTCCGACCATTCCGTCGCCGAACTCCAGGTAACACGTGCCGGCGCCCTCGTAGGGGCGCTCGAGCTGTTCACCGTGAAGGCGCGCGGCGATGTCGTCTGCGACAACGCGAGCGCCGGCCTCCGCAAAGACGCCGGCTTTCGCCATCGGCAGTGCAGTCAGGTCACCGACCGCATAGACATCCGGGAAGCGCGTCGCCAGGTTGGTCTTCTCGACGGGCACCCAGCCGTTCACAGCGAGCCCGGCACGCTCGACCACCTCGGGCGCACGGTGCACGGGAATCCCGACGAAGAGGTCGTAGGGAACGCTTCCGCCGCTCGCCAGCTGCACTTCGTTGGCTTCTGTGTCGAGCGCTGCTAGCTGTTGGTTCGGCATGTACTCGATGCCGCGTTCGGTCAAGGCGTCGAGGATGCTCTGCGAGACCTCCTGCGTGATCGGCACCGGAGCCGCCATCGGCCCGGCCACCCGGATCTCGACCGCATCCCTGATCCCGCGCTCGACGAAGTGGTCGTGGAGAAGGAGGGCGCCCTCGAACGGTGCCGGCGGGCACTTGTACGGGTGGCCAAGGATCCCGATCAGGATCGTGCCGGAGTCGAAGTCCGCAAGGACGTCGCGCATGCGCTCCGCTCCGGCGACCGAGTAGTACTCGATCCCTCCCTCGGCGAAGCCGGGCGTCGCCGCGCGGTCGTAATCGGCACCGAGCGCGACGACCAGGATGTCGGCGTCGTAGGAGCCTCCGTCCGTCGTGACGTGCCGGCTCTCAGGATCGATCGCCGTCACACGCTCGCGGCGGAACTCGATTCCCTCGCGAGAGATGTCGTCGTAGTGCAGCAGGATGTCCGAGGCCGACTTGCGGCCGAACAGGACATCGAGCTTCGAGAAGCCGAAGCTGAACGAGTCGTTCTGGTCGATGAGCGTCGTGTGGACCTCATCCACGAGCGTCTCCGAGAGTCGCGTGGCGAGTTCCAAGCCTGCGAACCCGGCGCCGAGGATCACCACGTGCTTCACGCTCCGACGACCATAGCCCAGAGGGGCGCGCGAAAACCGTTGAAAACCCGGTGGCCGGGTGATATGCATGCCGCTCTGCGGCGCATCCGTCCTTCCGAGCCCGGAGGTGCGCTGGTGGCAGGACTAGAAGGTCGCTGAAGTGTCAGAGCAGCGACGACGCACCCCGCGAACGGTCGGCGAGCTCCGAGAGCAGCTGCGCGAGCGCGGCGAGCCCTGGGAGCCGAATCCGCGCCTGCGTGACGAGGAACCGCTTCCCGACCCGCCTCGCGGCGGCCTCGAGCCGGGCGAAGGGCCCGAGGAGAACCAGGAGCCGAAGCCGTTCGAGGGTGACCTCGGAGAGCTTCTGCGCGAGAGCCCGCCGGCCAATCCCTTCGTCCGCGAGCGCTGGCGCGACCAGGAGTTGCTGCGGGAAGACGATCCCGGCGCGCGTGAGGGCACCCCCGGCGAGCTGGAGGAGGACGCCGGGACGAGCGGATGAGAGCCGCGAGCGTCGACTGGCGGAACCGCTGGGGCTGGAACTGGATCACGACTGCGCGGAGCCAGGCCGGCGCTCCGAACTGCTGGGCGTTCGCCGCTACCGCGCTCTACGAGGCGATGGTCCGGATCGAACACTGCGTGTGGTGCCGCCGCTCCGAAGGTGATGCGGCACGCGGAGCCGGCAAGCAGGCCTGGGATCTCGGCAACGTCGGTGAAGTGTCGATCTTCGTCGAGCGATACGGGCTCGCCGATCCCGACTGCTTCCCGTGGAGCACCTCCGCGTCGATCTACTCGGCGAAGCCGCACGGCGCGGCGCTCTCCGCTCTGCCGTTGTCCCCGACGCCGGACCGTGCCGGCCGCACGTTGCGCATGCCGCCGGGACACCTGACCGGCCTCTCGGACGTCGACCAGAAGAAGACGTGGATCGACTCCGTCGGGCCGATGGCCGTCATGGTCGATCCGCCGGGCGACTTCGGCGCGCTCGGGTCGGGCATCTACACCACCATGGGTCCGGGTGCGGGCATGCACGCCCTCCTCGTGGTCGGGTACGACGACCCAGGCGGGTGCTGGATCGTGAAGAACTCCTGGGGGCCGGGATGGGGCGTGGCCGGCTTCGGACGGGTCGGCTACGCGGCCAACCTGCTCGAGCCTGCGAGCTTTCTCGGGACGCGGGGGACGAATCCGGATCCGTGGACGAAGCGGCGCCAGCGGAACGGCTGCTTGATCGAAAGCGGCAACGGTCGCTCGCACAACAACTTCGAGGTCTTCCTGCGCAAGGGGCTCAAGATCGAGCACTGGTGGCGCGAGCATGGCGCCGCCGGCTTCCCGTGGAACCGCGCCGAGGTCGTGCGCTCGACCGACGTTTGGCGCGACAGCTTCCACGACGACTGCCTCGAGTGCCCGGTCGCGGTTCAGAGCACGTTCAACCGCAACTACGAGCTCGTCTACAAGCAAAACGTCACGAACAGGCTGCGCCACGTCTACTGGGACCAGGCGTCGGGGAACTGGTACGACGCGACCGACTTCGGCCCGACCAACCCGCACGGCATGCCCGGCTTCATCCAGAGCACCCGCGGCGCGCCCGGCGACTTCGAAGTCGTCGTGCTCAATTCGTCAGGCCAGCTCGAGCACTGGACGAAGCAGAACAGCGCACCGTGGCGCACGCACCGGCCGGGCGAGTGGTACCTGCGCTCCATGTTCGGCAGCGGCATCGTCGACACCGGCCCGAGCCTCGTCCAGAGCCGCAACGGGATCACGAGCGAGCTCGAAGAGGGGCAAGGAGAGCTTCACTTCGTGGCCCTGGGCGCCTACGGTGAGCTGGAGCACTACGTGCTCCCGCCCGGCGGAGCATGGACGAAGGTCGCGACGTTCGGCGGCGGCGCGCAGAGCGGGCCCTGCATGATCGAGGGGGCGTTCGCGGCGACCGATGAGCTCACACCGGGCAACCTCGAGCTCTGTGTCGCGAGGAACGCCCAGATCGAGCACTGGTGGCGCAACCACACCTTCAAGACGTGGCAGAAATCCGCGACGTTCGGCTCGGATGTGCGCTGCGTGATCGGGATGCTGCAGGGCAGCTTCGGCTACAACCTCGAGCTGATCGTCGAGCGCCTGGACCTTCAGTACCAGCACTACTGGCGCGACGGCGCCGGCTGGCACCAGGGCGTCATCCTTCCGCCGTAGACGGCGGCAGGACACCTGTAGGCGCCGAGGAGAGCACGGTGCGCTCGAAGCGGCGCTCGTCGTCGCGGCGCTTCTCACTCGAATGCGTGACGAGCTCGTGGTACGCGATCCACAGGCGTCCTTCCGGATCACGCAGGGAGCAGCCTCTGTACCCCAGCACCGGCACCGAGACCGTGGTGTCGGTCGGCGGGAGCGACTCCCAGATCGCAACGAGCTCTTCTGCCAGTTCCGGCGGGATCGGCCAGGTCGGATCGGGGCGCCCGGAGAAGACGAGGGCGCCCGCGATCCAGCCGTTCTCGCTAGTTGATCTTGATGTGGCCATGCATGACGACCATGAACGTGCAGAACTGCGTGTAGGGACCGCGGTTGGCCGTGCGCGGATCCGGAATCGTCACGCCGGAGTTGTCGACATTGGTCACGGCAGTGCCGCCGGGCTTGTGGGACCAGTAGCCGTTGCGGCCCTTGCGGAACCAGTGGAAGTCCCAGCCGGGTGCGATCACGAGCGCGACGAGATGTCCTTCACGCGGACAGCGGTTGTTCGCGTTCGACGAGTTGATCAGGTCGTCGGCGATCGCCGCCGGGCGCACTGATGCGCAGCTGAGCGCGGTGTACATCGCTCCGGCTGCGCGTCCCGGCTGTGCGAACGTGTCCGTCCGGTAGTCGCAGGCGTAGTTGTAACAGTTGTTGTGCGGTTGAATTGCCGGCACGTTCCACCAGTCCGGCTCGTACAACGGCGCGCACTTGCAGCGCTCGCCGCGCGGCCAGTCCGGGCGACCCGGCTTCCAATGATCGCGGAGATCGTCGAGGCGCTTGATCTCCTTGAGGATGAACTCGGACAGATCGGAGCCGCGCTGAACGCGGCGGATCGGGCCCGTCGAGCCGCCGACGAATTCGTCGAAGGCCGGGTCTGCGGCTCGTGCGGCGAAGCCCTCGCCGATGACGTCGCCGTTCGCGACCCGGAACTCCTTCGGGAGCCCGCGGCTCGCCCGTCCGCTCTGCTCGACGATCAGCCCGCGATAACCGAGGATCGAGGTCGGCAGCGGACGGGCCTCGCGACCGCGCAGCTCGCGCTCGGGCCGGAGGCGGTCGAGCGCTTCCTGTTCCTCAGGGCCTTCGAGGATGAGCACGGGGTTGGGCCTACCGCTGAAGATGTCGACGGTGATTCGGAGTGCCACCAGGGTCTCCCTTCGTCAGATGGTGAACTCGACTTGCTCGCGGGCGACACCCAGGTTCTCGTTGATCGCTGCGACCTCGATCGCCTGCTTGCCGTCGCTGTCGGGCCGGAAGACGATGCTGTCGTCCTGCTCCAGGAACTGCCCGCTCATCGCGGAGAAGCGGAACCACAAGTGCCGGCCGAGCGGGTCTTCGGCGTCGACGTGGAGCCGAACCTCGCGGTCGGCTACTTCGGCTGCCGCGCGCCGGATGGTCGGCCGGACGGAGCTGCGCTCGGCCGCCGGGCCTTCGCGCAGCAGCTGGTCGAGCTCACGCGCCGGCGTCTCCACCGGCTCGACCTCGGCGCCGGCGTTGCGTACGACGACGACGAGGTTCGCACGCGCGAATGCAACCGCCCGGTAACCCCCGGGACCGAAGGCGACATCGCCGGGGCCGCCGTCTACGCGCGAGATCTGGGGCGACTGAAAGTCGGCCAGCACGCGCAACAGCTCCACACGTGCCGCCGGAACCGAGGGTGTCTCGATCACGTCGACACGCACCACGACATCGTCCTTGCCCTCCGGGCTCCAGAGCGAGGCGCTCGCACGCGCGTCGGGACGAAGCTCGCTGTCGATGCGCACGGCGTAGTGGGCCGATAGTTCCTGGCCTCCGAGCGCGAAGCGCCAGATGAAGAGCGCCGGTTCCCCTCGTTTCGGCTCGCTCCATTGGTCGAAGCCGTGGCGCTTCGCGAAGGCGTCGACGGTCACGCGACCATCCTCCGTTGCCGCGTCGTCCCGGGTTGCGGCTGGCAGGCCGCGCGCGTCGTGGGAGTGACGAGCCGGTCCAGGTAGTCCATCGAGCCCGGCGTGCCGAACCCGATGTTCGTCGGCAGCAGCGGCGTATGCGGAGCCGTCGTCGGGTCGACGTCGCCGTCGACCTGCAGGCATGCATCCCAGACGGGATCGTTCGCGGTACAGCCGTCCTTCCACGCGACTTCGTGGTAGCTGAAGCCGCCCCAGCCGCATGCCGTCTGCCAGACGTTGGAGCCGATCGCGAGGAGCTCGTTCAGGTCGAACCAGTAGCCCATGCGCGACTGCCACAGATCGCAGCCGACGGCGTTCGCGAACGTCGAGACGATGGTGGCGCAGTCGCTGCAGTTGACGTACCTGCCGAGCCCCGGCCCGCCTGCGAGCAGGTCGAGAAACGCCGTGCAGCTGAACGATCCACTCGAGTACCACGACGAGCCACCGTTCGGACAGTCGTACTCGACGATCGAGGGCCCGAGCCCGTAGACGTTATGCGTCACCTTCTCCGCCGCCTGATCGCGGGTTGTCGCGCCGAACGCCCAGACGCACGCACGGTCGAGCACATCGGTCCAGGGAAGCTGCGTGTTGGCGGACGTGTACGGCGACTGCTGCCACGGAGCCTTCGGGACTTCGAGCAAGACGTAGATCCGATGGTCGCTGGTCGCGAAGTCCTTCCATGGATCGTTCTGCTTCTCGCGGTATTGCCAGCGCCAGCTCGTCGTGTGGATGCCGACGCCGACGTCCCAGAGCCGCACATGCTGCAGCTGGAACATCTCGAAGGCAGTCCAGCCGGAGCTGTCGAACGACACCCACCGCGCCTTGACGTCGCCGAGCACGTTGCCGACGAGCAGTTGAATCAGCCAGCCGAGCCACTTGAGGAAGCCCGAGCAGCCGCCCGAGCAGCCGGGGTCGCCCCCGGGATTCGACGACGGATCGACCGCGCGGACCTGTACGCCCTTCTTCATGAGCTTCTTCTCGTTCGTGCTGAAGCGCGCCTGGATCGTGAGCGTGTTCCCCTTCGTCTCGGCGATGCCGTATGCCGCCGGCGCGTCCTCCGGCGTCGTGCTCACGCCGCGCACCCATTCGGGCACGTTGATCGGGGTTGTCTTGTTGCGGCGAATGTTGAGCGCGTCGGAGGTCGCCGCGCCACCGTCGTGGTTGAGCTTGATCGCCTCGAGAAAGACGCTCACGGCTCCTACACCCGGTAGACGGTGAGGCTGAGGAAGAAGAACGAGCCGGACACCTGCCTGATGCGGAAATGGTGGCCCCCGGCGGACAGCGTGCAAGGATGCGGCTGGTCGATCGTGCCGCTCCAGCTGAGCGGCCCGAACGACGAGTTGTCGATCAGGCACTCCACGACCGCTCTCGCTGTCGCCGGATAACTCTGCAGACGCGCGTTGCAGACATAGTTGGCCGCCGCGGGCGCGTTGAAGTAGCAGTTGACGCGCCCGGTCTTCGTCTCCGCCGATCCCCACGTCGCGAAGCCGTCGGCGGAGAACCACGCGCGGCAATCGTTGACGCACCGTTGCATGTCGGTGAAGCCGTCGAAGTGGTCCGCATCCCAGATGTCGAGCCAGCGCGCCGATCCGCTCTTGCCGCAGACGCTGAAGTAGGCGATCTCCTGCCAGAGCGCGAGCTCGCCGAAGTCCGGAACGCGCTCGAGGATGTCCTCCGCTCCGGCCGTCTCCTTGAGTGATCTCAGCACGGCGCGCGCACTCGTCTCCGGCTTTGCGCGCGCGACGCGATCACGCTTGCGGTCCGATGCCTGAGCCTTCCTCGACTCGAGCAGTTGGAGTCGAAACTTTTTGTCGGCAGGCATGACTGCAGCACCTCCATTTCTGCCGCAGTCAGTTCGAGCCGCTTCTACTCCTCCGCTGGTCTCATGTCAAGGCGCTGTGATCGGAACAGCGCGCCTCCGTCTGCATTGCGGGCGGGCGTGGTAAGCAGTCCATGTGCACGACGAGATCGTCTTCCGCTTCGTCGACGAAGGAGTCGCCGCGTCGGCGCGGCTACTCCGCGAGGAGCGAGAGGCACCCGAGACGTGTCGCGCGCTTCTGGGCGCGTTGCCAACCACCGGCCTCGCCCGCCACGGGATCTATTCGGGCAGCGAGATCTACTTCGTCCTTCCCGTGCTGCTCGCGCCGCCGCGGGAGCACGCGACAACGATCGTTAGGCCCGGCGATGTTGGCCTTCTCACGGTCGAGAAAGGCTCCGGATACGGCATCGAGGAGGATTATTCGGAGGTGTGCTGGTTCTATGACCTCGACGATGGCCGAGGGGCTCGAGATCGCCCACGCGTAGCTCAGCGAGTCGCGCTGTCAGCTCCAGAAGGCGTCGAACGCCGCCGGATCGCCCGGCACCGCCAGCACCTCCCGCAGCTCCTCGCCGTCGAAGCGGAAGACGAGGGCCTGCGGGATGTCGAGCTCGCGCCCGTCGCGTCTGCCAACCGCGCGGTAGAGGGCGACGACGAGCTCGTCACCGCCCCAGACGTCGACAACGTCTGTCCGGTAGGTGCCGCCGGTGAGCTCGGCCGTGCGCCGCAGGAACTGGAAGATCTCGGCCCGGCCGTGGTACTCGCCCGCCATGGCGCTCCGCCCGGGCACGCGCCAGACCACGCCATTGCCGATGAGACGGCCGATGGTGATCGAGTCGCGCTCGGCGAACGCCCTGAACGCGTCGCGGACGCGGGCGACGTTGTCCACCCGCGTAGGTTCCCACGGATGCGGTCGACGCGACCTCGAAGCAGAACCGAAGCCGCCGAGACGCGCAGTCTTACAGCGGGAGCGACGGGGCTCGAACCTGCCGGGACCGTTGCTGGGAAGCCTCTTCGTAGCCTGGGACAGCTTGCCCGTGCAGGCGGTAGCCGCGACCTTGACTCCGTTCTGCTTCGGTGTTACGAACGCGATGCCGTCAGCACGCTTTGCGTGCGCGAATCGCTCGCCCAGACCTAGGAGGCCGCAAATGCCGCAGAAGATCGAAACCGGTGTCGAGCCGTATGAGGTCGTCCTCGGCGAGCCAAACCTCACCGTCCGCTCGCCGTCGCCACTCGATCCCGAGACCGCGCGCGGTGCGATCACGCTCGCGAACGGCTTTCGCGGGAGCGTGGAGCTCTCGCGCGACGGCCGCACGGCGAAGTTCCTTCCCGACGAGCCGATCCCGCCCGGTGCGCACACGCTGACGGTGTCCGAGCTCGTGTCGAAGCGTGGCAAGCACCTGTCCGATCGCCTCGAGATCCCGTTCGTCGTCACCGACTCGAATGCGAAAGTCCGCTCGAACCTGCGCGTCGAGAACATCGTGCGCCTGCGCATCAACGGCACGGAGACCGAACGGCTCCCGGTCGACGAGCCCGTGAGCGGGAAGTACGTCGAGGTGATGAAGGCCGTCGACCGCAGGACGGGCAAGCCGACCGAGCTCGCGTTCGACGAGCGCGGCAAGCCCGTCGACCACGAGAAGCTCTTCGCGAAGCTCGAGAACAGCCGCCGCAGGAAGTACGGCAAGGTGCATCCGGCGCTGCACGCGCAGCTGGAGCGCAGCAACCGCCGCGTGCCGGTCGCAATCTGGGTCGCCGTCGACGACGAACCGCTCCCCGAGAAGCGGGAGCGCGGCGAGACGAAGCGCCGGCCGAGCGCGGAGCGCGAGCACGCGAAGCACATCGCCGAGATGAGGGAGATCGTCGCCGACCTCGCCGACGACCACGGTGCAACGGAGATCCGCACGGACGACGCTGCTCCGGTCGTGTACGCGCGACTGACGCCGAATTCGATCGCGAACCTGCAGAGGCGCAAAGAGGTCGCGGCGCTCTTCCTGCACGAGACGGAGGGCATCCTCGACCTGAAGGACTCGATGGCGATCGCGCAGTCCGACAAGGTGCAGACGAATCTCAGCTTCACCGGCAAGGACGTGAACGTCGCCGTCTACGAGGACGGCCCCGACGACACGACGAACCTGTCGATCACCGCGCAGTACGAAACGAACCCGTCGACGACGCAGCATGCGCGGCACACGCACGGGATCATCAAGAACATCGAGCCGAACAAGCCGCACGGGCACGCCAGGGACTGCAACCTCCACTCGGCGAACAGCATGGATCTCGACGCGATCAAGTGGGCGGCGCAAACGCGCGGCTGCACGGTGATCAGCCAGAGCTTCCACCGCGACTCCGAGCAGACCGACTCGGGTCAATCGTTCGACGACAAGTACAAGGACTGGCTCGTTCTCCACTGGCCGTGGCCGACGATCCTGCAGGCGGCCGGAAACGGCAACAGCTCGGAGTTCGTGAACCACAAGGGCTACAACAGCCTCACGGTCGCGAACCACGACGACACGGCGGCGACGCTCGCGAGCGATTCGTGCTTCCGGAACCCGAGCTCCGGGCACAGCGACCGTGAGCTGCCGGAGGTCGCCGCGAACGGGATGGGCGTCACGTGCGTCGGCCTGACCATGAGTGGCACGAGCATGGCCTCCCCGGCAGCGGCGGGGGTGACGGCGCTGATGCAGCAGGCGGCTCCGACGCTGAAGTCGTGGCCGGAGGGCTGCCGCGCGATCCTGCTCGCGGGCGCGAGTAAGAACATCACCGGCAACACGTGGTGGGCGGACCGGAACGTCGGCATCGATGCATCGGACGGCTCGGGTGCGGTCGACGCGCTCGAGGGTGTGCGGATCGCACAGAGCCGCAAGTCGCGCAACGCCGCAGCGTCGCGTCGCGGCTGGGACGTCGGCACCTTGCGCTCGTCCGACATCGGCGCGAACGGCGAGACGACGTTCTCGTACCAGGTCGTCGTGCCGCAGTTCTTCTTCGGCGCGCGCGTGAAGGTCGCGCTCGCGTGGGACAGCCTCGCGGCGGTGGTCGACACGCCGTTCTTCCAGTTCGCGTTCGACCAGCTGAAGATCGATCTCGACCTGCATGTGTACGACAGCCGCGGCAACCAGGTCGGCTACAGCGGCTCGTGCGACAACAACTACGAGATCGCCGAGTTCCCGGCCAAC
>Ga0136846_1223389_pt1 | contig 16927 bp, 18 predicted proteins | sample HopSoiMetagenom2_FD_96841 | JGI IMG/M metagenome (GOLD analysis project Ga0136846, IMG submission 96841) | Grasslands soil microbial communities from Hopland, California, USA - 2 Assembly 2016 (version 4) | ecosystem: Environmental > Terrestrial > Soil > Grasslands | place: USA: Hopland...
CCGTGGCCCCGAGGCGCGACACATCGCCGCCGTTGGAGGCGGCCCATGAGGCGCACGCGACGAGGTCGTCCATCACCTGCGCATCGGGCACCTTCGCCACGATCGGGCGGATCTCGTCGAGATTCGCGAGCGTCGTGACGTCGCCCTGGCGCGCGTAGAGGTCGGGAGCGATCGCGAGGTACCCCGCCTTCGCGAGGCGCCGGCAAACGTCCTTGATGTGCTCATGGAGGCCGAAGATTTCCTGCACCACCAGCACCACCGGCAAGGTCGTGCCGCCCGCGGGCATCGCGCGATAGGCGGCGACCTCCTCGTTTCCGCGGCGCACCCGCACGTTCCCGGCCGCGAGCCCCTCGGCATCGGTCGTGATCCGGGTCTGGGAGGCCACGGGCTGCGAGGCCGCCGCGTAGCCGCTCGCAAGGGTCGTCATGATGGGTCCGATCTTCGCGCGTTGGAAAGGCATCCGGGCGCAAAATTCCCCAACGAAAAAAGGCGCCTTTCGGCGCCTTTTTCTTCATCCACGGCTATTCGCCGTAGAGCTTCTGCTTCATCTCCCGGCGTTCCTGCGCCTCGATCGTGAGCGTGGCCGTCGGCCGCGCCAGCAGGCGCTGGATGCCGATGGGCTCGCCCGTCTCTTCGCAGTAGCCGTACGTGCCGTCGTCGATGCGCGCGAGGGCCTGGTCGATCTTCTTCAGCAGCTTGCGCTCGCGGTCGCGGGTGCGCAGCTCCAGGGCATGCTCTTCCTCGAGCGTGGCGCGGTCGGCGGGGTCAGGGGCGAACGACAGTTCCCGCAGGTGCTCCGTGGTGGCGCCGGCGTTCTCGCGCAGCTGCTTCTGCAGGTCCATCAGCCGCTCGCGGAAGAACTTGAGCTGGGCTGCGTTCATGTACTCCGACTTCGGCATCTTGACGAGTTCAGCCTCGGTCGGAACCTTCGATTTGCTGGCCATTGATCCTCTTGCCTTGGAAGCGGATGACCCCCCGGGTAATGCCCGCGGCCGGCCATCAAAAGCCGGTAAGTGTAGCCCACCGAGGGGGGTCCCATCAAACATGGACCCCAAGCCATCGCAATCATTCCAGGGTGGCAACCGGACCGAATGGCATCCGGTTGATTTCACGAAGGTTTTATACCGCGGCGGGGCTCAGCCGCCGGGGCCGCGACCGGTGTTCGCGCGGCCCGAGTTGCGCATCTGCTCCATCTCTTCGGGCGTCATGGTCTGGACGTCTCCCTTGTCCTTCCGGGGGATGTTGCTTCCCGTCCGGTAGACCTTGTCGTTCGAGGCTTCCGTGGAGGTCGAGGGGTCCATGGCGCAGGCAGCCAGCAGGACGACGGGGGTGAGGGCGAGGAACAGCTTTTTCATTCGGTCTTCCCTGTGAACTGGATCAAAGGCCGAAATAATACCCGCTAGTGGCTCTTGGCGGGGTCCCGCACGAGCGTTCCCGCGTTGGCCGCCCGCTGGCGCTCGAATTCCTCGACATTGACGGTCGTCACGCCGCCGCGCTCCCGATCGGAAATGTTCGTTCCCGTCCGGGTGTATCTCTCGGTGTAACCCTCGTCGGCCGTGGGACCGCTGCCGGCGCAGCCGGCGAGGACGAGGGCCGTAAGCAGCGCGGAGTATGGTTTCTTCATTTGCAGGATCCTCCTCGGTGTGGGGTGCGAAGATCATAGGGGACGGGCCAAAACCGGCACGTCACCGATTGTCACGACTAGCTGTACTTTCGCAGGTCCTCGATGACCTTGCCATCGTTGGGCAGCGACCCGGGGGCGACGCACACCACCTGGCCGCGGACCTTCATCACGTCGCGCAGCGTCGCCTCCATCGCGCGCGCCGCCGGTTCGCTGGCCTCCTCGACCTTGAGCGTCATGCGGTCCTCCCCGGCCTCGTTCTCGACCACCAGGCGCGCGCGCTTCAAGTCATGGCGCCTCAGGACCTCGGCCACCTGGTGTGGGTGCACGAAGAGGCCGCGCACCTTCGTGGTCTGGTCCGCGCGACCCATCCATCCCTTGATGCGGGTGTTGGTGCGGCCGCAGGGACTCACGCCCTCGAGCACCGCGGACAGGTCGCCCGTTGCGAGGCGCACCACTGGGTAGTCGGCATTGAAAGGGGTCACGACCACCTCGCCCACCTCTCCCGCGGCCACGGGATCGCCCGTGCCCGGGCGGACGATCTCGAGGATCAGGTCTTCGCCCAGGACGAGCCCTTCGCGAGCCGGCGTCTCGTACGCGATCATGCCGAGGTCGGCGGTCCCGTACGCCTGGAAGCAGTCGATGTCGCGGCCGCCCATGAACTCGCGCACCGCGGGCAGGAAGGCCTCGCCCGAGACGAGCGCCCGCCGCATCGAGCCCGAGTCCCCGCCCAGCTCGTCGCACTTCTCGAGGATGATCTTGAGGAACGACGGCGTGCCCACGTAACCGGCCGGCCGCAAGTCCGCGATCGCGCGCGCCTGCATCTCGGTCTGCCCCACGCCGCCCGGGATCACCGCGCAGCCGAGGTGGTGCAGGCCCGTCTCGAACATGCTGCCCGCGGGCGTGAGGTGGTAGGAGAAGCAGTTCAGCACCACGTCGCCCGGGCGGAAGCCCGCCGCATAGAGGCAGCGTGCATTGCGCCAGAAATCGGGGCCCCGTCCCTCGGGATCGTAGATCGGCCCGGGCGACATGAAGATGCGCGCGAGGCCCGACGCCGGGGTGGCATTGAGCCCGCCGAAGGGCATCTGGGCGTGCTGCAGCGTATTGAGATCGGACTTGCGAGTGACCGGCAGGCGCGCGAGCGCTTCCCGCGAAGTCACGGCGGCGAGGTCCACGTCCTTCAGGACTTGCGCGTAATACGCCGTGCGCTCACGGGCGAAAGCGAGCTGCTTCGGCAAGCGCTCGAGCAGGCTGCGTTCCCGCTCGCCGGGCGCGCGAGTCTCGAGCGCGTCGAAATGCGCCGTCACGTTCAGGCGAGCCAGCGCTTGCGGCGGCGATAGTGCTTGGTGTCGCGAAAGCTGCGCCGCCCACCGGTCGAGATGCCGAGGTAGAACTCCTTCACGTCCTCGTTATCCGAGAGCGCCTTCGCGCGCCCTTCCATGACCACGCGGCCATTCTCAAGGATGTAGCCGAAATCCGCGAAGCGCAGCGCCACCATGGTGTTCTGCTCCGCAAGGAGGAAGCTCACCTTCTCCTGGCGGTTCAGGTTGCCCACGATCTCGAAGATCTCCTCGACGATCTGCGGCGCAAGCCCCATGGACGGCTCGTCGAGCAGGATCATGCGCGGCTTCGCCATGAGAGCGCGGCCGATCGCGGTCATCTGCTGCTCGCCGCCGGAGGTGTACCCGGCAAGCGACGAGCGCCGCTGCCTCAGCCGCGGGAAGAACTCGTAGACGCGCTCGAGGTCGAGCTTGATCTCGGAGCGCGAGACGCCGCGCGTGTACGCGCCCGTGAGCAGGTTCTCCTCGACGGTGAGGTGCGCGAAGCAGTGGCGCCCTTCCATCACCTGGATCACGCCGCGCTTCACCAGGTCAGACGGGTTCAGCCGGTCCACGCGCTCGCCGCGGAATTCCACCGCGCCCTTGGTGACCTCGCCGCGCTCGGCCTTGAGCAGGTTGGAGATCGCCTTGAGGGTGGTGGTCTTCCCGGCGCCGTTGGCCCCGAGGAGGGCCACGATGCCGCCCTCGGGGACCGTGAGCGAAACCCCTTTGAGCACGAGGATCACGTGGTTGTAGATCACCTCGATGCCGTTCACCTCCAGCAGGGGCTTCGCCTCCGCGCTCACGCCTGCCTCAGGCCTTGCCGCAGGCCACGGGCGTGATCTTCTTCTCCGCGGAGTACGCCTTGGCCGACGATTCCACCAGCGGGCGCAGCACCTTGTAGTCGGCTTCGAGCCAGTCGGAGGTGTAGCTCCACTGCTTGCCGTCCCACGTGTGGATGCGCCCCTTGTGCACGCCGCCGTGGTCGTGGCAGGAGGTCTTGAGCGGCTGGCCCATGTCGCCGAAGCCGAGCCCCTTGATCTTGCCCGCGTCGAGGGCCAGGTTCTCCGCGCCCCAGCGCACCTCCTCGCCGGTCACCACGCGCTTGCCGTATTTCGATTGCGCCTGCTTGATCGCCTCGACCGTGAGCATCGCGGAAATCATGCCGCGGTTGTACAGCACGCTGCCCACCTCCTTCGCGCTGGACGCCGTGCCCTTGCCCTTGTCGTAGAGGTACTTCTGCATGTCCTTGTGGACCGGGAAGCCGCCCTCGGCGGAGTGCCCGAGTGCGATGCCGTTGTAGCCCTTCGCGGCGTCTTCGGCGGGCGTGACGTCCGGCTCTGCCGACGACCACCACACGCCGAACATCTGCAGCCGCGGGTAGGACACCGCGATCGCCTCCTTGATCGAGGTCGAGTTCATCACGCCCCAGCCCCAGAGGAACACGTAATCGGGACGCTGCTGGCGCACCTGCAGCCAGGTGGCCTTCTGCTCCACGCCCGGATGCGTGACCGGCAGCAGGATGAGCTGGAAGCCCTCCATCTTCGCGCGCTCCTCCAGCAGCTTGATCGGCTCCTTGCCGTACGGCGAGTCGTGGTACACGAGCGCGATCTTCTTGCCCTTGAGCGGCCCCTTCCTCTTCACGTGCTGCACCAGCATGTCGGCCGCGTCCCAGTACGTGCCGAGCAGCGGGAAGTTCCACTGGAAGACGCTGCCCTCGACGGAGTCGGAGCGCCCGTAGCCGGTGGTCATGAGGACGATCTTGTCGGCCGGCACCTTGTCGGTGAGCGCATAGGTGATGCCGGTGGACAGCGGGTTCACCGCCACGCCCTTCTTGCTCTTCAGGCGCTCGTAGCACTCGACGCCCCGGTCCGTCGCGTAGCCGGTCTCGCACTCCTCGTACGCGAGCTTGATCCCGTTCACGCCGCCGTCGCGCTCGTTCACGAGCTTGAGGTAATCCACGTAGCCGTCGGCCCATGGCACCCCGTTGGGCGCGTAAGCGCCGGTGCGGTACACCAGCACGGGAATGAAGATCTCGTTGGACTGCGCCGAGACGTCCTGTGCGGCGCCTAGCGCCCCCGCCACCGCGAGCGCGAGCGCCGCGGCGTGTTTCCTGAACATGCGTTTCATCTGGAGTCCTCCTGGTGGTTGCTGCCTCGTCATGTGCTGCTGTTCCACTCGCTTCAATGCGGGAAAGGCCATAGGCGCAGCTTCTCCTTCCCGATGGCCCAGAGACGCGCGAGGCCGCGCGGCTCCACGATCAGGAAGAACACGATCAGCGCGCCGAAGACCATGAACTCGATGTGGGAGATCATGGCCGTGGAAAGGGGGATGCCGAGCCAGGTCGGCAGCTGGTTCAGCACCAGCGGCAGGACCACGATGAAGGCCGCGCCGAGGAACGATCCGAGGATCGAGCCCAGCCCGCCGATGATCACCATGAAGAGCAGCTGGAAGGAGCGGTTCACGTCGAAGGCAAGCGGCTCCCAGGATCCCAGGCGCACGAAGGCCCACAGCGCGCCGGCCACCCCGACGATGAACGAGCTCACGGCGAACGCCGAGAGCTTGGCCATCATCGGGCGGATGCCGATCACCTCGGCCGCTACGTCCATGTCGCGCGTGGCCATCCACGAGCGCCCGATCGCCCCGCGCGTGAGGTTGCGCGCCGCCAGCGCGAACACGCACACGATCGCGAGCACGAAGACGTACTGTTGCGCCGGCGTCACGATGGCATGGCCGAAGAGCTCGAGCGGCGGCGCGGACACCGAGCCCGAGCTCGAGTCGTTGGTGAACCACTTCACGCGCGCGAAGAGCCAATCGACGAAGAACTGCGCGGCGAGCGTGGCGACCGCGAGATAGAAGCCCTTGATGCGCAGGCTCGGGATGCCGAAAAGGATGCCGAAGACCATCGCGATCGCCCCCGCAAGCAGGAAGATCACGAGCAGGTTCAGGTCCGGCACGCGCACGGCGAGGTTGTAGGCCGAATAGGCACCTACCGCCATGAAGGCCCCCGTGCCCAGCGATACTTGCCCGCAATAACCCTCCAGGATGTTCAGGCCGATCGCGGCCAGCGAGAGGATGAGGAACGGGATGAGGATCGCGAGGAAAAGGTAATCGGTGGCCATGAACGGCACGGCTGCGAACGCGAAGGCGAGGAAGCCGATCACGAACCACCGGTCCTGCAGGATGGGGAAGAGCTGCTGGTCCGAGGCATAGGTGGTCTTGAATTGGCCGGTCTCGCGGTAGATCACGGCATGTCACCCGGGCGAAGGCGGGAAGGCGATTGGCTAGACACGATCGATGTGCCTTTCCCCGAAGAGCCCTTCAGGGCGGAAAAGCAGGAAGACCAGCGCGAGCACGTACGCGAACCAGTTCTCGATGCCGCCGCCCAGGATCGGCCCCAGGTACACCTCGGAGATCTTCTCGCCCAGCCCGATGATGAGCCCGCCGATGATGGCGCCGGGTATCGACGTGAACCCGCCCAGGATCACCACCGGCAACGCCTTCAGCGCCACCTGGGAAAGCGAGAACTGCACGCCGAGCTTCGAGCCCCAGATGATGCCCGCCACCAGCGCCACCAGGCCGGCGATGCTCCAGATGATGAGCCAGATGCGATTGAGCGGAATGCCGATCGACTGCGCGGCCTGGTGGTCATCGGCCACCGCGCGCAGCGCGCGTCCCGTGGAGGTCTTCTGGAAGAAGAATGCGAGCGCGCCGACCATGAGTGCCGCCAGCACGGCGGCCACGACGTCCTCCATCGACACCAGGATGCCGCCCTCGAACACTCCCTCGAGGAGGATCTTCGGCTCCTTGGGCATCCCGACCTGCAGGGTGTAGATATCGCTGCCCCAGATCGTCTGGCCGAAGCCGTCCAGGAAATACGCGATGCCGAGCGTCGCCATGAAGAGGACGATGGGGTCCTGGTTCACCAGGCGCCGCAGCACGAGGATCTCCACGAGGAACGCCAGCACCACCATGATCGCCATGGTCGCGGCGAGTGCCGCGAGGAAAGGCATCTTCTCCATCAGGCGCACCAGCGACAGCGCCGCGAAGAGGACCATGGCGCCCTGCGCGAAATTGAACACGCCCGAGGCCTTGAATATCAGCACCAGCCCGATCGCCACCAGCGAATACAGCACGCCCGACATGAGCCCGCCAAGCACGACCTCGAGCCACTGCGGGAACCTGGCCTCGCCCACCACCATGGGCGACAGTGCGGCGCCCGCGAGGAGCACGAAAAACGCGATGGTCAGGTTGCGCGAGGTGTTCGAAGTCATCAGTGCTTCACCCCGAGGTATGCATCGATCACCGCCTGGCTCGCGCGCACCTCGTCGGGCGAGCCGTCGGCGATCTTCTTGCCGTAATCCAGGACCACCACCCGGTCCGAAAGGTCCATCACCACGCCCATGTCGTGCTCGATCAGCACGATGGTGGTGCCGAACTCGTCGTTCACGTCGAGGACGAACCGGCTCATGTCCTGCTTTTCCTCCACGTTCATGCCCGCCATCGGCTCGTCCAGCAGCAGCACTCGCGGCTCCGCGGCGAGCGCGCGCCCGAGGTCGACGCGCTTCTGCAGGCCGTAGGGCAGCCGCCCCACCGGCGTCTTGCGCACATGCTGGATCTCGAGGAAGTCGATGATCTGCTCGACGCGCTTCCTGTGCGCGATCTCCTCGCGCAGCGCCGGCCCGATGCGCAGGGCCTGCGCCAGGATGTTGGACTTCATCATCAGGTTGCGGCCGGCGAGCATGTTGTCGAGCACGCTCATGCCCTTGAAGAGCGCGAGGCTCTGGAAGGTGCGGGCGATGCCCTGCACCGCGGCGTGGTGGGGCTCCATGAACGGCCGGGTCTCGCCGCGGAAGGTGATGCGGCCCTGCTGCGGGCGGTAGACCCCGTTGATGACGTTCAGCATGGAGCTCTTGCCGGCGCCGTTGGGGCCGATGATCGCGCGGATCTCGTGCTCGCGGACGTCGAAGGAGACGTCGCTCAGCGCCTTCACGCCGCCGAACGCGAGCGAGATCGCCTCCACCTGCAGGATGACGTCGCCCACCTTGCGGCCGGCGGAATCGGCGAGGCGGGCTTCGTCGAGGTTCATTTCCGTCAGGCCGCGGCCAATGCGCTTTCGCGCGGGAAAGTCTTCGCGGAATGGATCGAGAGCTCGGCGCGCACCGTGCCCGTGCGCCCGTCCTCGAAACGCACCTGCGCCTCGACCACGCAACGGCCGGCGTCGCCGTAGAGCGCGTCGACGATGGTCGCGTACTTCTCCCCGATGAAGCCGCGCCGTACCTTGCGCGTGCGCGTGAGCTCCCCGTCGTCGGCGTCGAGCTCCTTGTGCAGGATCACGAACCGGTGGATCTGGCTGCCCGCGAGCTTGGCGTCGCGAGACAGGTCGGCGTTCACCTGTTCCACGCACTCGCCGATGAGATCCCGGACCTGCGGCTTGGCCGCGAGATCGCCGTACCCCGAGTAGGGTATGCCGCGGCGCTCGGCCCAGTCGCCGACCGCCTGCACGTCGATGTTGATCATCGCGGTCGCCTCACCCCTGGCGTGCCCGAAAGCCACGGCTTCCTTGATGTGCGGGAAGAACTTGAGCTTGTTCTCGAGGTACTTCGGCGCGAACAGCGTCCCGTCCGAAAGCTTGCCCACGTCCTTGGCCCGGTCGATGATCTTGAGGTGCCCGCCGTCGTCGAAGTAGCCGGCGTCGCCGGTGTGGAACCAGCCCTCGGCGTCCTTCGCGTCGCGCGTGGCGCTGTCGTTCTTGTAGTACTCGCGGAAGAGCCCCGGGCAGCGGAGCACGATCTCGCCGGAGTCGAGCACGCGGATCTCGACGCCCTTCATGGGCGGCCCGACGGTGTCGGGCTTGACTTCGCCGTTGGGCTGCACGCACACCATCACCGAGGTCTCGGTGGAGCCGTAGAGCTGCTTGAGGTTGATGCCCAGCGAACGGTAGAAGACGAAGAGGTCGGGCCCGATCGCTTCGCCGGCGGTGTAGGCGACCCGCACGCGCGACATGCCGAGCGCGTTGCGCAGCGGCGCATACACGCACAGGGTTCCCAGCGCGTAGTGCAGGCGGTCGAGCGGGCTCACCGGCCGTCCGTCGAGAATCGCCGCGCCCACGCGCCGCGCGAGACCCATGAAGTGGCGGAAGAGCGCGCGCTTCGCGCGGCTCGCGTCCTCCATGCGGATCGTGACCTGCGTGAGGAGCGCTTCGAGCACGCGCGGCGGCGCGAAGTAGTACGTGGGCCCGATCTCGCGCATGTCGGTGAGCGTCGTGTCGGCGGACTCCGGGCAATTGATGCGGAAGCCCACCACCATCCACTGCGCGTAAGAGAAGAGGTTCTGGCCGATCCACGCCATCGGCAGGTAGGCCAGCACCTCCTCGTCGGTTCGCAGGCCTTCCATCTCCGCGTAGCCACGGCTCGCGATCACCAGGTTGTCGTGCGAGAGCACCACGCCCTTGGGATGGCCGGTCGTGCCGGAGGTGTACAGCATGATCGCGGTGTCGCTGCCCTTGCCCTTCGCGATCTCCTGCCCGAAGAAGCCGGGACGCTCGCGCAACCACTCGCGCCCCGCCTCGGCCAAGTGGTCGTAGGACGAGAGCTCCTTCTGCGTGTAGTGCCTCAGTCCCCGCGCATCGTCGAACCAGATGTGCTTCAACGCCGGGCACTGCGGGAGGATCTCGAAGAGCTTGTCGGCCTGCTCCTGGTCCTCGACGACCGCGAAGGCGATCTCGGCGTTCTGGAAGACGTAGATCATCTCGGCGGCGACGGCGTCCTCGTAGAACGGCACCGGAATCGCGCCGAGCGCCTGGGCGGCGGTGAGCGTCCAGTAGAGCCGCGGCCGGTTCGCGCCGATGACCGCGATGTGGGCGCCGCGCGTGAGCCCCGCCTTGGCGAGCCCCGCGGCGAGCACCTCGATCTCGTCGCGCATCGCCCCCCAGGTCCAGCTCTGCCAGATGCCCAGGTCCTTCTCGCGGATAGCCGGATCGCCCGGGCGCGCGCGCGCGTGCTCGAGCAAGAGCTTCGGGAACGTGTCTCCCGTCCCGGCTTGCGCCGTCATGGGCGGCCTCCTCCTGTTATGCGGCCCAGTGTACCCAATGGGATTCGCCGCCGGGTGTCTTTTCGTTGACAATTCAAGCCCGTGAAGCCTTTTTCCGACATGCTGCGCGCCTCCCTGTGGGCGCGGTCGCTCACCCCCGCCCAGCTCGCGCGCGTGGAAGCCGAGACGCTGGTGCGCGACCTTCCTGTCGGGGTCCCGGTGTGCCGCAAGGGCGAGCCCGTCGAGCACTGGATCGGCCTCGTGGACGGGCTGGTCAAGATGACGAGCGTGAGCCCCGAGGGAAAGACCACCACCTTCACCGGTGTCACCAGCGGCGGCTGGTTCGGCGAGGGCTCGCTCCTCAAGGACAGGACGCGCAAGTACGACGTCGTGACGCTGCGCGAGAGCCGCGTCGCCTACATGCCGCGGGCGACGTTCGACTGGCTGCTCGATACGGACATCCACTTCAACCGCTTCCTGCTGATGCAGCTGAACGAACGTCTCGGGCAGTTCATCGCGATGGTCGAGCACGAGCGGCTGCTCGAGCCCGATGCGCGCGTGGCTCGCTCGCTCGCGGGGCTCTTCAACCCGGTGCTGTATCCCGACCAGGCGACCGACGTGCAGTTGTCGCAGGAGGAGCTCGGCTACCTCTCGGGAGTGTCGAGGCAGCGCGTGAACCAGGCGCTGCAGGTGCTCGAGCGCGCCGGGCTGGTGAAGGTCGAGTACGGACGCATCCGCATCCTCGACCTCGACGGTCTGCGGGATTTCCGCTAGGCGCTCGCCGCCCTACGGCTTGAGCGCATTGAGCTCGGCGTCGGGCAGGTACGCGACGCCGCCCCAGTTCGCCTGCAGCAGCGCACCGCGGTCGGTGATCTGGTAGACCGACATCAACGGGTTGAACGAGGTGCTTCCGTCGAGCTGGATACCCTTCGAGCTGCCGGTCTTGAGCGTCGCATCGGCCGAGGCCCCCACGTCGGCGCCCGCGGACGTGAAGGTATCGAAGAGCTTGCGGTCCTTGAACACCATGATCTGCCGGTAGCTCTTGTACCCGAGCCCCGGCCCGGTGCCGGCACGCTTCATCGTCATGTAGGTCTCACGCCCGCTCGCGTTGTCGACCATGACGCCGGCGCCCATCGCGCCCAGGTAGAGCACCAGGTTCACCTGCGAGGCGTCGAACACGGCGTATCCGATCGCGCCTTCGAGCTCCGCCCGCGCCTCGGGGCGCGTCGCGTAGAACTCCTTCAGCGTGTCGTCGCGCAACTGGCGCAACGCATCGCGCCGATCCGTGGGCGAAGTGGACGCCTTGCCTCCGACTGCGGCGCAACCCGCGATCGCCAGCACCAGGAATCCTGCCCCCGCTTGTTTCAGGAAAGCTCGCTTCATGAATGCTGCGCGATTCGCCGGCGATCCCATTTCCGCCCCCTGTATGCGGTTAAACGTCGCGGTACGCTACACAGTTGCCGGCGCGGCGTGCATGGGGCTTTGGTGCCATAGGGTGCTCACGCGGCAATGGTGGGGCGCACGCATCCACCGGCGAGCTCGATCGCGCCGGCACGCCGCAGGCCGGCAACGACCCATTCGGCGAGCGCTGCCGGTTGCTCGCCGAGGAAGGCCTCCGACAGCAGGCGATAGCATGGGACGCGGTCCAGGTAAGCCGCGACCTGCTCCACCGCCATGCCTTGGCGCTCGAGCAGCGCGAAGGCGAACAGGACCTTGAAGACATGGCGCGCGTTCTTCGCCGGGTCCGCGGCGAAGGCCGCCAGCCGCGAGCGCACGTTCGCGAGCGATCCCGCCACGTCGGTGAAGGGCTCCCCATGACCGGGAATGACCACCGCCGGATGGAGCCGCTCGATGCGCGCGAGCGTCTCGACGGAGGCCTCGATGTGCGGGTTGGCGCCCTGCTCCGGCCACACGATCCCCATGCCGTCCTGCCACAACGCGTCGCCGGAGACAAGAATGCGGTGGCGGGGCTCGAAGAACATGAGCGCCTCCATGTCGTGCCCCGGCGCCGCGTGCACGTGCCACTCGAAGCCGCCACCGTCGAAGCGGTCGCCTGGCGCGAGCGTATCGTCGAAGTGGAAGGGATCGGCCTTGTGGTCGAAGAGCTCCATGGCGCCCGTCTCGGGCGACCACGGGTCCACGTGCTTCGCCTCGCCCGCGGGAATGGTGATGCGGCAGCCGTGGGCGCTCGCCACCGCCGCATTGCCGCCCATGTGGTCGGTGTGGCAGTGGGTGTTGATGAGCCTCTCGAGCGGCTCGCCGTCGAGCCCCGCGGGACCCGCCAGGAGCTCCAGCGTTCGCTCGCGGTGCGTGCAGTAGCCCGAGTCGATCAGCACGTTGTCGCCGGCGTCGAGCAACAGGACCTGGTTGCAGTTCAGCATCCCGCGCACGATGACGCGGACCGATGCGGGCAGCGATGTTAGATTCGTGGACACGCTTCGATTCTATGGGAGGAGCTGCATGGCCGTGCGCATCGAGAAGAACGGACCGGTGTGGACCGTGATCCACGATCGTCCCGAAGCCCGCAACGCGATGGACCCGAAGAGCGCGGACGACCTCACCGGCGCTTTCCTCGAGTTCGACGCGGCGAAGGATGCATCGGTCGCGGTGTTCTGGGGTTCGGGGGGTGCCTTCTGCGCCGGCTGGGACCTCAAGTACGTGAGCTCGCTGGACCGGGATTATCCGTTGGGCGAGCTCGACATCCCGCCCGCGGGCGCGCGCGGCAACGGCGGCGAGATCCCGCGCGGGCCGCTCGGCCCTTCGCGACTCGAGCTCGACAAGCCCGTGATCGCCGCCATCGAGGGTCCCGCCGTGGCGGGCGGCATGGAGCTCGCCCTCTGGTGCGATTTCCGCGTCATGGCCGAGGACGCTTACTTCGGCGTGTATTGCCGCCGCTGGGGCGTGCCGCTCATCGACGGCGGCACGGTGCGGCTGCCGCGCATCGTCGGCCAGGGGCGCGCGCTCGAGATCATCCTCACCGGTCGCAAGGTGCCGGCCGACGAGTGCCTCGCGATCGGCTTGTGCGAATACGTGACGCCAAAAGGCGGCGCGCGTGCGAAGGCCGAGGCGCTCGCGCAGGAGATCGCGCGCTTCCCGCAGGTGTGCGTTCGCGCCGATCGCCGTTCGGCCATCCGCAGCCACGGGCTGCCCGTGCGCGATGCGCTGGTGCAGGAGTGGTACAACGGCCGCGAGGCGCTCATCAAGGACGGAGTCGCCGGCGCAAGCCGCTTTCGCGACGGCATGGGACGCCACGGCGACTTCGGCAAGATCCGGTGACTTCGACACTGCTGGCGGGGCTGCGCGTGGTGAGCATCGCGCTCAACCTGCCCGGTCCCGCGGCATGCGCGCGCCTGCGCGACCTCGGTGCCGGCGTGACCAAGGTGGAGCCGCCATCCGGCGACCCATTCGAGGCCTTCTGCCCGTCGTGGTATCGGCGGCTGCACGAGCGGATGGACGTGAAGCGCATCGACCTCAAGTCGTCGCCCGGCCGCGAGGCGCTCGACGGCTTGCTGGCGCGGGCGGATGTCTTTGTCACGGCGCAGCGGCCGTCGGCGCTCGCGCGGCTGGGACTCGATGCGCCGTCGCTCGCCGAGCGCCATCCGCGGCTGTGCCATGTAGCGATCACCGGCCACTCCGCGCCGCACGAGGAAATCCCGGGCCACGACCTCACTTACCTTGCGACGCACGGCCTGCTCGCGCCGCCCGCGATGCCGGTGACGCTCTTCGCGGACATGGCGGGCGCCGAACGCGCGGTCACCACCGCGCTCGCGCTGGTAATTGCGCGCGGCGGCACCGGCCGCGGCGGCTCGGCCCAAGCGGCGCTCGAGGACGCCGCGCGCGCACTGGCACAGCCGCTGCACGAAGGCCTCACTCGCCCGGACGCGCTGCTGGGCGGCGGATACGCCGGATATAATTTGTACGGTGCGCGCGACGGATGGATCGCGGTCGCCGCGCTCGAGCCGCACTTCGCCGATCGCCTCGCGCACGCGCTCGGCATCGGGAAGCTCTCGGTCGAGGCGCTGCGCGAGCGCTTCATCGCCGACACCGCCGACCATTGGCAGCGCTGGGCGGCGGAGCGGGACCTTCCGATCGTGGCGCTGCGCCCCCCCTCCAACGACATCCCCTCCTAAGACATGCAGATCCAGAACCATGCATTCCTCATCGCCGGCGGCGGCTCCGGGCTCGGCGCCGCGACCGCGCGCATGCTTGCCCAGGCCGGCGGCCGGGTCGTCATCGCGGACGTGAACGCGGCGGGCGAGGAGTTCGCCCGCTCACTCGGCGCAAGCGCCACGTTCGCGAAGACGGATGTCACCGACGAGGCGCAGACGCAGGCCGCGGTGGACCTGTGCGCCTCGTCCTTCGGCGCGATCCACGGCGTGGTCAATTGCGCGGGCATCGCACCAGGGGAGCGGGTCGTCGGCAAGACCGGGCCTCACGCGCTCGCAAGCTTCGAGCGCGCCATCCGCATCAACCTCATCGGCTCGTTCAACGTGATCCGCCTTGCCGCGCATCGCATGAGCACGCAGCCGGCTCTCCCCTCGGGCGAACGCGGCGTGATCGTGAATACGTCCTCGGTCGCGTCGATGGATGGCCAGATCGGCCAGGCGGCCTATGCCGCGTCGAAAGCGGGCGTGAACGGCATGACGCTGCCCATCGCGCGGGAGCTGGCGCGCTTCGGCATCCGCGTGATGACGATCGCCCCCGGAATCTTCGACACGCCGATGCTCCAAGGCATGAGCGACGAGATCCGCGCCTCGCTCGGAGCGCAGATTCCCTTCCCCTCGCGCCTCGGCAGGCCCGAGGAATACGCGGCCCTGGTGAAGCACATCATCGAGAACGAGGTGTTGAACGGAGAGGTCATCCGCCTGGATGGCGCCATCCGCATGGCCCCTAAATGACGGGTCGCGTCGAGGCGGGCGGACACCAGCTCGAATACGTCGATCTTCCCGGTAGCGACCCGCCCTTCCTGCTCCTGCACGAAGGCCTGGGCTCGGTCTCCATGTGGCGTGAGTTCCCCCAGCAGCTCGCGCAGGCCACGGGCGCGCGCGTCGTCGCCTATTCGCGCGCGGGCTTCGGGCAATCCACGCCGCGTTCCGGGACGTACGGCCCGCGCTTCGTCCACGAGGAGGCCGAGCAGGTCATTCCCACCATCCGCGCGAAGCTCGCGCTCCAGAGGCCCGTGGTGCTGGGCCATTCGACGGGCGCCTCGATGGCGCTGGTCCACGCGGCAACTTCCCATCCGGTCGCCGGCGTGATCGCCATGGCACCCCTCATCACCATCGAAGGATCGAACCTCGCAGCGATCCTCGAAGCACGCAAGACCTTCGAGGCGAGCCGCGACTGGCGCGTGCGCCTCGCGCGCCACCACGAAGACGTGAAGTCGGTGTTCTACGGGTGGAACGATACGTGGCTGAGTCCCCAATTCCGCGAGTGGAACATCCTCCCCGACCTTGCACGGATCCGGGCACCGGTCCTCGCGATCCTGGGCGCCGGCGACGAATACAGCACGCCCAGGCAGGTTGCGCTGATCCGGGAGCACCTGCCCGCGGGCACGCGTTTCGATTCCCTGCTCCTCGCCGAATGCGGGCATGCCCCTCATCGCGACCAACCCGGGCCGGTCCTGGCCGAAGTAAGGAAGTTCCTCGCCGCGCTATAATTACACTCTTCGATCCGGCGTCCCGCGAGGCCCCCCGCCAATGCTGTTCGATACCCACCTCACCGAGGAATTCGACGCCCTTCGCGACACCGTGAAGCGGATGTGCGACTCGGAGCTCGCGCCGCGGGCGGCCGAGATCGACCGCACGAACGAATTCCCGGCGGGTATGTGGGGCAAGCTGGGCGAGCTGGGCCTCCTCGGCATGACCGTCCCGGACGACTACGGCGGGACCGGCCTCGGCTACCTCGCGCATGTGGTCGCGATGGAGGAAGTCTCGCGCGCCTCGGCATCCGTGGGCCTGTCCTACGGCGCCCACTCGAACCTCTGCGTGAACAACCTCTACCTCAACGGCTCGGAAGCGCAGCGCCGCAAGTACCTGCCGAAGCTCTGCTCGGGTGAATTCGTCGGTGCCCTCGCCATGAGCGAGCCCGGTGCGGGTTCCGACGTCGTGGGCTCCATGGCCTGCAAGGCCGAGAAGCGCGGCGATCGCTGGATCGCGAACGGCTCCAAGATGTGGATCACCAACGGGCCCGACGCCGACGTCGCCATCGTCTACATGCGCACCGCCCCCAAGGACCAGGGCTCCAAGGCGATGACCGCCTTCCTCGTCGAGCGCGGCACGAAGGGCTTCTCGACCGCGCAGAAGCTCGACAAGCTCGGCATGCGCGGCTCGAACACCTGCGAGCTCGTCTTCCAGGACTGCGAGATCCCGGCCGAGAACGTGCTGGGCGAGGTGAACGGCGGCTCGAGGGTCCTGATGCGCGGGCTCGACACCGAGCGCACCGTGCTCTCCGGCGGGCCGCTCGGCATCATGCAGTCGGCCATGGACCTGGTGCTGCCCTACATGCACGAGCGCAAGCAGTTCGGCCAGCCGATCGGCACCTTCGAGCTGATGCAGGGCAAGGTCGCCGACATGTACACCAAGCTGCAGGCCTCGCGCGCCTTCAGCTATCGCGTCGCCTCCGCGCTCGACCAGGGCCGCGGGCGCGCCGCGCGCAAGGACGCCGCGGCGTGCCTGCTGTTCTCGTCGGAGAACGCCGTGCAGGTCGCCCTGGAGGCGATCCAGTGCCTCGGCGGCAACGGCTACATCAACGAATTCCCCGCAGGCCGCCTGCTGCGCGACGCCAAGCTCTACGACATCGGCGCAGGCACCAACGAGATCCGCCGCATGCTGATCGGGCGCGAGCTCTTCGAAGAATCGGTTTGACCGGAAAGGCAGGAAGCAACATGGCTGAGAACATCGTCATCGTCGGTGCCAAGCGCACCCCGATCGGCTCCATGCAGGGCAAGTTCAACTCG
>Ga0136846_1226331_pt1 | contig 16925 bp, 15 predicted proteins | sample HopSoiMetagenom2_FD_96841 | JGI IMG/M metagenome (GOLD analysis project Ga0136846, IMG submission 96841) | Grasslands soil microbial communities from Hopland, California, USA - 2 Assembly 2016 (version 4) | ecosystem: Environmental > Terrestrial > Soil > Grasslands | place: USA: Hopland...
CGACCGTGCAGCTCGTCGGCGAGGCGCCGCGCGCGCGGGCCGAGATAGCGCGCGCGATGGATCCAGGCCTGCGTCGGCGGCGCGAGCGCGGGGTCGGAATGCAGCCACTTCGGATCGTCGGGCGCGAGCACGTGCGTTTCGATCCCGAGCGCCGGAAGGTGGGTCGCGAACTTCAGTGGTCGCTGCACTCCCCCGCCGCCCGCCGGCGGGAAGTACATGGTCACCAGAAGAAGCTTCATGTGCCGGGGCGATGGTAGAGCGCGTAGCGCGCGTCCTCGTACTCGAGCGGCCAGTGCGGGTCGACGTGGAAGCGGCTGCGGTCGAGCACGAGCCAACCCGCGTGGTAGCGGTCGAGGAACTTCTGCTTGCCGGTGTCGAAGTAGTGGATGACGGCCAGGCGCCTGCCGGCGGGATCGTTCGCCGGCGTGTCCGCGACGTGCGCCGGCGGTGCGGCGGCGACGTAGACGGGCGCGTACGCGGAGATGCGGTAGCTCGTCTCCATGTCGGAGAAGACGACAGCCCGCTTCGGCACGTCGTGCCGCAGTGCCGCCAGCAGGCCGGGCGACAAGGTGTAGCGGTCTGGCCCGTCCGCGGCGCTCCAGTGCCGGAACCCGTGCACGGCGACCGGAAGGCAGAAGAGCAGCACCGCGAGCCCGGCGAGCGGGCCGACGCTGTCGATCCGGCGCCCGAGGAAGAGCCCGAGGCCGAGGGCGGCCAGACCGCTGAAGAGAGCGAACCACGGTGCCCACGCCGGCCCGCCCACAGTCAGCTGCGACCCGAAGTCGCCCGGGTAGGCGAGCTGCAGGCCGATTCCCGCCCCGAGCGCAAGCGGCAGGACGAGCGGGCCGAGCAGACGGGTGAGCACGCCCGCCGCACCGGCAAGCGCGAATGCGAACGGGACGAAGCCGGCGAGTCGGCGCGCCTGCGAGACCGACACGGCGTCCGAGAAGTGCGGGAACACCCAAACGAGCAGCTCGATGCCGAGGATCGCCAGCGTGCCGCCGAGCACGAACGCGGCCCAGCGCTGCCGCGCCGCGAGCGCCGCAAGCGGCAGGAGCACCAGGGCGGCGACGGCGATCGCGCCGGCGCGCGAGACGACCTCGGGTCGCAGCGCATAGCGGTGCAGCGAGACGACGTGCAGCTCGTCCGCGTAGCGGACCAGCGCGCGGCGCAGCTCTCCCGCCGACGGCGACTGCGACTTCGTCTCGCGGACGATCGGCAGCAGCCACGCAAGGGCCGCCCCGACCGGCACGTAGAGGCAGGCGAGCGCGGCGGCGGTGCTGCGCACGTCGCGTCGCGTGAGGACCGCGCGCGAGACGCCGAATCCGACGAGCAGGATCCCGAGGAAGACGGCCGTGCTCGCGTGGACGAGGAAGACCTCAACGCCGGCCGCTGCGAGGGCGAGCCCGAGCGACCAGCCCGGATGGCGCAGGAAGAGGAAGAAGAGCGTGAGCGTGGCGGGCACGAGTACGTAGCGGTCGACGGTGCCGGGTTGCGCGAGCAGCTTGTAGGAGCCGCCGTGTCCCGGTGCGAAGGCCGCGGCCGTCACGGTCGCGGCAAGCACGCCGAGGCCGAGCCAGGCCGAACGGAAGAGCGCGACACCCGATTCGTACACGACCGCAAACGCGATCGGCACGACCGCGCTCGGCTCGTGCAGCATCACCTGCGTCGGGTCGACGCCCGCGAGCTTCGCGACGAGCGCGAGGAACGCGTGCCAGAGCGGGAACGCGTAACCGGGATGGAGACCTCCGTCGCGGAACTCGTCCACGGTGCGCAGGTGGAGGTCGCCGAGCTCCACGAGCTTGCGGACCCGTCCGAGGTGGAAGAGCGCGTCGCCGTTGACGGCCCCGGCGACGTGCCACAGCAGGACGCCCAGCACGAGCCCGGAGAAGGCGATCGCGAGCGTGTCCCACGCCGGCGGCCCGGACACGACGCGGAGCGCGAACGGCAACGCGACTACCGCGACGACGGCCAGGACGACGAGCGCCAGCCAGATCGAGCCGTGCACGATGAAGACGAGCGCCAACGCGGGCCCGAGCACCCCGAGCCCGAACACGACGCTGGCGGAGGCGCCGCGGAGCCGCAACGCACGAGCGACGAGCGAGCCGGGCAGCAGCAGGACGAAGGTCGCTGCGACCAGCCGGAGCCAAAGGCCGAAGCCGCCGGCGGGAAAGAGGCGCGCGAGCCCCAGCAAGGGCAGCGCGAGGAGGAGAACGGGCGCTCCTCTAGCGCCGCGTCGCAGTTCCCACACGGCCGTTCCAGTCGTCAGCGAGCTCGCGGAGGCCGGGACCGGTCACGCGCCACGCGTCGCGTGTGTGCAACAGCATCCGACGCGCGCTCCGGTGGGCGAGGGGCGCAACGGCCGCGCGCAGCGCGTACTGTCCCCCGGTTGCGAGCGCGGCGGCGCGCGCGCCGACGCGGCCGTGGTGCTTCTGCCAGTACCGGTGGCGGCTACGCCACATCTCGTTGATGCGTCGCTCGGGAATGTCGGCGCTGAACTGCGACTCGTGATGGACGACGGTCGCGTCGGGGAAGTAGTGCACCTCCCATCCGGCCTGGTGCAGCCGAAACTGCAGATCGACCTCCTCGGAGTAGAGGAAGAAGTCCTCGTCGAACAGACCGGCCTCGTCGAGCGCGTCGCGGCGCAGAACGAGCGCCGCGCCCATCACCCAGTCCACCGCGTGCGGCCGCTCCCCGTGCGATTGCTTCACGCCGAGCCTCCCGACGGTCAGCAGGCCGAGCGTGCTGACGAGGGGTGTCGGGAAGCGCCAGGCAGAGTCCTGCTGATGGCCGTCCGGGTAGACGAGCCGCGGGCCGAGCGCGGCGACGCGGGGGTTCGCATCGAGGTACGCGACGATCCGGTCGAACGCCCAGTCGCCCGCCGTCGTGTCCTCATTGAGGACGTAGACATAGCGGCTGCCGGTCGCCCGAATGACGGTGTTGTGGTTCGCTCCGAAGCCCGCACGACGCTCCTGCGCGATCACACGCACCTCCGGGAACCGCTCGTGCACCGCCTCGGCCGAGCCGTCCTCCGACGCGTTGTCGAGCACGACGATGTCCGCGCCGGCGCCGCGCAGCGTCTCCAGGCACGCGAGCAACAGCTCGCGGCTCCCTGTGTTGACGATCGAGACCGAGAGGTCGGTCAACGCGCGAGGCCGCGCGCGACGAGCGCCTCGCGAGCCGCGTCCACCGAATCCTCGGCTTCCCGGCCCTCGAGCCACTCGAGCAGGTCCTGCACGCCGGCCTCGAACGGGATCTCGGCGCGGAAGCCGAGCAGCTGCTGCGCAAGCGCCGGATCGGCGTAGCAGTGGCGGATGTCCCCTGCCCGGTACTGGCCGACGACCTCGGGCTCGATCTCCTTGCCGAGGCCTCGCGCGATCGTCTCGGCGACGGCGACGATCGACGTGGGGACACCGGTGCCGACGTTGATCGTCCGCCCGTCGGCCCCGTCACCTGTCAGCGCGAGCGCGCAGCAATGCGCGATGTCGCGGACGTCGATGAAGTCGCGCGTCTGGTTGCCGTCCTCGAACACGAGCGGCGCCCGCCCGTTCAGCAGCCGTGAGGAGAAGATCGCCGCGGCGCCGGTGTACGGGTTCGAGAGGGACTGCCGCTCGCCGTAGACGTTGAAGAAGCGCAGGGCGACGGCGGGAACGCCGTACGCAGCACCGACCGCGAGGAACATCTCCTCGTGGTCGCGCTTGTTGATCGCGTAGATCGACGTCGGGCGCAACGGCTTCGTCTCGGACGTCGGCTCCGGCTCGAGTGGCATTCCGTCGTCTCCCAGCACCTCCCACTCACGCGCGGCGAGCTGCTCCTCCGCCCGCAGCCACGGCGCCAGGCCCGACTCGCCGGTGCGCGGATTGCGGTACTGCCCCTCGCCGTAGATCGACATCGACGAGGCGACGAGGAGCTTCCGAATTCCGTCGCGGCGCTCGAGCACTTCCTCGAGCACCACGGCAGCGCCGATCGCGTTGATCGACGTGTAGCGCTCGATCTCGTACATGGACTGGCCGACGCCGACCGCCGCCGCGAAGTGCACGACCGCCTCGACACCGTCGAGAGCGCGACGGACCGCGACGCGGTCGCGAACATCCCCGGCGTGCAGCTCGACGTCGTCGTCGAGATAGTCGGGGCGCTCGCCCGCCGGATGGACCTGCGGGTCGAGATTGTCGAGGGCCCGCACCTCGTGCCCGTGGGCGAGCAGCCTGTCGGCGAGGTGCGATCCGATGAAGCCGGCTCCGCCGGTGACGAGAACGCGCATGACCGCGGCGGAGGCTATCTCAGCTCGGGGGCACGCGGACGCGTCACCCCACGCAGGTTCTCGACCGCGAGAATGACGGCGCCCGGGAGCGCCAGCGCGATCGTGACGACGAAGAACAGGAACCCGCAGGCCAGGGCCGATTCCTTGTCCACTCCCAACTGTGTGAGGAAGCTGACGAAGAAGGCTTCACGCACCGCGAGGCCGTTGATCGTGAACGGAACGAGAATGACGAGGAAGAGCAGCGGGCCCATGACGTAGTAGGGGCGGGGCGACAGCTCGATGCCGACCGCGCGGCCGGTCATCCAGATCGCGAGGACGCGCACAGCCTGCACCCCGAGCGTGAGCAGCGAGACCCAGGCCATCAGCCGGACGTGTCTCCGAAACACGTGCACTCCTTCGTAGAGCGCGCGCAGTCCACGCTCGACTCGCAGCCTCCTGAGCAGAGGAACGAACCGGCGCAACGGACCGCGCGCACGGTGCGAGAAGAAGAGCACGCCGAGCACCACGGTGCCGACGATGAAGGCGCCCTCGATCCAGAGGTAGGCCCCCACGTCGTAGTGACCGAGGGCGAGCGCGAAGCCGACCGCAGCCAGCGCGAGCGTGGCGACGCCGCCGAGCGCGCGCTCGAGCAAGACGATCGCCGTCAGGTCGCCGAGCCGGCCGGGATGCCTGCGCGCGGTCTCGTAGACGCGGGAGGCGTCGCCGCCGACCGCCGTTGGCAGCACCTGGCCGGCGGTGTACGACACGAGGTATGCCCGCATCAACCAGCCCAGGCGCTCACGGATCCCGCGCGCCTCGAGCAACTTCTGCCACCGGTATGCCATCGGCGGAACCCCTGCGAGCATCACGAGGACCGCGCCCGCGAACCATGCGAGGTTCGAGTGGACGAGGATGTGCACCGTCTTGCGCACGTCGAGCTGCCAGAGGATGTAGCCGAGACACCCGCCGGTGACTGCAAGCGTCAGGAGGACCCTGACGAGTCGCTTGCGGGTCATCCCGCGAAGCGTTCGTGCACGCGTCTCAGTGCGGCGACGACGTCGGCGATGTCGTCGTCCGAATGAGCCGGCGACAACGGCAGCGAGAGCACCTGGTCGCCCGCGCGCTCCGCTACCGGCAGCGGTGCCTGGCCGGCGAAGCGCTCGCGGTAATAGGTGAGCTTGTGCACGGGGAGGAAGTGGATCGACGTCGCGATGTTCTCTTCGGCGAGCGCGCGCTGGTACTCGTCGCGTGACGCGCCCGCGGCCTCGGCGTCGATCCGCACGACGTAAAGGTGGAGCGCGTGCACGTCGCGGTCGTCGCGCTCGAGCGGCGTGATCCCGGCGAGCCCGGCCACGGCTTCGTCGTAGGCCGCGAACTGGCGCTGTCTGATCTCGGCGTGCCGCTCGACCTTGTCGAGCTGGCAGAGGGCGATCGCCGCGAGCACGTCAGAGAGGTTTGCCTTGTAGCCCGGCACCGGGATGTCGTAGAGAGAGCCGTCGCCGCGGCGCATCAGCCTCAGATCGAGGACCGCCTCTGCGACATCGCTGCGATTCGTCGAGATCAACCCGCCCTCACCCGCTGCGATGTTCTTCGTCGCGTAGAGCGAGAAACACGTGATGTCGGCGATCGACCCGATCTTCCGCCCCCGGTATTTGCTCTCGGCGGCGTGCGCGGCGTCCTCGACGACCGGAATCCCCAGTGCAAGGAGCGGGTCGAGGTCCGCGGGCTGCCCCGCGAGATCGACCGGCAGGACCGCCTTCGTCCGCTCGGTGACCGCTGCGGCAACGAGCGCTGGATCGATGTTGAGATCGTCTTCGAGCACGTCGACGAACACTGGCGTCGCGCCGGTGTGCACGATCACGTTCGCGGTCGCCGGCCAGGTGATCGGCGACGTGATCACCTCGTCGCCCGGGCCGATTCCGAGAGCGACCAGCGCGAGATGGAGTGCGGCGGTGCCGGAGGCGAGGGCGAGCACGTGCTCGGCTTCGAGGTACTCGGCCATGCGGCGCTCGAGCTCCGCCGCGCGCGGGCCCGTCGTCAGCCACCCCGAGCGGAGCGTCTCGGCCACCGCGGCGATCTCCTCCTCGCCGATCGCGGGGGGCTGGAACCCGAGCATCGCCGGACGCCGGGTGGTCTCAGACGAGAGCTTCGACATCAGTCTCGAATCGAATCATCGCTTCAGCCTTCGTGGCGCGCTCGAGGGCTTCCTCCCGGGTGTCGCCGACCGCCAGAACGGCGCCTGCCCGGTCGGCTCCCCGCCGGAAGTCCTCGAAACGATGGCCGGGGCGCCGGTAGATCCGGATGCCGCGAATCCCCTCCTGGGCGAAGGCCTCTTCGATGCCGGTCACCTCACGCAGCTCGCCCGGCGGAGCGACGAGAAAGCGAACGCAGGCACCGCCGGTGCGCGCCACCGGCGCGAGCCGCGCCGCAGGAACCTCCTCCCCGAGCGCTGCGGACAGGGCAGCGCCGTTCAGGTCGACGCCGAGCGCGACGCGGCAGAGCTCGGCGTCGTGACCCCCGCCGAGTCTCGCGGCGAGCTCACCCACGCGGGGGCCTTCGGGGCCGACCAGCACCTGTGTGTAGCTCGGGCCCTCCATGATCCCGACCGCCGTGGCCGCGGCCGCTGCCGCCTCGACGACCGCTCCGATCTGCGCCGGCTCGAGCCCGCTCGGCCACGCATGAGTCAGCGCCACGCCGAAAGCAGGCAGCGGCGCGGTCAACCTGTCGGTCACGGTGAGTGGGTGGAAATGCCCTCCGGACGAGAAGGCGTTGACCGTGATCTCGAGGCCGGGCACGTGCTCCTCGACGAGCAGCGTCGCGGTCCGAGCGGCGTCGAGGGCGACGCGCACGGCGTCGCCGACCTCGTCGCCGGAACGCACGAGCGTCAGCCCGCGCTGCCCCTGCCGGTCCGGTGCCTTGATCACGCAGGGAAACCCGATCCGCTCGGCAGCCGCCGTCGCCTCCTCGGAGCCCGAGCAGATCTGGAACTCCGGTTGCGGAACCCCTGCTTCCGCGAACCGCTCGCGCTGACGGAGCTTCGAGGTCGAGAGCGCCGCTGTCTCGGGCGAGATCGGGTGCGGGAGCGAAAGGCGCTCGGCGACGCGAGCGGCGATCGCCACAGGCCAGTCGATGCCCGGTGCGATCAGCCCTTCCACCCGCTCGGCGCTCGCCAGCCGTTCGATGCCGGACTCGTCTTCGGTCGAGACGATGGCGCGGCGATCGGCGTAGCGAAAGCCGGGCGCGGACGGATCGCGGTCGACGGCGATCACGTGCAGCTCACGTGCACGCGCCGCGGCGAGCAGTCCGAGCTGGGCCGGCCCCGCGCCTAGGACGAGGAGACGCTTGCCCGGGTCTCGCTCTGGAGAATCCCCCGCCACCACACCTCATTTTCGCGGTACCACGCGATGGTGCGCGCGAGACCTTCCTCGAACGACGTCCGCGCCGTCCAGCCCGTCAGGCGCTCCATCTTCTCCGTCGAGCCGATGTGCCGGTCGACCTGGCCGGGGCGCTCCGTGACGAAGGTCTTCAGCGACGCCGGCTTGCCGAGTGCCTCGAGCACCGCGTCCGCGATCTCGGTGACCGGGATGTCGATGCCGGTCGCGACATTCAGGACCTCGCCCGCGACGTTTTCGAGCGGCGCCGCGATGATCGCCTCGATCGCCTCTGCGTCGTCGTCCACGTAGAGCCAGTCGCGGCTTGCGTGCCCGTCCCCGTGAATCGTCAGCTCGCGGTCCTGCAGCGCCTGCGTGATGAAGCGCGGAATGACCTTCTCCGGATGCTGCCTCGGCCCGTAGTTGTTGAAAGGCCGCACGATTGTGACCGGCAGCCCGTAGGTGACGTAGTACGAGTACGCGAGGCGATCGGCGCCCGCCTTGGTCGCCGCGTACGGACTTCGGGGATTGAGCGCGTGGTCCTCGTCCATCGGCGCTGCTTCCGCAGTGCCGTAGACCTCGCTCGAGCTGAAGAGGATGAAGCGCTCGACCGGCGCCTCGCGGATCGCGTCGAGCAGGATCTGCGTGCCTTCGACGTTGGTCGTGACGAACTCGCGCGCTCCTTCCTCGATCGACTTCTCGACGTGCGACTCGGCGGCCGCGTTCACGATCACGTCGACGTCCGCGACGATCTCGCGCACGAGGTCTGCGTCGCGGATGTCCCCCTGCACGAAGGAGAGCCGCTCGTGGGACATCGCGCCGCTCAGGTTGTCGACGTTCCCGGCATACGTGAGAGCGTCGAGAGAAACCACCTCGTACGGCGTCTTGGCCAGAAGATGGTGGATGAAGTTGGACGAGATGAATCCCGCCCCGCCGGTCACTAGGATGCGCTTGCTCACGCCGGGAGCCTAGTGGTTTGAACGACAGCCCCTTCCGGGGAAGGGAGAAACAGGCGCCGGGCCCAGCTCATGCCCAGAGACTTTCAATCCACCCCCGTGCGAGTCGTGATCGTCGACGATCACCGGCTCTTCGTCGACGCGCTGGCGCTCCTGCTCGGCCACGACGACCGGCTCGAGGTGATCGGAACCGCGGGTGACGGCCGTTCGGCGATCGAGCTCGCCGTTTCGAAGCAAGCAGAGGTCGCTGTGATCGACGTGCGCATGCCGGAGATCGACGGCCTCGAGTGCGCGCGACGCCTGCGCGTCCGAAGCCCGGAGACGCGCGTGATCCTCGTCACCGGGCTCGACGACGCGTCGCTACCCGAACAGGCGCGCGAGGCGGGAGCCGTGGCCCTGCTGGTGAAAGGTGCGCTCCACGACCAGCTCAAGGACGCGATCCTCGCGGCCGCGCCCTAGCCGGGCGAAAGCTGCGCTTTCGCCCGGAGTTTCGACTTACGCTGCTCATCCCATAGAACCGCACAGACCTCGAAGACCTCTGGATCGCGCGTCTTGGTGTGCTGCGTGCGTTTAGCGGAACGATCAAAGCCGGAGGCTAAGGCGCTGCGGAGCAGCCTTAGACGGAGGCGAACCGATGCGCGCGCGGCCGCGTAGCGCCCGTGCGCGCACGGAAGGGAACCGTCGTCCAGCAGCACCACAGTAGGAGTGCGTGGGCTTCGCCCGCGCACATTTTGCGCGAAGCGCCGTAGCTGAATCCGGGCGAAAGCGTAGCTTTCGCCCGGGTCAAAGCTCCTTGTCGATGGTGTAGATCGGGCGGCCCTCGACGTCGCGCTGGATGCGGCCGAGGTACTCGCCGACGAGCGCCAGGATGAAGCCCTGGATGCCGAGGACGAACAGGACTGCGACGCCGCCGAAGAGCGGGCCGGGGAAGTTCGACTCCCCGATCCAGAAGATCACGCCGTAGATGCCGAGCGCGAGCGCGAGCAACGAGGACACGGTGCCGAGCAGCACACCGATCCACTGGATCGGCTGCGGCCAGAAGCCCGCCAGGACGTGCAGCGCGAGCCGCGTCAGGCGAAGCGGTGAGTAGCGCGAGTGACCGTGACGCGGCGCATGTCCGACGTCGACCTCCACGACGCTCGCACCGCCCGACAGGATCACGGCCTTCGTGAACTTCTGCTTGCCGATCGAGCCGAGCATCGGCTCGACCGCTTCGCGCCGGTACGCGTTGAAGGCGCAGCCGAAATCCGAGATCGCAACGCCGGTGAAGCGCCGCAGCATGCCGTTGATCACGCGCGAGGGCAGCGAGCGGCCGACCGGGTCCTTGCGCCCGCGCCTGCGTCCGCTCGCGACGTCGTTGCCGGCCTCCACCGCCTCGACGAGTCGCGGGATGTCCTCGGGCTCGTTCTGCAGATCGCCGTCCATCGTGACCACGACGTCCCCACGTGCTCGCGCCAGGCCGGCGTGCATAGCGGGATGCTGGCCGAAGTTGCGCTTGAAGCGAACGGCGCGCACGCGAGCGTCGCTTGCGTGCAGGCGTTCGAGGGCGGCGAACGTGCCGTCCGTCGAGCCGTCGTCCACGAAGATCAGCTCGAACGTGCGCGGGCCGGGTTCGAGCGTTGCGACCGTCCGCCGGTACAGCTCGTCGACCGACCCCGCCTCGTTGAAGACCGTCACCACGATCGAAACGTCAGGCGCAGGCAGATCTGCATCGGTCACGTGGCCGGTCTCGAATGCCTGTGTGCCAGCCATGGCAACAGAGGATAGTGCGCCGGGGATCCCTCTTTCGAGGGACGCGGCCCGCCGAGCCTCTGACGAAGCTCAGGTTGATGCCTGCGGCCTGGCTCAAGCGGCGCCTGCTGATCGTGACTGCGGTCGCGCTCTACGGGGCCGTCTTCATCGTGTTCCTCGTCTTCGAGGTCCCGGGGCTCGGGGTCGGGCATTTCTTCTACATCCCGGTCGCGCTGCTCGCACTCGCCGGCGGGACACGCTTCGGGCTCCTCGGCGGAGTCCTCGCCGCCGCTCTCTATGCCCTGGCGATCGCTGTGACTCCGCGGCTCCCGACCCAGGACGTCTTCTCGCTTGCGATGGCGATCAGGCTCGTGACCTACTCGTCCTGCGGCCTGCTGATCGGCTGGTTCGCGAACGAGCACCGGCGCCACCTCGAACAGCTGCGAGAGTTTGCCGACCGCGACTTCTTGACCGGCCTCCTCAACACCCGAGTCTTCGACGAGGTGCTCGCCCGGCGCTGTAACTCGGAGACGCCGTTTCTCCTGGTGCTCGGTGACATGGACGACCTGAAGCTGTTGAACGACACCCACGGGCACACCTCCGGAAACCAGAAGCTGCGTGATCTGGCTGACGCCTTGCGCCGGCTGACCGACTCCACGGACGAGTTGGCGCGCGTCGGCGGCGACGAGTTCGCGATCCTCATCGAAGGACGCCTGGCAGGCGCCTCGCAACTCTGCGCACAGCTACGTGCCGACCTCGAAGCGCAGGATCTGCACGTGACGTTCGGCTGGGCCGCCTGGCCGGAAGACGGGCTCAGCCCGATGGAGCTGTTCCGCAAGGCGGACGACCGCCTCTACGCCGCGAAGCTCATTCAGCGGAACCACCGCGTCGTCACGCAGCTGGCGGGCAGCCGCTAGCAGTTGAGCGGGCGGCCGTAGCCGCCCGCCCAGGAGATCGTTCGAGCTAGGCCGCTTCCGCGAAAGCGGCCTGCTCCTCGAGCCTCACCTCGGCAGCCCGCTTGCGGCTCGGGATCAGGAACGCGGCCACCGCGCCGAGGAAGACGACCGCCGCGCCGATCCAGAGGGCGGGCACCATCCCATCGACGAACGACTGGCCCGTCGAGTAGCTCCCGTAGTGCGACCAGACGGAAGCCAGCACCGCCACACCGAACACTCCGCCGAGCTCGCGAATCGCGTTCTGCGCGCCCGAGGCCTTGCCCTCTTCCTCGGGCCGAACCGCAGCGAGAACGACGTTCGCCACCGGCGCCCAGAACATCGCCATGCCGATGCCCGAGACCATGAACGGGACGACGAGGCGCCAGTAGGGAGTGGTCGGTGTCGAGATCGCCGCGAGCGAGCCGAGCCCGCCGGCCTGCAACGTCAGCCCGATGCCCATCAGCCGCGCGCCGCCGATCCTGTCGGAGAGAGCGCCGGCGATCGGGGCGACGAACATCGGCATGATCGTCCACGGGAGGATGCGGAGGCCCGAGCCGAACGGTGAGTAGCCCTGCACGGTCTGGAAGAACTGCGACAGCAGGAAGATCGACCCGAACATCCCGAAGAACATCAGGAGCGAGGCGACGTTCGCGAGCGTGAAGACGCGGTTCTGGAAGAAGCGCATGGGCAGCATCGGCTCCGGCGTGCGGAGCTCCCAGAGCACGAACAGCGCGAAGACGAGAGCGCCGGCCGTGAGGGAGATCAGGATCTCGGGCGACGTCCAGCCCTGCCCGTGTCCACGCACGAGGCCCCAGACGATCCCGGTTAGGCCCGTGCTCGCCAGCGCGAGGCCTGTCAGGTCGAGCTTGGCGGGAGGTCCGTAGGTCTCGTCCAGCCGACGCAGAGCGAGTGGGATCAGGACGATGCCGATCGGGACGTTGAGCCAGAAGATCCAGTGCCAGGAGATGCCGCTGACGACTGCTCCGCCGACCAGCGGCCCGAACGCGACGGCGAGGCCGGCGATGCCGCTCCATGCGCCGATGAACGCTCCGCGTCGGTTGGCGGGCACGCCCGCGCTCAGGATGGTCAGGGTCAGAGGGGTGATGATCGCGCCACCGACGCCCTGAGCGGCACGCGCGGCGATGAGCACTCCGGCCGACGGCGCGAGCGCGGCGGCCGCGGACGACACCGTGAAGATCGCGAGGCCGACCGCAAGCATCCGGCGTCGCCCGAAGCGATCGCCGAGCGCAGCGCCCGTGAGCAGGAGGACCGCAAAGGTCAGGGTGTACGCGTTGACGGTCCACTCGAGGCTCTCGACCGTCGCATGCAGATCCTCGCGGATGACCGGGAGTGCGGTCGTGACCACGAGGTTGTCGAGCGTGGCCATGAAGACCGCCGCCGAGGTGATCGCAAAAGTCCAGATGGTCCGGGTCTTGGCTGTCATGGATTCCTCCTTCGGGTCGTCCACTAGATCGTGCTGTTGCGGTAGCGGGCTGCGAATGCGGCTCTCAGGCGTCCGGTGGTGCGGAAAACCGGCATATGCTTGTGAGTGATCACTAACTTCGTCTTGAAAAAAGGGGCTCAATCGTCCTGCCGGCAGCCCTCGATGAGGCGCTCCGCCCAGCCCTCGTCGGCGCCGAGCAGGTCCATCGATGCGATCACGTTCAGGAGCATCCCCTTCGCGAAGAAGTGCGAGACCCGCTCCGGCGGCAATCCCGAGATTCGTTCGACGTAGTCGACGAGCTCGCGGTAGCCGTTCCGCACCACCGTGCGAATCGCCGGGTCGTCGCAGGCTGCGTAGGCCTGCATCTGCGAGTGGAGATAGGTCGGATCGGTCGCCAGCCGCTCCGCATAGGCCTCGCCGATCGCCCGCAGGGCCTCCTCCCCATTCAGCCCCGCCGCGGCCGACTGCATCATCTCGAGCGTCCCGCGCATGCAGCGCTCGATCGTCGCGGTGAACAGCTCCTTCTTCGTGCCGAAGAGGCGAAAGACGTAGGGCTGCGAGATCCCGACCGCTTTCGCGATCGCCTCGGTCGAGCCGCCGTAGAGGCCGTGCGCGGCGAACTCCACCAGCGCGGCCTCGAGGATCTCCTCGCGGCGCTCCTCTGCGCTCTTTCGCTCCGCGACCGGCATGGCGCGTATTGTTAGCGATTACTCACTAACTTGTCAAGTCACTTCTGCAGGAGAGCCATGCCGCGGGCGAGGCGCACCGGTTCACGGCCCTGCTCGGCGGCGAAGCGCGCGAAGGCCTCCGTCGAGTTCACGTCGTCCGACAGGAGCAGGCCGCCGGCGCGGAGCGCGGGCCAGCCGGCGTTGAACTCGAACCACATGCACTCGAACGAGTGCTCGCTGTCGTGCATGAACGTGTCGATCGCCCCGAGCCGGCCGAGCAGCGGCGGCAGCTCCTCCTGGCTCCGCCCGAGCACGAGTGTCCAGCGCTCCTTCAGGTCTGGCGGGATCAGCCACCCTGGCTCAGAACCTGGCGGGATGCCTGCGCGCCCCTCCCCTTCGAAGAACGTCCCGGGCTCGTAGTCCCGGCCCACTTCTCGCGGCAGGTCGATCGAGTACAGGTGTCCAGCGCCGTTCGCCTGCAGCGCAAGGAGCGAGAACGCGGTGGAGAACCCGTTCGCGACTCCGGTCTCGACGGCGATCTTCGGTTGCAGCTTGCGGAGAACGGAGTACAGATAGACGCCTTCGGTGTAGCCGATCGCGCCGAGGGAGTGGCCGGCGCCGCTCTCGACGACTGCCTCGTGGTGCTCGCGCCCCTTCTCGAGCAGGTGATCCATCAGGCCGCTCGTCCGCACCTCGCGCTCGTAGCCCTCGAGCACCCCCCGGCCGCCGAGGAAGCGCGCGACTCCGTCGCGAATACGTCGCCGCTCGGCGGCCCGGCGTGGATCGCGAACGTCCCGAACGGCGCGATAGAGACGGCGTTTCAGCCCGGCGGACACGGCCGCGGATCGTATCGTTGCCTGCGTGGACGCCCGAATCCTTCATTTGCCGGTCAATCTGGCCGGCACAGGTTGGGCGCACGTGAACGCCCTGCGCCGCAAAGGCGTCGACGCGCGCCTCCTGGTCTTCTGGCCGCAGAAGTGGCGGCCGGAGGAGTACGACATCAATCTGGATCTGCCGCGGCACGGGTTCCTCCGCCAGCAGGCCGTCCAGTGGCGCGCGCTCGCCAAGTACCTGCCGCAGACGGACGTGTTCCACTTCTACTTCGGCAAGACGCTCGTGCCGAAGTCGGTGAACGTGCCGATCCTGCGCGCAACACGGAAGAAGTCGGTGATGCACTTCCTCGGCGACGACATCCGTGGCAAGCGGCCGGAGGAGCTCCAGTACCGCAAGAAGTTCGACGCCTGCATCGTCGGGTCGTATGCCGCGACACGTTGGGTCCCCGATCCGACCGCGGTCGTCCCACCGGGTCTCGACCTCCGCGACTACGAGCCGGTGGCGCCCGTCGAGCGTGAGCGGCCCCTCGTCGTGCATGCGCCGTCGGATCTCGAGAAGAAGGGCACCCGGCACGTGATCGATGCGTGCACCCGGCTGCCGGTGGATCTCGACGTGGTGCACGGCGTCCCGCACGACGAGGCCGTCGAGCGCTTCAAGCGGGCCGACATCGTGATCGACCAGCTGCACTACCTCTGGCACGGCGTCTTCGCAATCGAGTCGATGGCGTACGGCAAGCCGGTGGTCACGCACCTCGATCCGGACGCAGTCCGGCAGACGGAAGAGGCGTTCGGACTGAAGGTGCCGATCGTGGCGGCGACGAAGGACGATCTCGTGGAGAAGCTCAGACCCCTCGTCGAGTCCTTCGAGCTGCGCAAGCAGCTCGGTCGGGAGGGCCGTGCCTACGTCGAGCAGGTGCACGATCTCGACAAGGTCGCCGACCGGTTCGTCGAGATCTACGCCTCGGTGCTCGGGTGATGCTCCAGCGCCTCAAGGAGCTGCTGCGCCACTCGGCCATCTACGGCGTCGGCAGCATCATCGCGCGCGTCCTCGGCGTGCTGCTTCTGCCGCTGTACACGCGCTACCTGTCGCCGAGCGACTACGGGCAGATCGAGACGCTCGTCGCGCTGTCCGCCGTGCTCACCGCGCTGGTCGCGCAGGGGATGAAGAGCGCCTTCTTCCGGTTCTACTTCGATTCCGCCGAGCCGCAGCGCAGGCATCTCGTGGTCCGCACCGCGTTCTGGTACGTCATGGCCGCCTCGACGGTCGTCTCGTTGGCGGGCATTGTCCTCGCGCCGCAAATCTCCTGGCTGCTGTTCGGGACGCACGATCACGGGCACCTGGTGGTGGCCGCCTTCGTCGGCTTCTGGGCCGCGCTGAACTACGAGCAGATGACGTCGCTGTTCCGCGTCGAGCAGCGCTCGACCGCCTACGTCGCCGCGACGCTCTGCAACGTGGCGATCACGATCGGCGCCACGGTCCTGCTCGTCGTCGTGTTCGACAAGGGACCGCTCGGCGTCCTCGTCGGCAACTTCACCGGCACGCTGCTCGTCTACGCGGCGCTGCTCGTGTACAGCAGGCACGCGCTCGGCCTGCAGTTCGACCGCAAGCTCTACCGCGCGATGAACCGCTTCGGGCTGCCGCTCGTTCCGTCCGCCGTCGCGCTCTGGCTCACGAACTTCAGCGACCGCTTCTTTCTGATCAAGCTCGCCGACGCTCACGAGGTGGGCCTCTACTCCATCGGCGTGCGAATCGCGTCCGCGATCGTCCTGCTCCTGACCGCCTTCCGGATGGCGTGGCCCGCCTTCGCTTACTCGATCGAGGACGATCGCGAAGCGCAGCGCACGTACAGCTACGTGCTCACGTACGTGGTGTACGTCTGCTGCTGGCTCGCGCTCGCACTCGGACTGCTCGCGCCCTGGATCGTGAGGCTGATCACGACGAAGCCGTTCTATCCCGCGCAGAACGTCGTCGCGCCGCTCGCGTTCGGGGTGGCAGCGTTCGGCGCGTACGTCGTCGTGCAAATCGGCACCGGGCGCGCACGTCAGACGCGGTCGAACTGGCTCGTCAGCGGCGCGGCCGCGGTGGTGAACCTCAGTCTCAATTTCGCGCTCATCCCGTCGTACGGTCGAATGGGCGCGGCGATCGCCACCGTGGTCGCCTACACGCTGCTCTTTCTCGGCATGGCCTGGCGTGCACAGCGCGTCTTCCCGGTTCCGTACCAGTGGCGCCGAGTCGCCACGCTCGCCGTGGCGGCGGTCGGTCTGACGCTGCTCAGCAAGCTGCTCGACGTCCCGCTCGGCGTGGCTCTGGCGCTGACGGCGGCGTTCCCGCTCGTGCTCGGTCTGCTCGGCTTCTACCTGCCGGCCGAGCGGCAGCGCTTACGCAGGGTCCTGCCTATCCTCGGCCGATGAGCACCTAGTCCGGGCGAGCTTCAGCCGGACGGCTGGTTGCGAGCTCGCTCGTTGGCATCCCGTTCGGTTTCTCTTCCCGGGCGTCGCCGCGTCCAACAGCCGCTGAGAAGGCCACGGCACCGGCGGTGAAGCCGGCGGCGATCACGAGAAAGACCACGCTTAGTCCGACGTGCTGGAGTGCCTGGCCGACTGCGAGGAAGCCGAGCGGCCCGATGATCACCGCGATCGTCATCACCGCAGTCATCACCTTCGGACGCAGCACCTCCGGGGCGCGCATCGTCAGGATGGCGAGGACCGGGGCGTTGACGAGCGGCGCGCAGAAACCGAACACGGCG
>Ga0136846_1207848_pt1 | contig 16924 bp, 15 predicted proteins | sample HopSoiMetagenom2_FD_96841 | JGI IMG/M metagenome (GOLD analysis project Ga0136846, IMG submission 96841) | Grasslands soil microbial communities from Hopland, California, USA - 2 Assembly 2016 (version 4) | ecosystem: Environmental > Terrestrial > Soil > Grasslands | place: USA: Hopland...
GACAACGCAAGAGCAAACGCAGATGGAAAGCATGAAGGAATTCATACAGGCCAATCCGGATTGCAAGGAGTTCACCGATCAATGCTCGGTCTGCACCCTCACCGACGGAAAAGCCGAATGCTCCACACCGCAAATCGCCTGCGTCAAGCAGGCCTATCAATGCACAGCTCCAGCCAGCAAATAGCAAAGACGGGAAAACCGTCTACTTGAAGCCTTCTTTGCTATTTGCCGCGGGCATCGACGCTTGCGCGCGTCGAGCCAGCCTATGCTTTCAGTGTAACCGAAGGAGAAATCCGTGCCGAGCACGTCGATCGATCATGCCTTTACAGCGACCAGCCTGACGTCCGCTGCCAGCGACCCGACTTTTGCCGGCGCGCTCTCCTTCATGCGCCGCCGCTTCACCAAATCGCTCGAAGATGTCGATGCCGTCGTCTGGGGCATCCCCTTCGATGCGGCGACATCCAACCGGCCGGGAACGCGCTTCGGGCCGCAGGCGATCCGCCGCGCCTCGGCAATCTTCGACAACGACCCGCAATATCCCTTCAATCGCGATCTCTTCGCCGAGATGTCCGTCATCGACTATGGCGACTGCCTGCTCGATTACGGCAATCACCAGGAGACGCCGGCGGCGATCGAAGCTCAAGCAACCACGATCCTCGACAGCGGCGTTTTTCTTCTGACGCTCGGCGGCGATCATTTCGTCACCTGGCCCCTGCTCAAAGCGCATGCCGCCAAGCACGGCCCGCTGGCGCTGGTGCAGTTCGACGCGCATCAGGATACCTGGTTCGACGATGGCAGGCGAATCGATCACGGCTCCTTCGTTGCCCGCGCCGCCCGCGACGGGTTGATCGATCCCGACCGCTCTATCCAGATCGGCATCCGCACGCATGCGCCGGAGGATTACGGCATTCGCATTCTCCATGGCCACGAGGTTGAGGACATGAGCGCCGCCGATATCGCCTCCGCCATCATTACCCATACTAGGGGCGCGCCCACCTACCTGACCTTCGATATCGACTGCCTCGATCCGGCCTTTGCGCCGGGCACGGGAACGCCAGTTGCCGGCGGCCCGTCGAGCGCGAAAATCCTGTCGACCTTGCAGCGCCTGCATCAGCTCGATATCAGGGGCGCCGATGTCGTCGAGGTGTCGCCGGCCTATGACCATGCCGACATCACCGCCATTGCAGGGGCGACGGTGGCGATGTATATGCTCGGTCTCCAGGCTGAAAAGCGTGCAAACGGTCGTTAGGGCATGATCCCGAAAAGTGCGAAGCGGTTTTCGGATAAGATCATGACCAGACCAAAGTAGCTGTTATCATTCTGAATCAACTTCATGGCAAACTGAATCTGGAAACATTCTGAACCTATTGAAAGAGCAGGAATAAAGAACATGGCACCGAAGATCTTCATCGATGGCGAACACGGAACCACGGGCTTGCAGATCCGCACGCGCATGGCCGACCGCCGCGACGTCGAGCTTCTGTCCATTCCGGAAGCGGAGCGGCGCAACGCCGCCATGCGCGAAGACATGCTGAACAGCGCCGACATCGCCATTCTCTGCCTGCCCGACGATGCGTCGAAGGAAGCGGTGAAGATGGTCTCGGCCAACAACAATGTCCGCGTCATCGACACCTCGACCGCCTTCCGCGTGCATCCGGATTGGGCCTATGGCTTTGCCGAAATGGACAAGGATCAGGGCGGCAAGATCACGAGCGCGCGTTTCGTCGCCAATCCCGGCTGCTATCCGACCGGCGCCATCGCCCTCATTCGGCCGCTGCGCAATGCCGGCATCCTGCCGGACGGCTATCCCGTGACCGTCAATGCCGTTTCGGGCTACACTGGCGGCGGCAAGCAGATGATCGCGCAGATGGAAAGCGCCGATCATCCGGATGCGATCACCGCGCCGCATTTTCTCTATGGCCTGCCGCTGACCCACAAGCATGTGCCGGAAATGACCACGCACGGGCTGCTCGACCGCGCGCCAATCTTCTCCCCCTCGGTCGGCAGATTTCCGCAGGGCATGATCGTGCAGGTGCCGTTGCATCTCGACCACTTGGCCGAAGGCGCAACGATGGACAGCATCCACGCCGCTCTTGCCGCGCACTTTGCCGGACAAGAGATTGTGCAGGTCGTCCCGCTCGCGGATAGCCGCGCCCTGCCGCGCGTCAACGCTGTCGAGCTGGCCGGCAAGGATACGATGAAGCTGTTCGTGTTCGGCACGCCTGGCACCACCCAGGTCAATCTCGTCGCCCTGCTCGACAATCTCGGCAAGGGCGCTTCTGGCGCCGCTGTTCAGAACATGGACCTGATGCTCTCCGCCTGAGACCTCTCAGAGGCACTTTCAAACTTCGGCGGCCGGGATTTCATTCCGGCCGCCGAATGCATTTGATGATTGCCTTGCGGACGGGTGACCTGCCCATGGCGAATTCAACGCGGAACGAAATTTGATTGCATGTGGTAATTACGCCACATTCGCTCCCTACGGCCTGCATCAACCATTTCGGGACACTGCGGCTACGGTCATGGCTCATAAAGCAATTTTCAGGATCGAGCCGGCGTAAAGGAATTGGTTACCATAATTCGGCATGCTTTCCGTCAGCCGGCAGAGTGGCGTCCGGACGCAGATTACGCGTTCCGGCACGGATACCTTTGTGAGCCGGCGTGGTGCGTATGTAGTTTGGATCAAGAGTATCATGGCGTTTGCGGCCGAGACGTTCGGTAACATCAATCCCCGTTCCGGGTCCGCTCTGCGCCGGAAAAAATCCGCCGGGATCAGTCCCGGCACGGTCGTCACCGGCATCTCGGTGGTGGTGTTCGCCTGGGTGGCAGCGACCCTGATCACCACGCAATCAATGGTCTTGTCTCTCCCCGGCGCGGATATGTCGGCAGCGGATTCGTTCACGCCGAGGGCCTCCGCCTTCATCGTGCCGCAGAGCCACCTGACGCGCCCTGCCCGCCTGGCCGGCCGGACCTTGCCGTTAAACCAGCAAAGCCGCGCAAGCAGCGTGCCGGCCGACGCGCCGATCGGCGGGGCCGGATATACGGCGACCAGGGACGTCGTCGTTCAACCCACGGCAACCGCTGCCGATGCAATGCGGGCACAGCTTGCAAGCGCCCTTGCGCGGCAAGCCTCCGAGTTTCGACAGGCGCAAGCGTCTGCATCGAGCATCAAGGGCAACCGTCTGGTCATCGAGGCTTCGCCCGCCGCGATCTTCCATCTGCGCAAGGTGATCGCCCTCAACTTCGCCAGCACGGTGCAATCGCTGATGCAGGTGAGATATGCCGCCGCATCCCTGCCGACGGCCGCGACGGCAAATATCGCCCCGCAGCCGGTTGAAATCGCTTCCGCTGCTCCCCTAGCCGTCGCACCGGCCGTGGTTGATGCCGTACCGCTTCCTGCAAAGAACACTGACCTGCCAGTCGTGGAGACTTTGCCGGTCGCCGAAAACCTGCCGAGCGTGATACCGCTCGCCCGCCCGGAGCATGTGGTGGAAAAGGCGCCCGTTGTCGCCTCAGCTACGCCCGCCAGGTCCCGCAGCGACGACACGGTTGCCGTGGCATCGCCCGCGCGTCTGATGGCCTATGCCAAGACGGACGAGGATGAAACCAGGCCGAAACCCTTCCTCAATCCCTTCGCGGCCATCAGCCCGCGCGGCGGCAAAGGCACGGCCATCTACGATATCTCGGCCGGAACCGTCTATCTGCCGAGCGGTGAACGCCTCGAGGCGCATTCCGGCCTCGGTCACATGCGTGACAATCCCCGCTATGTCGACCGCAAAAACACCGGCCCGACGCCGCCTGAAACTTATGACCTGACATATAGGGAAAGCCTGTTCCACGGCGTCCAGGCGCTGCGCCTGACACCCGCGAACGGCGCCCGCGTCTATGGCCGCGACGGCTTGCTGACTCACTCATACATGCTCAGAGGAGGCCGCGGCGAATCGAATGGCTGCGTGGTCTTTAAGGATTACAACCGCTTCCTGGCTGCCTTCAAGCGCGGCGAATTCAAGCGTATACAGGTGGTGGCGCGTCTTTCGTCGCCGCCCAGCAACATAGCGTCGCGCTGAAGCTTTGTGAAATAGAGGGCGAGGCAAACATCCGCCTCAGTCCCTCACGGCAATGACCGTCTGGCGCGGATATTCTCCATGGAAACCACGCCAGTTGGCGATGGCAAAACCGAAGACGATCAGCGCGCCAGCCTGGTGGGCAAGCGCCAGATGCAGCGGCGCCTGCAAGAGCAGCGTCGTGATGCCGAGGATCGCCTGGATAAGCACCAGCACGAACAGCACGACCGAGCGACGAGCATGGGTGGTCTCTGCCGCGGCGCGCAGCGAGATGATCATGTTGATCGCGACGACCGCAAAGAGTGCATAGGCGCCGAGACGATGGACATATTGCACCATCTTCGGGTTCTCGAAGAAATTGATCCAGCCCGGCGACTGCACGAACAGCCCGTCCGGCACCACCGCGCCGTCCATCAATGGCCAGGTATTGTAGGACATGCCCGCGTCGAGGCCAGCAACGAGCGCACCGAGATAGATCTGGAACAGCGACATAAAGGCAATGAGGCCTGCGAGTTTTGCCGAGTAGCGCGTTGGCGCAGGCTCGTTCGAATGCGGCGACAATGCGCGCATGAACCACATGCAGGCGGCAAAGATCAGACATGCGGTGACAAGGTGGGTGGCGAGACGATACTGGCTGACATCGGTGCGCGCTTGCAGGCCGGACGAGACCATCCACCAGCCGATCGCTCCCTGCAGCCCACCGAGCAGGAAAATGCCGCCAAGCGGCAGCCATAGCTTGCGCTCGACGCGGCCGCTGAGCACGAAGAACAGCAGCGGCACGCCGAAGATGATGCCCATGGCGCGGGCAAGAAAGCGATGCGCCCACTCCCACCAAAAGATGCTCTTGAACTCGTCGACCGTCATATCCCTGTTCAGCAGCTGGAATTGCGGGATGCGCTTGTAAAGGTCGAACTCCTCCTGCCATTCCTGTGCATTGAGCGGCGGGATGACGCCATGGATCGGTTGCCACTCCGTGATCGACAGGCCGGATTCGGTGAGCCGCGTTGCACCGCCCACCAGCACGAGGGCAAAAAGCGCCAGAAGCACGCAAGCAAGCCAGACGCGAATAGCGCGGCGATTGCGGTCCTGGCGGGCCACTTCGTTCAAAACAGCCTGTTCCGACGTCAAATTAGCGACAGCCATGGTGTCTCCCTTCAATGCGCCTGTTGATTTGCCTGATGGGGGCGTGCAAAACAAGTCCCGGGAGTTTGCGGCATGCCGTCGCGGTATGTCGTCGTAAGAGGAGAAACCACCCCGTGCCCCTTCGCCTGCGCAAGTTTGTCGGGATGATCCTGCTCGTCCTTTTGGTCGTGATTTATGCAATCGTGGCGATGATCGTGGCGGTGCGCACGCTGGCCGATCAACCCGGCTGGATGCATTTTCTCTATTTCTTTGTGAGCGGCATCATCTGGGTGCTGCCGGCGATGGGGATCATCAAGTGGATGGCCGGGCCACGGCCGCGATAAACGCGTGGTCAAACGATCATGGATTAACGCGCGGATAACCGTGATGAGCGGGAAATCCTTCGGATGACACTGCCTTAAATCAAAAATAAGCTGCCTAAGTGGAGACTGCACCCGAATGCCGTCCGATCGGAGACATCAGGTGCACAGGCAGAAGCTCGATATCGCCGACTTGCCCGCGACAAAGGCGGTAGGCGAGGATATTGCGTCCGCTGCCGCGCCATCGGCACAGAGCCACGGCATCCGCGTCGAAGTCTTCGACAAGATGACGCCGCTGGAGGCCGAATGGCGAGCGTTGGAGCGGGACGATCTTGCCTCGCTCCATCAGGGCTATGACTGGTGCGCGGCCTGGGCGGAAACCTCTGGGCATCGATTGGCAATCGTTCGCGGCTCCGTCAATGGCTGCACCGCCTTCATCCTTCCGCTGGAGATCATTCGCTCCAAGGGCGTGCGTCGCGCCGAATTCATCGGCGCACCTCATAGCAACATCAATACCGGCCTGTTTTCAGCGGAGTTTCTTGAAACCGCCGGTAATGGCCTGACAGGGTCAAAGCAGACGGCGATCGCCCAAACACTTCGGGGCAAGGCCGACCTGATGCTGCTGCGCAACGTGCCGCTCACCTGGCGCGGCCGCAAAAGCCCCCTCGCCTCGTTGCCATCGGTCGAGAACCAGAACCACGCTTTCCAACTGCCCCTCCTAGTCTCCTTCGAAACGACCCTGAAGCAGGTGAACGCAAAGCGGCGGCGCAAGAAATTCAAACACCAGAGCCGCATTCTCGATGAAAAAGGCGGCTATGAGCATGTGATCGCGGGGCCTGATCAACAGGATGTACTGCTCGACCTGTTCTTCCGGCAGAAGGCGGTTCGCTTCAAGACGGCCGGCCTGCCGGACGTGTTCCGGGACGCGCCTACCCAATCCGCGCTACACCGACTATTGGCGCATCGGGATGCGGGAGGAGCCGACATCACGCTCGAGATGCATGCGCTTCGACTGAAGGGCGAACATGAGGGGCATATTCCGGCGATCGCCGCTCTCTCACGCAAGGGCGATCACGTCATTTGCCAGTTCGCCTCGATCGACGAGACGCTGGTTCCGGAGGCGAGCCCCGGAGAACTGCTGTTCTGGCTGATGATCGAGCGGCTGCATCGCGAGGGTGTTGCCCTCTTCGACTTTGGCATTGGTGACCAGGGCTACAAGCGCTCCTGGTGTCCGGTGGAGACCGTACAGCACGACCTGATCCTGCCGGTCTCGGCGGTCGGCCATGTCGCCGCCTTCGTGCAAAGAGGCATGACCCGCGCCAAGGCGGCCATCAAGGCCAATCCACGGCTCTATGGCCTGATCCAACGGCAGCGCTCGCGCCAAGGCATCAATGCCCCCTCGACGGAAGACGACGACAAGGATTGATCAGGCGGCGTGCTGGCGGGCGTCGGAGCCACGCTCTGCGCGCCAGCCGGACATCAGGATGATGTGCTCATAGCCCGCCTTCTGGAATTCCGTCATCGCTGTCATGAACTGGTTTTCGTCGGGCTCCGGCATGGAGAGCAGGATTTCCGTATCCTTGCTGCGCGTCAAACGTGCGACGCCGGAAACGTCAGCGGCACCGCATTCGACGAGGACGATGTCATAGGCCGAGCCGAGCGCATCGAGGATGAGCGACAGGCGGTCGGCGCCGCGCATGGCGCGACCGACGTCGCTGGCGCCCTGCGGCACGAGATGGGCGTCGGAAAGGCGATCAGGGTGAATGGTGTCGGCAAAGGCAGCCTCGCCGCAGAGCAGGTCCGTCACCCCTGAAAGATCGTCGGATTCGGCCATCAGCCGCGATGGGCAGCCGGTTCCCGTCATATCGACCAGCACGATGCGGCATCCGGCATCGGCGATGGTGCGGGCCAGCATCACGGTCGCGGTGGAACCATTATCGCCGGTCGGAGATATGGCGATGGCGAGGCGGGAACCGCGGTCGATCAGATAGTCGGCGACCGACTGGATGGAGAAATCCTCCTCGTCTTCCGCCGCTTCGACTGCCTGTTGCGGCAAATGTCCAAGATCGACCGCCTCTTCTATCTCGCGCGCCAATGCCTGATCGGCGGCGACGGACAGCATGCTCGCCGGCGCAGTGCCCGGATGCGTGTTGGCGGCGTTTAGCGGACGAGCACCGGCTTCTTTCCGAACCAAAGCCCCGCGCTCGACCGGACCGACAGGGCGCAAGGCGCGGCCGCTGAAGAGCTCCATCAGCATGATGGCGATACAAGTCAGGATAAAGGAGGCGAGCGCGGCGACGACGACGATCGGTCCGATCTTCGGGAAATAGGGATCGACCGGTTCGACGGCCTGGGAGACGACGCGTGCATCCGCCGGGCTTGAATTCTTGTTGACGCGGGAGGCGGCCTCGCGATAGCGGGCGAGATAGGTTTCCAGCAATTGCCGTTGCGCGGTTGCTTCGCGTACCAGGGCGTTGAGGCCGACCTCATCCTGCCCTGCCCGGGCGCTGTCGGCCTTCAGCGTGTTCGATTGTCCCACAAGCTGCTGTTCACGCAACTGCGCCACCTTGGCCTCGCTCTCGATGCTGGCGAGGATCTTCTGGGTCTCGCGGTCGATCTGCTGGCGGATGTCGGTCAGTTGGGCACGCAGGCTCTTCAGCCGGGGATGCCCTTCCATCAGGCTCGTGGACAGATCCGAGATTTGCGATTCCAGGCTGGATTCCGTTGCCTTGAGCCGCTGGATGGTCTGCGAGCCCGAGACATCGGTCAGCGCATCGGTGGAGCGGCCGGAGGCGAGCACGCCGCGCACGGCCTGGGCGCGCGCCTCGGCATTGGCCCTTTCGCCGCGTACCTGCGCCAGTTGACCGGAGATATCGGCAAGCTGCTGCGTGGCAAACGTATTGGTGTCACTGGTTTGAAGAAGACCGTTGGCGGAGCGGTAGTCGGCGACCTTCTTTTCGGCCTCGCTGACTTTCTCGCGCAGATTAGCGATCTCCGGCTCCAGCCAGCGTGTCGCCTCGCTGTTGGAATCGAGCTTGGCGCCACTCTGCATCGACAGATAGACCTGCGCCATGGCGTTCGGAACGCTGGCCGCCAGATCTGGATCGCGAGAGGTGAAGCTGACGCCGATGACGCGGGAACTGTTGATCTGGTAGACCTGCAGCCGGTTGGTGAAGGCATCGAGCATCCGCTCTTCCGGCGCCTTATCGAGTGAGCTCTTTTTCAGGTGCAGCATGACCAGAATGTCGGAAAAGGCAGAGCTTCTGGTCGCGGCGTCGAATTCCGGATGCTCATAGAGCTTCAGATTGGTGATCACCTGCTTGACCAGATCGGCCGATTGCAGGATCTGCACCTGGCTGGCGATATTGAGCTCATCCAGCAAGGGAGCCGCGCCCGCGTCGTTGTTCTGGGTCGTCGTCGCGAATGCCGGCGCGCGCTGCTCGATCAGAATGCGGGTTTCGCTGCGATATTCCGGAGAGACGACCTTGGCGATGGCAAATGCCAGACATGCCCCGGCGAGCGTAATGACGATGACCCGCAGCCGTCGCTGCCATACGGCGCGAAAGAGCAACGCCAGATCAATATCAACATCCTGCTGGCTGTTGTTGATGCCGGACATATACAAGAACTCCATAATATAACATCAAGATCAATCGTAAACGACTATAGTAACCCAAGCGTTAATAGTATTTTTCAGTATTACTTTCGCGACTACTAATTAATGACGCGGATTTTTCTTCGCTCTTTACCGACCGTTAACCCTAACGGATCGATAACGACGGCAGTGATTTTCCTCATCCGTGAGCGCGAAATGCCCTTCGCAAAGCCAAAGATTGTTCTGGCATTCGGCATGGCTGCCGTGAGCGCCGTGCTCAGCGGCTGCAATACCTATCAGCCCGCGCCGAAGGCCTTCAGTGAAGCGACGATCCAGCCCTATATGCTGGACAGCGGCGATCGACTGCGCGTGACCGTCTTCGACCAGGAAGGCCTGACCAATACCTATACGATCGACCAGGCCGGCTATATCGCCTTCCCGCTGATCGGCCAGGTCCCTGCCCGCGGCCGTACGCTGCAACAGCTCTCCGGCCAGATCGCGCAGAAACTTCGCCAGGGCTATATCCGCGACCCCGACGTTACCATCGACATCGACCGCTACCGCTCGGTCTATATCATGGGCGAAGTCGGACAACCCGGCCAATATTCCTACGTGCCCGGCATGACGATCCAGAACGCCATCGCGGTCGCCGGCGGCTTCAGCAGCCGTGCCAACCAGGCCAATGCCGACGTGACCCGCAAGATCAACGGTCACGTCATGACCGGTCGGGTCGGTATTTCGGACCCGGTGCTGGCGGGCGATACGATCTATATCCGCGAACGGCTGTTTTGACCGTTCACGATGATGACAAAACCGCTCCGCATCCTCCATTGCTTCAGGTCACCGGTCGGCGGGGTCTTCCGCCATATCCGCGATCTGGCGGAGGAGCAGAGCAAGGCGGGCCATGAGGTCGGCATTCTCTGCGACAGCCTCACCGGCGGGGCGCATGAGGACCGGCTGTTCGATGATGTCAGGCCCTTCCTCGCGCTCGGCGTGACGCGCCTGCCGATCCGGCGTCACATCAGCCTGTCGGATATGACGACGCTCTGGAAGAGCTACAAGACAATCAAAAGTTTGCGGCCGGATGTGCTGCATGGGCATGGCGCCAAGGGCGGCCTGCTTGCGCGCATCGTCGGCTCAGTCCTGCGGGTGAAGAAGTATCGCGTAGCCCGCCTCTACACAGCGCATGGCGGAAGCCTGCATTTCTCGCGCACCTCGCCGCAGGGCATTCTGGTTCATAGCCTTGAGCGGATACTGGAATTCCTGACCGATGGGCTGATCTTCATCTGCGATTTCGAACGGCGAAGTTACGAGCGCAAGATCGGCAAGCCGCGCACGCGCACCGCCCTGATCTACAACGGCATCAGCGAGAGCGATTTCGGGAATATTCCGACACGATCGGACTCGGTCCATTTCGTCTATATCGGCATGCTGCGGGACCTCAAAGGTCCCGATCTGTTTGTGGAGGCCTTCGCCAAGACCGAACGGCGGATCGGCAGGCCCCTCTCCGCGCTGATGATCGGCGATGGGCCGGACAGGGATAAATACCGGACGATGATGATCGAGCGCGGCCTCGGCCGGCGCATCGGCCTGTTGCCCGCCATGCGCGTGCAGGACGCCTTCGCCCTGTCGCAGACCGTCGTCGTCCCCTCACGCGCCGAAGCCATGCCCTATATCGTGCTCGAGGCGCTTGCGGCGGAGAAAGCCGTGATCGCCTCGCGCGTCGGCGGTATTCCCGAAGCACTTGGGGAGAACAGCGCGGCGCTAGTGGTCCCCGACGATACAGACGATCTTTCCCGCGTGATGGCCGAAGCCATCACCGAGCCAGATTGGGCTCATCGGGTCATGCCCGATATCGGCACAATCCGCTCGGCTTTTTCAGCCTCGATCATGGCGAGGGATACTGTCAACCTATATTACAATATACTTGAGCCCCACGCCGAACGTTAGAATACAAACAAGTGCTGTAAGCGTTTCTTAGCTCATACCTGCTAGGCGATATCCGGTAACGATCGGATGAATTGCCATGAACCCCATCGAGAAGTCCAAGCAATTCGACTTGGACCATATTCGCAAGCAGGTTTCGGAAATCCGCGCCCGTAGCGCCGAGGAAATGAGCGGCGATAATCTGTCCGGCGACATCAACGCCTATGCCCGCCAGATCGCCGAGCAGTTTCGCGAAGGCAACCAGACGCCGGCGATCATCATCGGCCAGTACCGGCTCTTCGAATTCCTGTCGCTGCTCGCCGTCGGGCTTGCGGTTCTGCTCTTCCTGACAGCACAGGGCGATCATTCCTTTCTGGCAAAGGCAACGGTAACGATCTCGCTCAGCGCGCTTGCCATCATCTTTCTACAGCTGGCCGACGCCTATCAAATCCCGATGCTGCGCATGCCGCATCGTTTCCTGCCGCGTATCCTGTTGCCGTGGGTGACCGCATTCGCGGTGGTCGCCGTTGCCCTTCTGCCGTTCCACGTCGATGACGCCTATTCTGTCCGTCTTCTCACCACCTGGCTTGTCGCCGGAGCGGTTTTCCTTGTCGCCGCGCGCCTGATATTCGCCTATGGCATCCGCCACTGGGCTCGTAACGGCATCATGGAGCGGCGCGCGGTCATCGTCGGCGGCGGCGAGCCGGCCAAGGAACTGATCCGCGCGCTCGAGCATCAGCCCGACAACGATATCCGCATCTGCGGCATCTTCGACGATCGCGGCGAGAAGCGTTCGCCGGTCATGATCGCAGGCTATCCGAAGCTCGGCACCGTTCCCGAGCTGGTCGAATTCGCCCGGCTCACCCGGGTCGACATGCTGATCATCGCGCTGCCGATGAGCGCGGAAGACCGCATCCTGCAACTGTTGAAGATGCTCTGGGTGCTGCCCGCCGATATCCGCCTGGCGGCGCACGCCAACAAGCTGCGCTTCCGCCCGCGCGCCTATTCGCATGTCGGCGCCGTGCCGATGCTCGACATCTTCAACAAGCCGATCCGCGATTGGGATGGCGTTGCCAAGCGCATCTTCGATGTCTTCTTCAGCGTCTTCGCGCTTCTCCTGCTCTGGCCGATCATGCTTGCCGCCGCGATCGCGGTGAAAACGACCTCGAAGGGGCCGATCTTCTTCATGCAGAAGCGTCATGGCTTCAACAACGAGATCATCAAGGTCCTCAAGTTCCGTTCGATGTACACGCATATGAGCGACCCGACAGCCCGCAACGCGGTCACCAAGAACGACCCCCGCGTCACGCCGGTCGGCCGTTTCATCCGCAAGACCTCGGTCGACGAACTGCCGCAGCTCTTCAACGTGCTGCTCGGCAATCTGTCGCTCGTTGGGCCGCGCCCGCATGCCGTGCTGGCGGCAAGCCACAACCGCACCTATGCCGATGTGGTCGAGGGCTATTTCGCCCGCCATCGCGTCAAGCCCGGCGTCACCGGCTGGGCGCAGATCAACGGCTGGCGCGGTGAGATCGACAGCGACGACAAGATCAAGTTCCGCACGGCCTATGACCTCTATTACATCGAGAATTGGTCGCTGTTCTTCGATCTGAAGATCCTGTTCCTGACGCCCTTCCGTCTTCTGAACACGGAAAACGCCTATTGACCGCGATCGATCTCCCATATCAGCGCGTTGAGCGGCCGCAGCTCGCCACCTTCCGGTTGATCGGCACGGCCTGCGTCGCCTTCGGGGTGTTCCTGTCGGGTTTCGTCATTGCCGAGCCCGCGCCCTATGAATTGTGGCTCGCCTTTCTCATCGGTGCCTGGTTTCTTCTTGGGCTGAAAATCTCGCGCAGCACCGCGCCGCTTCTGGCCCTGTTCCTGGCCTTCAATGTCGGTGGCATGCTGTCGCTGACCCAGATGCGCGATCTCGGCGCCAGCGACCATCTGGACGGGCCGGTCTATATCGCCGTCTCCACCTTCCTGGCGCTGAGCGCCGTCTTCTACGCCGCCATCATCGAGGACAGCGAAAAGCGGCTGAAACTGATCTTCAACACCTGGGTCGTCGCTGCGCTGATCACGGCAAGCCTCGGCATCCTCGGCTATTTCCACGCCGTTCCGGGTTTCGGGATCTTCACCCGCTACGACCGTGCCATGGGCGCCTTCCAGGACCCGAATGTCTTTGGTCCCTACCTGGTGACACCGAGTATCTTCCTCATGCATGGCATCTTGATCGGCGATCTCAAAAAGGCGCCGATCAAGGCGCTCTGCCTGATCGTTCTGGCCTTCGGCATCTTTCTCTCCTTCTCGCGCGCCGCCTGGGCACTGTTCGCCTTTGCTTCCGTGATGTTGATCTTCTGCATGCTGCTGAAGCATCGCAGCAATGCCTTTCGGCTGCGCATTCTCGTGATGTCGCTGACGGCGATCGTTCTCATGATCGCCGTGCTTATCGTCGCGCTGCAATTCCATCAGGTCAGCGACCTGTTCTCGACCCGGACCCAGCTGGTGCAGGATTACGACGGCGGTCATCTCGGCCGCTTCGAGCGTCATCGCATCGGTTTCATGATGTCGATGGAAAAGCCGCTCGGCATCGGGCCGCTGGTCTTCTCGACCCTCTTTCGCGAGGACGAACATAATATCTGGCTGAAGACACTGACCACCTATGGCTGGCTCGGCTTCTTCTGCTGGGTCGTCATGATCTGCTGGACCATCACTATCGGCTTCCGCAACCTTTTGAAGGAGCGGCCCTGGCAGCCCTACGTGATGATCGCCTGGATCGTCATTCTCGGCCATGTCGGCATCGGAAACGTCATCGATACCGATCACTGGCGCCATCTCTACATGCTGATCGGTATCGTCTGGGGCTGCGGGGCGCTGGAGCAACATCATCAGCATGGCCTGTCCCGAAGGGAAGCGACACAGTGAACATCAATGTCGCCATCAGACGCCTGTCGTTGCTGCAAGTTCTCGAACCGAGCGGCGGCGGCTCCGGGCGACACTTCCTCGATCTCTGCCGCGCCATGCAGCGCCGGGGCCATTCGGTGACGGCGGTCTATTCGCCGCTGCGCGCCGAAGCCGCCTTCGTTGCGGAGCTGGAGGGCATGGGCCTCGACAGCGTCATTCCGCTCGCCATGCGGCGCGCGCCGGGGCCGTGGGATCTCACCGCATGGTGGAATATTCGCCGGGTTGTTGCGCGGCACGGACCGTTCCATCTGATCCACGGCCACAGCTCCAAGGCGGGCGCGCTGACGCGCCTGCGGCTGCCAGGCCCGCATGTTCCGGTCATCTACACGCCGCATGCCTTCCGCACCATGGACCCGACGCTGGGTTCCAAGGGCCGGACGATCTATGGCGGCATTGAGCGGCTGCTCGGTCGCCGGCTGTCCGATCGGTTGATCTGCGTGTCCCGCGATGAGTATGATCACGCGCGGTCGCTGGGCATTCCGGAAGACCGCCTGCGCATCGTCGTCAATGGCGTCAGCGCGCCGCCATCAGGACAGCGCGCCGCCATCCGGGCGCGCTACGGCATACCGCAGGACGCCCTGCTCTTCGGTTTCGTCGGACGACTGACACGGCAGAAGGCGCCGGAGCGGCTTGTCGAGGCCTTTGCCCGCATTGCCAGGGACTTGCCGCGAGCCCATCTGCTGATGATCGGGGTCGGCGAACTGGCCGAGACGGTCAAGGGCATGATCAAGGCCGCCGGTCTTGAAGATCGCGCCCATCTCGATGATGCGATCCCCGGCGCCGCCGCCATTGATGCCTTCGACGTCGTCGTCATGCCGAGCCGTTACGAGGCGATGTCCTATGTCATGCTGGAGGCTGCGGCCGGTGGCAAGCCGCTGCTTTTGACCGATGTCGGCGGCGCGCGCACGGTGATCGAGCCCGGGCGAAACGGCTATATCGTCGCCAACAGTGACGATCCCTCGGAGCTGGCGACGGCGATGCGACGCTTTGCCGACCCGAAATTGCTTGGAAACTTTACCGTCGAGGCCCGGCAGCGCAAGGATGGCTATACGCTCGCCGGCATGGCCGATGCTACGGAGGAAATCTATTTCGAACTGCTCGGCTATCGCGCGCCTGCACCGCTGAGGAGACCGGAAAAAATCCTGCTGCGCAGCGCCTCCTGAAGGGTGCGCGAAAAACGCTATCGCATTTAGAGTCGGATGATTTTAGGTCGGCTCGACCTAAAATCTTATTCCGCTCTACAATCAAATAGGGAGAGCATGATGTCGTCCGAAAACCACTTACACTTTTCGGCATCATGCTCCAAGTTTGCAGGTGAATTCCATCCGAAATCAGTTCCGGTTTTCGGGATTTTGCGCTAAATTTCAACTATGATTACATCAGCGCAACTACGCGGCGCACGCGCCATGCTCGGACTGACACCGGAGGCGCTTGCCGCCGAAAGCAAGCTTACCCTGGCGACGATTGAAACACTGGAAACGGATGTCAGTTCGGCGGACGCCAAGTCGCTTGTCGCCGTGCGCTCCGTCCTTGAAGCCCATGGCGTCCTGTTTCTCGCCAACGGCAGCGACGGAAACGGCGGCGCCGGCATCCGCTTCAAGCATTGGGCGGAAGATGGCGGCACCCGGCCGGAAAACCTGAACGCCACCAACGACGACTGAAATCCGCTGCATTGCTACACGAAGGAATATTCGCTAGAATATAGCTGAATATTCATTTTGGGATATGCAAATGCCTCTCTATATAAGAGATGATGATATCGACGCCCTGGCAGTTGAACTGCAGGCACTAAGCAAGGCACGTACAAAAACTGAAGCCGTACGTTCCGCTCTTCGCCACGAAATCGACCGGTTGCAACAGGCCGTACCGCTGCGTGACCGCATCGCCAAAATTCAGGCGGAGGCTACGAAACTCGGCCTGCCTAACTCGGATTTCGATTTCAAAGCATTTACCGATGAAATGTGGGATGACGCCTGATGTTCGTCGACGCGTCGGTCATTGTCGCAATCCTCAATCAGGAACCCGGTTGGCAAGAACTCGCTAAAAGGCTTTCGGATATCGAAAACGCGTGTGCGGTGTCTCCGCTTGTTCGTTTTGAGGCGGTGTTGGGTATCGCGCGTGCTGTCGTTCACACGCGGCGCGGAGCAGATGCAAAACCAAACGCCACAATACTGCTAGAGGCTCGCAAACTGGTGGATGATCTAATCGCCGAAATCGGAGCAAGGGAAATCACCATCACGGATACCATTGGTAACGGGGCTATGGACGCAGCAGCGATCTACGGAAAGGCGATCGGCCATCCGGCCGATCTCAATTTTGGTGACTGCTTTGCTTATGCTTGCGCAAAGGCGCATGGGAGCGGCCTTCTATATAAAGGCGAGGATTTCGCCCAAACCGATCTAGCCTGAAGGTTTGGGCGTCACACATTAAGCTAGCCCCCAGCTCTGAACGAGTTGCTCCGGCGCGGAGATGGCCGCCGACAGGATGAAACGCTCGGTATTGTTGGCCGGTTCCCTACCCGCGACCGTGGAGCGAACAGGCAGGCCATGACCGAAATCGCTCAGGGTTACCAGTGACACCACCACGTCGCCATGGTCGCCTCGCCATTCGCGCCGCTCGCCGCCTTCGAACAGGCGCAACCGGCCTTTCGTTCGCGGACGTCCATGCACCGCCAGCCACTGCGCCACCGACGCCTCGGCATTGGCGTATGAGACGGTGCTGTCGTCAGATCCATGCCAGATTGAGATCGACGGGAACCGAACAGCATCCGGCGAGACTTCATGGACGAGCTCGGCCCATTTTTCGGCCGGGCGCTCGGAACCCCGTCTCATCACGTCGAGCGCGGACATGGCATCGCGTGCCGCGCCAAAAGGCAGGCCGCCGATGATGGCGCCGGCGGCAAACAGCTCCGGATAAGTGGCAAGCAGCGCCGACGC
>Ga0136846_1234755_pt1 | contig 16924 bp, 13 predicted proteins | sample HopSoiMetagenom2_FD_96841 | JGI IMG/M metagenome (GOLD analysis project Ga0136846, IMG submission 96841) | Grasslands soil microbial communities from Hopland, California, USA - 2 Assembly 2016 (version 4) | ecosystem: Environmental > Terrestrial > Soil > Grasslands | place: USA: Hopland...
ACTCGATTCGTCGGATGCTACGGGAAATACTGCCTACATCACCGTAATGGGTTACACCGGGGGGACTGGTCACGTGTGGAAGACCACGAACGCCGGCGTCACCTGGACCGACTTCACCGCGAATTTGCCTGATGCTCCCGTGAATGCAATTGCCGTGTATCCGCCGATGTCACAGGTTTATGTGGGCACGGATGTCGGCGTGTTCGGCAGTTCGACTACGAGTCCCAACTGGACGGAACTTGGCCCCAACCCGAGCACGAATCTGCCGGGGTTTCTTCCCAACGTTTCCGTCACCGCTCTTGCCGTGTTTGCTTCAGGCGGACCGCAATTGCTGCGCGCATCCACGTATGGCCGAGGAATCTGGCAATTCAATCTCGTGATCACGCCTGACTTTCAAGTCGCGGTTGCGAATCCGTCAGTGACCACGTTTGCGGGCCAATCCGCGACGTTCACGGGAACAGTGAGCGCGCTCAACGGCTATACAAATTCCGTCGCGCTGACATGTGTGTCCAATGGCACCAATCCTCCGAGTACCTGCTCGCCTTCGCCTGCGACGCTGACGCCGGGGTCGAAAACTCCATTCACCCTCACGGCTGAGGGACTGGCGGGCGACTACGCGTTCGATCTTCAAGTAGCTGGCTCCGATGCAAAGCATGTGACGCACAAGGTCCCTCTCACGCTACACCTGCTGAGCTTCGGAATGACGACGGCGTCTCCAGCGACTGTTAGCGCAGGACGCGGATCGACCTCGTCCCCAGTCAGCTTCCAGGTGACCGCAGCCGGATCATTTAATCAGGCGGTCTCGGTGACCTGCAGCACAACGTTGGCGGGCGCTACTTGTAACTTGACGCCGGCCGCGAGCGTTACACCGACATCCACTACACCCGTGAACATGACGGCGAGTGTCTCTGTTCCGGCAGGCGCTGTGCCCGGCAGTTACTCCGTAACGATTCAAGCAACCACTGCCGGAGCGCCTGCTCCTCAGACAACCTCATTCAGCTTGAATGTCACGTCGAACCCGGATTTCGCAATCACAGAGCCGGCTCCATTTCCTGAGATAAACGCAGGGAGCAGCGGAACGACCGGAGCCATTTCGATCACATCGCAAGATGGGTTCATCGGTACGGTCCGTCTGAGTTGCCCGAACACATACGGCACAGGCAGTTGCAGTATCAGTCCAAGCTCGCTCAGTTCCTTTCCGGCGACTGCGACCCTGACGATTAATGGCAGTAGCTTTTCCGCGGGAACGTACTCACTGACGATCACCGGAACGTCAGGCTCAACCGTGCACACGCTGGCGGTGCCGTTTAATGTGGGGGACTACACGATTTCAGGCACGCAGAACATATCCGCGGCTCCAGGCGCGCAGGTTGCGGCGAACCTGAAGCTGACGTCGTCGTTTTCGTATGCTGGCCAGATCACTGCGACTTGCGATGCCACGGCGCTTGGGGGATCCCTCTGTTCTCTGTCCCCAGCCAATCCAATCACAGTCGCCGCCGGCGGGCAGACGAGTCTCACGGCTACTTTGAGCGTGCCCAAAGACGCGTTACCCGGCACATACAACGTGAAGATCGGCACGCAGGACACGACTGGAAATCCCACTCACGCCGCGACGGTCTCTCTAACCTTGGCGCAGGATTTTCTGATAACCTCTTCCACTCCCAGCCAGTCTGTCACCGCTGGACAGACCAGTGGTCCGTATAACCTCCGGATCCAGCCTGTCGGTTCCTCGTTCGACGCGCCAGTGACACTCGCCTGCACTTCAGGACTGCCCTCGGGAGGGCAGTGCCTGTTCAGCCCCGCAGGTCCAGTCACGCCAGGGACGTCCGGCGTTGACGTAGTGATGAGCATCTCGACTGCCTCGAACAAATCCCTGGCCACACGGCCAATCAATAGCACTAGAGTTTGGTTCGCAATCTGGCTTGTATTTCCCGCGTTGCTGATCAACTGCGGAAGGACAATTCGACGCGTCAATAAACGTGGACGACGATTGGCGTTGGCAGCCTTGTTCGCCATTAGCCTACTCTTTGCGTCCTGCGGAGGAGTCAGTACGGGCGGGGGTGGCACCGGCGTCGATCCCGGCAACCCTGTGACCTATCGCGTCACCGTGAGCGGCACCTCTCCCGCAACTCCCGCTGACGCAGGGCAGAGCACAGTGGTCACGCTTGTCGTGAAGTAAGCCGGTGGCGGTTACTTTCCGATGTCTTCATTCCATAAGTCCGCGTGATCGCGGATGAAGTCCCCCATCAGTTGGACGCATTCGGGATCATCGAGGACAATCACCTCCACGCCGCGCTGCCGGAACAAATCTTCCGCCCCCACAAAGTTGCGATTCTCGCCCACGATCACGTGAGGGATGCGATACAAAAGACTTGTCCCGGTACACATGACGCATGGACTCAGCGTGCTGACCAGCGTCAACTCCGCCCAATCACGGCGACGTCCCGCATTTCGGATACAAACGGTTTCGGCGTGCGCGGTTGGATCACCGCTCTGCACGCGCAGGTTATGGCCTCTGGCGACAATTCGCCCCTGCGCATCCGCGAGCACCGATCCGATCGGCAATCCGCCTTCGCGCAGTCCGATCCGGGCTTCCTCCAGCGCTTCGCGCAGCAACGCCCGATGATCCATCGTCGCCTCCGGAACAACGATACACAGGACGCGCGATGGAGCCTCTCCGCATGCCGTCACTGATACGTCACCTTCAGATTGTCGAGATAGACGTTATAGGAGTCCTGCTTGAAATTTCCGTCCATCTGGTAATTGATTACGACTCCGTACCAACCTGGAGCAGAGCCGTGGTCGAACGTCCAGTTCAGTTCGTGAGTCTCTCCGTTGAGTGTGATCGATTTATAGGTCAGGTGATTGTCTGACGTGCGTTGCACCTTGAGCGTGACGTGATTCCATGCGTTCTCATTTGGATAGCAGGACACTCCCGTCGATACCCACTTCGCGTTCGTATTGTCCCAAACAGCCCATTCGTTCCCTGCCAAAATTCGGCACTCATGTCCATAAATAAATCCCATGCCGTCGAAAAACTGGTTGACATCGAATTCCAGCGCTTCCGAAAGGCCAACACTATCGGTGTAAAAGTCCACGTCGTAGGTGAAGTTGTACAGTGTAGGTACGAGTGTACGGTCATCGTCGAATGTTCCTTGCGACGAGAAGGGACCGATCAGATGGTTATTCCACAATGCGTCCGAATATGGAGTGCTGCCGCCAACGTTGAAGATTGTTGCCGAGCCGCTTAGCGAAGGAGAACTGACGTTCTGGGTCATCGAGAACGAAATGCCATTGCAGGGCGAAGGCGAGCAGTCCACAAAATCCGGCGGCCCTTGTCCAAACTGTCCCCATCCACTCGCACGCTGGAGGTTGGAGAAGGATTTACCCTCGTCAGAATTCCCGCTGTCGGAGCTTCCGCCGTCCGAACTGCCACTGCTGCCGGACCCACTGCCGCTACTACTACCACCGCCACTTCCGGAACTTCCGCTTCCAGCATCTCCTGCATTCGAGGCGGAAATATCATCCACGGCGATTTCAAGCGATTTCTGCCTGGATGTTCCCTTGAAGTCGGAAACAGTCACAGAGAAGCTAAAGCTCCCACTCCCGCTTGGCGTACCGGAGAGTTTCCCCGTGTTGTTGTTGAGGAGCAGGCCCGAGGGCAACTGGCCGGACGTGACATTGAAATTGTAGGGTAGCGTTCCCCCGGATGCGGTTACAGCCCCGTTGTACCCAGAGCCAACCGATCCCTTCGGCAGTGAGGCGGAGATGCTCAGCTCCGAACTCGAGGGGTTCCCGGAATTGCTGCTGCTACTGCTCGTATTTGCGGAATGGCCGCATGCGGTGAAGAATGCCGCTCCCGATAGCACGAGGCTTAACGCTAAACATTGGAGCAATAAGTACAAATTTGTACACTTCTCATTCAGGTGCGATACACGATAGAACACGCTCTACCTCTCAAAAGGGGATTTTGAAAGGACACTCCCGTGGAGAATCCTGGGTACTGAAAACTGCTGGATTAACTACCGCGTGAGGAGCCGACCAGATAACCAACGGCCAGAGGCGCTGCTGGGAATTGCGAGCGCTCGATTGGGCCTACCCGACGTATCACACAGTGCTGAAGCACTTCCCAGATCGACGACCTCTGAACAGCCTTGTAGCTGCGGATCGCTTGGGTTTGAAGCTGAAATGTGCTTACCGAAATTATACCGTCATCTTCGACAGATGCAAATAGGAGAAACCCGTAATTTAAGGCGATTTTTGTATGTAGAAGATGCTACAAGGGTATAGTTCTGTTCGCGCGGATAAGGAACAAAGAAGGTCCGCAAGGCTCATTTCGCGCTTCCGGGCTCGATCGACCGCTGAGGAGGGATCACATGAAGATCTCGTCGAGAAACACGCATGCATTCGTTGCGACGTGCTTCCTGTTTCTCTCTAGCGGTCTGTGGTCCGCAAGTGCGTCCCGCGAGGTTCCCAGCATGTCTGAGCAGAATGTGCATTCGCAAGAGCAAACGACGCGAACTACGATCGACAAGTTCAATGACGCATTCAATCGCCATGATGCCGATGCACTCGCAGCACTGCTGAGCGACGATACTGCGTTCGAGGACACCTCGCCCGCTCCCGACGGACGTAGGGTCGAAGGCAAGCCCGCCGTGGTGGAGTTCTGGCGAGGCTGGTTTGCGCGTAACGCGGACTCACGATTTGAGACTGAGGAAATGATCGTGAGTGGAAATCGCGCAACGGTGTTATGGGTGTATCACAAACTTCGCAACGGTCAACCATGGCACCTTCGCGGCGTCGATGTGTTTACTGTCCGAGATGGCAAGGTGACGGCGAAGCTTGCCTACGTGAAAGGATGAACGCTGCATCGGTGTTAATAGTCGGTTTGCCGCCGCATCCCCGGACACAGCGATCGACCATCTCGCAGAACGAGCGTCCCTCTTACATGTTCGCGTTGGTCGGCAATGGTCCGTCGTGCGGTGCCACTACCAGCGCATAAATATCCACTCGGCCATCGTACGTAGGCACCAGAATCTTTCCATCCGCCACCACGGGCGGACAGAATTTGCTGAAGCTGAAATGGTTTCCCGGAATGTGCTTGCTATCCCACAGAAGTCTCAAACGAGGAGTGCCATCCGCGTTATTTGTATGACCCAACTTCGACGCATCGTAGGCACGCAGAATTCCTTCTACAACGAATTTGTTTGCATCTCCAGATAGCGGGGTCGTCGCCCAGACAATTCCGGAATTTGCGTGCTTCCCGTTCGAGGAAACAGCCAGGATGCCGCCCGGCATGCCTCCTTTGCCCCCAGCACCCGCCGACGCGACTTCCGAGCTTTTCGCGAAGAACGTCACAATGCCCGATGCTTCGACCTTCCATGCTCTCAAGCATTCGTTCTCGCCCCAATTGAAGAGCATCGGCCCGTTGGATCCGTCCCAGAACGCAGGCGAACAATGCTGATGGTGGGTCTTGCCGTCGAAGAGGTGATCAAGATTCGCAACCACCGAGGCGTCAATTCCAAAGCCGGGGAAATACGTAAAGAAGATAGGAGGCTTCTTGAGGCGGTGAAAGTCCGAGCCCTTTCCAAAATCATTTGTGTTCTGTGGCAGCACGTAAAGAACGCCATCTTTTCCCGAACCCACAATCAGGTCTAGTCCGCTGAGCACCACCGGGCCAGCCGATCCCAGATCGTAGTCCTGAAAATCGTCTTCGCCTTGGGAATTGCGATGATGATCGATAAAGGGCATGAACCAGGCTACAGGCTCGAGTCGTCCTGCAGCGCCACCACTCGGCGAGGTGTAGTGCAGCTTGACGATGCTCTCAGGCAGATCGCTGGGCGCAGGAGGAACAGTATTGTCGTGATCATCGAGAACTCCGTAGTTCCCGGTCATCAGGTACACATCGCCGTTCCCGTCCGCCGCCGGACCTTGTCCTGCCTGCCACACTCCGCAGCCGGTACCGCCGGGACTGGTACACCATGCCGCCGTTTGCTTGAGGCTCGCGACCTCGTACGCCAGAACCCACCCGTGGCTGGGATCATGTTCTTCATGCGTCATTCCAAAACCGATGAACAAAACCGGGGATGCAGGACTGCCGGCTTTCGTCAACAGCAGCGATGCCCGCTGTTTCTGTTTGGAAGAGATGAACGTGGCAACCGGTTTGCCAGCGACCTGCTGCGCTTCAGCCTTGGCCTCGATTTGAGTCTTGCGAAGGTCTTTGCCCGTCTTCAGATCAACCTCATGCAGTTCGTAGACGGCCTTCGCAAGGCTTCCGTCGCTGCTTGTCCAACAGACCACGTACATCTTCTCGTTGCCGGGATCAAGCACAGGCGTGCTCAGAATTCCCCATCGATGGTTCACTCCCCACAGGTCGATCTCCGTCGCATGCGGAAAACCGGGATGCGGCTTTAGTTTTGGCGAAATCGGCGTGCCCAGATGCGTGGGACTGGCCCAGATCGGTTTGCCGTCGTTCGCGTCAAAGGCCCAGACATTGTTGGCCATGGTACAGACGTAAACCACGTCGTGGACTTTTTCGTCGCTCATCTTGATCGCGGGCAGGTATAGCGGTTGGGCTTCGAGACGCGGATCGTCCTTCACATGGGGATCCCCGGCAAAATGCAGACTGACTTTCTTTACAAGCAAGTTCGCGCCGACTTTTCTCGGCGTAAGCACCGTCTCGTTAAGATTGGCCCCGCTCCGGGCCGCATTGTAAGAACGCGTCACAACCTGCATCGGACCTCCTCAATATTCAACTTATGTCCGCTTAGTGTTTAGAGAAACAGGAGATTGATGGCGAGCGAGACCGCGGCCAGTCCGAACAACACACGCCGTCGGATGCGCACGGCCACAACATCAGCACACTCGAACGCCAACCGGCAGAGCAGCATCGTACACACCGCGCCCAGCAATGTGCTGCGCGCAGCCGCGCCGATAGTGTCGATCTGCATGCCCGCGATCAGGTTATCGATGCTGAACAAGACGGAAAGTACGGCAATGGCAACGCGCGGCCGGGTCGGAATCGTTTTCGCCACGAATATCGAAAGCACAATAGAGCAAGCGAGGAGGATCCACTCGGGAGGCGGGCCCATTCGGCCAGCTAACAAGCCGCGCAACGAGTATCCCAGCGCGAGTGCGATGCCGTCGAAGAGCCCCAGCGTACAGCACGCGAAGTTCAGGTCGCGACGACTCACACCGAAGAAGCGCAGAATGGCCGAAGCCAATGCGCCGTCTGCCGACAACAAAGGTATCGTAAGCATGGTTGGTCCTGTTCCGGACTGAGGTCCTTGGGGAGATTCCGCCCTCGTGGCTCACGCGAGTCACGAGGGCGCTTCGCTACTGACCCAGTGCGTACTTGACCAAGTCTTTCAGCAAGAATTCCCCATTGCTGGTGATCGTCGGATGCCAATTCGCATCCTGCCTGAGGAGAGAGTCGTTGTCGCCGAACATCATTCCCAGGAACACTTCAGCGATGATCCTTCCTCCGACAGGGCCGAGTTGCGGAGTTGTGATTTGTTTCTTCTCGGTGACCGAAATATCAACCTTCTTCTGGTACCAGAATGCCTCAGCCAGGATGTACGTCCACAGCGGACACTTACCTTGAAACGGCTTCAGATTTTTGTCCTTGGCAATAAGCTCGGCCATCGTGCCTTTCTGATCTGGCTCGTCGCCTGTGTTATCCGGAGCATCGACGGCTTTGCCAATGATGATCTTGTTGTCTGGCATCGGTGTGATGCGCATCGCCCGCGCCACATCCTGGCCGCTTGGCAATCCCAATTCCAAGCTGCGAATCAGGTTGCGCTGTGGAAGAGATGGAGGAGGATCGGAAGCTACGACGCCGGGCAGAACCGAGAGTGGCGTCACCAGCGACGTATCGATTCGGTAGGCGAATTGGAGCCGCTTCTTCGTGGTCGCATCCTCGGGCTTTTCGGTGCCATAGGAACGGGTATCGATATCAATGAACCGGCCCCAATCGATTCCTCGATTCGCCTTCATTTTTTGGAAACCGGTCAGCCCGTCGGACAAGCCCGCAGGAATATCAGAAATCGTATTTGGGGGAATCGGGAAGATGGGCAACAGTGTTGTGTCGTCGTCGTTGAGCCGGTATCCCGGACGTATCATCGAGTGCCCAAGCCTGTACGCCGCGACGGAGAATTCCACAGGCATGAACGGTTCATGTTTCCAATGGAAGAACTTGAGATGCTCCGCTTCGTACTTGCCGTGAGACTTTAACCCTTCGAGCACTGTTGCGTTCACAATGCGTGGAAGAAAGTCGTGCAGGACGACCCACTGATAATGAAACCGAACAATCCTTTGAATGGCTGGGAAATCCAGGCCAGGATTGTCATCGACCACGCGGTTATGAAAACGCAGCATCAACGCTTGTAACTGGGAGACGATGCTGTTCTCGTCGTTCCTGGGATCTCCAATGATTGCCCGGCTCGGATTGCCGTTGTTTCGGGCTAGATCGGGTGCGCCGTTGTTGAGAGGATCGCCTAGCAGAAACTTCGGCCCGTTGTCGTACATGTACGGCTGATCATTTGGTCCTCGCCCGTAGACGTTGTCCAGATCGAGCGCAGGGGTTCGAAAATCGGTGAGCGCATCCGGATCGCTGTGCTTGATGAGCGTGGTCATCGGATCGAACGTGATGTCGTGATCGATGAACTGCGCAAGGTAGGTGTAGAGAGCGGGAATGCCGCTTTCTTCCGCATCAGCTCCATCCTTCGGTGCATCGAAGGGCGACGTCATGAGGGCGCCGAGCGACATCAGTGCGGCTCGACTTTTCGCTTCGGTGTCTCCATAGTGCGCGGCCGGCACCGACCGGAACATGCGGCCGAAGCGCCCCTGGTAATTCGGAGATGCCGGGGTGCGCATCAGTCCGCGCAAGGGCTGGCCATGATGAGAATGCATGAGGGCCGAAACCGGCTTGCCTGCGGCTGGTTTTACGGGCGCGTCCATAGTTGCTGAGGGATTAATTTGTGCATCCATTCGATCGGTTGAATTGTGATCGGCCGTAGAGACGATGGTGGCGAGAGGTTAATCGATACAGAGGCGAGACCTACACCTGCTGCGCGGGCGCAGAGATTCGTCACTCCAACTTTGCGCGTCTGAGTTGCTGAGGGCCCACGTACCGCGGAGGGAAAACCGCTTTTCAGTTTTGCGGGAGTATAGCCAATTCGGAGTCAACGATCAAGCACATTCACATCTGTTACAAAACACGAACATGAATCGTCCAATCCACCCAGGCTCATTGGACGACGATCGAGGCAGAGCCTTTGCTCGCAACCAACAGGTCCCACTCGCTTGTGCGCCAGGTTTAGAGTTCATCTAATCTGAGAGCGCGCTTGTTGGACCATTTCCACCAAGACGTTCCGGGTCTCACTCTGATTACTTACCTCCCGCAAGAAGGCGATGCGAGCGCCACGCATGCCCTCAGCAGTTTTCAAGCGGACATGAAAGCCGAGGCGATCGACTGCTGTCATCGTTGCTTCTGTTGCGTCTATCTGAGCAAATGTCCGGGCAAGCGCAACGAGCGCATCCTTATGGTCGGCGTTCATGTGCTGAATGATTGCGGCCATGGAGTCCGCAAGAGGATCGGGTTGGCTGCGGTCATAGTCGGACGCAGATACCCAGCCCATCACTCCGAAGCCGCCTACGTAATAAACATCCACAACGTCCATGCGGTAAAAGGAAAAGTCTTCAAAATCTACCCAATATTTGCTGTTGGCATGACGCTCGAGGTAGAGCTTGCGGGCCTGTGCTAGATCCGGCTTCGGCACTGGCACAACATTCCCTAGCAGCGTTAGCCTCGATGCTCCAAGTGGTTCGCCCTCGGTGTCCTGCTGCGTGACAAGCAGACTGGCATGGGGATCGGCCTGCAGGTTCTGTGTGTGCATGGCCATGGTGCTGATCAGGAAGATGGGACGGCCGTGCTCGTCGAGCCCGTAGGGCATTACGGATCCGAAAGGGAATCCTGGCTGTTTTCGCGACAAAGTGGAGAGACTGCCTATGTGGCCCAAATACACCAATGTGTGGGCACGCTCGGCGAAGGTGGGCTCAGGCACCGGCTGCAAGTCAGTCGCTGACGCTGGCCCCGCATGTTTTCTAGCTGATGAGCTGGTCATTCGTGGTCTCTTCCTTCTTTGTTTCGTCGTCGGCGGATCGATCGCGCCAACGAGGCCCAATCGTCTCGACATTAAACTTCGCTCGCGCTCGCGAATTGTTTTCAGAACATCTTCGAGAGGTGGAGAACGCCCTTGATCCATCGCAGCGGATCGATGCGCGTTAAAAGAACGATCACCAATGCTCTTTCACTCCTTGAACAGGGCGGCGACCGTTTCCTCGAGCTCGAGCAGATCGCTCTTGTTGACCCGGAAGCGGCACTGGAGTGTTGGACCGCGAGTGGGGACGGCGCTACACCAAATGCGTACTAAACCTGCACTGAACCCGAACCGCGCCCGTCCGATAGCTGTTGGTGCGGATCATTTTGTGTGGCGTAATCATGCTCGGCATTTCTTTACGCAGACATTTTAGCCTAAGAAACGTATCCGTTCGTGCGCCAATGTGCGTAGTTTTTCAGGCTGCGTATTAGGACATGATTCCTGCTCTGGCAGGCCGCGGAAGAATCGACACAGTGTGCTTAGAAAACTAAGAGGGTTTTCGTGATTTTCGGCTTGTTTCACGCTGGCGGCCCGCCCGACTGGCGCAGACTTCGCGTCGCATGGTGTTCCAAGTCGTTCATGATCGGCAGGCACCCAACTTCGATTTGAGTTGCCGTTGCACGCTCACGAATCGCGAGGAACGATTTCACCGCCACATAGCCGAGTTCCCGATCATCGGAGCGAATCTCGCTCAAACCGGGGTTCGAGACCGGCATCGTGCATAGTGCGGCGATAGATCTTGAGCGTCAGCGAGCCCAGGATTGTACAGAGCTCTCAAACTGTTCTCCTGACCGCTGGAGTTATTGATGGGGTATAAAATCCCAACACGCCGGAGGCGTGCCATGCATTTGCATTTACATCCTTTAAAACCACACCGGTTAATTCCCATTGCAGTCATTCTGTCGGTTTCGTTGCTGGCCATCGGCGTTGTTGGGCAAACCGTCCACATCGACGCAGCTCCCAGTCACGTGGCAAACACGTTCAGTCCTCTGCGTGCGCTGGGCACCACCCTGGACCGAATTCCCAGCAATACCACGGATGTGTTTTTCAGACCTGACCAAGTGAAGCAGATCCTTGAGGCTGGCTGGGGACCCGTCTCGTACCGTCAAAACACGGAGCTGTTTGTTCAAGCCTGGCATTGGAATCCGAAAGGGAGCTGGAGCGACCCGTCCGGCAAAGGCTATTTCGTCGGAGATGCTAAACCCACGACTGAGATGATTCGGCACTCCTATGGCTATTCTTTGCCACATCGCGGCGTGACCCGCAACAGCGGGGCCGAGTTCGACGGATACTCGCGGCTAGACGACGGTGACGTGAACACTTACTGGAAAAGCAATCCGTATTTAACGAAAACCTTCACCGGCGAGGACGATTCGCTTCATCCGCAGTGGATCGCGATCAAATTAGCGGAGAGACAGATCGTCACATCCATTCGGATTGCGTGGGCAGAGCCGTACGCACGTAGTTACAAGGTGCAATATTGGCTCGGCAGCGGCGATGCCATCGACGATCCCACCAATGGCGAGTGGAGGGACTTCCCCGCAGGAACGACGTCGGACGGTAAGGGTGGAACAGTAACCTTGCAGCTTTCTGCCGCGCCGCTCGCCGCGAAATTTGTCCGCGTTCTGATGACCGAATCATCCAATACCTGCGACACTCACGGAAAATCTGATCGCAGAAATTGCGCCGGATACGCGATCAAAGAAGTCTACCTGGGAACAGAGCAGGGCGGGTCATTCCACGATCTTCTCCACCATGCCCCAGGACAGGAGCAGACGTTCACTTTCAGCTCATCGATCGATCCTTGGCACCAGCCCTCGGACCTTTACGTAATACCCGATCGCATGGAATCCGGCGATCAGGTCGGTCTCGATCTCTTCTACACGAGCGGACTCACCAGAGGACTGCCGGCCATGATCCCCGTGTCGATGCTCTATGGGACGCCGGAAGACGCTGCTGCGCAAATTTCATACCTTGAAAAGAGGGGATATCCGATGTCTTACATAGAAATGGGAGAAGAGCCCGATGGTCAGTACTTCGCTCCGGAGGACTATGCCACGTTGTACCTGCAGTGGGCCACGGCCTTACACCAGCTTGACGCGAATCTTAAACTCGGTGGACCAGTGTTTGAAGGAGTGAGCGAAGACATTAAATTCTGGCCGAATGCACAAGGTGAGACCTCGTGGTTTAAACGGTTTCTTGACTACCTGAAGGCCCACAATCGCCTTGGAGATTTCGCGTTCATGTCGTATGAACACTATCCTTACTATGATGGCACTTGCGAAGGGCCATGGAGCAATCTCTTCAAGGAACCCGAGATACTTACACACATCGTGCAGGTCTGGCGCGCTGACGGATTGCCCGATAACGTTCCCATGTTCAATACGGAGACCAACGCTCCTGGCGGTGATGCAGCTGTGGATGTCTTCGGAGCTTTGTGGCTGGGGGAAACGTTTCCCGCGTTTTTGACGGCTGGCGGTAAAGCCTCCTACTACCATCACGCAATGCCGTACTCTACACCGCATCCCGCGTGTTCCAATAGCTGGGGTACCTATCACATGTTTACGACGAACCACGAGTACCTCATCAAGCAGCGCACCTCCCAATTCTTCGCAGCACAGATGCTGACGCAGCAGTGGGCGGAGCCCAAAGATGCCGAACATCGCCTGTTCCGGGCGGCGAGCGATATCAAGGACGCCAAGGGAAATGTCCTTGTCACCGCCTATGCGGTGCTTCGTCCTGATGGCCAATGGTCGCTGATGTTGATCAACAAAGATTACGACAATCCGTACTCCGTGAAGATCGTGTTTCACGATGAAGATGCAAAAGTAGATCGCCACTTAGTCGGCCCGATCACGATGATCACGTTCGGGAAGGAACAATACAGGTGGCACTCAGCCCTTAGGGACGGTTATGCAGATCCGGACGGCCCTGCGGCAGAATCGACCATTCCAACAGGCGCTGATCACTACATGCTTCCGCCGGCTTCCATGACCGTATTGCGCGGCAGAGTTGGCACTTCCAGTAACTAATAGGCGGAGCCCCTACAAGGGCACGGAGTCAGGCATCCCAACGGGCCTGTAATTTCGGCGAGAAAGTTAGGCCGCACCGACGTTTCCCGATGTCGATTTTCTTGTAGCTAGGATCTGATGCAAATGAATGTCAAGGTTTTCCGTAAGAAGCATTCATTGGGAGAGGCCGCCGCCAATGAAGGCTGCCGCCAATCCGTAACGCGCTTCACGATCGAGACCGAGCTCAATCGGTGCTGGTACGTTGCATCGCAGACCGACAAGCGACAAGGGGGAATTTCTCGATAAGACCTAAGTCATTGGTGCTAAAGGGGGATTTTATTGAACGAGTGTTCCACAGTACTGATTCCACGTAAGTTGCACATTCCTGCGCTTATTTCACGGTCGAATCCGTTTGCTACGTCACTTTTGACCCCGTGAGAGACAAAGTTTTGGTCAGAAATGGTAAGGGAAGAAAGCTATCGCAGGCCAACTCAAATGCTTACACGAAAAAACCGAGTAGGACGTTTGGCGAGCGAAACTTGAACGATGTGACGGTTCAGGATGGCTGGCGAATGAGTGGAAAGACTGAAATACTTCCTGTGCGGAAGCTCATGAGGATCAGAACGTACCTTAATTGCAGACTATCCTCAAGCGTGACCAAAACATATAATTCAGCATTTTATGGCCGTGGAATCCGCCCACACGCAGCAGTCGCTTTCGGACATGATGGCATTCCGAAAGGACTGGCGTGCGTACCAGTTTCGACTTCTTAACCAGCTTGACCGCTATCTCGACAATAAGCGGCTCCATTTGGTCGCAGCGCCAGGGTCAGGAAAAACCGTCCTTGGCCTTGAGGTAGTCCGTAGGATCAATAAGCCAACGCTAGTATTAGCACCTACTATCACCATTCGGGATCAGTGGGTTGACCGCCTCGTCGATCTGTTCTTGCCGCCGGGTGTTGGCAGGCCCGCATGTGTCTCCACAGAACTGAGGAGACCTGCGTTCCTGACGGTCGCAACCTATCAGGCCTTGCACTCAGCGTACTCAGGAGAGCCTGAGGTATCATCTCAAACCGACGAGAACGGACTCTCAAAGAACCACTTCGAAACGCAGTCGAACGGCGATGACACCAACAACACATCCAAACCGCATCTAGCTATTCCCGATTTTCTCGCCGAAGCGAACTTCAGGGCTCTCGTTCTGGATGAAGCGCATCATCTGCGGACTGAGTGGTGGAGAACCCTAACATCCTTTGCTGAGCAATTGCAGAGTCCAACGATTGTGGCGCTTACAGCCACGCCTCCGTATGACGTTTCGCCGTTAGAATGGCAGAGATACGAGGAGCTTTGCGGGCCAGTTGACGCCGAAGTTTCCGTTCCCGAACTCGTTCAACAGGGCGACTTGTGCCCTCATCAGGACTTCGTGTTCTTCAGCACGCCCACGGAAAAAGAGCAGAAGGTTATCTCCGACTTCAGAGCGTCGGTGAGTGAATTCGGCTCGCGACTCAAGTCGAACCGGGCTTTTGCAGATGCAATTTTCTCGCACCCATGGCTTACTGCTCCCGACCAACACACAGAGGAGATGTTGGACGATCCCGAATATCTCTCCAGCATGGTCGTGTACCTGCACGCTATTGGACGGGAAATCCCATCCTCTGTCATCACCACCCTCGGCCTCTCTCATAAGCGAATTCCAGAACTCAATCTCGAATGGCTGGAAGTGTTGCTTTCGCATTGCCTGTATCACGACGCCGACAATTTCAAAGAGAGCGAAGCAATTCTCAAAAGCCTTCGGCACGACTTGCTGAGCATGGGCGCTATAGAACGGCGCAAGGTCACGCTCCGAAATCCCTCTGACCATCTGAAGCTGCTGACAGCCTCCGTCACCAAGCTGAAAGTCTGTCGAACAGATCGTCGAGCTTGAATCGGGCGCTCTCGGCGACAACCTGCGCTGCGTGATTTTGACTGACTTCATCCGAAAGGCCGAACTTCCCAGATCGGGCGAGGAAGTTCCGTGTTTCGAGGACATCGGCATAGCCCCTGTCTTTGAAGCGCTTCGGATTGCTTCTGTGCCGAACGGTCGTCTTGGGGTGTTGAGCGGTTCTCTGGTTGTTGTTCCGACGAGTGCCGAGGAAATGGTCAGGCGATCAGCAGCGGCGCTTGGATTCAACCCGCATGATTTGTCCATTTCGCCGATGGCGCACGACCCCTCATTTTCCTCTGTGCAAATCCATGGGGAATACTATCGAGGTTCCGTGCGTTTGATCACGTCCGTTTTCGAGCAGGGCGGCGTAACAGTACTAGTTGGAACCAAGTCTTTGCTGGGAGAAGGGTGGGATGCCCCGTGTATCAATACTCTGGTGCTAGCCAGCTTCGTTGGTTCGTTCATGCTGTCGAACCAAATGAGAGGGAGGGCGATTCGAGTAGATGCAGGACAGCCGGCGAAAACTTCCAACATTTGGCATTTGGTGTGTGTTGAGCCGGGGGTGTTCGGGCCGGGCGACGATTACCAGTTGCTCGCGCGCCGATGCTCGGCTTTCGTCGGAGTAAATGCGGCCTCCCCGATTATGGAGAATGGAACCGAGCGACTTGGTTTCGGTCACCCGCCCTTCAGCCGTGACCAAATAGAGCAGATCAATGCTCAGACTTGCAGGCGTGCGCTCGACCGAGCAGGACTTCGCCAGCAGTGGCAGGATGCGCTCAACGCAGGTTCGATAAAGCAGATGACTGATGGGTTGAAGGCGGCCGACGAAACCCTCCCGCGAGGCTTTGTTCTTGCTAATACCATTGCGGCTCTTTTGGTTCAAGCTGCGTACATCTTTCTGGCGGTACTGGAATCCTTCGGACGAGCACTAGGTCGTGTGAGGACAGGTCAGGACTTCTGGAGCTTTGCGCTCACGCTGCTGGGAATTGCCGCTGTCGTTAGCCTCCCGTGGAGCTTTATTGCGCTGTGGCGATTGATCCGGCACGGAACCCCAGAACGAAGCATCAAGCAGATCGGGCAGGCGGTCTTAGACGCCCTCAAATATGAGGGCTCGATAAACCAAAACGAGAGCGAGTTTCGAGTGTATGCCGATAGGAACCAAAACGGAACCGTGTTTTGCTGGATTGGTGGCGGCACTGGAAAAGAGCAGGCCGTCTTCCTTCGGGCGCTAAGAGAGGCGTTGAGCCCAATCGACAATCCACGTTACCTGCTTGCACGCCGGAAAATTTGGCGGCTTTTCCGTGAGGACTACTTTGCAGTCCCAGATGTTTTGGCTCGCAAGAAGGAGTTCGCAGAGACATTCGCAAAACGCTGGAGCCGACTTGTTGGCCCAGTGCAGCTAGTGTTCACCCGTACGCCTGAAGGCCGCAAGCTCTTACTCCGGGCACGGAATCATTCTCTTTCGGGAGCTTTCCAGAAAAGCACAGAACGAGTGATTTGCTGGAAGTGACAGAATAGAGTCGCCAACGTTTCTACATGCGCTCCGATCTCTTGGTTCGGGTTTAGAACCACGTCCGTGCTGCATGGAAGTGGTCTCTGTCGTTTCTGAAGCGGGACTGGAGATTATCTGATTACCCAGTATCCCTTTTGGGGAGGGAACTTCATCGCCGCAAGTCTCGTGCAAATGGTCGGAACGTGGTAGGGAACGAAGGTAATTGAGCCTAAGTAATTGCAGATAAAAGCGTTGGTGCGAAAGGGGGGACTCGAACCCCCACGGTTTTACCCGCCAGATCCTAAGTCTGGTGCGTCTGCCAATTCCGCCACTTTCGC
>Ga0136846_1235951_pt1 | contig 16919 bp, 9 predicted proteins | sample HopSoiMetagenom2_FD_96841 | JGI IMG/M metagenome (GOLD analysis project Ga0136846, IMG submission 96841) | Grasslands soil microbial communities from Hopland, California, USA - 2 Assembly 2016 (version 4) | ecosystem: Environmental > Terrestrial > Soil > Grasslands | place: USA: Hopland...
CAGACAATTTTTAAGCACACCAATCGTCTCGCTTTTCTCATCGAGGACCTGCTGACACTTTCGCATCTGGAGTCCGGCCAGGTCATCATGCATTTGCAAATGACCCGATTGCATCCAATTGTTGAGAGGGTGCTCGACGAGATGCAATCTTCCGCAGCACAAAAAAAGATCTTCCTGGAAAATCAGGTGCCCGAGTCCTTCGAAGCCAACCTGGACGGCGACCGGCTGCAACAGGTTCTTTACAATCTCATCGATAACGCCATCAAATATGGCAATACCGGTGGCCAGGTCAGCATCGGCGTTGAAAACGCTCCCGATAGCGTCCGCGTTTTCGTCCGCGACAACGGACCCGGGATCCCCCAGAAGCTCAGGAACGAATCTTCGAGCGGTTCTTCCGAGTGGACCGTGCCCGCTCTCGTGAAGCCGGTGGCACTGGTCTCGGCCTCGCCATCGTCAAACACATCATCCAGGCGCATGGCGGCCGAGTCTGGGTGGAAAGCGACCCGGACCATGGCAGCACCTTTTATTTCACGCTGAATTGAAATCCGGCTTTTGAATATTATCCCCCCGGGCTCCGCCAGGTGTAACCCCTTGCCACTGCTTTTAGTCTAAATTGATATGAGAGAGTATGGAGGTATTGTGATAGGACCGATTGCCAAAGTGGCGGCTGCTTTGAATGCCTTGCTATTTCTTGCCAGCATTTCCGCAGCTCCGGACCGCTATCACGGCTCTCGCGACGGGCGCCATGAGCCCGAGATTCATCGCCCCGGCCATATCATTCACGAACTGCCTCTCGGCTACCGAACGATGGACATTCACGGAGTGCGCTATTTTGAACGGGGGGGCGTCTACTTTCGCCCGGCAGAAGGCGGTTACATCATGGTCGAGCCGCCCGAGGGAGGCGTTATTGTGACGCCCGGAATCGGATCAGTCGTTGCCACGCTTCCCATTGGAACGGTGAACGTCACGGTCGGAGGCACGCTCTACTACCGGCATGGCGGCGCGTTTTATCGTCCCGCGAGGAACGGATATGTCGTGGTCGAACCTCCGCCATCATTGGTTGTCGTCGAGAGCCAGCCGCCTCCACCCGCGAGCACACCGCCGCAGGTCATCAGTTCACCCGCCCCCCAATACGTCTCCGTTTGGGTTGGCGAGCATGAATATTTGTTCCGCGACGGTGTCTTTTATAAAGACGCGCCCGAAGGACTGCGGCCAGTCGAAGCACCGGTCGGAGTTGTTCTCTCCACACTGCCGGCGGGAAGTCTGGACATGTGGATTGGCGAAAATGAGTATTTCTATTGCAAGTCCACCTTCTACCGAAAAGTACCCGCCGGTTATCAGGTCGTCACCTCTCCTCCCAACGCCTACATCAAAGCCTTGCCGAAAAATGCCAGGACAATCTGGACGGGCGGAAAAAAGCTTTTCTACCTGGATGGAAGTTATTATGAGCAACGAGACGAAGGATTCCTCATCACCGCTCCCCCCGTTGTTCTAACCCCTGGCACGCTTCCGATTGGAACGATCGTGGCCGCGCCGCCTGAAGGGAGTGTGGAGTATTGGGTCAACGACACCGAATATCTGTACTTTGCCGGGAATTTTTATCGTAAAACTCCGGCCGGTTTTGTCGTCGTCGCGAATCCGATGTGAGAGCCGGCGCTCCTCCGGCTCCCGCAGGAAATAAAGTGTGCGTCCTTGCTTTATTTCCTCCGGAACGCATCTCTCAAAACCAGAAAGGCTGAGCATCTAGCGATAAGCGCAGTTACGAATAGGAAAAAGGCGGAGACCCCAAAATCGCTCTGGATTGCCCGCTCTACTTACAAGGTATGCATCACGTCTGGTTATTCTCCAGATTTCCCCGCTCTTCAGACCTGCCAGGAGGAGGTACAGTATGGCGCAATCCGCCGCCAGCAACACGAATCCTGCAATGAAAGCCCAAATCGGGTGAAGCCGTCTGGAGGTGTCTTTTCCTATAAACATGACCATAGCCGCACAAAATCTTCAGATCATAATTCCCAGGTTATACTTCCCCGTTCCTCACGAAGCCCTTGATAGACTCAGTTTATTTTATTCCGCCAGTGGAGTTCGGCAGCCAAATTGTTCGCCCAATCCGATACCGAAGCCGGGCAATCGATCATTTTCATCTGATGATTCTCCAGACAGAGCGCGAGAGCCTGCGGTAGATCGAGAAACCGGAGGACGTTCAGATAGTCAGGTCCGGAGGATTGGGACGCAGGCAAATGCGTCAGCTCAAGGTTGAGCGCGAACTCCGCTGGCCCGTCATCAAAGAGAGAGGCGTAGATCAGGTTAACCGCATCGTCGCCGGAAGCAGTCGCGGTGATATGGAGAGAGGCCGTTTCGCGATTCTGGTGCAGGAGTTGCAGGGCACGGCCTATATCCCACACCCGCATGGAATCAACAGTTTGGCCCGCGAGCATGTACCGTCGGCGGATCTGCACTTCAGTTTTCGCATCCTCCATGCGAGGTCCGTCGCCACGCGTGAAGAGAACGGCCGTATAGTTGGCGTGGTGAGTGGTTGCGCCGGCGATTCCGACGGCGGCGGGGTAATCACTCTCTTGCATGATATGAAGGCGGAGTTCTTTGGCGCCCGGTTGCTCGGGGCGGAACAGAACCATTTTAAGTGGGACATGTTCTTCCGAACTAAAGGTGATCAGCGTGGCGTTTGTCATCTTGCCGTTCGCGGTCAAGGTCGGGTTCATCTCGCATTCGTGCGCGGGCCAGCCGGCGAAGACTTGTTGTTTCAGGTGGTCCAGAAGTGTGGCGCGGACGGTTTGCCATTCGGAGGCGCTCTTCGGAAGACGAACGTCAGCGGTTGCAACAAACGTGTTATGAATTTTGCTGGTCCGCTCGTCGGCAGGCAGTCCGGAGATATTTTCGGGGAACACTTTAAGTTCCTGGCCGGTGAAGAGCGGTTTCGCGACGAGATCGATAGGGCTGTCATCGTTTTTGAGGTGGTGATTGAACCAGCGGAAAACGGGGACCTGAAGTTCCTGGGTGTCTTTGTGCGGCCCGGCCGTGATGACGAGCGCGAGGTTCTCGGGTTTTTTGTAGAGAGCGTAGATCTTCGAGACTTTTTTGTGCAGGCGCTCAACGCCGTCGAGCGGGAAGATCGTGTCGCGATCGCTATTGCCGATCATGAGGGGGCGCGGCGCTGCGAGTGCGGCGACGAGTGGGTAATCCCACCCGTATGTGTTGACGAAGAACATGCAGTCGCAGTGGCCTTCGACCACGCCATCGACCACGTAGTTCTGGAGGTCCGTGATGCCAGCGACCGGTGCGGAAACTTTGACGCGGTCATCGAGCGCGGTGACCCACCAGCTATAGGCGCCTCCGCCAGAACGGCCTGTCACGCCGAAACGCGTTTTGTCGATTTCCGGGCGGGTTTCAAGATAATCCAGCGCGCGGATTCCATTCCATGCTTCGACACCGGCGGGCGTATAACCGCGGGAGTTCCACCACCACATCGCTTCACGGTAGGTGCCGTGGTGAAGACCTTCGATTTCGCCGAGCTGGATGGTATCGACGATCAGGCAGGCGTAGCCGTTCCGGGCGAACCATGCGCCATGATGTTGGTAGGCGACTTTGTTGCCGTAACTGACGCCGTTGGTTTTAACGGGGCCGTGGCCGCAAACGTAAAGGATCGCCGGCAGGGGTTTGTCGATTTTGGCAGGGAGGTAGAGATCAGCGGTCACATAGAGCTGGGGCATCGATTGGAAATGGATTTTCTCGACCACAACGCCCTCGCGCTCGATTTTGCCCGTGACAATGGGACGCAGGTCGGTTTTTTCGGGAAGCGGCGAGAGCGAAAGCATTTCGAAGAGTTGGCCGCGAAGTTTAGGGCGGGCGGCTTCCCATTCATCGAGAGTGTCGATGTCCCTGAGACAGCAAGAGGAGAGTTCGGTCACGCGGTCCTGAAAGTACGCCTGAAGATTTTGGTCGGTGAGCGGGGCGGCCTGGCTTGGAACGGGCGCGAGGGTCGTGGCCAGTAAACAGGCGAGGAAAAAGCTGGGTCGCATGGAAAAGGAATACTCGCTGAAGATTAAAAGTGAAGTTTGAAGTTCAATCACCTTCTGCTTTTATTAAATTACTTCTCCTTTAAATATTCCCGGTTCAGCAGTTATTATGACGTCATCCTTTATGAAATACCTGCACTGCCAGATTCGTGTTGGCGACTTTGAAAAATGGAAGTCCGTGATGGAGAAAGACGCCTCAGCTCAGCACGAGGCGGGGCTGCGCCTGACCCGCTTATGGCGCACGGTCGACGTGCCTGGCCACGCCTTCATCCCCGGCCAGGCTTTCTTCCTCATGGAAGTCCAGGACGCGGAAAAGGCGCGCACCTATCTCACCTCGCTATTCTTAACCTGGGCCAGCCAGCGCGCCACCGTTCATCAGTACGAATATCACTTTACCGAAGAAGTTCCATTGCCTGTTGCGTAAAAACCAGGACCTGTCCCTTTCACCTAAAGCCGGCCGAGTTCCAACCGGGTGCCGCTAAATCTTAGCGGTGCTTTTGAGATATATCTGCGGCTGAAACAGATTCAAAAGCTCTGGATCCACTCAATACTCTGCCTGAGCGCCCATCTCACATCAGTATGAGCCCCACTCCCGGGCTTGGACAAACTACTTTGACTTGCCTGCCGCCATCGACCCAAAAAAACTCTTTTCTTTCCAGCCTTCATCCTCTAAGCTGGATCCCATGACGACATCCTTGATCGATGTCGCCGGGCCCGAGGCCAATCCGGTCAGCAGTTTTCAACAACTTCTTACCAGGCCAGCTTCAAAATCCGGCGTCGAAGAAATTCCAATTACAGGTGGACTGCGTCTCGGTTCGGCTCAATCCTCGGCGGATTTATTTTGCATTCCTTCGGTCTATCCGGCGAAGACTTCTATTCACTGCATTTCTGCGGAAGGCCTTGATTTCACCCTTTTTCACGTATTTCCACCTTCATCAAACGCCCGTAATTATAGAATATACCGAGTTCTATCACTTTCGATTTCAAAATCTTACGACACTTCAAAGCCTTTCGACCGATTAAAAAGCACCAGCATCCAGTGGGCGTCAAATCTCATTCCTGCAAACAATTGTCACTCCAACATCTATTCACTTTTATGCACATTTATGCACTTAACGAAACTTTCTTTAAAACGGAAATCCAATCGAGAAATGCAGCGTTCCCATTGGATCTTCCTCCCGCCGGTGCAGATTGTACCCATACTCCAGTCGCGCCGGACCGATCAGAGTTTTCCAGCGGAGCCCGCCCCCCACGGAGTACAGTCCTTCGTTGAATGGATAATCCGAGATGCTGCGGGCGTTTCCCAGGGCGTCCACAAAGGCGACAAAAGAGAGGCTCTTCGTAATCCCCTGCTCGAATTCGATGTTCCCCAACATGTAGCTTTCCCCCCCCACCAGATCGTGATTCTGGTCCCGCGGCGCCGCTTCGCCAAATTGATACCCGCGGATCGAGTTGTCGCCGCCTGGAAAAAATCTCTTGTTGAAAGGCAGATCTTTGGAGGGCCCCGACGCTGTGGTGACAAACCCATGGCTCAGCCCAAAATGAAGCCAATGCAATCTGCCGATCGGCAGGTGATACGACGCGCTCATCTCGAAGCGTTGGTAATCCACCTCTCCCGCCAGAGCTTCAGAAGCAATCTCCAGGTTCGAAAAAATCTTATAGCCGCCGCGCGGCGTCAGCGGGTTATCTCGTCGATCGTGCCGCAGATCGAAGATGAAACTCCCGACATTCGCGCTCTGCAGCCCGAACTCAGGCGAGACGTCGAACTTCGTCGCATTCAAGACCTGGTAATTATATCGGATGCTGACGTCGCTCGATATTTCCCTGAAATGGCGCGCGATTCCTGCGCCTCCGCCAAATTCCTCCCGCGTGAAAGAAATTTCTTCACGCCGCAACCCGGAAGCATTCGCAAAAACATCATAATCCTGTCCCATGATCTCGGGGATGGTGTAGGTGTACTCTCCTTGCGACGCTTTGAACGATTGCATCGCTCGCAATCGGGTGTGGTGTCCCAAACCCCACAAATTGTACTGTTCCATTTCAAATCCGCCCCGCAGCTTTTCATAGCTCCCGTACCCAGCCAGCAAACTGAAGTTGATCTTCTTGCCTTCGCGGACGTCATAAATCACATCGCGCGAAGTCGGATAGTCCTCTTGATACTTCAACTCGACGGAATCGAATATTCCAAGCCGCGAAAGCCTATATCGCCCCTCTTCAACTTTGATCGGGTTCAGCAGGTCGCCAAACTCGAGCCTCACCCGGTCCCGCATCATCGATTCTTTGGTTTGCTTCTCCCCTTGGAATTCCACTTTTCCCACGTAAATCTTTGGACCCGGAGTGACTCGCGCCAGAAGATCAATTTCAATGGTGTTATCTTTCGGTTCTCTTCTCGGCTGCGAAATGTCCACTCTCACATCCGCGTTCCCTTTCTTGTAAAAGGTTCGCTTCACCGACTGCACGAAATCCTGCAGCCACATCTGCGAAAACACCGCGTTGGTCGCCATGGTTTGGGAATTCGTACTTGCGCCCTCGATCTCCGTGGTAATCGTCCGCACCAGCGACTTCGGACCCTCTTTAACAAAAATATCGACGTTCACCGCGCCTGTGTTCGTGTTCACAACCAGATTTGTGGCGCTGGCCGAAGCGCCCTCGTACCCAAGCCTCTCCAGCGCTTCCTCGAGATTTTTTACGCCATTGTTCAGGCGTTCCGGAGAATAAATCCGGTTCTGCTTCAGCTTGACGATTGCATCCGTCTCGATAAAAAAATGCGCTGCTTCAGTCAGCGAAATCGCGTTCACCCCATCGAAATCAATGTTCTCAAAATAAAACAGAACTCCGTGGTCGATTTTGAATTTCACTTTTTTCGCCTTCAATTCTCGGGGCAATGGCTCGCGCAACGGTTCCGTCCAGGTAAAATGTTGCGGCTCCTGCTCTTCCGTCAACGTTTCTACAGTGATTTGAGGATACTGGTACCCATCTCTTTGGATCTTTGCAAAGAGCACCAGCACTGCGTCCTCAATGAACGTCGAATTGAAAAACTGCGGCTTTTCTCCAGGTCTTTCCAGGGACTTGATCAGCGCCTTCAGTTCCCGATTTCCAAAAAACCCGTAGCCGCTCACGGACAATTTGGCCGGACTCGAGTTCGTCTCCTGCGCGACAGCACTGCTCGTCAGCGCCAGCAACGTGCCTGCGATCAAGAACCCAAATATCTCCCTGGCAACTTTCACAGTGTGTGTGTCCCGCCCGTTAAATCATTTCGAGAACAGCCTCCATTTTACGTCTGCGTTCAACGCTCCAAAACGGTCGTACTCGCCGATCAAACTCCATCTATCATTGAGCTTGTACTCAACAGAATATGTCTGTCGTCCTTGCTCGGTGATGTCCTCCCCAGACCGGATCACTAATTTTTCTTCGCCCGGCTTTCCTGGGTTCAATTTCGAAAGCAGGCTCTTTCCGAGGAAAAACGCGAGCTTGCTCGCTTTTTCCTGGTTCGAAAAACCAAAGTCGCTCCGCGGAATCTGCCCCGTCGTCAGCATCAAAACAATCTGTTCCGAAGTCAGCGACGGCACCGACGAAAATTGGATGATGGGATTGTCTGCCGGCCCTTCCGCCTGCATCCGAATGTCAAAGCCGAAAGCCCGTCCGGTGGCGATCGCGAAGACCTTCGGCCGGTACGGATCGTCCGGAGTGATCGAGACGAGGGCTTGTTTCACGTCGAGCGGAGCGAATGGAAAAATAATTTTCCCCGAGGTAATTGACGCTTCGCCAATCGCAAATGGCTCATACATCGTTCCGCTGACTTGCATTACGGTCGAAACCTGCGCCTGGAAAAATGGGCTTCGCACCCGCATGAAGTTGTCCCCGCGCACTCGGACATTCACTCCCCAATTTCGAATCGGCTCCTGCTCGATGCTGAAGTACGGCGGTCTGCGGCTGGGCCTCGTCACCCGGCCCGGCACAAGCGCCTGGATATCCCGAAGCAAAAAGCTGTCCCGAAGTGTGGCTGTCCCGGCGATCACCGGAGTCCAGTTCGTCCCGTTTCGGACTGTCAGGTCCAAATCACTTCGCAGGATCACGTCTGGGTTGCGTGCCAGCGGCAGGTTTTTCCCCGTGATTCGCAAATCTGTGGCGGGATATCCCCGGTCCAGATTCGTCTGCGAAATATCGACCCGCCCGGCGATCGCCATTGTTTCACCCCCAATGACGGCCTGCAATTTCTGCAGATCGATTTTCTTTCGGTTCAAACTGATCTGCCCGCCAATCCCCTGGATCACTCCAATTTTCGGCAGTGGCCTGGTTTCAATATCCGCAATGACAATCGTCCCTCTCAGCTCCCGGCCCGGCTTTAATCCCGCGTCCACCTTAATATTTCCGGAGGGCGCCAAATACTTCGGCAGAAATCTCACGAACGGCGCCACGTGCAAATTCGTCGCCTCGAGCCGCACGTCTGCATTCTCGATTGCGTACTTCAGGATCTCTTCCCGCCGCTCCTGCCAGAAATTTGTTCCCAGAGATAACTGCCCGGTCACCAAAATCGGCTGGTCTTCGACCCGAACACTGACTCCCGGGATTCTCAGTTTTTCCTCATCAATCAGGACAGTGGCATCGACCCGCCCAATAGAAGGCAGTTCTCGTTTTGCTTTGAGGTACTCGACGGATGCGGCGCTGAATCGGATTCTTCCGGTCGGCTTCTGCACCGTCCCATGCAGATCAAGCGCGACTGCGGCATTGGTCAGTTTCACATGCGTAATATTCGTCAGCGTGTTCCAGAACGCCTCGTTCTGCGCCGTTTCCATTTGGAATTCTATGTTCCGGTTCGTCGATAGGTGCAGGACTTTTGCCGGATCCAGGGGCCGGACCGATACGGGCAGAAAGCCTCGGGCGTGCGCGATCTGCCCATCTTCATCATTTACGCTCAACTCGGAGACGACCAGGCCTCGGTCCGCCAGTTCCATATTAACTTCCGTCGAGAATCGTCCGAAAGGCTTTTGCTCAAGCGAAAACCTTCCACTCGCTTTCCCGAGCAATGGCCCTTCATTCCAATGGGCAACACAGGAAAGATGCGATAACTCCACCCCGCTTAACGACCGTTTCACGAAAAACTGGAACAGCTCGGGATTAATGTTGGTCACGGCAAAATCCACTTTTCCTCTTTGCGGCCACTCGAATACACCGGAGACATCCAATATCCTTTCGCCACCCCGCCAGACCAGCGGCTCAAGTTCAATCGTTGGAATTGCGCCCTTACTCTCCCGCTGCGAGAGCACCACTTGGAATGGCCGCTCCAATCCAAGATACAACTCGTCTCCTTTGGTCAGCTTTAGCTCGCGCAGCACGATATTGGTACGCCCATTCTCAATGCTGCCATGACCGCCGCCGCTGAGCACAGCCGGCCCTGCTTGCGCACGAAACGCGAAATCGTCAAACACCGCCATTTTCCCCTTCCACGAAGCGTCCAGATTCAATCGGGCGCTTTGAGGCGTTTCCAATTCACGCAATTGGAGCTGGACCGCGTGACTGAGATTCGTTAAGGGCCCGGAAAGATTCGCGTTCAACTTCACATTGCTGTACGTGCATCCGGCTGGGAGAAGGTTTGTGGCCACGGGCCCTTCCACCTGCACATTCGCTTCCGCAATTTCCCGGGTTTTTAAATTCCCGCTGCCCTGCAGTTTAATGAAAGCATTGGTGCTGAATTGAAAGTTCGCATCCACGCTTTTCAACGCGGGCCAGTCCAGCAACCCTGCCAATTGCAATCGCTCAACTGACATTTTATAGCCGGAAAGATTTGCTCCTGAAGCTTCGATCTTCGCCCGCGGGAACGGCTTACCCCGTTCCAGCAGAATCCGGCCTTCCACATGTCCCGCCATTTTCACCCAGGGGAGTTTTTCCAGTTCCACATTTAAACTGATTTCCGAACGCTCGCTCAACATCTCGCCTTTGTAAGTGAGTTCGACAGGAGCGGAGATCGAGAGCTTTAAACCAGGCGCCGTGCTCGAGGCCCGGTCAATTCGAATATGGTTTGTATCTCCACTTGCAGCCAGCTCCACATCGGCGGCCGGGAAGTTTGTGACAGCGCTTGATAACGGATCTGCATGTGATTTCAGGTTGAGCGAGTAAGTGTTCGTGTTCCAGGTCGCGTTGAAATTCCCCGTGATGTCGCGATATTGCGGCAGCTTCAGCGGCTTCGGTGAAACGTGGAACTCCGGAGCATTCAGTTTGGCGCGAATCGGCAGGAGTCCTTCATGCCCAAATTCTGCGTTCCCCGTGACAGTGGTTTCTTTGTATCCCCCATTCAACTTCGCATTCACGAAACCGTTCGTCTCCCAAAATTGAACTCGGATTCTCAAATCGACCGGAGGCATCGCATAATAGAGCTGGTACGGCATCTCGCCGGAGAGTTTCCCTTTCAATTCGAAAGGTACGGCCGAGACTGCCCAGACTCCGCTCGCATCGAGTTTCCCCTGATCCCACGTCACAACGGGAAGAGTGTAATCCCGATTCTGGTACTCCACTGTGCCGTTCAGAAAAGTTGCTTTCGGGAGCCATTCACGTAGTTGAGCCAGGTACTTTTCGGCGCGCTTGAATTCTTCATAGACGCTCAGATTTGTTCTGGACCCGCCCGGGCTGGATCCCGCTTTTTCATGCAGGACCACCTTCCATCCATTGATTTCCAGGTAATTTGGGGGATTGGTTCCTTGTTTTTTCGCATTTCGATACCAAACATCCGGAGCAAACCCCTGAATCCGGCTGATTCGAAAATCAAACAGTGCATTCGTCCGGGTCAAGCCGCTCAGCAAAAAACGGCCATTCGGCAATCTCTCATATTTTTCAAAAGTGACTCCGTATCGTTGCGCGATGGGTTTCAGTGCAACTCCAAGCCAGGAACGATAGGTAAACAGGGCGATCAGTACCAGGGCAAAAAAGCCCAGCAGGACAATCCCGCTCCATTTTAAAATTCGGCGTGTGCGCGTCACTCCCTGAAAAGTAACTATATCGCTTTTGAGGAAGTTTTTCGAGTACCTGCGAAAAAATGAATTGCCGCGGATTAAATGATTATGCCGCCGCCGGAACCGCCGGTGTGGAAGCAATCGTCTCATTGACGCATTCTTTCCAATGCACCTCATAAATAGGAATTGCCTGGCGAAAGCCTTTTGTGGTGATCGGGTTTTGCGGGATGCAGCTCGCCGCCAATTCAGGGGCATCTCGTTTGAGTTCGAGATAAGTCGATTCCCCAATAAAGATTCGACCGCGCCCGGAGGCGCCTTCAAGACGGCTGGCGAGATTCACCTCGCGCCCAAACACAGTGTAGTTAACGATCGTTGCGTCGGAGCCCATCAGTCCCACCGTCACATAACCAGAGTTGATCCCCGTCCCGAGTGAAAGCATTGGAATAAAAGGCCGTGGCGGTTTGCCCGACGCCAACAGGAGCTCGTTTTCTTTTTTTCGATTTTCATTCTCCAGAAAACGCTTCTGATTCAAATCATAGACGGCGCGTTGCGCGGTGATCGCTGCGCAGACACAATCCCGGGCATGATGTTCGTTCGCAACAGGAGCACCCCAAAACGCCATGACACAATCGCCCATGTATTTATCGAGTGTTCCATTGTGCTTTTTCACAGTGTCCGCAATCGTCGCCAAATACAGGTTCACTGTTGAAATGGTCTCGGAAGCGATCCGGTCGAAATGCTCCTTCGCCTCCATTTCATTCAGATTGTGTTTGGCAACGTACTCTTCAGCCGCCTGTTGGGTGGCATCCGTGAATTCCGTAAAGCCACGGACGTCCGCAAAAAAAACCGTCACCTTTCTGCGAGCGCCCACGAGCGAGAGAGTCTCCACACTCAACAATTCCTGCACCACATCCGGAGAGACAATTTTGGAAAAAATTCCTCGCACCCGGCGTTGTTCCTTTTGCTCGAAAATGACCCGGTACGTCACCAAAGAGAAATGCGGCATCAATAAGCCGCCGGCGACAGGCATCACCATGGGAATCCAGTAACGATGATCGATGTACATCCACGTGACCACGAGCAGGTATGAAAGCGTGAGCCCGGTGATGGCGATCGATGCGACCAGGACGCGCAAACGCCACGTCAGAAGAGCTGAGATTGCGCCAAGCGCGACAATCAACACGACCTCTGTTGGCAGGGTCGTGCGCTCGACAAAACGTCCGGTTAGAATCGAGTTGGCTATGTTCAAATGTTTTGTCACCAGCCGCGTTTGGGCCTCCAGCGGCGTGGCTCCCACGTCCGTTACATTGTTTCCCGTCGCGACCGATCCGATCAAAACGATTTTATCCTGGAACTTATTTGCAGGCTCCTCGCCGTGGTGTGTCCGTGAGTAGTCGTTAATCAGCACTTCGGGCAAATGCCCGTAATAGATTGAAGTATGCCCGTCTTTCAAATCTTCGAAGCGAAGCGACCAGTCGATATAAAAGAACCCGCCTCGATCGACAGGGATTGCCCGGGTCAATCCATTTGGACCGCGCAGAATAATTTTGTTTTTTCTGAAGACGGGTTGATCGAGATCCAAGCCGAGTGCCCTGCCCGCCATTTCGATGCCTAAATTCCAGACCCGCTTTTCCACGAACGGATACTCTGTGGCTGGCCCTTGCTTCTCGTCCCCTCCAAAATCAATATCACCATCCTCACTTATTCTCATGCTGCCATTTGGATTGAGCGGAACCTCGAACGTGCCGAGTTCTCCTTCGTCGAGAAGTTTTTTCGGAATCACCAGCTTGCCTGGTTCAACCTGGGCCTTGTCCAGCAGCAGGCCCTGACTTTTCACTCGTCCGCGGATCAAAGGATGCCAGAGGCGAACCATATTGTACGGTCTCACGCGCCGGAGCACCGCGTAATCGGACTGAGACCAGATACTCGCGAGTGCCACGGCATTCGTTTGGAATAGCAGGGTGGGCACAGTATTGCTATCAACGGCCAAAATGACGTTTTTTGAGCGTTGCATCTGAAGGGCAAAAAACTCGTCGGAGGTTAATTCTCCTCGCTCGGGATCGAGCACATGCTCGACAGGATTGTCTTTCTTTAGCTCTGGAAACATCACATCGAAGCCAATTGCAGTGGCGCCTTCCGCTTTTAATTCACGAACAATCTGTCCGTGAATGAATCGGGGCCATGGCCAAAGAAGTTCCTGAAGCTGATTTGCGGCAGCCTGATTTGTCGCCGGCGCAAAGTAGGTGGAATAGGTGCCGTTATTCACCTCTTCGAACGCTTTATCGTCGAAAAAGAGCGTCGCCATATTCGTGGCGACCTTTTTGGTATCGTTCAGCGCCGCACCGAGCTTTACCCGCGCATCGTATGTGAGCCACTCGACTTGCTCGGGCTCCGTGAGCGCTACGGTCTGCTTCCATCCCACGCGTCCATCCTCCGACTGGGTCGTTAATATGCGCGAGACAATATGGAGAGAAACCGCCACCAGCAGGACCACGGCGGTGATCACCAGAGGAGTTATTTGCGCCGTCTTGATTTTCACTTTTAGCCGATAAAAACAAAAAACCCAGAACAGCACAAGCTGCTCTGGGTTGTAAATCGGTTATTTTGAACCGTTTCTGAAGGCGACTATTGGCCTCCAGCCGTCGTTGGGCTTGCGGGTTGCTCCGGTGTATTCTTTACGGGATCACCCTTCTGGATTTCTTCAAACGGTGTCACGGTCAGGATGGAGGGAGGCAATTCTCCCGGAGGAGCAGCGCCGACCGATGGGATATTGTTGTTGATATCAGCAATTTGCTGCGGTGTTAACGCAACCGGCGTGACGGGGGCGCCTGGAGTTGTCGGCGGACGGACCAAGTTGCCCGCCGGAACGGTCACGGTAGTCGGCTGACCACCCACAATGTAAACGACAACAACCGTTCCTTCGGTCACGGCCACTGTCCCATCGGCCCGGATATCATAGCGAGTGCCGCGAATTCCAGCGACGCCCATCGGGGTCTTTACCTCGTACTTCGAGGCTGCCGCCAGTTTTTTGACATTGCCCAAAATACGCCCACTTCGCAGATCTAGCTGAGTCTCAATGACTTTATCGCCGGTTCCCATGGTTTCGGACGTGAGCTTGTCAATGCCCATCGTGGTGTCTTCGGTCACGCGCACGACCGGCCCGTTGTCACCGAGGAAAAGATCAACTTGTCCGCCAGGAGAAGTGCGAACGACCGAATGCTCGCCTAAACGGGTTCCAACATTCAACTTCTTCCAATTTGCTCCGCGGTCGGTCGAAAAATTCGCCGTTCCACGAACCGCCCGGACTTCCGCGCGATTTTGAACCGGTGCTGCCTGGCTGGAGAGCACGGTTAACAGTGCCGCTCCCAAAGCGAGGCCAAACACCCTTGAAAATCCAACTGGTCTCATAGTTTTTTTAGCTCCTGGTTTTTTGTTATGAATCCTGCGTCAGTGTAGAAACTTGCAAAAGGTTGTCAACCCCCCATTTTGCTGCTTCCCGCAGCTCACTTCCTCAACTCTACAGCCTGTTGCTGTTCTTCCGCAAGTCTTCTATCGATCAAATCCAGATAATTTTTAGCCATTTCGTTTTGGCCATTTGCCCAGCCATTGTACCCGTAAGACTTGAGAAAATATTTTTTGGCTTGGATCAAGTCGCCTTCCTGCAACAAGTGCCAGCCATATAGCGCCAAAAGATAATAGCTTTCCGGATCCAGCGATTTGGCCTTTTCGAACATCTCTGCGGATTTTTTCTTGTCTCCCAACCATGCATAACACATCCCTGAATACGCGTAATTGTATGGGTCCCAACGATTGAGCTTCATTGCTTTCTGATACCAACCCAGCGCCTCGCGCAACAACTCCTGATAGCCGTCGTTCCCTTCCCAAGCCCTTTTTCGGAGCACCTCGCCAATCTCGCGTGCGACATCGGGATCAGTCGGCTGAATCGCGTGCGCCTTCTTTAAAACCTCCAGTCGTTCCGAAAATCGCAGCGGTTTTTCCGCTTTCTTGTTGTAATGAGTCTCCATTCCAACTCTCCAAACCTGCAAAATGAAATAGCCAAGCCCAACCCCAATGAAAACTGTGCCCGCCAGTCGCCCGATGATTCCCGGGTTAAACCAGTATCGCTCCGTCGCAAATCGTAAATGCGAAGTGAGTATCGCCATCAGCGCGACCGCAGTCATCGCATTGGCAGGGACGTGCATATTGAAATCCACGACTGAATGCGCGAGTATCGCGACCATTCCGATGGAAATCCCAAATACGATCGACGAACGATTGCTCCCCTTCGCGCCAATTTCATTTCCGCGCCGGACGTACTTCCACGTCTTCATAACGCCCCAACCCATCACGCCCAGTCCAAGACCAACAATTGCGGCGCCAATCAGGCCATAATCTGCAAGCGTGTTCAGGTAATCGTTATGCGCATAAACCGGCCGGATCTGCGATTGATACGTTCGCCACTTGCGAAATCGCCAGTCATAGTGATTCGGACCGACACCGAACCAAGGATTCTCTTTCCACATTTCGATCGCTGGACGCCAATACAGTTGCCGGGTGACGCCTTGATCAACTTTCACCTCTTTCAGACGCAATTGCGCGTAATACGAGCGATATCCGAAAAACGAGCCTGCCGAGATCAGCACAATCAGAATCGACAGCGCCGGAATTCGGAAATCTCTTTTCCAAAGGAGCATGATGAAAAACAAACCGAGCGAAATTCCCGCAGCTACATACCCGCCCCGCGACAAAGTCACACCCACACCTGCAATCATCGCAAACGCCGCATAGCCCAGAAAGACTTTTGAAAGATGTTTCAAACGGCCAGTGACGGTAAAAGCCAGTGCCATGGGCAAAAGCATCTCGAGAAAGCCGGCCAGATGATTTGGACAAATGTAAGTGCCCGAAGCCCGGCCCAAATAAATCGCCGGCTTGCCGTACCAGAGAATGTGTTTTGACCCGGTGAAAAACTGATACACCGCGTAAAACGATTCCAAAATCCCCACGCCAATTAACGTGAACAGCAGCAACTGAATACTCTCCTGTCGCGTTAGATTGTCGAGAATCGCGAAGAACAGGAATGTGTAAAACAAGACCTGCAGCAGTTCCTGCCGGGCGTAATATTCAATATCTGCCCGGCTATACAGAAATATCGTGTAACCCGTAAAAGCAAGGACCACCCAGCAAAACGGCGCGAGCAAAAAGCGGTACTGTTTACGGACCCAAATTCGCACCGTCCAGAAAATCCCCACGACGACACCGAGGCCCAGGATGGTCAGAAACTGGTAGGTTCCCGCTGCGCCTATGGCAAGCGGCCCGTAAACGAGAATCGCCAGGATCGTCCAGAGCACTCCTTTTTCGCAAATCTCGTCCACCCGCTCCCGATCAAATGGCACGCTTCTGCGATGGGAGCGTCGTTCTTCCGCGCGCCCGATTGGAATGGAAACTTCCGTTGCCAAGATCTCTCTTCTTACCGGGCCGTTTTAGGAAAGAAATTCCCGAGGGTCAGTGATGCGGCCTGTGATCGCGCTCGCCGCCACCGTCGCCGGGGAAGCAAGAAACACCTGGCTTTCTTTATGGCCCATTCGGCCGGGAAAGTTCCGGTTCGTAGCACTGATGCATTTCAGCGGCACATTCATTCGTCCGAATGTGTCCACCGGCCCGCCGAGGCAGGCAGCGCAACCCGCGTTCTCGGTCATCTGCACGCCGGCATCGACCAAAATATCCCAAACCGTTTTTTCGCCCCAGCGCGCGCTTTGCAGATCCTGAACGATTTCTGGTGTCGCAGGGACTCCGAATGTGTCGATCTTCACACGTTTTCCGTTCAACACTCGCGCGAACTCCAGAAAGTCACTTGTTTTTCCGCCGGTGCATGAACCGATGTACGCCCGGTCGAGCTTTATCGTATTCAATTCTTTCGCGAGCTTTCGATTCCCGGGGTCTG
>Ga0136846_1235915_pt1 | contig 16912 bp, 5 predicted proteins | sample HopSoiMetagenom2_FD_96841 | JGI IMG/M metagenome (GOLD analysis project Ga0136846, IMG submission 96841) | Grasslands soil microbial communities from Hopland, California, USA - 2 Assembly 2016 (version 4) | ecosystem: Environmental > Terrestrial > Soil > Grasslands | place: USA: Hopland...
TGTGAGGGGTGGTGAGGGTTGGAGAATTGGCCGGGAACGTCCATCCACGAACCGCCTCGCCTGGCCCGAAAGCCGACGAGCGCACCGGCAGCGGGCTCACCATCGGAAAACAGAACTGTGCCGGTGATATCTCCACCGGGATCCATTTCGAGTTCCAAGGTGATGTCGTTGGTCTGAAAGGGAAGTTCGAGAGAGGTTTTTTTATATCCATCAGCTTGCAGCATGAGCACGGCATTGGATTTCGTCGTCTGGGGGCGAGGACGCCAGTCGGGCTTTTCGTTGTCGATTTGGTCCGAGTCGAGAGTAAAAGCGAACTTCCCGTTGTAAGCCTCGCCAAGCCAGCCAGGTTGTCCATCGGAATGGAAGCTGGGTACTGGGACGAGAATCATTTTAACTTCGGGAAGAAATTGTTTGGTTTGTGAGTCGCGGATGGTCCCGCTCAAGGTCAGTTTTGTTTTTTGATCGAAGCGAATCTCGTGTTCTGAGCCGTCGGCGAGCAGTTCAACAGTTTTGCGCTCAAAATCACCGGCGGTAACGAGCAGTTTCAGTCTGCCTTCTGGCGCGTGGAGCCATTCGAAACGGCCGTCTGGCTTGACTTTGGTGCTCCAAAGGCGTTCCTGGCCGGAGTCGGAAAGAAGGGTCGCTTCGCCATAGGAGATTGAGCTACCGTCCGTTGTTAAAAGACGGCCACGAAGGGTGGAGTCGCCGAACACTTCGACCGGGCGGAGTTGAATATCCAGGTTAGTTCCAGAGTTGCCGAGGTTCACGACGATGTCTTCGCGCTTGTAGTCGGGGCAAAGAATCATCAGCCGGATCTGACCTCCGGCAACGGCGGGTGTGCTAAAGTGCCGGGTTGAATCTGTAACGGTATTATGTCCATCGAACGCGGGAAGATCGATCGTGGCGTTCGTCAACGGGTTGCCGTTCGGATCGTGAACAAAGCCTTGGATTGGGCCGCCATGCTGGACCGTGAAGATAATTGTTTCCGGAGTGTCGAGATCAATGTTCCTGCCGAATCCAGTTTCGGCGAAATCGCGATGGCTGATGTGTCCGCCGATCCAGGTGGTTTTTGGCGAAAGGAAATCGGCCTCCCAAAAACCGGCTCGGTCGGTCGGGGCTGTGGCGCTTCCGGCAATGCTTTCACGACTGGTGAATTCATTGCCGTTGCCATTGAAATGGAGCGTCGCTCCGGAAACCGGAGTGCCTTTTTCATCGACGACGCGTCCGACGATTTTTCGGCCTTCAGCAAGTTTCATTGTGTACACCGCGGGCAAGGACAATTCTTCACGTTCGGCCCAAAATGCGTTGATAGGAACGCGGCTGGGGGCCCTGGCGGTCAGCACCATTCCGTGGAATGGACCTGAGGGTCTGGAGATGTGAGCCTCTCCTTCTGAGTCAGTTTTCATGGTGAAGTAGCCGGGAGTCACATAGTGAAAGCCGGCGGCGATTTCCGCTTCGGGTAAAGGCATGCCGGATTCAGCTGCAACCACACGCAGAGTGAGAAATGAACCTGCGACGGCAGGCACCGGCGTCGCTGCCTCCGAAGTATCGACGGGAGCGATCCCGGTTTTTGACGCGCTCGGGGCCGTCATCTTTTCTGTCACCAATGTTTGGTTGGCAAAGCGGACGCCACACCAAAAAAGCGCTCCGGATATTAAGAGGGCTGCGGCCCATTTCAGCGGAGCAAAAGAGAGGGGCTGTGAGACTCTGTTGAGTGATTCTTCCAACCCCGCGGGCAGTTGCATTCCGGAGACTGCCGATTGAACGCAGCTTTCCGCCAGTGAGTCGGGCACCGAGGCTGACGCCTTACCGATCAAAAGCGTGGTCAGGGAGGTGGCGCTAACTATTACGCCGGTTCGAACCAGGTTGTGCCGAAGCTTTTCGACGGCGCGGCTGACCCTTTTTTTTGCTGCGTCTTCGCTAATGCCCAGATTTTCGCCGACTTCATGGAAAGAGCGCTGTTGCAGGTACCGGAGAACAACGGCGTCGCGATCCGTTTGGGGAAGTTCGGTGAGAGCGTGATCCAGCGCGGGGGAGATTTGATCCCAGAGTTCTAGATCGGCGTCAGGGTGAATCATAGTGGCGGCCTCCAGTTCCTTGAGTTGGCGACGTTTGCCGTCGCGCAGCATTCTGAGTGAAACGAGACAAGCAGCACGATGAAGCCAGCCGGGGATGATGACATTCCGGTTCAGCACGGACGCTTTTTTTGCCAGAAGGGCAAAAACAAGCTGTGAGGCGTCCTGCGCCAGATGGGGATCGCGCAAGTGGCGCAGAGCGACGGAATAAACCATCGGAAGATGTCGATGAACCAGTTCTCCGAAAGCGCTTTCCGAGCGCTGCGCGAGATATTGATCAAGTAGTTCCCGGTCTTTCATAGCAACTGCTTTCTATAATGGTATGTCCGCGAGCCGGGAAAAGGGACAAGGGAGCATGACGAAGTCGAGCAAACCGTCGTCGTTATCGAATTAAAAATATCATACCAAAACGCCCCTGCGTGTTCATCGCATGGGCGCGTCCCCTCAGAGCCAGTAAACCATTTAAGATGGCGCACCGCCACCGGTTGATCTCCCTGCAAGTAATTCTTCTCTCAATCCAAGTGGCTGGCAGACAATTTACCAGGTCCTCGAAGACGGGGCACAACAGCAGTTTATCGATGGAATTGTTCCGACCAATCCGCGCCCGCCGCGATTTTATCGATTGAAAATCGTTTAAAAAGGGCTGTCTTTAAAGGGCAACTCCCCAAGCACAGAAATTGCTTGGAATCACTTGCAGCCGGGAAGTGGATACCCCACATTACGGCGCAATCCGCTGCACCATGTTAAATAAACAGGTCCATGTATTGCATATGTTAATTACCACAACATGAGAGTAATGATTGCTTTGGCTTTCTCCACGCGCCGCGTTTGTCTCGAGTTCATTGCCCGTCATCAAGCAATTCTAAGAAACGAGAGCGTTTTGTGCCGCGCTTTTCTTATGAGTGCGTTTCTGGCTTCGGGATTCCAGGAATCCCGCGCCGGCTCAATCGTGCGCGAGGTGTGGAACAATATCCCAGGGACCGCGGTCAGCGATCTGACAAATGATCCCAGATATCCGGATTCACCCGATCAAACGAATTTACTGACGGCGCTTTTTGAATCGCCCACGGACGTCGCGGATAATTACGGGCAGAGGGTCCACTGATATATTGTTCCGCCGGTCACGGGCAATTACACTTTTTGGATCGCGGCGGATGACAACGCGGAGCTCTGGATCAGTACCGATTCAAATCCGGCTAACGCGCAGATGATCGCCTCGGTCCCCGGCTGGACCGCTTCGCGAGTTTGGGGCAATTATCCGGAGCAGCAATCGCCTCCCGTGGCGTTGGTGGCGAACCAGGCGTATTACGTCGAGGCGTTGCAGAAAGAAGGAGGCGGAGGTGATAACCTGGCTGTTCGCTGGCTGAGGCCGGACGGACTGGATGAGGCTCCGATTCCAGCCACTTATTTGCTTCCGTGGGGCACGGTTTTCGCGGCTCCAAAAATTACGCAACAGCCGGTGAATACGACGGCAGTCGAAGGACAGACTGCGACATTTACGGTGGGATTGGACCCGCTGACTCCAGCTTCTGTGCAGTGGCAGAAAACCCAGGTAAACATCGGAGGCGCTACCGGCCCGACGCTGAATTATGGGCCGGTCCTGATGACGGACAATCAGGGGAAATTTCGCGCCGTGGCGACGAATACGCTTGGCTCGACAAATTCACAGGAGGCGATCCTGACGGTGACTCCCGATACAACCAAACCGACGCTCATCTCAGTGTTAAATATTGGGCAGAACACCATCCGCCTGATTTTCAGCGAACCGGTCGATCCAACCTCCGGCTTGCTCGCTTCGAATTACACTTTGAACAATGGCGCGACCGTTTCGTCGGTGGCTTTCGGCAGCGATACGAAAACGATTCTGCTCACCACCTCGACGCTCACTTACGGAACGCAATACACAGTCACCGTGAACAATGTCAAAGACCGCGCGGCGACACCAAACACCATCGTGGGGAACAGCACGATCAGTTTCTCGGCTGTGGAATATGCCCCTGCTGATATTGGTGCTTCTGGAGGCAACACCGTTTCGGTCGCGGGCGGTTTTAATGTGACCGGCGGCGGGAGCAACATCGGAGGAACTTCAGATCAGTTTCATTACGGTTATCAAGAGCGCACCGGAGATTTTGATCTGCAGGTTCGCCTGGATGGAGTGAGCATCACCGATCCGTGGGTTGAAGCCGGGTTGATGGCGCGCGAAACACTGGATCCGACTTCACGGTTTGCGGCGATCTTTTCTTCCTCCGCGTTGTTGGGATCGTATTTTGAATCTCGCGCGACAGCGGCCGCCCAGTCGCAGATTGCGGCGCCGGTCGGCGGTTTTCCGGTCAATTATCCGCAGAACTTCCTGCGGTTGCGTCGCAGCGGCAACGTCTTCACTGGATTTGCGAGCTTTAACGGGACGAACTGGCAACAGCTCGGAACTATGACTTTAACCCTGCCCGCGAAAATTTATTTCGGAATGGCAGTTTCAAGCCATAACGGCAATGCGCTGGCGACAGCACGCTTTCGGAATATTGCGACCGTTTCAAATACGGGAACGTTTACTTATTCGCCGACCACGGAAAAGCCTGGGCCGGCGAATCGCCGCACCGGGCTGATTTTTTCGGAGATCATGTACAACCCGGCTCCCAGAACAGACACAAACGACATTGAGTTTGTCGAGTTATTTAATGCGGAAGATCTCTTCGTCGATCTCAGCGGGTGGAAGATCAAAGGCGGGATAGATTACACATTCCCCCAGGGGACGATTATACAGGCCGGGCAATTTCTCGTGATCGCCGCGAGCCCTGGATCGATGAATAATGTTTATGGGCTGGCAAATGTACTTGGGCCGTACACGGGACGACTGAACAACGGCGGCGATAAGCTCAAGTTGGAAAATGCTGCGGGCGCGACCCGGTTGGAACTGGATTATTCCTCCGATGCACCGTGGCCTGTGGCGGCAGATGGCACGGGCCATTCACTGGTGCTGGCGCGGCCGAGCTATGGCGAAGGTGATCCGCGCGCGTGGGCGGGCAGCAGCCGTGTGGGAGGTTCGCCGGGAGATGTCGATCCCATTTTGCCGAACCCGTGGCAGGGAATCGTTATCAACGAATTTCTCGCCCACACCGATGACCCTGTTCTGGATTTTGTCGAGCTTTACAATGCAAGCAATGTCTCGGTGGATATTTCGGGCTGTTATTTAACGGATAATTTTTCAACGAATAAGTTCACAATCCCGCCCGGAACCGTTTTGGCAGGCCGCGGATTCAAAAGTTTCGACCAGAACCAGCTTGGGTTTTCGCTGAGCGCCGACGGCGAGACGGTTTACCTGATCAGTTCGGACCAAAGCCGAGTTGTCGATGTCGTCCGTTTCCGCGGACAGGAGAATGGCGTCAGTTCAGGACGGTCGCCAGACGGTTCGGCGACTATTCGGAGGTTGAGCAGCGCCACGCCGGGCGCAAGCAACGCCCCGTGGAAAGTAGAAGATGTGGTGATTAACGAACTGATGTATCACCCGATCACCGACGACGAAGCGGATCAGTACGTAGAGCTGTACAATCGTTCAGGCAGCGCGGTCGATCTGAGCCACTGGCGCCTTGAAGATGGGATCGGTTATGAATTTCCGGCCGGGGTCAGCATTCCGGCCAATGGGTATATGGTCGTGGCGAAGGACGCGCTCAATCTCCGAAGCAAATACCCGCAACTGAACGCGAGTAATAGCTACGGCGATTTCAGCGGGAAATTGAGCGGAACGGGGGAACATGTCGCGCTCTCGAAGTACGATACGACGATTTCGACGAACGAATTCGGAATCGTTCTGACGAACAAGATCCACATTATCGTGAGCGAGGTGAGTTACAAAGATGGAGGACGCTGGCCCGACCTGGCGGATGGCGGCGGATCCAGCCTGGAATTAACGGACCCTCGAGCAGACACGTTGCGCGCGCCAAATTGGAAGGCCAGCAACGAAACGACCAAAGGACAGTACACCCTTGTTCAAGTCACAAACACTCTCACCCTGGGCAACTCGGGCGAGGGCGCAGATCGCCTTTACATTGGCATGCTCGGCGCCGGGGAGTGCATGGTGGACCAAATCGAAATCATGAATCCGGGCGGAGCGAATTTGCTGGCCAACGCTGATTTTGAAAGCGGCACAACCGGCTGGAGCTTCTTCGGTAATCACCTCGGATCCACGGTGGATTCGACTGGCGCCTTTCAGGGAACCCGGGCGCTTCATGTGCGCGCGCCGGGCGATGGAGACACGGCGAACAATACCATTCGCGCGAACCTGACCCGCGCTTTGACTTCCGGGGAAACAATTGTCATCCGAGCGAGGGTGAAATGGCTCGCGGGCTGGCCCGAAATTCTTTTCCGCGTCCGAGGCAACTGGATTGAATTACCGGCGCGAATGACGGTGCCTGCCAATTTAGGAACGCCGGGCCTGCCGAATAGCAGACTGGTGAGCAACGCCGGACCGGCGATTTTCGATGTTTCGCATTCTCCTGCTCTACCGCGCGCGAATCAGGTGGTAGTGGTTACCTGCCGGGTGACCGACCCGGATGGAGTCGCCGCTCCAGTCGTTCAATATCGTCTGGATCCAGCAACCACTTTGACCAGCGTAACGATGCACGATGATGGCGCCGGTGGGGATGCGCTGGCCGGGGATGGCATTTATTCCGCGACGATCAGCGGGCGAGCCGCGGGAACACTCATCGCCTTCCGCATCCAGGCGAGCGACGATGCGTCACCGGGCGCTTCCTCTCTCTTTCCAAATGACGCACCCACGCGGGAGTGCTTGATTCGATGGGAAGACCCGGTCCCATTCGGCACATTCCTGCATTATCACATGTGGGACACGGCCGCGACGGAGAATGCGTTCAACGGTGCGCCTCAGTTGGACAATAACTTTCGAGACGCAACTTTAGTTTATGGGATGAACCGGGTGGTTTATAACGCCGGCTTTAGAAACAAGGGCAGTCCCTACCACAGCGGCGGTGGCGATTTTGCGGTGACGGTTCCGCGAGATGAGTTGCTTCTTGGAACTGACGATCGCGTTTTCGCCTCCACCGGCAACGGTGGCAGCGAAAGCACCCAGATGGCTGGGGATGTGAGTGGATGGATTGGAGAGCGGCTCGGAATTCCATTTTTGCATTCGCATTACATGCAGCTCTACCGCAACGGCGGACAATTCCGCGAAGTGCTCTATGATCTGGAGCAACCCAATAAATCTCAGGCTCAAGACTGGTTTGGCGGTGGCGGGGTCACCGATGATCTATACAAGATTGCGGTCTGGTTTGAGTTTGCCGACGATAACAGCGGTTTCAGCGCCACGAGCGCCACGTTCGAGAAATTCCCTTCAACAGCGCCGCCATACCAGCTCGCTCGCTATCGCTGGAATTGGCAGATTCGTGCCGATAGTCCGACAGTGAACGACCTCAGCAGCCTCTTCAACCTGGTCAGCGCAGCCAACAGCGCTACCGATCGCGTGGCAAAGCTTCCGAGTCTCGCGGACATGGAAGAATGGATGCGAGTCTTCGCCTATGAACGGGTTCTGGGCAACTGGGATTCATGGACCTTCAGCGTCGGACAAAATATGTATTTGTACACTCCGCTCGGTGAACGCGCGGTTCTTCTTCCGTGGGATATCGATTTCGTTCTTGGGCTCGGAAACGGGGCGACAGATGGCTTGTTCAACAACGGCCAGGATCCGCTCATGAATAACCTGTTTGCTCTTCCGATCTACCGGCGAATGATGTGGCGCGCGTACCAGGACGCGGCGAATGGCCCGCTGCAAACGCAAAATTATAACCCTCAAGTCACCGCGCGGCGCACAGCGTTGCTAAATAACGGAGTAACGACTGCAGCCAGTCCCTCCAGCCTCATTTCTTATATGGACGCGCGCCGGACGTACATTCAGCAGCAAATCCAGGCGAACGACGCCGCGAGCCTTCAGATCACGAGCAATGGCGGGAACAACTTCACCACAGCCAGCCCGACCATCACCATGACGGGCACGGCTCCATTTGCGGTCGCGAGCATCGAGATAAACGGGGTGCCTTATGCGATTACGTGGAACACTGCCACGACCTGGACCATTTCGGTGCCTCTCGGCGCGCCGGTGAACAATCTGCAGGTTGTAGGAAAAGACTTGCGCGGCAATCCCGTCCCGGGCGCTTCCGACTCGGTGACCGTCACTTATACAGGTTCGGTTCCGCAACCAACGGACTGGGTCGTGATCAATGAGATTATGTACAATTCGCTCCAACCAAACGCGGATTACATTGAATTGTATAATCGACATTCTTCGTATGCTTTCGATTTGTCCGGATTCCAACTGAGCGGGGTCGATTACACCTTCCCGGCCGGAACATTTATTCAACCGAATGGATATTTGGTGATTGTCGAGAACCCCGGCGCGTTTGCGGCGGCTTTTGGCTCGACTATTCCGGTCCTGGGGCCGTATGCGGGCAATCTGCAGAACAACGGCGAAACGATTCGCCTCATCAAGCCGGGCGCAACCGCCGCGCAGGATGTAGTCATTGATGATGTTCGTTATTCCGATGCGCTTCCGTGGCCGGCGACCGCCGCCGGATTCGGCCCATCGCTTCAATTGATTGACCCGGCGCAGGACAATTGGCGCGCCGGGAATTGGGCCGCCACGGCGACCAATAGCGTGAACATGGCGACACCAGGCCGGCAGAATTTCACCCCGCCGACATTGCTCAATGCGTTTCCGGCGCTTTGGATCAATGAAGTGCGGCCGAACAACGTGAACGGACAGGCAGATAACGTCGGAGATAAAGATCCGTGGATTGAATTGTATAACGCAGGCGCAACCACAATTGATTTGAGTGGACTGTACCTGAGCGATGACGCCGCCAATCTCAGCAAGTGGCAGTTCCCGGCGGGCGCATCGCTTGCGGCAGGCCAATTTCTCCTGGTTTGGGCGGACGGAGAAACGGGTGAATCCACCAGTTCGATTTATCATACCAATTTCCGGCTCAATCCAACGAATGGAATTGTTTTGCTCAGCCGCGTGCAGACGGCCGGTAACGGAGTCATTGATTATGTGAATTATGTGCTGAGCTCTCCCGATATTGCGTTTGGCTCCTATCCAGATGGCGAACCGCGCAAGCGCCGCACGCTTTATGTGCCTACACCGGGCGCAGCGAACAACCCGACCATTCCTTCGGTTCAAGTTTACGTTAATGAGTGGATGGCCAGCAATGGTTCGACTTTGGCTGATCCTGCAGACGGCCAGTACGAGGATTGGTTTGAGTTATATAATGCGGGAACCAATACGGTTGACCTGTCCGGCTATTACCTCACAGACAACAGCACGAACAAACCGACCCAATATCAAATTCCGCCCGGCTTTATCATACCTCCAGGCGGGTTCAAATTAATTTGGGCCGACGGTGAACCCAATCAGAATGCGCAGGGACGTGACCTGCACGTCAACTTTAGTTTGAGTAATTCGGGAGAAGAAATCGCCCTTCTCACTCCGGACGGGCTGATTATCGATCATGTCACTTTCGGCCAGCAAACCGTGAACGTCAGCGAAGGACGATTTCCGGATGGCGCTGCCTCGCCGTTCCTTTCCTTCTCGTTGGCCACTCCGGGACAGCCGAACATCTCGCAATCAGCCAACAAACCGCCTGTGATTAATCCCATCACGGATCAGACCGTGAACGAACTGCAGACGCTCGCTTTTAAAATCACGGCCACTGATCCGGACGCGGGGCAAACACTCAGGTTCGATTTGTTGAACCCGCCGACAGGCGCTTCGATTACCACCGCTGGCGATTTTAGCTGGACGCCTGGCGAAACGCAGGGGCCGGCCATCGTCTCCATCACCGTTCGAGTGACCGACAGCGGAACACCGGCCCGGTCCGCGACGAAAACGTTCAAGGTTACGGTAAACGAAGTGAATTTGCGTCCGACTTTGAACAGCATCCCCGACGTGACAATCGATGAAGGGTCGCTTTTCTCTTTCCAGGCGATCGCCTCTGATCCTGACCTTCCGGGACAGAATCTCACCTTCACCCTTTCGCCCGGTTTTCCGGCCGGGGCATCGATCGATCCTGTGACGGGCGAGTTTGACTGGACCCCCGCTGAAAACCAGGGCCCGGGAAATTACAGTATCACCGTGAACGTGACTGATGACGGCCAGCCGGCTCTTTCCACGAACCGAACATTCCAGGTCACCGTGCGCGAAGTGAATAATCCACCGGTAATCACGCAACTGTCCGCTCAATCGGTGAACGAAGGCTCTCAGATCCAGGTGCAAATCCAGGCCATCGATCCGGATGTCCCCGCCGCCCCGCTCACTTACGCTCTTGTTTCTCCGCCGCCCGGTGCTGCGATCAATCCGAGCACCGGCTTGTTTACGTGGACACCCGGCGAACCGGACGGCCCGCGCGATTACAACGTCACCGTGCGGGTCAGTGAACCTGGCGGGACGCCCAATAGCACAATGACCTTCACGGTTGGCGTTAGCGAAGTGAATTCCGCCCCGACCCTCGATCCGATCAGCAGCGTTATCGCGCAAATCGGGCAGAACATCATTATCAACGCCCACGCCACCGACACGGATTTGCCGGCGCAAACGCTGACCTTCAGCTCCGTCAATCCGCTCCCGGCGGGAGCCACGCTCAACGCGCAGAGCGGCGTATTCAATTGGACGATTCCGGCCGACCCGCCCGTGGGCACGAATAGCATCACGATCAAAGTGACAGACGATTCGCAGCCGCCGCTTTCGGCCCAGCAAAGTTTCAATGTTGTAATCCAGGCGCCCTATCGGATCGCGATTAACGAAATCATGCATCGCCCCTCCGTGGCCAACGCCCAATTTATCGAATTGGCAAACTACTCGGCCGCAAATGCCATTGATATTAGCGGATGGAAATTGGAGGGATACAGTTTCACGTTCCCGGCCGGAACTATCATCCCCGCCGGGAGTTTCCTCTGCGTGGCGAAAGACACAACTGTGTTCCATAATACGTACGGGGCAAGCCTCGCAGTTGTGGGAAATGCCACGGTCAGCCTCCCCTCGGACGGTGGCACACTCCGGCTGCTGCGCCCGCAAGGCGCTGGTCTCCCCGACGAAGTCGTCGATCAGGTAACCTTCTCGCTCCTGGCGCCGTGGGCGCAGGCGGCCATTTCTCAAGGCGCTTCACTGCAACTTCTCGATATCGCGCAGGACCACAATCGTGCCAGTAACTGGGGCGCTTCGGTTTCGAACACGACCAACCCGCCGGTGAATATGCTGCCGATCACCGCCTCCTGGCGTTATTACCAGGATCCCACGGATCCTCCGAGCAATTGGAATACGCCCGCTTTCGTCGAGACCTCCTGGCCACAAGGAGGCGCGTTGCTTTATGTGGAGACTGCCGCTCTCCCGGCGCCCAAGACCACGCCTCTTACGTTGGGCCAGCCCTCTTACTTCTTCCGCACCCATTTCAATTTCACCGGGAATACGAACGGCGCGGTCATTCGTTTGAATACCGTCATTGATGATGGCGCGGTCTTTTATCTCAACGGTCAGGAAATATATCGGCTCGCGATGGATCCCGGACCGGTCGTTCGCGGGACATTTGCGAATCGCGTCGTAGGCGATGCGGTTTACGAAGGTCCGTTCGAGGTGCCGGCGCTCGGCTTAAAACAGGGTGACAATGTTATCGCGGTCGAAGTCCATCAGGCGAACGCTGGTTCCAGCGATATCACCTTCGGTGCGACCGTGGATTTGATCACCCAGTCTCCGGCGGGCTTTACGCCGGACGCGCCCAATTCGATCAGCGCGACCTTGCCTCCGTATCCTCTCGTCTGGCTGAACGAAGTCATGCCGATCAATACGAATGGCCTCCAGGATAATGCGGGTGATCGTGATCCATGGATCGAACTGTACAATGACAACGACACCCAGATCGCGCTCGATAACTGGTTCCTTAGCGACGATTACAACTCGCTTAATAAATGGGCTTTTCCGGCGGGAACGGTTATCGGACCGAAATCGTTCCTCATTGTCTGGGCCGATGGCGAAACCGGCGAAAATATTGCTGGCGTGCCGCACACGAGCTTCAGGCTAACTCAAACGAACGGAGTGGTCGCTCTCTCAAGATTGAACAACGGCTCGCCGCTGCTTATTGATTATCTGAACTACTCTGTCGGAGCGGCAAACATCTCCTACGGTTCCACTAATGACGGCGATCCATTGACGCGGCAGGCGTTGAGCTTCTCCAGCCCGGGCCAGCCGAACGACTCTCAACCGGCCAACCAGGCGCCCGTCATCAATCCCGTTGCTGACCAGACTGTCAATGAACTGCAGACACTGGCCTTTAAAATCACTGCGACGGATCCTGACGCGGGCCAAACGCTCGCTTTCAACCTGGTGAATCCGCCGACCGGCGCTGCCATTACAGCATCTGGCGATTTCACCTGGACTCCGGCGGAGAATCAAGGGCCGGGGAACTACACGATCAATGTGAATGTGACCGATAACGGTCAGCCAGCCCTTTCAGGTAATCGCACATTTCAGGTCACCGTTCGCGAAGTGAATATTCCTCCGGTGATCACGCAGGTGTCGGCCCAATCGGTAAATGAAGGGTCTCAGATTCAGGTTCAAATCCAGGCAACTGATCCGGATATTCCGGCGGCTACACTCACTTATTCTCTTGTCTCTCCCCCAACGGGCGCATTGATCAACCAGAGCACCGGTTTGTTTACGTGGACGCCCGGTGAAGCCGCTGGGCCACGCGATTACAACATCACAGTCCAGGTGAGCGAGCCAGGCGGCGCGCCAAGCAGCCAGATGACCTTTTCACTCCACGTGAATGAAGTGAATACCGCGCCTGCGCTCGACCCGATCAATAGTGTCATCGCGCAACTCGGGCAGAATATTATTATCAACGCCCACGCCTCGGATACAGACTTGCCGGCGCAAACGTTGACCTTCAGTTCGGTCAATCCATTGCCGGCTGGCGCCACGCTGAATGCGCAGACCGGCGTATTTAGCTGGACCGTGCCAACCAATCAACCGGCGGGGACCAACACGATTACCATAAAAGTCGCTGACGATTTTGTGCCCCCGCTCTCGGCGCAGCAGAGCTTTAATATCGTGATTAGCTCGGCTGCCGCACAGCCTACTTTGACCGCCGCTGTCGCCGCGCAAGGCCAGGTCCGCTTGAGTTGGCCCAGCGAAGCCGGTCATCGCTACCGCCTCGAGGCATGCGATGATGTCGGTCTGCCGTCGTGGGCTGTCATTAACGATGTTACCGGCGACGGCACCATCCAGAGTTTCCTCGACACGATTGGTCAGGGTGGGAAGACGAAGCGTTTCTACCGAATACTGCTGGATTAACGTTCAATATTGAACTAAGCCGCGAGCCTTATCACGGGCCCGCGCTGTGTCGGCCGCTCAACTGCGCCGCCTCGTGAATCACGGAGGCGGTGAGAAGTTGTGTGACCCTTTGTAGAAACGAATAGTTCAGCGTGTCTGGCGTGTCGGTGTGCCGATGATAGTTCTCGTTCCGGAACTCGGAAGTGTCGGTCCACATCACAGCCGGAATCTCTGCGGCCCAAAAGGGGACATGGTCACTTCGAGCAAGCACCGGGAAGAGTTTTTCGAGGTCGAGTTGAACGCCCAATCCGATCACCGGAAGATCGGGCAGATAAGCCCGGGCGTGTGAAAGAACAAAATCCATTTTCGTTCTCGATTTGGCATTCGCCAGCAGACCGAGAAAATCGCCCTTGTCATTGAGTTTGATCGGAAGACCGGTCGGGACGCGCTGTGAATGGGGCTCCGAACTTGCGTAGCCGACCATCTCCAGAATATGCGCCGACTGAACTTTGAATGACGCTTGTGAAAGGTAAGAGGAGACAAAATCGCGGCTGCCGAGCAGGGCTTCCTCCTCACGATTAAAAGCGGCAAAAATAATCGGTAACTCCGGACGCCAGAGACCGCTCGCGGCGGCGCAACTCAGCATGGCGGCAACCGCGCTGCCATTATCATCCGCGCCTGGGCACATCGGCACTGAATCATAGTGCGCGCCGACAAGAATGACTTCATCGGGGGCATTTTTCGGCAGAGCCAGAATATTCGCGTGCTGGCCCTGCCGTTCCACATGATAGTTGAGCGACTCAAACACGCCAGACAACCAGTTCGCCGTCGCGCGGTTCTGTTCCGGTTCGGTCACAAAATGACGCGGCACCGAAATACGCTCAACAGCCTGGCGCAGTTCTTTTTCGGCAATGGTTTCGAGCAGTTTCGCGATGCGTGGCGAACGCTCGGCGACGGGAAATTCGTGTGAGTGGAGAATTCTCATGTCAGTTGCAACTCATCGCGTTGTTGGAATTGGATGGAACGGGTCTCAGGTGGAAAGAAAAGAGAGTTTTCCAAACGCGCAGCGGCTTCATCTTTGAGCATCCTGTTATTTTCTGCGCATCGCCGAGACACTGATTGTGAGTAGAAGGACGGCTCCGAGCACACAAACAACGGCTGCGCCGGTGGGCAGGTCCCATTCGTAGGACAAATAGAGAGCGAGAATGCTTGAAATGGTGGCCACCGCCCATCCGACGAACAATCGCGACCGAAGGCTTTCAGCCAGAAAATTCGCGCAGACGGCGGGCACAATTAGATACGAAAAAGTCAGCAGCACTCCACCGATTTGAACGAAGCTGGTGACCACAATTCCAAACAGGCAATAGAAAACAAAATCCCAGAGCCTCAGGCGCATGCCGGAAGCGGCCGCGGCTTCGGGATCAAAAGAGAGCGGGATAAAGTGGTTGCGGAAGATAAAGTGAACAATCCCAATGGCGACGTAGATTCCCAGCGTCCGCAGCACCGATCCCTGGCTCACCAGCAGAACGTCACCCACCAGAGTTCGTCGCAGTTCCTCATCTCCTTCAGCGCTTCGGCTCAAAAGCAAAATTCCGAGCGCCGCCGCCACGACGTAAACAATGTCGATCAACGCCTCTTGCGGCACCTTTGGCCGGCGAGCGCGCGTCAGTGTGAAAACGCCGGCTCCGATGAGGGTGAAGGCGAGTGACAAGGCGTAACTCTGCCAGTCTGCATGATGTCCCAGCAAAATCGCAACGCAGGCCCCGAGAGCGGCCACCTGGGCGAGAGCCAGATCCACAAAAATGATTTCGCGACGAATAATGTGGAGACCCAGATAAATCAGAATCGGCGGAAGGAGCAGGCACGCCAGAAGCGGCCAGCGCATGAACGTGATAATGTCCCACATGATTTTACTTTTTCAGGGATTGGGCCAGAGAGTTCACAATATGATCGAGCAATGAGATATAATCGTCCTTCACGCCTTTCAGAGCTCCCGGAAACTGAGAAACCTCGATGACTTCGGCCCCGGTTTCTTCTCCCACTCGCTCAGCGGTCTTGTGATTCAAATAAGGCTCGCAAAAAATCGCTTTCACCTTGTCTTTTTTCATCTGCTCGATCACTTCCGCCAGATGAGCCGGACTCGGCGGAATGCCCGGCTTCGGTTCGAGGAAAATGTCGAACCCAAGACCGAAGCGTTTTCCAAAGTAGGGCCATGAATTATGATAGGAAGCCACGTGCTGTCCTTTAAATGGCGCAAGCGCTTGTTCCCATTCCTTGAGTCTGGCGGTGACGCGGTCCGCAAAAGTCTTTTGATTCTTTTTGAATTTATCACATCCCTTCTTGTCCAGTTCACAGAATTTATTGGCGATATTCTCAGAGACCTTGATGGCATTATCCGGATCGGTCGTGAAATGGGGATTGCCCATCGCGTGGATATCACCCTGAGCCCGGCTCAAGATCGCGGGCACTTCCAACAATTCGACCCCTTGACTCGCATTCAAATTTCCTGGCGCCCCCAGTGCAATTTTGGGATTACGCGCCCCGTCGATGAGTGGCGGCAACCAACCCACTTCCAGTTCGGCTCCTCCCTGGATCAAAAGATCGGCCCGGCTGAGTTGAACGAGGAAGCTCGGTTTCGCATCGACAAAGTGCGGATCTTCGGTGGAGCGCGCCAGAACGGTCACCTTCACTTCGTCGCCGCCGACCTCTTTGGCAATCGCGCCGAGATCAGCAGTCGTGGCAACGACATTGAGCTTCGCTTGCAAAGGCAAAGCCACGGAAAAAAAGAGCAGACAAAATAGAATTCGTATTCTCATAAATTACTTTCGTTTTAAAATTTGTGCGCGGCGTGGGCTCCCAATTGAAATTCAAACTGCAACCAGACAGAGTGTTCGTCGCCGAATAGCTCCCCATTATCGTAATTGTATTGCAGGCGGACCTTGGAAAATTCGGTTGGATACCAGGTCAGATTGGGCGAAATCCTGGTTCTTTGGTTCCGGAAGGGATCGTTTGGATCGTCAGCTCCGTGATCACCATCCACCCACTCACCACGGAGCGCAGCTACCCAGCCCGGCTTGAAGCCCCAGAGGACCTGGGAATAAAAACCATAATCGTAGAGCGTCTCCGCAGGGAGCGGCACCGGGGCGAGCGGATCTTCTCCAGCCTCGAACCGGCTGATAATCCCTTCGGTTTGGAAAGCCACAAAGGGAAATCCCTTGTCGGCGTGCGGCGATTTCCATTTCCAGAAAATATCCGCGCCGTAAACTTGCGTCCGTTCGTCTGTTCCGGTCTCGTTTGGGCCAAAGGCGGCTGAGGTGCCGATAAGCAAAGTCTGAGTATCCGTGATGTCAAAGGAAGAGGATATGCGCGGCACAAAGATCAAATCACCCGGTCCGCGCAAATCGCGTCCGGTGGTCTGACGCCCGCGAAAACGACCTTCGTCGCCGGAATTCCGAAAAAGGAATCCCTGGCTGCCATTTCCGTTCATGACGCTCAATGTGGCTTCAGCAAA
>Ga0136846_1213335_pt1 | contig 16910 bp, 10 predicted proteins | sample HopSoiMetagenom2_FD_96841 | JGI IMG/M metagenome (GOLD analysis project Ga0136846, IMG submission 96841) | Grasslands soil microbial communities from Hopland, California, USA - 2 Assembly 2016 (version 4) | ecosystem: Environmental > Terrestrial > Soil > Grasslands | place: USA: Hopland...
CACCGTTCACCGTTCACCGTTCACCGTTCACCGTTCACCGTTCACCGACTTAGAGTTATTCGATGATCGTGCATCTCATCGACGGCACATACGAGCTGTTCAGGCACTTCTATGGTTTGCGGCGCTTCGTGAAGGGAGAAGATCCACCCTTCGGCGCCGTCCTCGGCGTGTTGCGCACCGTCGTTCAGATGCTCGAGACCGGCGCGACTCACGTCGGCGTCGCGACCGACCACGTGATCGAATCGTTTCGCAACACGCTCTGGGCCGGCTACAAGACCGGTGAAGGCGTCGAGCGCACCCTGAGAGCCCAGTTTCATCCTCTCGAGGACGCCCTGGCCTCGATGGGCGTCGCCGTCTGGCCCATGGTCGAGCTCGAGGCTGACGACGCGCTCGCGTCGGCGGCGGCACTCGCGTCGCGCGACCCCGCTGTTGAGAAAGTTTGTATCTGGACGCCCGACAAAGACCTCGCGCAGTGCGTCCGCGACGATCGGGTCGTGCAGATCGACCGGCGCGGCAACAAGATCCGCAACGCAGCCGCCGTGCGGGAGAAGTTCGGCGTCGACCCGGCGCACATCCCCGACTACCTCGCGCTCGTGGGGGATTCGGCCGACGGCTATCCTGGAATCGGCGGCGTCGGCGCGGTCTCCGCGGCGCAGCTGATCAACCGCTTCGGACCGATCGAGCAGTTTCCTGCCGACGTGCTCGGCGGCGACAAGCGCGAGCACGCACTGCTCTTCAAGACGCTTGCGACGCTGCGAGTCGATGCGCCGCTCTTCAGCGACGTCGACGAGCTGCGATGGCGCGGACCCACCAGTGAATTTCCGGCAATGGCCCAGCGCATCGGCGATGCCCGACTCGTCGAGCGCTGCGAGAAAGCGCTCGCGAAGCTCCAGGTCGGCTTGCGCACCGACATGCCGGGCGAGTGATTTGGTGCCGTGACGACTGATACACACCGCGCCATCGAGGCGGTCTGGCGCATCGAGTCGGCGAAGGTCATCGCGAGCCTCACGCGTCTCACCGGCGATGTCGGGCTGGCCGAGGATCTCGCGCAGGACGCGCTCGTCGCCGCGCTCGAGCAGTGGCCCGACTCCGGCGTTCCCAACAACCCCGGTGCCTGGCTCATGGCGGCCGCGAAGCGTCGCGGCATCGACCAGCTGCGCCGTCGCACTCTTCTCGATCGCAAGCACGAACAGCTCGGTCACGAGCTCGAGTCGCAGCAGGAGCAGGCGGTTGCCGCGCTCGACGAATCGCTCGACGACAACGTCGGCGACGATCTCCTGCGGCTCGTGTTCATGTCCTGCCACCCGGTGCTCTCCACGGAGGCGCGGACCGCGCTCACGCTGCGTCTCCTTGGCGGGCTCACGACGGAGGAGATCGCGCGGGCCTTTCTCACGTCGGAACCGACGATCCAGCAGCGGATCGTGCGCGCCAAGCGAACTCTCGCGGATGCCGCGGTCCCGTTCGAGGTGCCGCGCGGAGCGGAGCTCACGGCGCGACTGTCGTCGGTGCTTGCCGTCATCTATCTGATCTTCAACGAGGGATACGCGGCGACAGCCGGCGATGACTGGGTGCGTCCCGGGCTCTGCGAGGAGGCGCTTCGCCTCGGACGCATCCTCGCCGAGCTCGTGCCTAACGAGTCGGAAGCGCACGGGCTCGTCGCGCTGATGGAGATCCAGGCGTCGCGGCTGCGCGCGCGTGTCGGCCCATCTGGCGAACCGGTGCTCCTTCTCGATCAGGATCGAGGGCGGTGGGATCGACTGCTCATCGGGCGCGGGCTCGCCGCGCTCGAGCGGGCGGAAGCACTCGCGGAGGCGCGGGGGCCGTACACCGCGCAGGCCGCGATCGCCGCTTGCCACGCGCGCGCGCGCACCGCCGACGCGACGGACTGGCAGCGGATCGCCACCCTCTACGGGGAGTTGACCCGCCTAACGCCGTCCCCCATCGTCGAGCTCAATCGCGCGGTCGCGGTGTCGATGGCGTTCGGGCCCGCGGCGGGTCTCGCCATCGTAGAGACCCTCACGGCCGAACCATCGCTGCGCGGATATCATCTCTTGCCGAGTGTCCGCGGTGATCTCCTCGCGAAGCTCGGCCGCAATGAAGAAGCAAGGGTCGAATTCGAGCGCGCGGCCACGCTCACCCGCAATGCCCGCGAGCGCGAGCTGCTCCTCGATCGCGCGGCCGCGAGCGCGCGCGCTCAGCGCCCTGGATAGCGGAGCGAGAGGAACTCGAAGTGTCGGCCCGGACCGAGCTTCCAATCGTATGCCGCACCGCGCTCCGCGCCGATTGCATCGGAGATGTCGACGGTCCCGGAGATGATGGTCTTCGCGAGGAACTGGACCTCGCTCGCGACCGGCGCGTCGGACGTCGTGAGATAGAACGTCGCGCTGGCGAAGCTCGGGACGTGACCGAGGCGACGGCCACGAATGCCGGCGTGCATGACGTAGATCGACGCGTCTTCGCTCCGCTGGTTGGTGACGGTGAGCGCCGACGTGAGGGGCATCTCGTCGGTCGGGCGCGCGCCTGACGAGGCGCAGCCGGCGACGAGGAGAAAGAGAGGAGCTCGTATTTTCATTGTGGGGGCGATCCGCTGAGCGGCGCGACGCGCGCCACTCACCCAGATCACGGATGCGCGTCCCGAAACCGGCCACGCGCTGCGCGCCGCCGCTTGCGCTCTCCGCGCGTACGGCGCCCTATTTAGTCGACCCGCCATCGACCGCCACCGCCTCGTCCATTGATCCGTCCCCACTGGCCCGTTCGCTCGTTAGGCGCGATCGCCGCCGCGCTCCTCCTCCCCGGGCTCGCGCGGGCGCAGGATACGCTTCGCGTCACGTCACCCGACGGCAGGAACGCCGTTACCGTCGGCGTCCGCGAGGGCGTCGCCTACTACGCGGTCGAGCGCGCCGGAAAGCACGTGATCCTCCCCTCCCGGCTCGGCTTCACCTTCCGCGGCGCCCGTTCGTTAGGCGATAGCGTCCGCATCACGGCATCGGCCCGCGCTGGCGCCGATACGACCTGGAGCCTGCCGTGGGGCGAGGTCGCGCGCGTCCACGAGCACTACAACGAGCTGCGCGTCGGCTTCGCCGAGATCGCCGAGCCTCGACGACAATTCACCGTCGTCGTGCGCGCCTTCGATGAAGGCATCGGCTTCCGCTACGAGCTCTCCGGCGCGGGGGGCTTCGGCGACTTCGAGATGACCGACGAGCGCACCGAGTTCACGCTCGCCGACGACGCGAGGGCCTGGTGGATCCATGCCAATGTCCCTCGCCCCGATCGCTACGAGGATCTCTACTCGTCATCGCCGGTGAGCGTCATCGACACCGTGCAGACGCCGCTCACTCTCGAGATGCAGAGCGGCGTCGTCGCGGTGATTCACGAGGCCGATCTCGTCGACTACGCCGGAATGAGCCTCGCCGGCCATTACGAGAGTCGCACGCTTCAGGTCGCGCTCGCGCCGTGGGCAGATGGCGTCAAGGTGCGAGGACACGCGCCGTTCGTCACGCCGTGGCGCACGATCCAGCTCGCCGATCGCGTCGAGGACCTCGCGCCCTCGCTCCTGGGCCTCGAGCTCAATCCGCCCCGGCGCATCGAGAACACGAGCTGGATCAGGCCGATGAAGTACGACGGCATCTGGTGGGGGATGCACCTCAACGTGTACACCTGGGGCCAGGGCCCGCATCACGGCGCCACGACCGCGAACACGAAGCGCTACATCGATTTCGCCGCCGGGAACGGGCTGTCCGGCACGTTGGTGGAGGGTTGGAACGTGGGTTGGGACGGCAACTGGATGCAGAACCGCGATGGTTTCTCGTTCACTCAACCCTATCCCGACTACGACCTGCCGGGTGTCGCCGCGTACGCTCGATCGAAGGGCGTGTCTCTCATCGTGCATAACGAGACAGCGATGGGCATCGAGAACTACGAACGCCAGCTCGACAGTGCCTTCGCCCTGTACCATCGACTCGGCGTCCACGCCATCAAGACCGGTTATGTGAACGACAAGACCGCCGCCGGCGACTCGCACACCGGCCAGTACATGGTCCGCCATTATCGGAAGGTCGTCGAGACCGCCGCGAAATATCAGATCGCCGTCGACGTCCACGAGCCGATCCACGACACCGGCGAACGGCGCACCTGGCCCAACATGCTGAGTCGCGAAGGGGCGCGCGGTCAGGAGTACAACGCATGGGGTGGCGAGGGCGGCAATCCACCGGAGCACGAATCGATTCTCTTCTTCACCCGGATGCTTTCCGGCCCGATGGATTTCACACCGGGGATTTTCGATTTGCTCATCAAGCGCCAGACGGGAAAGCCGCGCTCGCCGGATGAGCCGCGACCCCGCAGCACCCTCGCGAAGCAGCTCGCTCTCTATGTCGTGCTGTACTCGCCGGTGCAGATGGCCGCGGACCTCATCGAGAACTACGACCGCCAGCCGGCGTTCCAATTCATCCGCGACGTCGCCGTCGACTGGGACACGACGCGCGTCCTCGCCGGCCGCATCGGCGACTACGTTGCCGTCGCGCGCAAGACAAAGAGCAAGGACGAGTGGTTCGTTGGCGCCATCACCGACGAGGCCGCGCGCACCCTCGACCTGCCGCTCTCCTTTTTGCCTAACGGGCGTCGCTACGTCGCCCAGATCTACGCCGACGCGCCGAACGCCAGCTGGCGTGAGAATCCGGAGGCAATTCGCATCTCCTCGCAGCCCGTCACCTCGGCGACGCGACTACACGTCGTTTTCGCGCCCGGCGGCGGACAGGCCATTCGTCTCATCCCCGCCCCATGAGCATGCGTCATCGATTCATCACCTCCACCGCGGCCGCCCTGCTTCCTGCGCTGCTCCCGGCTCAGCAGGTCGCCCAGATTTCCCATCCCGCCTGGAGCCGTTCCTCGGTGCTGTACGAGGTCAACATCCGGCAGTACACGCCGCAGGGTACGCTCGCCGCGTTCGAAAGGCAGCTCCCGAGGCTCGACAGCCTCGGCGTCGACGTGCTCTGGCTCATGCCCGTGCAGCCGATCGGAGTGAAGAATCGCAAGGGACCTCTCGGCAGCTACTACTCCGTTCGGAACTACACGGCGGTGAATCCCGAGTACGGCACCGCCGCCGATTTCAGGCGTCTCGTCGACGACGTTCACCGTCGTCGCAAGCACGTGATCCTCGACTGGGTGCCGAACCACTCCTCCTTCGACAACGTCTGGGTCACGCAACACCCGGATTGGTATCTGCACAAGGCGGACGGCTCCATCATGAACGCCCGCGACAACGAGGACCACGAGACCGACTGGACCGATGTCGCGGAGCTCGACTACAGCAAGCCCGCGATGCGCGCCGCGATGATCGCCGCGATGCGCTGGTGGGTGGACAGCATGCACGTCGACGGCTTTCGCTGCGACGTCGCTGGTGGCGTGCCCATGGACTTCTGGATGGAAGCTCGCCGTGCGCTCGCCGCCTCCCGTCCCGACCTGTTCATGCTCGCCGAGGCCGAGGGACCGAAGTTCCATGCTGCGTTCGACGCGACGTACGGATGGGAGCTTCATCATCTGCTCAACGAGATCGCGCAGGCAAAGAAGCCCACCACTGATCTCGACGCCTACCTCGCGCGCGAGCGCCGTACGTATCCGCCCGGCGCCGATCGCATGTACTTCACGAGCAATCACGACGAGAACAGCTGGAACGGCACCGAGTTCGAGCGCATGGGGCAGAATCATCTGCCGGCGTTCGTCCTCGCGGCAACGCTGCAACATTCGCTGCCGCTGCTCTACACCGGTCAGGAGGTGAGCCTGTCGAAGCGCCTCCGCTTCTTCGAGAAAGACACCGTCGATTGGCGCGGTCCGTCACTCGCGCAATTCTATCGAGCGATGTTCGCTCTCAAGCACGAAAACCACGCGCTCTGGAATGGCGCGGAAGGCGGCGAGCAGATCAAGCTGGAGACGAATGGCGGCGCGCGCGTCTATGCGCTCACTCGCACTCGTGGAGCGAATACCGTTCTCGTCGCCCTGAACTTTGCCTCTTCACCAGCGCGCATCTCGTACAGCGGCCTGTCGCATCCAGGCGCCTACACGGATTGGTTCACCAAGTCGCGCGCATCGTTAGGCACGGCCGGTATCCTCGCCATCCCGGCAAACGGCTATCGCGTGCTCGTGCAATAACATCCAATAGGGCCCCTGAAACCACAGACACGACACTGAGGCCACTGACGCTCTCCGCAGCAGCGACCTCTCCATTGACCGTGGAGGTGTCCTGATGCTTTGTAGAAAACAAATCGCGGCTGGAGCGAGGAGCTCTCGGACGGTGCACAGTTGGAAGGCTGTTGGATCGCGAATGCCGCGAATGCGGAGCGAATCCAACCTCGCTCATCCGAGCATCAGATTCTCAATCAAGCATCTGCAAGGTCCGCTCGACGGACTGTTACGCCAGTAGGTTGGATTCGTTGAAAATTCGCGGCATTCGCGTCCCACAACCCTGGGCTCTCCATGCGGCGATGGGTTCTTCCTCGAATATCGGGTTCAGCGGAGCCTGTTCAGCGCGAACACATATCCCTCGAGGGGTTGGAGCGTGCGAGCCGGTGAGTACCCGTTTAATCCGCTGGTGCGGATGATTATTTGTTGAGTCTTGCCGTGCCCGAGCAGCGATCGCACCGACCACCGGCCCGCCGGCAACGCGCGCGCATCCGACGTGAGCGTTATGCCTTCGAGCGCCTCGCTCGTGAGATTCGCCACGACCAGCACAACCGAGCTCCCCCGCCTCCGCAAGTAGGCCGTCACTCCATCGTGGCTCGCCCGGAGTGGCACCAGCGTACCGTCGCCTAACGCCGCCACACGCGACCGCAGATGGATCATCCGGCGATTCATCGCCAACACCGACGACGAGTCCCGCTCCTCCGCCTCCACCGTCGTTGTCGACGAATCATCCTGCAGCGCCTCCCACGGCGTTCCCGTCGTGAAGCCGCCCGCGTGGCCAGACGTCCACTGCATCGGCGTCCGCAGCCGCTCGTCCGGCTTTGCGCCAATCATCCCGATCTCCTCGCCGTAATAGACGAAGGGCAGGCCCGGCATCGTCAGCAGGAGAAACGACGCGAGCCGCGCCTTCCGCATGTCCCCGCCGAGCTCCGTTCGGGTCCGCGGCTGGTCGTGATTCCGGAGAAAGGGTGACGTCCGGTCGTTAGGCACGCCACGCTGCAGCCGCAGCGCGGGCGCCAGCATCCCACGCCCCCGTCCATCGCGCACCGCCGCGATGATGCTGTCCGCCAGCTCGAACGCGAAGTACGAGTCGAGCTGATCGGGATAGTACGTCAGCACCGTTCCGAGACTGTCGTAGACCTCGCCCACCGTGTACGCGTCTCCCTTCACCGATCGCACATACGACGCGTAGTCATGCAGGAGCGCGTGCGTCCCCCTGCTGCCCGCGAGCTTCCCGCCATCCTCCATGAGAAAGGGCACCGCATCCAGCCGGAATCCGTCCACGCCCATCTCGCGCAGCCAGAAGCGCGCGATCTTCTTCACCTCCGTGCGCACCGCTGGCGTCTCGTAGTCGAGGTCCGGCATCCCGCTCCAGAAGACGGCGTAGTAGTACTCGTCGCGCACTGGCGACTTGTACCACACGTCCTGACCCCACGGCCCCTTCGAATCCGGCTTCGTCGCTGACCAGCGATACCAATTCCGATACGGCGACGCGGTGTCGCGCATCGCCGCCTGGAACCAGGGATGCTCGTTCGACGTGTGGTTCAGCACCATATCGACCAGCACGCGAATGCCACGCCGGTGCGCCGCGGCGACAAAGCGCTTGAAGTCCTCGTTTGTGCCGTACGCCCGCGCGACGCGGTAATAGTCCGTCGCGTCGTAGCCGTGATAGCTCGGCGATTCGACGATCGGCATCAGCCAGACGCAGCGCGCGCCGAGGCTCCGGTCGCTCCGCGGATTGCCGTCATTGATGTAGTCGAGCTTCGCCGTCAGTCCCTTGAGGTCGCCGACGCCGTCGCCGTCACTGTCGGAGAAGGACCGAACGAAGATCTCGTAGCAGGTCGCCCCACGCACCCACTTGGGGGCGTGCTGTGCCGAGCTCGCGTTGAGCCCCGCCGCGACAAGCATCGCGGCAATTCCAGCTGTGCGTCGCATCCTTAAATCCTAGCACCTAGCACCTAGCACCTCCGGAACAGCCATCCTCTTCTCAGCCGCGTGACGAGGCCACATCTTCACGACCTCTCGCACACTTCTCCACTCCGAGACGCTCGTACATGACCGCCACTGCCAGGCCACGTCTGACGCACGCCGAGATGTTCAACATGAGCTTCGGCTTCCTCGGCATTCAGTTCGGCTGGGGACTGCAGCTCGCGAACATGTCCGCGATCTACGAGCGGCTCGGCGCGAACTCCGACCGCGTTCCCCTCCTCTGGCTCGCGGCACCCGTGACGGGCCTGCTCGTGCAGCCGCTGATCGGCGCGCTCAGCGATCGCACCTGGGGGCCGTTAGGCAGACGGCGGCCGTACTTCCTCACCGGCGCCATCCTCGCCGCGGTCGCGCTCTTTATCATGCCGAATTCGAGCGCCATCTGGATGGCGGCGACGCTCCTCTGGGTCCTCGACGCCTCGAACAACATCTCGATGGAGCCGTTCCGCGCGTTCGTGGCCGACAAGCTCCCCGTCTCCCAGCGGACGCAGGGCTTCGCGATGCAGTCGCTCATGATCGGAATCGGCGCGAGCCTGGCCAACGCGCTGCCGTTCGTGTTTGCTAAATTTGGCGTCTCGGGCAGCACCGCGAGCGGCATTCCGCTCTCCGTTCGGTACTCCTTCCAGGTCGGGGCCGCGGTGTACCTGCTCGCGGTGCTCTGGACCGTCTTCACGACGACGGAGTTTCCCCCCGAGGACATGGCTGCCTTCGAGCGCGCGCGCCGCGGCGAGCTCGGTCTCGCCCCACTCTTCCGGGACATCGGCCGCTCGATTCGTGAGATGCCCGCCACGATGCGCCAGCTTGCTGTCGTCCAGCTCGTGACCTGGCTCGGCCTCTTCTGCATGTGGCTCTTCTTCGTCCCCGCCGTCGCGCGACACATCTTCGGCGCCGTCGACCCGCAGTCCGCGCTCTACACGCGTGGCGTCGAGTGGGGCGGCCTGACCTTCGCCGTGTACTCGGTCGTCTGCTTCCTCGTCGCCCTGGCGCTCCCCAAGCTGGCCGACGCAACGAGCCGCAAAGCCGTGCACGCCGCGGCGCTCGCCTGCGGCGGCGTGGGTCTGTTGTCCATGTCGGTGATTCACAGCCAGTACGTCCTGCCGCTCACGATGGTCGGCGTCGGGATCGCGTGGGCGTCAATCCTGTCGATGCCCTACGCGATACTGTCGACGGCGCTGCCGCCGAACCGGATGGGCGTCTACATGGGAATCTTCAACTTCTTCATCGTCATCCCGGAGATCGTCGCGTCGCTGACCTTCGGCCCAATCGCGCGTGGGCTGTTCGGTGAAGGCAATCCCAACACCGCCCTCTACTTCGTCCTGCTCGGCGGCGTCTGCCTTCTCATCGCCGCGGCTCTCGTGAGTATCGTCGACGATGGTGCCAGCCGCGACGTTCCCGTGGACGCCGTCGTTCGCGCCGACCAGATCGAGCCTCTGCTCGTTCCGGAATCGGTGCAGCCCGTGCCGAGCAGCGGCATGCCCGGTCGGCGGCGCTGAGGTCATGCCCTTCTTCGATCTGGCCTCCTACTCTTCCCGCAGCGCTGCGACCGGATCCAGTGTCGCCGCGCGCCGTGCCGGCAACGCCGCCGCCGCGAGTCCGACGAGCACCAGCACAACCGCCGACCACACGAGCGTGCCCGGATCCGTCGGCTTCATGCCGTAGAGGAACGACGTCACGAGCCGGGTCACGCCTAACGAGAGCGCAGCGCCCACCACCACACCCGCGATCACGATCGCCGCGACCTCGCCGAGGACCATACGCACCACCCGCGACTGCTCCGCGCCGAGGGCGATCCGCACGCCGATCTCGTTTCGCCGGCGCGCGACGGTGTACGCCATCACGCCGTACAGACCGATCGTCGCCAGCAGCACCGCGATCGCCCCGAAGAAGCCGGAGAGCATCGCGATCGCGCGTGGAATCGTCAGGGACTCGGCGAGCTGACGTTCGAGAGTCGTGATGTCGAGTGTGATATTCGGATTGATTCCGGCGATCGCCTTCGTGATGCTCGGCACGAGACTAGTGGTGCCGCCCGTGCCGCGCACCTCGATCGCCATCTCCTGCGCCTTCGGGGATTCCTGCGCTCTCGGGAAATAGACGATCGGCTGCGCCGAATCCCGCATCGAGCGGTACTTCGTCGTCCCAACGACGCCGACGACCTCGATCGGCTCGCTCCACCCATCCCCCTGCTGCTTCTGGAAATGCTGTCCGACAGGCGCCGGTGTTGCGAAGAACCGTTTCGCCATTGCCTCGTTGATGATCGCCACCTTCGATGACGTCGGCGTGTCGCGCGTATCGAAATCACGGCCGGCCAGAATGGGGATGTCGAGCGTTCGGAAGTAGCCATCGCTCACGGGATTCACCCACGCCATGCGATCCTTGTCCGATTTCGCCGTGAACGAATCCGTCCTGAATTCATCGTTCCAGGTCGAGCCCCCGACCGGCGTGATCTGCGACCCGCTAGCCGACTGCACCCCTGGAAGCCGGCGCACGGCATCGATCATCTGCTGATGCAGTGCGAGACGCAGCTCCGGCGGCGTGTTCGTGTTCCGGATGTCCGACTGCACCAGAAGCACGCCTTCGCTGCGGAATCCCGGATCGACCGTCGCCAGCTTTCGCCAGCTCCCGATGAGCAGCCCGGCGCCGACGATCAGCACGAGCGAGAGCGCGACCTGGGCGACGACGAGTGCCTTGCCCATCGCGAATCGGCTGTGGCCTTCGGCGACGCCACGCCCCTGCGCCTTCATCGCCGCCTGCGGATCGACGCGTCCCGCGCGCCATGCCGGAACGAGACCGAAGAGAAGCCCGGTCAACGTCGCGACCCCGATCGTGAAGAGCAGGATCCGCGGATCGACGCCGAGATCGAGCGAGACGCCCTCATCGCCTCGCGACAGGAGCCTGACGAGCAATCGACTCCCCCACACGGCGAATGCGATCCCCAGCACGGCCCCAATCGACGAGAGGAGCAGGCTCTCGGTGATGAGCTGTCGCGCGAGCCGCGCCCGTCCGGCGCCTAACGCGACGCGCACGGCCATCTCGCGTCGTCGCACGGTGGCCCGCGCGAGCAGGAGATTGGCGACGTTGGCGCAGGCGATGAGGAGCACGAGTCCGACGATCGCCATCAGCACGTACAGCGCCTTCGCGTACGTATCGCGCACGAACGAGAAGCCTCGGGCCGCGCCATCGACGCGAAACTTCGCGCTCCGATAGTACTTCAGTCCCTCGCCCGGCCAGTGCGACGGAATCGTCGCCTCGATGATGTCCGGCGCGAGCGTCGCGAACCGGGCCTCGATCTGCGCTCGGGTGAGCCCCGGCTTCGGCCTGCCCACGATCTCCAGAAACCAGCTGCTGCGCTCATCGAGCTGACTGTTGGCACCGCGAATGATCTTCTCGGTGCAGAGCGGCACGAAGAGCTGCGGACGTTGGCCAACGCTCACGCCGAAGAAGCGCCCGTCGGAGACGCCGATGATGTTGAACGGATGTCCGTCGAGGAGAATCGACTTCCCGATCGCGCCTGGATCTGCCGAATAGTGGCTCGACCAGAATCCCTCGCTCAGCAGCGCGACGGCCGGACAGCCGCGGTAATCGTCGGCTCGAGCGATCAGTCGCCCCGCGACGGGCCGCACGCCTAACGTGGCGAAGTAGTCCCCGCTCACCATGCTCGCGTCGACGCGCCGAGCCTCGCCGCCTGTGGTGAGATTGAAATTCGTCATCCCGGTGGCGAACACGCCGCTGAACACGTCCTGCCGGTCGCGGATCGCCTCCCAGAGCGGATTCGTGAAGATCGTCCCGCCCTCGCCGCGAACCACCGCGAGGAGCTCCTCGGGATGATTCACCGGCAACGATCGCAGCACGAGCGCGTTGATGACGCTGAAGACCGCCGTGTTCGCGCCGATCCCGAGCGCCAGCGACAGAATCGCTACCGTCGCAAAAGCCGGCGCGGTGCGCAGCGCGCGGAAGGCATAGCGCACGTCGCCGATGAGCGTATCGAGCCAGCCGAAGAGATCACGCTCACGCGTCCGCTCGCCCTGGTACGCGAGGCTGCCGAATCGCCGGCGTGCCTCACGCTGCGCCGCGTCCGGGGCCATCCCCGACGCGACGAGATCGTCGGCGCGCTCCGCGAGATGGAATCGCATCTCGCGCGTGATCTCCGTCGACACCGCGCCGTCGCGCAGATGGTTCCACAACCGCCCGAGCCACGACATGCAGGCCTCCCTTATGGTGTCATCCCGAGCGAACCCCCTGTCATCCCGAGCGAAGCGAGGGATCTGCTCCACCGCCCGCAGTTACGCATATCGCAGCACACGCGTGACGCCAGTGCGGAGCCGAGTCCAGCTCTCCTCTTCCAGCGCCAGCTGCTTCTGCCCCGCGGTTGTGATCGTGTAGAACTTGGCCTCGCGGTTCTTCTCCGTCGTCCCCCACTCCGCCTCGAGCCAACCGTCCTGCGTCATCCGATGAAGCGCGGGATACAACGACCCCTCCTCCACCCGCAGCAGATCCGATGACACCCGTTGGATATGCGACGTGATCGCGTAGCCGTGCATCGGCCCGCGCGCGTCCAACGTCTTCAGCACCAGCAGCACGAGCGTGCCCTGGAGGATGTCGTTCTTGTGCCGCGCCATGATCCTATAGCTAGCTATGCCTAGTTAGCTCTGTCAATGCGGCGGTACGACTGTAAGCAAAGTGTGCCGAGACAATTCCTGCACATCTCTCGCACCGGACGGTCAACGCTGACGCGATGTCCAGCCGTACCTTCGCTCCGTCCTCGACAGCGCACCCGCCACTCGCCACTCGCCACTCGCCACTCGCCACTCGCATGGACCTCCGCATCGCTCTCCGCACCCTGCGAAAGACGCCTGCCTTCACCGCGCTTTCCATCGTCACCATTGCCCTCGGCGTCGGCGCCAATACCGCGGCATTCAGTATGGTGCGGGGCGTCTTCCTCCGCCGCCTCCCTTATGCCGCCGACGCCCGACTCGTACGGGTCAAGCAGCCGTCGGCGACGGCGCCCGACGCGCGCTTCTCCGTCCTCGAGATCGCGGACTTCCGCGCTCAGACGAAAAGCCTCGCCCGAACCGCCGAGTATCACTCGATGCCCTTTCAGCTGTACAGCAAGGGCGAGCCGCGGCGCGTTCAAACCGGTGTCGTCTCGGACGACTTCTTCGACATGCTCGGCGTGAAGCCCCTCCTCGGCCGCACCTTCCGTCCAGGCGAGGAGGCGGTCGGCGCGCCACCAGTCGTCCTGCTCAGCTACGGCTTCTGGATGGAGAAGCTCGGCGGCGATCCGAGCGTCGTCGGCACGACATTCACGATGAACGACAAGGTGCACACCGTCATCGGCGTGCTGCCGCCGCTGCCGCCATATCCGGACGCGAACGACATCTGGATGCCCGCGGGTGCGTGCCCCTTTCGCGCGCAGATCCTCGACAACCGTCGCGGCCGACTCGTCCAGCAGTTCGCGCTCCTCGCACCCGGAGCGACCGTCGAGCAGGCCGCGAGCGACGTCTCAACCGTAGCGTCGCGGCTGCACGCACAGTATCCCGAGGCGTACCCGAAGGCGCGAAAGCTCACGACGCAGGTTGCTTCACTCCACGACGAGCTCACTGCCCAATCGCGGCCGCTCTTCTTCACCCTGCTCGCCGCCGCCGGATTCGTGCTGCTCATCGCGCTCACGAACTTCGCCAATCTCACGCTCGCCAGACAGATGCGGCTTCAGCGTGAGGTCGCTCTGCGTGAGGCGTTAGGCGCGAGCTCCGGAAGGCTCTTCCGCCAGCTGGCGACGGAGAGTCTCTGCGTGAGTCTCACCGGCGGCGCGTTAGGCGTGCTCATCGCATACAGCGGACTCGGTCTCCTTCGGTCCCTGGCGACGCGCGTCACCCCGCGTGCGGCGGAGATCGCGATCGACCCGACAGTCCTCGGATTCGCGCTCGTCCTCAGCGTCGTCGTCGGGCTCGTCGCCGCTCTCACCCCGCTGCGGCGCGGTCATCGCTCGCTCGCGGCAACACTGCGCGCCGGAGCGGCAACCGCGACGATGAGTCGCGACGACGGCCGCGTGCGCAGCTTCCTTGTGGGTGCGCAGGTGGCGATCGCGTTTGTGCTCCTCGTCGGCGCTGGTTTGATGGTCCGCAGTCTGATGCGCCTCCAGGCCGTCGACGGCGGGTACAACACGACGAACGTCATCTCCGCACGAGTCGATCTCGACTGGACTCGTTATGCAAATCCCGCGGTCACCACCAATCAGACGCCGCTCATCCTCTCGTTCCTCGATCGCCTCGCCGCGCGCCTTGCATCTCAGCCGGGCGTCCAGTCCGTGGCATTGTCCAGCGATTTCCCGCTCAACAGCCAACAATCCTTCCAGGCGCCGTTCCGCATTCGCGGTGCGGATGTGGCCGCGGATCGCCTTCCCAAGTCGGATCTCACCGCCGTGAGCAGCAGCTACTTCCAGACGATCGGCATTCCGCTCCTCCGCGGCAGCGTCTTCTCCGACGCCGCGCGCGACACGGCGCAGCAAACGGTTCTGGTCAGTGAGCGGCTCGCACGCGTGAATTGGCCCGGGAAGGACGCCATCGGCCAGCAGATCTCCATCGACAACGGCGCGCACTGGCTCACCATCGGCGGCATCGTCGGCGACGTTCACCAGAACAGTCTCTCCAAGGACATCACCGACGAGATCTATCTGCCGCTCTTCAATCCACAGAACACCGGCACCGACACCCGCGTGCTCGTGAGGACCAACGGCGACCCGACGCCGATGGGAAATGCCATCCGCGCCGCCGTCCGCGAGATCGATAGCAAGCAGCCTGTCGCTTCCATCCAGACACTGGATCAAGTCCGCGGCGCCACGCTTTCCGAGCCACGTGTCACGACTGCACTCCTCCTCTCCTTCGCCGTGCTCGCGCTCGTCATCACGGGCGCTGGCCTGGCTGGCGTCATCGCGTACGGCGTCACGCAGCGCACGAACGAGATCGGCGTTCGCGTCGCGCTCGGCGCCGAGCGCTCGTCGATCGTGTGGCTCGTTATGCGGCAGGGCCTAACGATCGCCGCGGCCGGTCTCGTGGTTGGCGTCGCACTGGCGCTCGCCGTCACGAAGCTGATGAGCAGCCTCCTCTTCGCAACGCCGGCGACAGACGGCCTCACCTTCGCGTCCGTCGCCCTCGCGCTCATTGCCGTCGCGGCGCTCGCATGCGCGCTGCCAGCCCGACGTGCGCTCCAAATCGATCCTCTTCAGGCGCTCCGCCGATGATGAGTGGTGTCAATGCGCCGGCTCAGCTTTCGAATTCCTTCATCACCGCGAACACCGCGTCAGACGCCTCGAGCTTCCTGTCCCGATCGATCCGCGCCCCCGCCGTCAGGAGAAGCCGAGCGACGGACGCGTGGTCTGCGTTCGGATTGCCGCAATTCAGCGAACCGTGGCGGCACCAACCGAGAGGCGTGCCGCCGTATTGCGTGTCTCGCGTCTCGATGAGGGCGCGGCCTGACGGGTAGCGGAGCAACGCCTCGACGCACGGCACCGAACCCTCCCAGGCCGCGCAGTGCAGCGCCGTTCCGCCCGTCGGTCCCGAGACACTCCGTACTCCCGGATCGAAGCCGAGCTCCAGCATCAGCTCCACCGCCGGTGCATTCGCAAGCCACGCTTCGTCGGTGAGCGCGCGTCGATCGTCGCCCGTTAGGCTCGCGACGAGTCCCGGATTGGCGCGCGTGATTGCGAGCGCCTCGCCGCGATCTCCAGCGTGACACGCGAGCAGCAACCGCTGCGTTGGTGATGCGAGCTCTCTCATCACCGCCACCGTTTCGTTCTGGTGGAAGTGCACCGCCGCGTGCAGTGGCGTCAGATTCTGCCCGATCGTCCAGAAATAGATGTGATAGCTGCTCGGCGGCTTCTCGGCATAGGCGCCGCGCCCCGTGCGCAGCGTCAGCAACGATGGATCGCGCGAGAGCATCTCTCTCACCAGACTCGTTAGGCCCAGCGCGGCCGCGAGAAAGATGTCGGCCGACGCGCCCCGCTCGACGAGATAGCGCGCCAGCGACAGCCGCGACTTCGCCGGATCCTGCGCGTCGCCGAGCATCCACTGCGCGGGCGTCGAGCGGTGATCACGATCCGTGGCGTCGATGTCGGCGCCCGCCTCGAGCAGCAGGTCGGCCACCGCGCGCGATCGCGCGAAATGCAGCGGCGTCTGCCCGTCGCCGCCACGCTCATGTACGCGCGACGGATCGGCGTCGAGCATCGACTGGAGAAGATCGATGCGGTCGAGCCGCGCCGCAGCACAGGCGTCCGGTATCGCGCCGCCCTCGAGGAGACGCTCGGCAACCGCACCGTCGGCCGAGTGTAGTGGATGGAACCCACCCGCCCACCAGCTGCTGCGCCGGTTCGGATCCGCGCCGAGCGCGAGCAGCGCGTCGATGATCTCGACGTCGTCGCTCCCGGCGACGTGCACGAGGGCCGGCGAGTCGAAGCCGAATGCCGGCGCATCGATGATGGAGCGGAGCTCGTCGCGCAACGGAATCAACGCACGCAGCTCGTCCGCATCGTGATGCTGCACCGCGCGCCGGAATCGCTCTTCGGCCGAAATGGTCTGCTTCTGCTGCGCGGCGACATGGGCGCGTAACGCTGCCCAATTCGCGAATCCGTACTCGCGCGCGAGAACCAACTGCGCGTCGGCGAGGACGATTCGCTGCTTGTCGGGAAGCTCGGCGCGAATGCGAGCGACGGCGTTTGCGTCGCCGCTGCGAAAGTCCGAGAGAAGCTCCTTCGCGAG
>Ga0136846_1214755_pt1 | contig 16910 bp, 16 predicted proteins | sample HopSoiMetagenom2_FD_96841 | JGI IMG/M metagenome (GOLD analysis project Ga0136846, IMG submission 96841) | Grasslands soil microbial communities from Hopland, California, USA - 2 Assembly 2016 (version 4) | ecosystem: Environmental > Terrestrial > Soil > Grasslands | place: USA: Hopland...
GTACTCATTTTTCTTATAATTGTAGCGTGGATCATAATAATACTCCAATAAAATACGAATAACCTCTTTATATTCTTTATTAAAAGCATTTTCCATCATGGTCTTGTGAAGGTCATCATTTTTAAATCTTTTTTTAAGTAGCTCAAGCTTTTCTATAATAATCGTATGAAACCATTCTTCATTAAAATTAGGTTCTACATATTCTTTAAAGATTCTCTCTACCCTTGTCTGCATAGATGTCTCTAAATATAAATTAATTCCCGTTAATTGGTTTTCATATAACTCATCAGGCTGTCCAGCTTTTCCAATTCGCTTACTTTCAGCCTCAACTAAGAAATAAGTAGACCCCTTTATCCTACAAAGACTCTCAAATAGAAGACTATCAAATGTTTTTTGGTTATGACCATCGATTGCAAAACCAATTGTGCCAAAAAGGGAACCCCGATGTGCAGCCATTTTCTCTAAATCTAATATAGGATATCCTTTTTTCTGAAGTTCTATTAATATTTCAGTTTTTCCAGAACCTGTCATTCCATGTAATACGATTGCTTGACCTGTTATTAACTGAGGAATTTGTTCAAGAATATATTGTCGATAGGCTCGATATCCCCCATCTAACCGTACAGATTCAATACCAGCAAATTCAAGGAATGTAGCAACTGACCTACTCCTCGATCCCCCTCTCCAGCAGTAAATAACAGGTTGTTTATTTTCGTTGATTATTTGTTTTATTGACCCTAAAATTTGCGGTAACTTAGGAGACACAATTTCCATTGCACGCCATTTAGCAACAGCGGATCCTTTCTCTTTGTATAAGGTCCCAACCTCTATTCTTTCTTCATTCGAAAAGATCGGGATGTTTATTGCAGTTGGAATGGAACTCTCCTCAAATTCCCCTGGTGATCGTACATCAATAGGTACACATGTATCCATTTTTAAAAGTTGTTGAACAGTAATATCTTTCAAAACAAAAGCCTCCGATGGTTTAATTCCATTTTATTTGATTGGTGGTCGCTCAACACAACCTATGTTTCGTTCATTTTGAAGTCGTTCCAATTCTAAAATAGAAAAAGGATATTAGTTTTCCCTAATACCCTTGTATTCCTTTTAAAATACATATTATCCATATTCATTATTCTTCATGCGACTTCTTCATCAATTCATTACAGCGAATGCATTGTTTCAATAATTCAGGTAAAGGAAAGTTCATTTTTTAAGAGAATTTTTTTCCTGTCAATTTAGATAGCGCTCGACAAAATCTTGCCCATTCTTTTGGAAAGGTTTGTAAACCTTGACTTTTATATGTTTTTGTTTTCGTTTCTAAACCTATATTCCAACACATTCCGTCAAGTATAATACCTTCCTGTTCATAGTTTAAATCCCAGTTCCATATTTTCAGGCGATATATTTCTTGTTTAAACTCATCCATACTTCCATATAAAAGAGGTTCATACTCTAATTTCTTAGTCGGATCAAAATTCCATTCAAAAAAAGTAAAGTCCTTTTTGATAAAGTCTACTTTTACGTTTCGTAAAGGACCTCCAGAACCCCCAGTTTGGACATTTAATTCAATAAGCTCCTTTTCTGGTAGCAATGAAACCACATCGTTATGAACTAGAAATAAATCACTTTTTCTAGTAAGGACCGATTTGATTTGTGACAACTGAACAGGTTTACTTCTTTGTTGCATAAAAATAGGATTTCGATTGACTTCCTCGCAGATCGAAGGAATACTAGTTGGTCCTTTTTGATCAATAATATTTAGAATAAGTTCGTACATATTCATACATGTTGTTCCTCCGGTATTTTTTCCGCTAAAAGTCTATATTTATTTTGAATTTCATGAACGATTTCAAGTATAGACAATGACCTTAAACTCTATTATACCATAAATTCTTCAATTTCTTTGTTCCTGATATATGAGAATAAAGAACACGCCCCGTTAAACGACCATGTTGATAGATCAACATGATCGTTTAACAGGGCCAAAGATGAAGACTAATGTGAACCAACATACTTCAAAAAACACAACCATTAATGGCTGTGCCTCTGTTATTGATAATATGTGGAAAGACACTTTTAGATTAGAGTAAAACAAATCGTTATCTACTTAGTTTAGGTTTTAAATATCATGTTTTGGATATTTTCCTACTACATGGATCGCCTGAATAATTTTTTTATTCATCCATTTTCGATTTTCTTCTCGATTTAATTGTTCAAAAACAAACGTTCTCCCTTCTTCACTTGTAACATAGTGTGTTGGAAGATTATTTAAACTAAGTGCAATAATATCATTTCTGCATTTTTGGCAATGGCAGAATGTTTGGTAATCAGGACTCATCATCGAAACATTTACTAATGTTGTTACAATTTCCTCCATAGCATTAATAAACCCTTTATCCATTATTCTGTCTCATTTCTAAAATAGATTTAATAGTTCTACCACAATATTCTTCGTTTATTATATACATATCAACATAATCATACCATTTAAATACATAGGAAAAACACTTCTAAAAAGTTCACTATAGATATATATTGAAACTGAATAAATTGGTGCACAATGAACCATGCTATAAAGGATAGTTCCAATAGTCATTCTGTTGGATTATCAATCAGTTCAGGTATCCTAATAAAGAGGTGATTCGATGAGTTACAAAGATCATTTAGATTCCCATTCTGAGCTTTTTCATCATCCCAATACAAGACGAAAACGTACAAAATCACAAGTGAATGGAGAAACACAGATGACTCAAAATGTAATTATTTTGAAAAGTAACGCGAAGGCACATCGTTGGTAAGGACGCTGAATTGAAACATAAGGGGAGCTAACTTAATCAAGTATAGCTCCCTTTCCTATTATAGATATCCGCTAATTTATGTTATTAATTAATTTTGTTCTCTTTCAATAGCAGTTCTTGATAATAACTGGATTGTTGCATCATCCATGGGAGGATTATGAAGCCCAGCTCTTACATCACGATAATAACGCTGCAACGGACTTTTTCGCGATAAGCTTCTAGCTCCCGTTACTCTCATTGCTAGATCAACAATTTGGATCGCACTATTGGTTACAGCCATTTTCACTGCACCTAATTCTGAAATCATTTTTTCCTTCTCTTCCTCATTCACTGCATCCCATTTTCTTGCTATTGCATACAAAAAATGTCGTGATTTAACTAGTTCATACTCCATTTCACCTATTTTTTGCTGGACATTGTGAAGGTTAATAATCGTCCCACTTATACTATTGGGTGAGTAGGATTTGGCAAAACAAATCGCTTCTTTCTGAGCTGCTTGCGCAATTCCTAAATAACATGCTGGTATATGTAAAAGCCAACCGTTTGCTTTCTTTTTACTAGGAAGCTTTTCAACAAAGTCATCTGAGTCCAGGACCACATTGTTTAAAACTAAATCATGGCTACCTGTGCCACGCATCGAAATACTATCCCATGTCTCATTAATTGAGACACCTGCATTTGATCTCGAAATTAAAAAATTACCAACTTCATCGCTTCCTTGAATCCCTGCACTAACGATAAAGTAATCAAGTACAGGTGACATCGTTGTAAAAATTTTGTGTCCATTAATCACCCATTGATTTCCTTTTTTCGTGGCTGTTGTTTGTGGTTTCCCTCCACGTGTTGGGCTTCCAGTTCGAGGTTCCGTTGCGGCAGAATTAATAAGTGAACCCTTTTGGACGGCAGCACAAAGTTTCCTATACACGCTTTCTTCCCAAACTGCTTTTTCACCTAGATTTTTTATGATTCCCATATGCCATCCAATTGATAAGGACGTTGCACCATCCCCTTCTGCTATCTTCTCTTGTAATTGAATGAGGTCTAGTAAAGTTATACCTTTTCCCCCCCATTTAGTAGGAATGGTTAAAGATGTATATCCTGATTTAACTAAATCATTTATATTCTCGAATGGAAACGACCCTGCTTCATCGATCTCCGTGGCTCTAGTGGAAAAATCAGAAGATAATTTCCCCATCCTATCTAATCTTTCTTCTTGTGATTGTAATTGATTAAAATTCATAAAAGGACTCCTTATGGGTTTGAATTTCATATTCAAATTTTGTATAATAAATGTTTATGTATGTGACAAATAAATGACTAATCTTACTCTCATTATATTAAATGGTCCTATCATTAACAATTCCTTAGACTTTATATTTATGAAATTATAGTCAACGAACATAATTGTGTAAAAAGTCACTTCTAAACTTTTTATCTTTTGTTACAATTAAAATCATTCTATTACTTTTATTTGGAGGTATTTTATGGCTTTTGCATTGAACAATCGTCCATTAATGAAATCTACCTTAATGCAACATATCCAATCACTTAGAGAACAATTGGTTCATACTGGAGTTTGCGAAGGATTAAATCACGAAAAAACAATCCAGCTCAGTCAAAAACTGGATGAGTATATTTTTTTATATCAATCATCTATCAAACAAGACACAGATAGTCTTCCTCGATAAATATCCCCATATCAATTTTTCTTCTTTGTCCAAAACCTACTCTTAATATGTAAAAAAAGGCAGCTGCGTCAGCTGCTTTTTTACATATTATTCAATTACAATGACTGCATTTAATCCGACGGCATTTGCTCTTTCTTTTAATTCTTCAGCGTTATTTCGTACTGAAAACGCACCAATTTGTACCTTAAACAGATTATTTTCTTGCCTTATATAGGTTTCAAAACCACTTGCTTTCGTTTCTTCCAATACTTTTTCTGCATTTGCTTTATCCTTAAAGGCACCAACTTGAACTCTAAAGAGTCCATTTTCCGATGTACTTGATTGTGATGGTTGTTGGTTTGAAACATTTGCTTTTTTGGGTAAACCAAAGGCTTCTGCGATTCCATATGCATGTCCTCTTGCTAGGTTTTCCAAAAAACCTGAACTTTTTAACTTACCAGCATCCTCTGAATGATCAATAAATCCATTTTCTGTTAATATAGCATCCATGTTGCTCTCCCTCAGGACATGGAAACTGGATTGCTTCAAACCGCGATCGTTAAATTGAACTTGTTTAAGAACTTTTTGATGAATCAATTCCTGATAAGTTACGGTCGGTCTGCCTACACCTGGATAGACAAAGCTTTCAAACCCGCTTCCACCACCTGAATTAATGTGTACAGATAGAAAAAGATCAGCATTCCAATTATTTGCTCCATTTGTACGCGCATCTAAACTAACTGTTTGATCACCTGTTCGACTCATTTGAACAGAAATATTTTCATACTCAGCCAATAAAATGTCACGAATTTGGATAGCAATTTGTAATGTGATACTTTTTTCCTCAATCCCATTTCCTACAGCACCTGGATCGGATCCACCATGACCAGGATCAATATATACTTTAACCATTTTATCACCTCACTACTTTTATATGCTAACCATCGCAAATTTGACTGTATAAATTTTATTCATCTTATGATTACTCTTTGTTTAAGTTTTTTATGATTCATTTAGGTTTTCAAAACATAAAAAAACAGAGCACTTTTTTAGAAGTGCCTGTATTTTTATGTTACTCGCTTACTCTATTCTACTTTTCTACTCGTATCGAAGTGCTTCAATCGGATCAAGCTTCGATGCTTTATTTGCAGGTAGTAGGCCAAAAACCACCCCTATAACCATAGAGAATAGTACTCCACCCACTACAACCTGCCATGAAATTAATGGTGGCCATCCTGCGAAACCTGCTACAATAGCTGAGCCACCCCAACCAAGAAGGATACCTATCATTCCTCCAATCAAAGTCAGAATAATGGACTCGATTAAAAACTGTGTGAGTACTTGTTTTCTTGTTGCGCCAAGAGCCATCCGAATCCCTATTTCTCTTGTTCTTTCGGTTACCGATACAAGCATGATATTCATCACACCAATTCCACCTACAAATAACGAAATCCCTGCAATACTACCAATGATTAAAGTCATCACTCTCGTAATTTGACTTATTCCTTGTGCCATTTCCTCCATATTAATGACTTGATATGAGTCTTCGGTATTATGCAAGGAATTTAACTTTTGAGCTGCTTTTTTCCCTGCAAGCTGTAGGTCATCTGCAGATGTTGCTTGTAAAGTGACTTGAGTAATATCACTTTTTCCAAATACTGTTTTCCACGTTTGATAAGGAAGATACACTTCTACAGATCCAAATGAAAACAATCCAGTTGGCTTCTCCAGTACTCCAATAATTTCAATAGGCTGGTTGCCAACCCTAATAACTTCCCCAATTGGAGATTTGTCCGCAAACATTTCTTCTTGTAGTGAAGCACTCACAATAGCCACTCGTCTCCCACTAATATAATCAGAAGTGGAAAAGCGTTGTCCCTTTTGAATGTTTAATTCATTTAAATCTTGATATGCAGCATTGATGCCAATGATCGAGCTATCCACTGATTTTTCTTGAAAGCGAGTTGAGGAAAATGCTGAGCTTGAAGCAACCACTTGTTTAATTTCCGGGATTTGCTCAAGGGCCCGTATATCCTCTTGAGTGAAGGCAGCATCATTGAAAATGTTTGGATTGGACCTGATTTCTTCTTCGCTTGGCTGATAAAATAATTCAATCGTATTACCTGAACCAATAATTTGAGATTTTAACATGGCTTCTCCACCCTGTCCGATCGCTACAACAATAATAACCGCACCTACACCAATAATAAGTCCAAGCATCGTCAAAATAGAACGGAGTGTATGTGACTTAAGGGAACAAAAAGCCATGCTAATATTTTCCATCATTTTCATACGTCATGCCCCCAACGCTTCCAATCATTTGAAACAATAACGCCATCTCGAACCATAATGGTTCTTTTAGCATAATCAGCAATTTCAGACTCATGAGTAACAATCACGACCGTTGTACCTTCTTCATTTAAACGAGTAAACTCTTCCATAATGGAAATACTTGTTTTTGTATCCAGTGCTCCCGTAGGTTCATCCGCTAAAATCAATTTAGGTTGATTCACAATGGCTCGTGCAATCGCAACACGTTGCTTCTGCCCACCTGAAAGTTCATTGGGAAGATGTTCCATCCGATCACCTAATCCTACCTTTTTTAGTGCTTCTGATGCTCTAACCATCCTTTCCTTTTTTCCTACACCACTATAAATCAATGGTAATTCCACATTTCTAAGCGCATTAATACGAGGAAGTAATTGAAATTGCTGAAAAACAAATCCAATTGATTCATTTCGAACTTTTGCTAGCTCAGAATCTTTATAATGAGATACATCCTCACCATTAAGGAAATAAGATCCAGATGTCGGTTTGTCAAGGCAGCCAATGATATTCATCAAGGTGGATTTTCCCGATCCAGAAGGACCCATAATAGCAACAAATTCCCCATTGTCGATGGTCAATTCGATCGTTTTTAACACATTGATTGTTTCCTTGCCAATTGGATATGACTTTGTGATTCCTTCCAATTGGATCATTTCACTCTCACTTCCATACCATCTGTTATTCCATTATTCGGATCAACAATTACTTGATCTTTCTCCTTCAATCCTTTTTTAATTTCAATCTTTTCTCCCGAAGTAATTCCCACTTCAACATCCACTTTTTTTGTCCTATTCCCTTCAATCATGTATACATAGGATTCATCACCTTCACCTTGTAAAGCATCTATTGGAATGACAGGAGCTTCCTTTTTGTCTGTTTCAATTTCCATAATTAACTGGAATCCAGGCTTTAAAGGAATTTGACTACTAGTAACTTTTATCGTTACTGGATATTGAACCGCTTGATTTTCTCCTGTATTGGCAGGTGTACTTTCATATGGGAGAGTCCCTATCTTTATAATCTCTCCCTGCCAATTTTCACCTGGTACAGCATCTGAAGATAAGACTACTTTTTGTCCGACAGCCACTTTTAACGTATCATATTCAGACAATGTCCCAGTAGCAATCATTCCGTCAAGATTCCCAATCTGAATCATTGGTACTTGACCTGTAGAAGCTGCATTAAGGTCTGATTGTTTTTGCACAGAGAGAACAGTCCCATCTATCACACTAGTAATCTCTAATTCTTGTAATCTTTTTTCAAGAGTTTCTTTTTGAAGTATCGTTTGCCTTAAATCAAGGTCAGCCATTTTTTTATCAAGCTCTAATTGATCATATTCCGCTGCAAGCTGTTCGCTCGCTTCTTTTTCACTCAAACTTTTTCTTAAGTCCTTTTTCTTGTTATCTAATTGTTTTTCTTGTTTCTTTATTTGATTTACTTTTAGATATCCTGATTCAGTCGCTAACTTATTTTGTTCTACTTCCAATCTAAGTTGATCATTCTCAATTTTAACAAGGACATCGCCTTTCTTAATCGGTTGACCTTCTTGAACTAGAACTTCTTCTAGTTCACCTTGATCAGCCGTAATATAGACCTTTTGTTCATCTTGTAACTGTAATTGTCCAGGAATTAGAAGCATAGAAGAAATATCTTCCACTTTAACGGTTTCCGTTTGAACCATTGGAGCCTTTGCAAAAACTTGACGATATACACTTACCCCTGTTGTTAATAAAATTAGAAAAATAACAACAATGGCAACCCATACTTTCTTACGCATTATAGACCCGCCATTCCTGAAAACATAGAACCGATTGCTGCAAAACCAAGACCAATTAAGAAAAGGATAATAACAATAATAACAGAGACTGTTTTCGATAACTGTCCTACTCTATGTAAACCCATTGCTGTCAAAATCAATTGCCAAATAGAGAATAATTCAAACGTTCCTAAAAGAGCTGAATCACTATTCAATAATCCCGCTAAACTCGTTATGAATATTCCTGCTTTCCCATCAATCGCTGCAACAATTAAGTTATTAAGGATTAATCCAACAGCACCAATAACCATAATAAATGTATTCATCGAGAATAATTGCTTAAACGTAGTATCTTTCTTTGCGATTTTAACAATGATTAAATAGATTACAGTTGATATGAGAATGGTCATGATGGGTAGTATAAAGCCAGTAACCGCCGCGGTAGTCTTACCGATCGCTGCAATCATCTCAGCTTCCTGAGTTGTCATATCAGGCACCATAAAATCCTCAATTTTCATCGTAAAGGCCATAATCGTTGAACCTACTATGTACAGTATCGTAACAATAAGCAGTGGAATCCAAATTTTCGGATTTTGACGAATTCGATTTAATTGTTCACCAGGATTCCAAAACATGCTAAAAAGCTTAGGGTTCTTTTTTTTCTCTACTATTCCATTTTCCATTTAAAACACTCCTAATCTAATTTATTTTCCAGTTATTCATACGCATTAATCGACAAAAGGTTTCATTATTAAAAACAAAATCTGAAAAATAAGTAACTTTTTACATAATGTTTACAAATTATTAATAACTGGGCCTGTTCGTCTTTTTTATTGATCATTTTGATATCTTGTTATCCATCTGAAAAGACCTTTGATTATGATGGAACAAAAATAAAAGCGTATTAGATTGATACGCTTTGAGTGTTTGCTATGGAAATTTCATTATTTGCCCAATTACGAGTGAATTGAATCAGCTCCATAAAGTGTTTTGAATTAGAGATCGTATGATTTGCCCCTTCAATTTCGTGTCTAGTACATGTTCCTGATCTTCTTTTTGCAAAGGCATTTTCAAATTCTTGTGCGTATTGAACAGGGATATCTTCATCACTTGTACCGTGCAAAATAAGGACATTCCCAGTAAATTCAATTGTTTCTAGCAAAGGTTGATAGGACAATAAGGAATCAAAAAAAGGCCTAGTGAGTGTGTAACCCATATAGTCAATATCTGTTACATACTTTAAAGATTTCACTTTATCTCTACCCACAATTTGTTTAAGATCCTCATATGGATGTGCAACGGATGACCAAAGTATCAATCTTTTTATGCGATTGTCTCTCGAAGCTGTTAAAACAGCGGTTGCACCACCTAAACTATGTCCAAGTAGGGTAATTTGATTGCGATCTACTTGTTTCAAACGATAAGCATAATCAATGACAGTTCGCGTTTGATCAATGAAATCATGTAACCCCATTTTACCGTAATTGCCAGTACTTTCCCCACATCCTGAATAATCAAAGCGTAATACGATGGATTGATCTTTATTTAATTCTTCTGCAGCTTTGACGAAAAGTCGATCCACTCCTACTTTACTTCCAATAAAGCCATGACAAATAATGAAAAGGGGGTATTTCTTACAAGTTTGAAGATTTTCAGGAAAATCTATAGTTGCTGCCAATCTTTCATTCTTCCATCTTATATTCAATTGTTCTCTCATTATTCAATCTCCCCTTCTACTTGTTCTTGATTATTAAAAATCGTTTATTATTAAAGAACGGTTCGTAGCTCATCTAACCGTCATTCATTTTGAAAGATAACCGAACAGAACCAATGATTCAAAAATCCATTCTTTTCTAATATATCCAATCAATTTACTTGGTTTTAATTCTAAAAAAAATTGAACAAATATAGTAATCCACATTGAATTATATGAATTACTATAATGGTATTGAAGAAAAATGTCAATCTTATCCTTAAATATAATTTGTTTTTATTTCAAAAGTGCATGTTCGAATGGTGCATAAAATTTCCCTTTTGGTGCAATGATATCAGAATCTGAAACTAGATCCTCACCCTCAACTTGATAGTTGCCTTCAGGGAAAAAATCGAATAAACCACAACTCTTATGCAACTCAATAAAATAGTCATATAGTTCATACATCAACTGTCTATATTCATCATAATCTACAATATCTCCAAATTCATCTATTTCAAAATTTTCTTTAATGGCCTCTTGAAATTCGAAGTGATTGGATGTGGCAATTTCTAAATCAACATCACTGCATTCAAGACAAAGAAGGATCTCTTCACTTTTTATTTCTTCATAAGACTTTTCAACAATATCCTGTAAAATTCTCATGATTTCTTCTACATTCACTAGCTGTTTCGTTGTTTTTAACATAATCTCTCCCCCATTATTATAGTATCTATTTTACGGAGACAAATATTTTTTTCAAGTAAGATGCATCTATAACAGAATTGATGAAACTATTTCCCTATTCCATATACAGTTATAAATGAAAAACCTCCCAATAAACATTAAAAGCACGAACAAAACCAGCTATTATTTGACACTATTTTTATTGTTTTACAAAATAGTAACAGTATACGACAATACGAAATCTGGAAATGTCTATTTTTGCACTTTCCCGAGAAATAATATGAAGTGTGAGAAGGATATACATGTAAAGACAAAAATACCATTCTAATGTCATAAAAACACATTAAGAATGGTATTTTAGTAATCACGAAGATCAAGAGTATTTCTTTTCATCAACTGGTTCAGAGTTCGACTGTTTCCTTTTCTTTTGATTAGAATAATGAATGATAAAAGTGATAATAAACGCAAGTACAATAATACTGAAGAAAGCCACATGACTAAGTTCAAATCCAAAAACACTCGCCATCATTTTTGCCGAAATAATACCGATTAAAATATAGGCTGTATTCTCTAGTTCTGGTATTTTATCAAGAAGTGTGAGAAATAATCTAGCTACTGTCCTCATCATTAATATTCCAAGCATTCCACCTAATAATAAAACCCAAACCTTTTCAGACACAGCTAATGCCGCTAATATACTATCAACCGAAAATGCAAGGTCCAACAATTCTACCGAGACCACTGTTGCCCAAAAAGTACCGAAGACCCGCACAAGCCAACTATCTTTCTTAACATTATGTGCTTCTGTTGTTTCAACATGTTTTCTAAAATGGTTCCATACGAGATAGGCTAAATAAAGGGAACCGATTACTTTTATCCACCAAAACTTAATGAGGAAAAGGCCTATTCCAATAAATAAAAAGCGAAAAAAGTATGCTCCAATTAATCCATACATCAAAGCTTTCTTTTGTTGTTTAGCCGGTAATGGCTTGACCATTATTGCCAAAACAAGTGCGTTATCTGCTGACAACAGTCCTTCCATAACAACTAAAGTGCCAATATATCCCCATGATACAGGATCACTCAACACTTCTACCCACATTCTCCATTCGAAAAAAGAGGCATACGTCGCTAATATCTGATTAATAACTTCCACATCTTTCCCTCCTAAATAATAAAAAACATGAGCCTTACTTACTCTCACGTTACAAAAATGGAATATTTACCCAGGTGTTTTCGTTAAACCAGGAGAGTTTATTTTATCCCACTCTTAACAGGCAGTAAGACCCTCACCTGAAGATTTACAGATACAATACAAAAAAATTGTGGGGGACAACTGCCGTAAAAGTCTGATCAGCCCGATAAGATCTTTTCTAAGGGCTTCAGCCCATAGAAAAATCAATCCGCCGTAGCGTAACAAACCATCATTGGAGGATGCAGCAGGCTAAATTCGCGACGTCAATTTTCACGCCTGCACTAGCAACTCCTGTACGTGAAAAAAACCTTAAATGATGGAAATCTCCTTTATTATATTATTACATCTAACAAAAAAACTCAAATTTCGACATAAGGTTCTACATTACGTTATTTACCTTACTCCATTAAACAAAGGGTAGCCATTTTGGCTACCCTTTGTTTAATTTCAAGTGAATCAAGATTGAATCATTATCCACGTACTTGCCCATTTCCCTGGATAAAATATTTACTTGAAGTTAATGCTTTTAATCCCATTGGACCACGTGCATGTAATTTTTGTGTACTAATGCCGATTTCAGCACCAAAACCAAATTCAAAACCATCCGTGAACCTAGTTGATGCATTATGGTACACTGCTGCAGCATCTACTAGAGTTAAAAAGCTTGTGGCATTTTCCTTATTTTCTGTAATAATCGCTTCAGAATGCTTTGTACCATATTTGTTAATATGTGTGATCGCATCATTGACATTTGAAACCATTTTTATACTGACGGTTAAAGATAAATATTCGGTATACCAATCTTCTTCCGATGCTTGTTTCGCATGGGGGAATGCCTGACAAATGTTAGAGTCTCCTATGATTTCTACATTCTGTTCTTGCAACGCCACTAATAATTGTGTTCCATATTGTTTGAACCAGTTTTCATGAATAAGGATCGATTCAATGGCATTGCAAACAGATGGTCGCTGTGTTTTTCCGTTTATAGCAATTTGAATGGCCATTTCCGGCTTGGCTGTTTCATCTATATAAATATGGCAGTTTCCTGCTCCTGTTTCTATAACCGGTACGGATGCTTCATTGACAACTGTATCAATCAGTTTTTTTCCCCCACGCGGAATTAATACATCTAAATATTCTTTTAAGTGGAATAACTCTTTTGCACTTTCTCTACTTGTATCCTCAATGGATTGTATGGCATCTTTTGGAATATTGGTTTTCTCAAGTGCTCGATGAATGGATTTTGTCAGAACCTGATTCGAATACTTGGCAGAAGAGCTACCTCTTAATATCATGGCATTTCCTGTTTTTAAGGCTAATGTTGCCGCATCAATAGTCACATTAGGTCTTGCTTCATATATCATGCCTATTACACCAATGGGTACTCTTTTACTCTCAATTTGTAAACCATTCTCCTTTTGGATCGTTTCAAGAGTCTCGCCGATTGGATCCTTTAATTCAATTAGTTGCCCAATCGCGTCTGACATATCTTTTATTCGCTTTTCATTAAGCATGATTCGATCTAATACAGAATCTGAAAGTCCCTTTTGTTTACCTTGCTGCAAGTCTTTTTCATTTTCAATCAAGATTTCTTTTTGGTCAATCAGAAGCTGTTTGGCAATACGAGCTAAATCTTTGTTTTTATCAGCTGTTGTTTTTCCAATTAATTGAAAACTTGCTTTTTTAGCTGCTTTTCCTTTTTCAAATATTTCACTCATGTCAGAATCCCTCCTAATTTTTTGATTTTACCCAATTATCACGATGAATCACTTCGATTGCAGCAATAATGATTTCTTTCTTAACTTCTTCACTGCGTTTCCCTAATACTTTACTTAACTCTTCAGATGAATAAAAAATTTCTCCTTTTCCAATCATACCATTTATTCCGTAAACTTCGACTACATCCCCTTTTTCGAAAGAACCAGTTATTTTATAGATGCCCGCTGGTAATAAGCTTCTCCCCTCCGAAGTTAAGGCTAATTCGGCACCTTCATCAATATATAATTTCCCAGATACTTCGGAATGAAGAGCAATCCATTGTTTGGGGTTGTTTACCCAAGTAAGAGTGTCATCACCAATATAGGTTCCATCCCCGTTGCCTTCAAGAATATTAATCAACTTGTCTTTCCCTTTTCCTATGCCAATAAATACTTTTACTCCTAGTGATAATGCTGTTTTTGCTGCTTGCAGTTTCGATTTCATCCCACCGGTTCCAACCTTTGATCCTGACCCCTCGGCAACAGCCATAATGTCATCTGTAATATCTTGAAGTTGGTCCCATTTTTTTGCATGGGGATTTTCATGTGGATTAGAATCATAAAGACCATTAATATCCGTTAAAATAATGAGCTGTTCAGCATGAACAAGACCACTTACAAGAGCAGAAAGCATATCGTTATCACCAAATGTTAACTCTTTTACAGAAACTGTGTCATTCTCATTGATAATTGGCAAAATTCCTCGGTCTAGTAATTCTGAAATGGTCGAAAATGCATTGCGATAACGATCTTTTTTAGAAAAATCATTTCTTGTTAATAAAATTTGCGCAGGCACAATTTGGAACTTACTAAACTGTTCAATGTATGATTGGATCAAAAGGCTTTGACCCACTGCAGCCGCCGCTTGCCTACCTTTTAATGTAACGGGTCTTGTTGGATAGCCCAGACGAGAAAATCCAGCTGCCACTGCGCCTGATGATACTAACAAAACTTCATGACCTTGCTCTCTTAATGCAGAAACTGCCTCGACATGATCAATAAACTTCTCCTGATCAATCTCCCCTTTTGAATTCGTTAGTGAACTACTACCAATTTTTACAACGATGCGTTTTTTCTCCATTCTCCAGTCCTCCACTTCAGGTATCTACGATCAAATGCGCCTCGGCGTATTTGCGCCCAGATAATACCTAAGCTCACTCGATAAACTTTCTTTTAAAATCGAATGTCTCCGCCGGAGGCTTTAACTTCATTCAATCAGGGTTTGAACCCCACTGAATTGATATAAGCTGGCATTCCTCTCACCACTTATAGAAGTGGGAGACTTCTACTGAATGAAGTTAAATAAGACTTTTTATGAATATTTCCTATCAAATATAAAAAAGCTCTCATCATCCTCTTATAAAAAAAGGACGAAAAGAGCTAACATTTCCGTGGTACCACCTTAATTGGATGTATTCAAAAAACACATCCCACTTGACATGATAACGCTTTGGAAAGCGCCTATGCTTTTAACATAGGACTCCGACGGTAGGTTCAGAGTCTTACTTGTGGAGGGGTCTTCCAGCTATAAACCTCTCTCTCTGTCACATAAAGGATCCCTTACTAATCCGTCGTTAAACGTTCATTTTTTTCTATTATGAAGATGAACCAATTAGATGTCAAGACAAGAAATAGAATACATAGAATACAAACATAACTTTTTATTCGTTTATTCGACTATTGTATTTATATTTTAACGAACTTTTTAAAAAAATGTTAATGTTTATTAGAATTCACCTATTATTGGTAACAAATATCATTGATATTTTTTCATAATATTTTAAAATATAAGACAGATAGTTCCATTGTCTTTTTATTTATCATACGTATCACCTATCTCTAAAAGCAATTTCTGTATGGCCATTTTTTAAAACTATAATGAGGTGAGAAAATGAATCAAAGACGTGCAATTGTAAGTGTTATTGGAAAAGACCAGGTAGGTATAATTGCAAAAGTAACAAATGTTCTAGCTGACAACAAGATTAATATTTTAGACATTAGTCAAACGATATTACAAGACTTTTTTACCATGATGATGATCGTGGATGTAGCAGATAATAAAGACCTCGAGTCACTACAAAAACAACTAGTCAAAGTTGGTAAAACAATGAATTTAAACATCAATATTCAACTAGAAGAAATATTTCAAGCTATGCACCGCGTATAAAGAAAGGAGTTGACAAAATGAATATTGGCTTACATGAAATGCTAGAAACCATTCGGATGGTTCAAGTTGAAAACTTAGATATCCGTACCGTAACGATGGGAATTAATCTCCTTGATTGTGCTGATTCTGATTTCGAGAAAATGAATCTCCGTGTTTATGAGAAAATCACAACTTATGCAAAAGATTTAAAAGAAGTAGCAGAGATAGTTGAAAAAGAGTTCGGTATCCCTATTATTAATAAACGTATATCCATTACACCTATTGCTGAAATACTTGGTAATGCCACAAAAGATCAAGCAGTCGAATTAGCTAAAACGCTTGACCGAGCAGCGATCTCTTTGGGAATCGATTTTATCGGTGGCTTCTCAGCACTGGTACATAAGGGTATTTCAAAAGGGGATCAAATATTGCTTGATGCACTACCAGAGGCCCTAACGGTTACGGAACGTGTTTGTGCCTCTGTTTCAGTTGCTACAACAAGATCCGGCACTAACATGGATGCCGTTAGACAAATGGGTATCATTATGAAAGAAGCAGCAGAAATGACAAAAGACAAAAATGGCCTAGCTTGTGCAAAGCTTGTTGTATTCTGTAATCCTGTCGAAGACAATCCGTTCATGGCAGGAGCTTTTCATGGTTCAGGAGAAGGAGAAGTGGTATTAAATGTTGGTGTTAGCGGTCCTGGTGTTGTCTTAAACGCCTTAAAACGGTTTCCGGATGCTGATCTGGGAATCGTTGCCGATATCATTAAAAAAACGGCCATTAAAATTACCCGTGACAGTGAATTAATAGGACGTGTAGTAGCAGATAGACTTCATGTAGCAATTGGTATCATGGATTTATCCCTTGCTCCAACCAA
>Ga0136846_1207904_pt1 | contig 16908 bp, 16 predicted proteins | sample HopSoiMetagenom2_FD_96841 | JGI IMG/M metagenome (GOLD analysis project Ga0136846, IMG submission 96841) | Grasslands soil microbial communities from Hopland, California, USA - 2 Assembly 2016 (version 4) | ecosystem: Environmental > Terrestrial > Soil > Grasslands | place: USA: Hopland...
CTGTGGTGACCGATCCTGCACCGGCGCATTGCTATTGCCGCCGATCAGCTCCCGCCATTTCGGCCAGAGCGGCATCTCGTTATGGCAACCGGTGACGGCATAATAGACGCCGCCGTCGCGCATGACCTGAAACATCTGCTCGGCATGCCGCTTCAAATCCGGCAAGAGATAGACGACCTCATAGCTGAAGGCGACATCGAAGCTGTCGGCAAAGGGCGAGAGATCGGTCGTGACGTGAAACTGCAACGGCATATTTCCCTTGGCGGCATCGGCGGCGGCAACGGAATCCGAGGCAATATCGATCCCGACACCACGACGAAATGGCCGCATCGCATGAAGCAATCGTAGGAAGCCGCCGCGATTGCAGCCGAAATCCAATACCGTCTTCGACGAAAAATCCCGCTCCGGCACGGTCTCGATGAAATGCCGCCAATAAGGACTATGCGATTCCGCCATCGCGATGTCGCCATTCGGTTCGGTATGCCATGTCGCGTAAGTGGAAACTGCGTTTGTCATGATGCGCTCGCTTTTGCAGTGGACTGAGCGAGGGATACTGCATCTCTATGACATACATATGAATTCGTCCGGACGACTGGACTATTTGATGCCGACGCAAGGCAAATAAAAAAGAGGGCTCCGCCGAAACGAAGCCCTCTTTCAATATGCTGGATGCTGACGATTAAGCCCTGATGGCCTGACCATTCTCGTCGAAGCGATGCATATGTCCCGTATCCGGCGTCGCATAGACGGTTTCATCCGGCTCATATTGATGTTCGCCGAACAGGCGAACGGTCAAAAGGCCAGTATGGTCGGATTCGAGATAGATGATGGTGTCGGCACCCAGGTGTTCGACGTGGACGACCTTGGCGGCCCAGGTGCCCTGCTCGCGCGACAGCGTGATATGTTCGGGACGAATGCCGATAGTCTTGGCGCCGCCCTGCTCGAGCTTTTCCGCCGGGATGAGATTCATCTGCGGCGAGCCGATGAAGCCGCCGACAAAGACGTTGGCCGGGCGATTGTAGAGTTCCATTGGCGAGCCGATCTGCTCGATAGCGCCGGCGTTCATCACGACGATCTTGTCGGCCAGCGTCATCGCCTCGACCTGATCATGGGTGACGTAGATCATCGTCGCCTTCAAACTACGGTGGAGGCGAGCGATTTCGAGACGGGTCTGGACGCGCAGCGCCGCGTCGAGGTTCGACAGCGGTTCGTCGAACAGGAACAGCTCCGGCTCCCGCACGATGGCGCGGCCGATGGCGACGCGCTGACGTTGACCGCCGGAAAGTTCGGCCGGACGGCGGGCGAGATAAGGCTCGAGGGAAAGCATGCCCGACGCCTTCGCGACCCGGCTCTCGATTTCCTCCTTGGCGGTGCCGGCCTGCTTCAGGCCGAGACCCATATTGTCCTTCACCGTCAGGTGCGGATAGAGCGCGTAGGACTGGAACACCATGGAAATGCCGCGCTTGGCCGGCGGCGTCACGGTCACGTCCTTGCCGTTGATCAGCACGGCGCCCGAGGTCACGTCTTCAAGGCCGGCAATGCTGCGCAGCAGGGTCGACTTGCCGCAACCGGAAGGGCCGACGAAGATGACGAACTCGCCGTCCTTCACCTCGAGGTCGATGCCTTTCAGCACATCATGCGTGCCATAGGCCTTGCGGATGGATTTCAGTTGAAGCGATCCCACAGTCTTTTATCCTTACAAATAAACGGGCTTGCCGATGCGCACGCTCTCGTCGGCGGCAAGACAAATGCGCAGCGATTGAACGGCGTCGGTCATGTGGCGGCTAAGGTCAATATCCTCGCGGACGGCCTTGAGTACAAAGGCCTGCTCGAGATCGCACAACTCCTGATGGCTCGGCTCACCGTCCATATGCAGATCCTGGTCTGGACGGATGAATTGGCCGTTCGGCCCGGTCTCGGCCGTATGGAGACGGATGACGGAGGTCTTGGTGTGCGTGTCGATGTCGTCTGACTTGGCGTTAGGGTCCATGACGATGGACACGGCACCATTCGGCGACATCACATCCTTCACGAAGAAGGCGGTCTCCGAAATCATAGGTCCCCAGCCAGCCTCGTACCAGCCGACCGAACCATCCTCGTAGATCACCTGCAGATGCCCGTAATTGTACATGTCCGGCGCGATCTCGTTCGACAGGCGCAGGCCCATGCCGCGCACCTCGACCGGTCGGGCGTCGGTGATCTGGCACATGACATCGACATAATGCACGCCGCAATCGACGATCGGCGACGTCGTGCGCATCAGCGCCTTGTGGGTCTCCCAGGTCGGGCCACTCGACTGCTGGTTCAGGTTCATGCGGAACACATAGGGGCCGCCGAGCTTGCGGGCCTCGGCAATCAGCCGTGTCCAGGAAGGGTGATGACGGAGGATATAGCCGATCACCAGCTTTTTACCCGCCTTTTTTGCGGCGGCCACAACACGCTCCGCATCCTCGACGGTCGTCGCCAACGGCTTTTCGACGAAAACATCGCAGCCCGCCTCGAAGGCCATGACGGCATAGTCGGCATGACTGTCGGAATAGGTGTTGATCGAGCAGAGATCCGGCTTCAATTCCGTCAGCGCGGTCTCGAAATCCGGATGGATCGTATAACCCCGCAACTCATCCGGCAGCTTTGGCCTGGAGCGATTGACCAGGCCGACGATCTCAAAACCGGGATTGTTGTGATAGGCGAGAGCATGGCTGCGGCCCATATTGCCAAGGCCTGCGACGAGAACACGGATCGGCTTTTCGGATGCACTCACTTGACTGCTCCAGAGGTAATGCCGCGAATGAGCTGGCGAGAGAAGATGACGTAGAGCACCAGGATCGGCAGGATGGCGAGCGTCAGCGCCGCCAGCACGGCGTTCCAGTTGGTGACGAACTGGCCGATGAAGATCTGCGAACCCAGCGTGACGGTCTTGGTCGCCTCGCTCGGTGCCAGGATCAACGGGAACCACAGGTCATTCCAGATCGGGATCATCGTAAAGACGGCAACGGTCGCCATGGCCGGACGAACCAACGGCAGCACGAGGCGGAAGAAGATCGCATATTCGCTGAGTCCATCGATGCGGCCTGCATTCTTCAGGTCATCGGACACGGTGCGCATGAATTCCGACAGGATGAAGACGGCCAGCGGCAACGCCTGCGCCGTATAGACGAGGATCAGCGCAGTCAGCGTATTGACCAGGCCGGTTGCGACCATGCCCTGCAGGATGGCGACCGTGCCGAGACGGATCGGAATCATGATGCCGATGGCGAGATAGAGCCCCATCACCGTATTGCCGCGGAAACGATATTCCGACAGCGCGAAGGCGGCCATGGCGCCGAATAGCAGCGTGAAGATGATCGAGACGATCGTCACGATGAAGCTGTTCTCGAAATAGGTGAGGAAACTCCCCTGCCCCAGCACGGTCTGATAACCGATCAGACTGAAGCTTGATGGCATCGGGATGCTCAAGGGCGCGCGGAAGATCGAAGCGCGATCCTTGAACGAATTGATGATGGTCAGGAACACCGGAAAAATGGCGACGAGCGTATAGGCGATCAGCGCCAGATGCACGAGGCCAGTGCGGGCAAGGGAAGTGCGTGCCTTGGACATGGTCGCCACTCCTCAGAACTGGTAGCGACGGATGCGCCGCTGGACGATGAAAAGATAAAAGGAAACGCCGGTGAGGATGATCAGGAACATCACCGTCGCGATCGTAGCACCCATCGAGCGGTCACCGAGCTGTAGCTGGAAGCCGAAGAAGACGCGGTAGAGAAGCGTTCCGAGAATATCGGTGGAACCGTCCGGCCCGGCAAGCGCGCCCTGCACGGTATAGACCAAGTCGAAGGCATTGAAATTGCCGACGAAAGTCAGGATCGAAATGATGCCGATCGCCGGCAGCACCAGCGGCAGCTTGATTTTCCAGAACTGGCTCCAGCCGGTAATGCCATCGCATTCGGCAGCTTCGATGACCTCTTCCGGAATATTCAGCAGCGCCGCATAAATGAGCATCATCGGGATGCCGACATATTGCCAAACCGAGATCAGCGCGACCGTGATCAATGCCGTACCCGGCCTGCCAAGCCAGGGCGCGAAGAACGACTTGAGGCCGACCATGCCCATCAAATCGGGCGCCACGCCCCAGAGCGGCGACAGGATCAGCTTCCAGATGAAACCGACGACCACGAAGGAAAGCAGCGTCGGCAGGAAGATGGCGGTGCGATAGAATGCCACGAAGCGCAGCTTCGGCAGCGACAGGAGAGCCGCGAGCGCCACACCGATCGGGTTCTGCACGCACATATGGATGGCGAAAAAGATCAGGTTGTTGCGCAGCGCGTTCCAGAAATCGTGCGACCAACGCTCGTCCCCGAACAACACCTTGAAATTGTTGAGACCCACGAAGGTCGTCTGACCATCGACAACGTTGTAAAGCGACAGCCGCAGCGTTTCGATCAGAGGCAGGATCATCACGGCCGTGTAAACGATGAGGGCCGGAAGAAGAAAAACGACAATGTGCCAGCGCCTCTGGCGCTTGATCGGAGCCGCGTCATACGCGGCGGAAATATCGGCTTCACTCATGGCTATCTGCCTGATTTTATTGGCTGCCGATCGGGGCAGCACACATGTTCAAATCCGTTCGCTATCCCGATTTTCCCAGTCAAGCATGGAGAAGCGATGTCGGGCGCGACACGAATGCCTGTCGGAACGGGACATGACGAAGGGTGAGGAGCTATGAGGCCCCTCACCCGGATTACGTCAAAGCAGGGTCACTTAGCCGGCTTATACCAGCTGTCGAGACCCTTCTGGAGCTTCTTGGCAGCATCGTCCGGCGTGTCCGTACCGTTGATCACGTTGGCGGATTCCGTCCAGGTTTCGTTTTCCAGGTTCGGCGTGCCGCGCGACAGGATCTGGTAGGTCGAGCGAACGGTGGACTTGTGGTTGTCGCGCCAGGAGACGAATTCCTGGGCAAGCGGGTCGCTCATCTTCACCGGATGCGAATTCAGGCTGAAGAAGCCCGGCAGCGAGTTGGCGTAGATGTTGGCGAACTCGTCGGAAGCGACCCAGCTCAGGAACTTCTTGGCTTCTTCCTGATGCGCGCTCTTGGCGTTCAGGCCGACACCGATATCCGGATGGTCGGAGATGTAGGCCGTGTCGCCAGCCTTTGCAACCGGCGGCGGGAAGGCGCCCATCTTGAACTGAGCCTGCGTGTTGAACAACGAAATCTCCCACGAGCCGGCCGGATAGATGGCAGCCTTGCCAAGCGTGAAGAGGTTCTGGCTGTCCGGATAGCTCTGGGCTTCGAAGCCATCACCGAGATAGGACTTCCACTTGGCGAGTTCCTTGTAAGGCTCGACCCACGGAGCGTCCGTCAGCTTTTCCTTGCCTGAGATCAGGGCCAGGCGGCCGTCTTCGCCCTTCCAGTAGTTCGGGCCGATATTCTGGTAGCCCATGGTTGCGGCTTCCCAGAGATCCTTCGTACCCATGGCCATCGGGATATAGGTGCCGTCTGCCTTGATCTTATCGAGAGCGGCGAAGAATTCGTCGCGCGTCGCCGGAACCTTGAGGCCGAGCTTGTCGAAGGCATCCTTGTTGTAGATGAAGCCGTGGATGACCGAAGCCATCGGCACGCAGAAGGTCGACTTGCCGTCGTCGGTGCTCCAGGCAGCCTTGGCGACCGCCGAGAAGTTTTCGATACCCGGCAACGTCGTCAGGTCCGACAAATGCTTTTTGTTGAAGAGATCGAGCGAGGCGTCGAAAGGACGGCAGGTGATGATATCGCCCGCCGAACCTGCATCGAGCTTTGCGTTCAGCGATGCATTATACTCGGTCGGAGCCGTCGGCGAGAAGACGATCTTAATGCCGGGGTTCTTGGCTTCGAAAGCGGGGATGATCTTTTCCTGCCAAATCTGCAGGTCGTCGTTGCGCCAGCTTTCAACCGTCAGCGTTACGTCCGCCGCATGCGCAAAGCTGACCGAAGTCAGCAGGCTGGATGCGAGGAGCAAGCTTTTCAGAACATTGTTTTTCATTTCCCTCTCCTGTTTTAAGCGCCTGTGAGGCGCAGTTCTCCGTCTGAAAAATCCGTTGGCATATCCGAGGAAACGGCCAACGTTCCACAAGAGCCGCCAATACTGCCGACCCCAAATGCACAAGGACGCTCGGGGCCGTAGCCCGATCGGCCCGATCAATCGTGACCCGCCGGACCACCGGACAGAGACACCGAAAACTCAACACACGGGAAAATAATGACGAACGTTGTCGCGTGGACCCTCTTGACCCATGCGATTCTCGACAACGACAGAGGTCCGCCACCTTCTGCAGGGCTTTCCGGCTATTGTTATTTTGCCGGTTCCGCCGATGTCCGCTCGAACTGTTCCCTTGGTAAGAATTAAGGCCAAAAAAATACCAATTGTCTAGTCGAATTTAACTTTTAGACACGATAAAAATTGACAGAGAAATTTTATCGATATTTTTCAAAGGAGTACACAGAAACAAAAACCAACGAATTGCCTCTTGGTAAATGGTATTTTTTTGGTATTGTAAGAAAAAACGGGGAATGGATGGTATCCGGAGGGTGTAATGGCGGAGTTTTCGATCGGTATCGATGGCGGGGGAACAAGCTGCCGCGCTGCCGTAACGGACAGAACGGGCAAAGTTCTCGGCACCGGCAAAGCGGGTGCCGCCAATATCCTATCCGATCTGGAAAACTCTCGGATCAACATCGTTGCATCCGCCCGACAGGCGCTTGTTGATGCCGGCCTCGATCCGGGATTGACGGACGAATTGCCCGCCGTCATCGGCACGGCCGGCGCCAATGTCGGCGACTATGGCAAGCGCCTCGAAAAGGCCCTGCCCTTTGCCAAGGCGCACGTCGTCACCGATGCGATGATTGCGCTTCAGGGCGCGCTTGGCGATGCCGACGGCATCATTGGCGCTTTCGGCACCGGCTCCGTCTATAATGCCCGCCGTGATGGCGAGAGCTGGGGGATCGGCGGTTGGGGGTTTGTCGTCGGCGATCAGGCCAGCGGCGCGCGCCTCGGACGCGACGTGCTTGAGCGTTCACTTCTGGCGTACGACAAGGTCACGCGCGCCTCACCGCTTACGCAAGCACTCATGACAGAGTTCGAAGGTGACCCCGAACGCGTCGTCGAATTTGCGCATGCCGCCAAGCCGAAGGATTTCGCGCGCTACGCACCGATGGTCTTCGAATATGCCGAAAAGAACGATGTCGTCGCCGTCGATATCGTCAAGACGGCGGTGAACGCAATCGCCAAGAGCTTAGATGCTCTACTCTGGCCGGAATGCCCGTCGATCTGCCTTCTCGGGGGTCTTTCGAGGGCATATTACCCCTGGCTCGACACCCGCCATAGGGAGCTTCTTCGGGAGCCGAAAGGCGATGCGTTGAGCGGCGCGCTGGAACTGGCGGCAAAGCTCCTGCGGGATGACAAGGGGAGCACGCCATGACGGAGGATCTGAGCCGAATTTTCTCGTCAGGACGCCTGCTCGCCGGCGGCACAGGCCCGCTCTACGTCAAACTGCGCCGAACGCTTGAGGACGCCGTCAAGGTCGGAACGCTGAAACAGGGTGACGCCCTGCCGGCGGAACGCGATATCGCCGAATATGCCGCCGTCAGCCGGGTGACGGTGCGCAAGGCGATCGACGATCTCGTCGCCGAGGGCATCCTCGTCCGCCGCCACGGCTCCGGCACCTTCGTCACCAAACCCGTTTCCAAGGTCGAACAGCGCCTGTCGCAGCTGACATCCTTCACCGAAGACATGGCGCGGCGCGGCATGACGGCCCGCTCCGAATGGCTGCATAAGGGCGTGCATACGCCCTCGCCCGACGAGATGATGATCCTGGGTCTTGCCGCCGATACCAAGGTCTCCCGCCTCAGCCGATTGCGTATCGCCGACGATCAACCGCTCGCCATCGAACATGCCAGCGTCTCCGGCGAGTTCCTGCCCGATCCTTCGATCGTGACATCTTCGCTCTACGCCGAACTCGAAAAACGCCAGGTCCGCCCCGTGCGCGCCGTGCAGCGCATATCGGCGACCAATATGAAGGAAGCCGATGCCGGCCTGCTCGGCGTTCCCGTCGGCGCAGCCGGCCTGTCGATCGAGCGTATCTCCTACCTCGGCTCCGGCCGGGCGGTGGAATTCACACGCTCGCTCTATCGAGGCGATGCCTATGATTTCGTCGCGGAACTAACGATCGGGGCGACATAGCGTCGAATTCACCAGAGCCGGGCGATCCAGTTGGGCCTATCAGCAAGCCCGTCGAAAACATCGTCGACGGATATCAACGGCATACTATTTTCCATCGCAGTCGCTGCAATCAGCCGGTCAAATGGGTCGCGATGATCCCATTGAAGCATCGCCGCACTCAAGCAAATTTCGGGCGTAAGGGCGGCAACCCGCCCACCTTGCTTCTCCAGAATTTTTGCCAGCCCATCGGCGAATGGCTCCATTTCCGGCCATTTGCCGATACGAACCTTCTGACCGACTTCAAACAGAGTGATCGGGCTGACAAAAACACTTTCCGCCTGTTGTATCAAAGCTGTAGCCTTGACCGACAGCCGCGCGTCCCCTGTCAACGACCATGCCCAGGCATGTGTGTCGAGCAACAGAGACTTCACTTGGTGCCTTCCCAAAGCGCCAAATCATCTTCCCGCATCGGCTCAAGGAAATCAGGACCCTTTCCGATCCCTTTATCCTTCAAGAGACCGATGGTGAACGTTGCCTGGGTAACAGGCACAATCTTCACAACCGGCTTCTGCCCCTTCGCGATCACAACCTCTTCACCGGAGAGTGCGGCATCGATGAGCTTCGATAGATTGGTCTTGGCGGCATGAATTGTAACCTGCATCGCACGCTCCATTAGCTAACTTGGCTAAATGTAGCATCCTTCGCCGACGTTTTCCACTCCGGCGTCAAAATCTGGTCGTCATGCCGCGTCGTCAACCACGACATCGCGCTTTTCCGGCACATAGTTGAGCACCGGCCCGAGCCAGCGCTCGACTTCCACAACCGGCATCCCCTTGCGGGCCGCATAGTCTTCGACCTGATCGCGCTCGACCTTGGCAACGCCGAAATAATAGGAGGCGGGGTGGCCGATATAGATGCCGGAGACGGAAGAACCGGGCCACATGGCATAGCTCTCGGTCAGCTTGACGCCGGTCGCAGCTTCAGCATCGAGCAGGCGGAACAAGGTCTCCTTCTCGGTGTGATCGGGCTGGGCGGGGTAGCCGGGCGCCGGGCGGATGCCGGCATAGGTTTCCGACAGCAGTTCATCGCTGCTAAGGTTCTCATCCGTGGCATAGCCCCAGAACTCGCGCCGCACTCGTTCATGCATGCGTTCGGCAAAAGCTTCGGCAAAGCGATCGGCCAAGGCCTTGACGAGGATAGAGGAGTAGTCGTCATTGGCACGCTCGAAACGCTCGGCAATGGCAATCTCCTCGATGCCCGCCGTGACCACGAAGCCACCGACATATTCCTCGACACCACTGGCAACCGGCGCCACGAAATCCGACAGAGCCACGTTCGGACGTCCATCACGCTTAGACAGCTGCTGACGCAGCGTGTAGAAGGTCGCAAGTTCCTCGGAACGAGCTTCATCGGCGAACAGCTTGATATCGTCGCCGATAGCGCCCGCCGGCCAGAAGCCGATGACGGCGCGCGGACGGAACCAGTTTTCCGCGATGATCTTTTCGAGCATCGCCTGTGCGTCGGCATAAAGCTGCCTTGCCGCCTCGCCCTGCTTTTCGTCTTCAAGGATCGCCGGGAAGCGGCCCTTCAGCTCCCATGTCTGGAAGAACGGCGTCCAGTCGATGTATTTCGCGAGCTCGGCCAGGTCATAATTCTCGAATGCCTTCGTCCCGAGGAACTGCGGCTTCACGGTCTTATAGTTCGCCCAATCCAGCTTCTCGGCATTCGCGCGAGCCCTTGCTATCGGCAAGCGCACCTTCTCGGCCTCACTGCGGGCATGCGCCGCCGCTACCTTGGTATATTCCGCCTTGATGGTGTCGACATAGCCCTGCTTTGCGTCCGGCGACAACAGCGCCGAGACAACGCCGACGGCACGGCTGGCGTCGGTGACGTAGACCGTCTGGCCCTTCTCATAGCGCGGATTGATCTTCACTGCCGTATGCACACGGCTGGTGGTCGCGCCGCCGATCAGCAATGGAATATCAAAACCCTGCCGTTCCATTTCCGAAGCGACATGCACCATCTCATCCAGCGAGGGCGTGATCAGGCCGGAGAGGCCGATGATATCGACCTTTTCTGCAATCGCGGTCTCCAGAATCTTTGTCGCCGGCACCATGACGCCAAGGTCGATGATTTCATAATTGTTGCAGGCGAGCACGACGCCGACGATGTTCTTGCCGATATCGTGCACGTCGCCCTTGACGGTCGCCATCAGTATCTTGCCGGCGGCCTGTCGTTCGCCGCTACCGCCATTAGCGAGCTTCTCAGCCTCCATATAAGGCAGCAGCACGGCGACGGCCTGTTTCATGACACGAGCCGACTTCACCACCTGCGGCAGGAACATCTTGCCAGCGCCGAAGAGATCGCCCACCACATTCATGCCGGCCATCAGCGGCCCTTCGATGACATGCAGCGGCCGCGCTACAGTCTGGCGCGCCTCCTCGGTGTCAGCTTCGATGTATTCGGTGATACCGTTGACCAGTGCATGTTCAAGCCTCTTTTCGACCGGCCAATCGCGCCAAGCCAAGTCCTGAACCTTGGCTTCCCGCGTGCCGGCTCCGCGAAACCGCTCGGCAACATCGAGCAGCCGCTCGGTGCCATCCGACCGACGGTTGAGAACGACATCCTCGCAGGCTTCGCGCAGCTCAGGATCGATGGTGTCGTAGACTGCAAGCTGGCCGGCATTGACGATGCCCATATCCATACCCGCCTGAATGGCATGGTAGAGGAATACGGCATGCATCGCCTCGCGCACCGGCTCGTTGCCACGGAAAGAGAAGGAGAGGTTCGATACGCCGCCGGAGATATGAACCAGGGGCATGGTCTTGCGAATCGTCCGCGTCGCCTCGATGAAGTCGACCCCATAGTTGTTGTGTTCTTCGATGCCAGTGGCGACTGCGAAGATATTCGGATCGAAGATGATGTCTTCCGGCGGCAGCCCGGCTTCTTCAGTCAGAATCTTATAGGCGCGTGCACAAATCTCGACCTTGCGCTGATAGCTATCGGCCTGCCCCTGTTCATCGAAGGCCATGACCACGACGGCCGCGCCATAATTGCGCAGCAGCCGCGCCTGCTTGAGGAAGTTCTCCTCGCCTTCTTTGAGAGAGATGGAGTTGACGATCGGCTTGCCCTGCACGCATTTCAGGCCGGCTTCGATGATCGAGAATTTCGAGCTGTCGATCATGACCGGCACGCGAGCAATATCCGGCTCGGCGGCGATTAGGTTGAGGAACTCGACCATCGCCTTCTCGGAATCGATCAGGCCCTCGTCCATGTTGATGTCGATCACCTGCGCGCCGTTCTCGACCTGGTCACGAGCGACAGCCAGTGCGGCTGCATAATCGGCATTGGTGATCAGCTTGCGAAACTTCGCCGAGCCGGTAACGTTGGTACGCTCGCCTACATTGACGAAGGGGATGTCCTTGGTCAGCTCGAAGGGCTCGAGCCCGGAGAGCGACATGAATGGACGGTGCGCCGGGAGCTGACGCGGCGGATATTTGGAGACCGCTTGAGCGATCGCGGCAATGTGCTCGGGCGTCGAGCCACAGCAGCCGCCGACGATATTGACGAGGCCATCTCGGGCAAAGCCTTCGACTTGCTCCGCCATCATCTCCGGCGTTTCGTCATACTGGCCGAACTCGTTCGGCAGGCCGGCATTGGGATAGGCACAGATGAAGGTATCGGCGGCGCCCGAAAGCTCCTGCAAATGCGGCCGCATGGCGTTGGCGCCGAGCGCGCAGTTGAGGCCGATGGTGAAGGGGCTGGCGTGACGCACCGAGTTCCAGAAGGCCGATGGCGTCTGGCCGGAGAGCGTGCGGCCGGAGAGATCGGTGATCGTGCCGGAGATCATGACCGGCAGGCGGATGCCCTTGGCTTCGAACCGCTCCTCGCAGGCAAAAATAGCCGCCTTGGCGTTCAGCGTATCGAAGATGGTCTCGATCAGGATGATATCGGCACCGCCGTCGATCAGGCCGTCGATCTGCTCGCCATAGGCAATACGCAGATCGTCGAAGCTGACGGCACGATAGCCGGGATTGTTGACATCGGGAGAGATCGAAGCCGTACGGTTGGTCGGGCCGATGGCGCCGGCGACGAAGCGGCGCTTGCCGTCCTCGCGTTCGGCACGGAGCGCCGCCCGGCGGACAACAGCCGCGCCCTCCTTGTTCAGGTCGTAAACCGCACCTTCCATCTGATAATCAGCCTGGGCGATGCGGGTTGAGGAAAACGTATTGGTTTCCAGAATATCCGCGCCGGCCTTGGCGTAACGATAATGGATTTCCTCGATGGCATCAGGCTGCGTGAGAATCAAAAGGTCATTGTTGCCCTGCTGATGACAGGCACAGCCGATGAAGCGATCACCGCGAAAATGATCTTCGTCAAAACCGAGCCCCTGGATTTGCGTGCCCATGGCGCCATCGAGCACAAGAATCCGCTCGCTCGCCGCCTGCCTCAAGGCCGCAAACACCTCGATGCCGTCGCGTTTCGCCGTTTCCGAACCAAAAAGATTGTCAAACATAAGCGAATTCCCTTGGTCTGATTGCGACTCCGCACCCAGATCACATAAAGATATCTTTATGTCAACATATCTATGCGTTGTTGCGCCTTGGCGCAAGGACAATGCTGCTATGATTTGTCCTGCTTCTGAAAAGCCGGATACAAACGACTAAAAATTCCGACAGGGGTGGATAACGCAAAGCCGCCGACACAGTTTCATCCCATAAAGTCATGACAGCGCTTTCAGGCAGCGCTATAGGGCTTAGGGCAAAGTGTCTCAGGAGGATAGCATGAGCATACAGCGTGAAACGGCGGCTCTCGGGAATTGGAGCACGCGTGCCTATCACCGGCGCTGGCTGCTTGACCAGGCAAGTGGGCTTTTCGATTTCTTCCAGTATCGCAGCGTCAATCCCAAGGGCGGCTTCTACGATATGGACGATGCCGGCAAGCCGCTCGATGCGGTCAATCCCGTGCGTGGTATTCACTCGACCGCGCGCATGGTGCATTGCTTCGCGATCGGGTCGCTGCTCGGCCGTCCCGGCTCGGAAGATATCGTCGACCACGGCATCAACTATCTTTGGAAGCATCACCGCGATGCCGAGCATGGCGGTTATGTCTGGTCGCTCAACAATGATGGTCCAGTCGATGCCAGCAAGCAAGGCTATGGCCATGCCTTCGTGCTGCTCGCCGCCTCCTCCGCCAAAGTCATCGGCCATCCGCTTGCGGACGGCATGCTTGCCGATGTCACGGAAATCCTGAACACGAAATTCTGGGAAGAGAAGCACGGCGCTATCGCCGAGGAATTCAACTCGGATTGGTCGCTGATCGACGGCGGCACCTATCGCGGCCAGAATTCCAACATGCATCTAACCGAAGCACTGATGGCCGCCTTCGAGGCGACTGGCGACAAAGCCTATCTGGACAAAGCGGAAAGCATCGCCGATCTTGTCATCCGCCGCTCCGCCGGTTCCGTCGGCTGGCGTGTCGCCGAGCATTTCAATGCCGATTGGGTGCTCGACAAAGACTATCGCGGCAACGAGATGTTCCGCCCGTCCGGTACGACGCCGGGACATTGGCTGGAATGGGCACGCCTCATTCTGCAACTCTGGTCTCTTGGCGGCCAGCGTCACGACTGGATGCCCGAGGCTGCCAAGGGCCTGTTCTCCCAATCCATGTCACTGGGCTGGGACAATAATAAGGGCGGCTTCTTCTATACACTCGATTGGGCCGACGTGCCGGCCAAGCGCAACAAGCTCTGGTGGCCTGCATCCGAAGGCGCCGGCGCTGCGCACTATCTCAACCAGCATCTGCCGAGCGATTTCCATGAGGCGAGCTACCGCAAGATCTGGGGCGCCATCGGTAGTTCCTTCATCGACCACCGGAATGGCGGCTGGCATGAGGAGCTGACGGAAGACTTGGTCCCCGCCCACACGCTCTTCCCCGGCAAGGGCGACATTTATCACGCCCTGCAGGCGTGCCTCATTCCTCTGTTCCCGGCAACCGGAAGCCTGACAAAGGTCATTGCCGAAGCCGGCGGGAAAATCTGAGATCGACGGCGGCGCCCGCTTCAAGCGCGGCGCCGCAATCATCTTTTACGGCAGGTTGAGATTGTGCAGTTCGTGGCCAAGCGTCAGCGCCAGGGCCTCGACGACCAGATTGTGATCTTCGCGTTGCGGAAGACCCGATACCGTGACGGCCCCGATGCAGCCAGTGCCGTTGACGAAGATCGGAAAGCTGCCGCCCGATGCGGCGTAGTCGACGCTGGAAAGCCCGTTGTCCTCAATCGTCTTACCCTGCTTTTCCAGGCGCAGCGTGCTCGCGTAGCTGCTGCGGAAATAGCGCAACACCATATTGCGCTTCCGCCGTATCCAATGGGAATTGTCCGGCGTCGAATCCGGCAGCGCGATATAGAAAACCGGCATGGAATGCAGCGTGATGTCGATCGCGACCCCGAGATTGCGCTCGCTGGCAAGGTCGTGCAGCAATTTGCCGAGCACCCAGGCGGTTGAAAGATCGAAAGCGTCGAAACGCAGCGTCTCTTCCTGCAATGCGATGCGGCTGAGGTCCTGTTCGATCGTCATGAAAACCCTTCCTCTAAAATTCGGTCGGCCTATCAAACGCGGGCAAAGCGATTTGTCTACCTATCTCTTCGGTATCTCGAAATTCTCGGCTTCTTCTTCTCATGCGAAGCTCTGCCGCAGCCGCCAGATATCGCCCGACCATGGTGGGCCGCAACGTCGCGGAACTTCCTCCTCTTGCCCGAGAGAAGGGAACAGGTCATTGATAGCGCTCGATGATCCCCGCCGAAGGAGTTCCCCGTCATGAACGCGAAATATGCATTGCCCGCCCTATTGGCTTGCACCTGCGCCATGACGCCAGCTTTGGCCAAGGACCGTGCTCAATTGGTTCTTCGCGACGGTTTCGACGGCACCGATTTCGATCCGGCAGGCCATCTCTACTATCGCGATAATTCCGAGCAGAAGGCCGGCACGGTCGAATTCCAATCGGAGGTCAAGCGCAGCGGCGCCGGTGCGCTGAAACTCAGCGTCAAGCCGCTATGCCCGCCGGGCAAGGCAAATTGCAGCGAGAGGGCGGAAATCTGGGAGCGCACCAAATACCGTGTCTCGTATGATCAGGGGGTCTGGTACGGCTTTGCCGTCAAATTCGCCGATCCCATTCCTTCAGGCGATCATCGCTACCTCATTGCGCAATGGAAGCGGGAAATCGGACCGACCGCGAAGGGTGATTTCAGTCCCTTCCTGGCGCTGCGGCTAAACAATGGCAAGCTCTTCGCGACGGTCGAAACCAACTATGTCGCCCCGCCCAAGACCTACTCCCACGATGGAGCAAAGGCCTGTGACGGCAACCAGACGCCCGTCTGGTTCCGCTCAGACACTAACCAGATGCGCGCGCTGGTTGCTACCGACAGCAACTGGGGCAAGGATGACGGCGGGGAATTTACCGGCTGCACGAGCGCCATCACCGTGACCGACCATGGCAACAAATTGCCGACGCCGAATTCCGGCTGGATCGACTTTGCTATCTACAGCAAGCCAGGCCCCGACGGTACTGGGCATATCGAGATATTCGCCAACGATAAATGGATTGTCACCGTCAAGGGACACATCGGTCATGCCGACAAGGGGCTGGGTAAAAACCAGTATTTCAAGTTCGGCCCCTATCGTGCCGCCGACACGACGGAGTGGACGCTTTACTACGACGATTTCCGCCGTTCCCCCCGCTGCTCCGATGTATTGTCGGACCCGAATCTTTGCCCGATGAAGTGAGGATTTCCCTATACTTCGCCGCCTGCGGCAGTCTGGAAAACATTATTGGGTGCTAATTCAAATTTTCCTTGAATTCGGCTGAACCTTTTTGCCCCTCGTTGGTTATGTTTTATCCAGAGGAGGCTAACGAGATGCTCACCACTCATCGCGATTGCAAAGATCACGTCAAGAGAAATGCCATTCCTTCCCTTGGCGAAATCGAGGGGCGTGTCGCAGTCCTCGAAGTTGTCGCCCAATCGGCTCTGACGCATGTTTTTTACGAAGGTCATGTCGATCTCGACGCCGCTTTGTTGACGGAGATTCGCAGAGCAATGCATCGCAAATGCAGGGAATTGAAACTTGATGGCGAAGACACTGCCTCCGCTCTCTCCTACGCGGAAGAATTGATTGAAGCAGCAGTAGAGGCGTCGCATCCGGTCCATCAATAATGCCTTCGCGACCAAGATTTATCCTTTTGATGATGGTGGCGCTCGCCATTGCACTCGCCATCCTGCTGTTTGTTGTGCCTCATAATGGCAAGGGTGGGTTCGAAAATCCGGCGCCGCACGCGCCAGACCAGAAACCACAATAGCCTTTCTCGCCAGCACCTGTGCCAATACGAAACTTGGCTTGTATCATATCAGCCTGACGTTAACGTCGGCACGCGAAGTTGATTGCAAACTTCCGAAATCAAAGCAGTCTCTGCCCCGCCCCGCTCAAGTCCGAGCTTCCAACCACGGTGTAGCGAATGTCTATGATGGTCAACTCGCCCCTTTATCCCGACGATGTCGATATCCTCGCCAGCGCACTTTATGCTTGGTGCGCGGAACGCAGCATCAAGCTGCAAAGCCAGGAAGGCTTATCCGCAGCCAATGTAGCGATCAGCCTCTATGAGGCCGGCTATCAGACGCAAGACCAATTGCTTGGCGCTCTGCATGAATACGAGTTCCACTGAAGTTCAC
>Ga0136846_1222827_pt1 | contig 16905 bp, 24 predicted proteins | sample HopSoiMetagenom2_FD_96841 | JGI IMG/M metagenome (GOLD analysis project Ga0136846, IMG submission 96841) | Grasslands soil microbial communities from Hopland, California, USA - 2 Assembly 2016 (version 4) | ecosystem: Environmental > Terrestrial > Soil > Grasslands | place: USA: Hopland...
CGCACAGCAGCAACAGCACGCCGACCACCAGCCAGCCGAACGCCGACGATCCCAGCGCGATCCGCAGGAAGGCGCCCAGGACGAGCAGGCCGGAGAACACCGGGTGCCTCGCGGCTTTGCGTCCCAGCAGGCCGAACATTCCGAAGAAGCGCCGGATTGCGAGCCACCAAACCGGCACTTGGAACACCGGCTCTCGGACGTAGACGCCGCCGACCTTGCGCGTTGCCTTGTCCGCCGAGGAGGCATCCCCATGCACCACGCGGAACATCAGCGGCACCCCCGCTCGGCCATCGCCCGCAGGTACTCGACCTGCTCCCGTGCGGACTTCGCGACTTCCTGCCGGTCGGCGTTCTCGGGCTCCTCAGCGGCCAGCGCCTCGAACAACGCGGCCTTGCGCTCATGGAACGCGAGCACCGCCGAGGCCGGGGCGGTACGCGCGTGGATCAGGTCAGACGCTTCCTGGATCAGCTCGCTGACCTTGGATATCTCGACCCGCGCCGTGTTCGACTCGGGCATGTGCTGACGATCTCTCGTCTCGGCCATTAGCCTGGACTCCTCTTCTCGGATCGCACCCTGGAGAGACACAAGGGGAGGCCGGGGCCTAATCCGGCCTCCCCTGCTTTTGGTGGTCGCGCTGTACTTCAGAAGAGCTGTCGATCAGCCCTTGGAACTGTTCGCCGCAGCAGTCGGCTTCGCACCGGCGTTCGGCCCGTGCAGCGCCGTCGCGTTGAACGAGTACGCCAACCGGCCCTGACCGTTGACGTACGGCCGCACCCGCAGCCCGTCGAACTCCACCGGCCGGAACGGCGTGCCCGCCATCAGGTCCGGCAGTGTCGGCGGCTGGTCCGCCGCGATCTTCACCTTCACCGACCGATCGGACGCCCGCGCTTCCGGGTCGGCGTCGAGCACCTCGACCGACCAGACCGGAACGCCGGTCTCCTTGTCCCGCGCCTGGACCGCGTGCTCGCGCGTGGACTTGTCGAAGTCCCGCACCGGCTCGACCGCCACGGCGAACGCGCCATGCGGGAAGACATCGCCGAACTGGACCCGGATCGCACCCTGGATCGCCATCTCAACCTCTCGCTAGCCTGTTGTGCTAAGTGAATCAACTTAGCCCTACAAGTTCGACTATGCAGGCGACGCAGAGGTCTGTCAAGACGGATCAGCCAGACCTCTGCGATCCCTCGGGGATGCGCACGTCAGGGCACACTAAACCAGTGGATACGTGTCTTCGAGTTCGTGCCGATCACCGGGAAGTACAAGCTCGGTGAGCTGGATCGGCCGTCCCGACGCCTCAAACGCCGTGACCGTCAGCGCCAATACAGGCGTCCGCTTCGACGGTAGCGCAAGCAATTTGGCCTCTTCGGCTGACGGGAGCCGAGCGGCGATACGTTCGGTCACGTGGTCATACCGAATCTTGTTGTGCGCCTCGATCAAACGCCGAGACCCTTCGGCGAGTAGTTCGTCCGACCCGAGCCGTGTGCCGTGAGCCAGGTCGAGCGGGTAGAACGAGGTGATCAGTTCGTCCGGCTCCTCGTCACGAACCACCAGGCGACAGCGCCTCAGCACCGCCTCGCGCTTCTTGAGGTTCAAGGCGGCGGCAACGGTATCGGGAGCGATGACATGCCCGACGTCGACCAACCGGCTTCCGTTGCTCTCGTCCTGCTCCAGAACACTGCGACTCGGCCGGAGCCGCGGGTCGGACATGGCCGGCCGTCCGCGAACGAACCGGCCCTTGCCCTGCTGCGACTCGATCCAGCCATCGCGGCTGAGGATCTGTAGAGCCCTGATGACGGTGGTCCGGGACATGTCCCATTCGCTGACCAGTTGCTCTTCACTCGGCAGCATCGAGCCGGGGGGGTAGGTGCCGTTCAAGATCCGCTCTTGCAGTCCCGCGACGACTCGCGCGTACTTCGGTGGCGCCGACTCGAAAGGCATCACTTACCGCCTTAACCCAACACAGCTTGACCCATCAACATGACCCAACTTTTGTGTGCAGCGTAGCGTTTTACGCAGTGTGTTGCTATGTCTGACCCGGGCTCTCGTCGTCAAGCTCGGCCGCCGTCAGGTCCCTCAGCTCCACCCATCGCAGCACTCCGGTTTCGATCGGAGTCCGTATCAGCGCGACCGGAGTGCAGCAGATCAGCAGCTGGGGAGTATCGCCGGGTGGTGCGCAGTCAGACTTGCGAGTCGTGGGCAAGACGACCTCGCTCAACACCGGCTCAGTGCGCACACGTACCACGTCGCCGGGCTCGAACCTCATCACTGAACCCTGATCCCGCGACAGACTTTGATCTTCTTGTCCTCGTCGTACATCAGCGGCACGTCGTAACCGTCGATGACCGAGAGCACGGTGATGCCCCAAAAGGTCTCGGGTTTCCGGGTGACCTCCACCCACACCCGCGTACCGGTATCGAAAACGAACCAGCCGACCGGGACCTCTGCGGGCAACATCAACACGTCGTCGGCGTCATCGGCCACTACCGCTCACCGCCCGGGTTCAGGCTGCGCCTTCCAAGTCCTCGCACAGCAGCCAGCTTGCCTTGCGCCCGAGCCGTAGCCCCGTCGGACGGCGCGAACTTGACGGACTTTACCGTCGTGTAGGTGTCCGTCACGTCGTCGTACTCGATCACCTCGATGGTGATCCCGACAGTTCCGGGCTCTGCCGCACGCTTATCGGTCATCGTGCTCATCCCTTCGTCGATCGACGCGACGACTGAGCAGCGCGGCCGGTGCCCGCGCACGAGCGGCACGGCTGCTGATCGGACACGTCGGCGGTGTCGTCTATGACTTCGTGCACGATCGCCAAACGCGAGGTGATGTGCTTCCAGCCGCGTCCGCGGCACGAGGTGCACGGCGGGTCGTCGGTTCCGGCCGTTGCCCGCGGCTGTTCGGTGTGGTCGTGTTCGTTGCGGGGCACTGACGACATGGTGTGAACGTACGGTCACTGCTGAACTGGAACCCGGAAAAACCTTCCGGGGTCCGCCGGGGGAGTGCGGTGAGGCTAGGGGCATGCGAGGAATGACTGAGACCCTGAGCATTGGTGAGCGCGTCGCTTGGTACCGGCGGCGCCGAGGCATGTCGCAAGAGGTGTTGGCCGGCCTGGTCGGTCGGACGGCCGATTGGCTGGGCAAGGTCGAGAACAATCGGGCCGATCTCGACCGGCTGTCGGTCATCAAGTCGTTGGCCGATGCGTTGGACGTGCAGCTCGGTGACCTGTTGGCGGAGCCGTCTCTCCTTGACTGGACCCAGGACTCCGCGGGCCGCACTGTGCCTGCGTTGCGGGAAGCCCTCATGGACTACCGGCAGCTGTCGCCGTTGCTGAGCAGTGATGCGAACGGTTTCCGGCCGGATCTTGACGTGCTCAAGCAGGAGGTCGGCGACGCGTGGACGGCGTTCCAGGAAGGGCGGTTCGCGCGTGCGGCCCGCGTGGTCCCGCCCGTGCTGTCTCTGGCGCAGGCCGCTACGCGTTCCTACAGCGGAGATCAGCAGCTTGAGGCATACAGGCTCCTCGCCATGGCGTATCAGAGTGCGGCTCAAGTGCTGACCAAGATCGGCGAAGCTGAGCTTGCTTGGATCGCCGCGGACCGTGGACTGAGCGCCGCACAGCTCTCCGGCGACCCGATCATCATCGGGTCGCTGTTCCGGTCCGTCACTCACTGTCTGCTGTCTAACGGACGGTTCGATGCTGCGAAGCAGCTCACCGCCGACGCCGCCGGCTTCCTACAGCCGCACGTCGCGCAGGCCTCGCCCGAGTTCCTTTCGATCTACGGGACGCTGTTCCTCGCAGGCTCAGTCGCCGCGGCCCGTTCCGACGACCGCGCGACGACGCGGACGTTTCTCGCCGAAGCCGAGGAGTCAGCGCGTCGACTCGGCCAGGACGCAAACCACATGTGGACCGCGTTCGGGCCCACCAACGTCGCCATTCACCGCGTCGCCACAGCGATGGAACTCGGAGACGTACAGCTCGCGCTCGACCAGGGTCCGCAACTCGACACCTCCCAGATGCCGACCGAGCGACGCGTCCGCCATGCGCTTGAGGTCGCCCGCGCCTACGCGGCCCGCAACCAGACCGACGAAGCCCTGTCACTCATCCTGAACGCCGAGAAGCTGGCCCCCGAGCAGGTGCGGTACCACTTCATCCCCCGCCGTCTGGTCACCTCCTGGATTCGGCGCCAGCACGGCAAACCCAGCCTCACCCTGGCCGATCTCGCCCAACGCATCCACGTGATCGAGTCCCGCTGACCTGTTCGCCACGCGGGCTAGAGTCGACTCATGACCGAGCCGACCCCAGCCGACTCTTTCGCCACGCCCCGCGCCGCCTCAGGTGTCCTCTTCTTCGACGCCGAAGGCCGCATCCTGCTCGTTCGGCCGTCGTACAAGCCCGGTTGGGACCTCCCCGGCGGATACGTCGAGATCGGCGAGACCCCCGTCCAGGCCGCCGCCCGTGAAGTCCACGAGGAACTGGGTATCAAACCGCCCATCGGCGCACTCCTGGTCGCCGACTGGGCACCGGCCGCAGGAGAAGGCGACAAAATCCTGTTCGTCTTCGACGGCGGCGAACTCGCCCCCGAACACCGCAACCGCATCGAACTCGACCCCGCCGAAATCGCCGGCTACGCCTTCCACGACCCCGAACTGGTCGACACCCTGTTGATCCCGCGTCTAGCCCGCCGCGTCAAGGCCGCCATCGACGCCCGATCGCAGGCCGCCATGCTGTACCTGGAACACGGCGAGACCTACCGCGGCACACTGCCGAATTGAGCTGTATCAGATCAAGGCGGCGCTACCGCGCCGCCGCCGGCCCGCCGCATCCCGGGCGTGCGGCCTGGCGGCCGGTCCCGGGCGCGGCGGCTGGCGCGGAGCGAACACCGCTTCTGGTCACCCTTGGTCTGCTAGGTCGACGCTGGACCTGTTGGCGTACCCCACTCGCGCGACCGCCTCACGCTTCGTACAGAAGGGGTAGCGTGGTCACCCTGGTCTGTACTCACCTTGCTGTCCCCCCAGCCCGAGCGACCGCGCGCCAGCCCCGTACGCCTCACCCGCGTGTGGTCAACTCCCGCACCCTTGCGACCGCCCCCAGGTAGTCTTGAGATATGGCCGATTATGCGTCCTTCCCCGACATCGAGCAATGGATCAAGACTTCCTATAAGCCGATCGCGTGGGACGAATACCTCGGTATCCTCGAGGGGGCATGTCGCGACGCAGATCAAGATACCCTAAATGCAGCTATCGATTATGCGCTTCGGTCGGCAGCAATTGAAACGGGTGCTGTCGAAGGACTTTATGCGACTACGCGTGGCATTACTCGGACTATCGCGCTTCAAGCTGCAGCGTGGGAAGCTGAAGTGGATCAGCTAGGATCTGACGTCCGAGGCCATTTCGATGCCCAGCTCAAAGCGTTCGAACTGGTACTTGATGCTGCCACAAAGAGCCTACCGATAACCGAGGCATGGACGAGGGCTCTTCATGAAGTTGTATGTACTGGTCAGCCAACGTATCGTGTACGCACGGAGGTCGGTTGGCAAGACCAAGAACTCCCGGTCGGAAAGTACAAGACGGCTACAAATTCCGTTGAGACGGCAGACGGCTCCATCCATAACTATGCCCCGGTCGAGGACGTCCCCGCCGAGATGGCGCGATATATCAAGAACATCAATTCCGGCGTTTTCGCCTCAGCGCACCCCGTGGTCCAAGCTGCGTATGCGCACTATGCCCTTGTCGCGATTCATCCATTCGCGGATGGGAATGGTCGAACTGCTCGTGCGGTTGCCTCTGTGTATTTCTACCGAGCTGCTCGAATCCCACTTATTGTATTCTCGGACCAGCAAGAACTCTACTGGGATGCCCTTGCGGCCGCTGATGGGGGTTCCTACCTGGAGTTTAACGCCTTCATTGAAGATCGGGCACTCGATGCCATGGGCATGGTAACTGATCGATTGAGAGAGGCTGCGCAGCCTTTGGAGAATCGAGCCATCCGCCTGCGTGAGCGGCTGCGTGCGCATGGCGGCCTGACTCATTCGCAAGTGTCAGCCATCGGTCAACGCATCCTGAACGAACTTCCCGAGCGTTTCTCTTTGGTTTTCCGCAGCCTGCAGCTAGAACCCGATATCACGCAATCCAATGGCTACCATCAAGGTCCAATTCCTAAGTTCACGTCTCCATGCCATGGAGTTCCAGGGGCAGTTCCTCAAGTCATCAATCTTTACTGCTCTGATCCCGTGCAAGTGCATGTGCGCGTCACGCCGTTTGTCGGCATCTCGAACGACGTTAAAGATCCTTTCCCGATCATCTTGGATGACTTTGATAGGCCGGGTCGGCGAGTGCTTAAATTGCGGATCTCAGAGCTTCATCCGTTCTTGACATCTTCGGCTGGAAGTCGAATCGATGCGTGGGTGAAGGACGCTCTCTCGGTGGCACTCGATGAGCTAGACGCCACCATCGCTGAAGGACTGCGGCAGCAAGGCTTCGACTCGCCCTGATGGCGAACTTGGCGCCGCCAGCTGTGACGAGTAGGTACAGGTGCCAGCCTCAGGACGTCAGACCGCCGTTCTGCTGTGGCCTATTCGTGGCCTGGCCTACGGCGAGCAGGGAGATCAAAGCGTTCTGACAAGGTCAGACACGCCGAACCTTCGATCCACTCCGGAGGCGGGTGCGTAGGTTCGAATCCTACCGGGGGCACATACGTTCTACAGGCACTTCAGGCCCTTCACCTGCGTGAAGGGCCATTTTAATGCTCATGGCATTGGGACAGCATGTGACACCCTGGGCCACCGTGAGACCCGAGACGGGTCCGAATCGGGTCCGAGCAGTCTGGCCAGGTCAGCGAGGTTTGGCGGTCCGCCGTCCGTACGACCATTGCCGAATGAGTTCGCGCCTGGTGCGCCAACCTCGGTCGTCGTCGATCGTGGAAGTTCGGTTCGCTCATGCCCCGGCGGTCCGCCGACGCCTCATCAGAGTTGAGAAACACGACCACCACATTGGGGCGATTTGGTGCGCTGGTGATGGTCCTGCGGCGCATTGCCGAATTGCACGGTGCCAGATCAAGGCGCGCCGCCGCCCCGCCGCAGTCCGGCCGTGCGGCCGGTTCAGTCGCGGCGGGCAGCGCGGTGGAAGGGAGCAACATATGTCTCACTCACCGTGTAGTCGTCTTCCCCATCGACAGGAACGAAAATAGTGACCTAAAGTGGGCGACGAACCATCTTATCGATTGACGGTCCGCCACCACTCCGGATCGAAGTCCTCAGGAAGCTCAATGATTTGCATCGCAATTTTCAGAACTTCTGCATAGTTCTGCTCGAAGCCGGCGGCGACTTCCTGCACAACATTGGCAAACTGCGCTGACCCCACCGGCGCCTCACGCAAGAGCTCCCAAACGCGTTCGACATGCGAGCTGTGCCGGAAGTAGTGCTCAACCGAGATAATTGCCGCTATTCTGGCCGGCGCGTCTTCCGCTCCCATCATCATCGCTACCTCGACTGCGATCCGGACACGACCCGGTTGGTCCGGCGAGACCAAAGTGCCGCCAACGGAGTAGCCCACATATGGCGTGCTGGTCGCCGTTCCGAGCATCTGGAGCGCGATCGGCCCTTGCACCCCGACAGGACCATTGAGCCTCGTCAGGTGTGACAGCCTATTCCACGCCGCATTCTGTACTGATCGAAGTTCATCGAATGCTTTATTCGCGGTTACAAGGCGCTCTTGAGCATCAACTTTACGTTGCTGAAGTGGTGCCACGAGCTGATGGAACCTACCTTGGAGCTCTTCCAGGTCCGCCTCCGTCCTGGCCTCCGGCGGCTCGACCAGGCACGCCCGCAGCTCCGCAGCGAACTCACGCATTGAGACTTGCCTCGCGGGATCCATGCTTGTCGCCTTCTCAAGAAGGAAGTCGAGCTCGTTGACGAACTTGTGTGGTGGTTCGGGAAGCACCGACACCACGGCGGGAACATCCAAGTGCTGTCCGACCCGTCCGGCTGGCCGATCTGGGTCTCCGATGTCCGGCCGGGTCGGGATCACGACACGACCTGCGCCAGAGCCGCCGCCGGGCTGATGCCGGCGCTGGAGCAGGCCGCCGCCGAGGACATGCCCACGCTGACGGATCCGGGGTACGAAGGCCTGGCCGGGCCGGCGGTGCAGGCGTCCACAGTGTCGCCGAGCGCACGAACTCCCTGCTGAAGAACACGTTCAAAGCCTTGCGACACGTCAGCGTCTGCCCGCGGCGGATCGGCGCGATCGCCAAGGCCGCGCTCGTTCTGCTACACCTGGAGCACGGCCGCCCCCTGCCCGCCCGTCACACAACGTGAAGATTCACTCCGCGGAAAGGCTTACTGTCCACGCGGCCGACGCATTGATCGGATTATCGCCCCTCAAGCGTCGTCGGGATGATGGCCGGTGGGTATCGACAGTCGACGCCATCGCCTGCTAAGGCAAGGCTTCCGAACCGGCACCGGCCGCGTGGTCTGGATCCGTGTCCCCCCGGTCCACATGGGGCTGATCCTGCGCGTGTGGGACTTGATGAGTGTAGGCAAGTTGTCCCGTGAGGCCCACCATCGCGAGAGTCATGATCGCGATACAAGCGCCAGGAATCAGCGGGCTGACTGTATGCGTTGCTCTAACCTCAGCGCCGATTAAGGCGAATGCGATCGCACTGGCAAAGGTTACCAGCAGCAGTAGCCAACTGACCCAGGCAGTGGTGCGTACCGCGATATTCCATTTCTTGGCACGGGTGTGCCGGCGGATCATGATCGGGTAAATCAACCAACTGACTACCACCTGCATTGCTATGAAGCCAAGCCCAACGTAGTCCAACGGTTCCGTGCCGTGGCATTGCCCATACCGTGCGTCCTCATAGTCTTGGTCGCTCAGGAAGATGTAGAACACGAGTAGTGGAGCGACGAACCATGCCAAAATATGCCGAACCGACGCGCTGACCTGCCCGTGAGTTCTTGAGGGCGTCTGAACGAGATGCTCAGCCGCATCGAGCGTGAGCGCTATTGCATAGATGATCAGCGAGCCGGTGACGGCAAAGCCGACTCCCAAAACAGGTTCAGAGCTGGCGCTGCGGGCCTGCGCGTCGGATGGCTCACCCGCTAGTACCGCGTAACCCAGACTTGACAGGACGAGACCGATGAAGGCCGCGACCAGTGTACGCACGGCGGAGACGAATGAATCCTGCGGATCGGCCACCGAGATCCTAGTAGTGATCAGAAAGATTAACCCGCTGAACGCGAAGCCAGCCAGAAGTCCCGCAAGTTGTGAATAAGAAGCTGCGGTAACGACGATTTGGAAGACGTTGCCGGGTGCGCAGCCGGAAGAGCCAGCGGCCATGATTCCCCCCACAGGATCCTGGATACTCAGGTTAAGCTGAAATGCGACCTTCCGCAGTCCATGTGGTCGAACTGTTACTGATCACCAGTGCACATGCCGTACGTTTACCACTTTCGCGTCTACTGAAAGGGCGACCAGGCGCAGGCACCTGCGCGCCTCCATCGCCCACGGGAGTGATGATCGAAAGCTGTAGATCGGCATGCCGTGCATCAAGCGACTCAAGCGGTACCGACACGGCCTGGCCGCTTGGAGGCCGTCCGCGCCGCCGTGGCCGCGGCGCTGCCCCGGCACGCCCCCGCTGGCCTTGCGAGACCTCACCCGCGACGAGTCCGCCATCTTGGAGGCCTACGCCTTCACCAACCTCGCCGAAGTCGACGCTGCCGATCCCAAGCCGCCTAGGCAAAATGTCCGGTGTCGCGGACTACTAGTGCTTCCGGGCCCAACGCCCTTGCTGTGCCCTTGCGGCGACTGCCAGAACACTGAGTCTCCCGCCTTCGGCGGCAATCAGGAGTGTCGTCATGGGCACCGGTTGTCAACGTACGCTATTCGTCCTGTGGTCCTTGTGCTGGTGTTTTCCGGCTGTGGAGATGGCTCGCGCGGGCTCCGCGCTTCGGTAAGAGCCTTTCCACGACCGCCGGTTATACCATGGATCGCCGCCCTTCCACGGCGATTTCGTTGCCGATCCGTTATCGCTTTTCCCCATGCGTTGGGCCACTGTATGCAACGTGGTCGTGAGCCACTCTCCGGCACCACTGCCTGTCGTTCGTCGCTGTCGGAAGCGGTCATGACCACGGCTGGCCCGGATCCATGTACCGAGCCGGATCCGTCGATGGGAGGGCTTGGTGGGCGTTGGCAGTACCCGAAGGTTCTCGGCGGCGGCATGGGGGCTTCGTTGCCGATCCGTAATCGTGTTCCCCATGCGGTAGGCAACTGTATGCAGCGTAGTCGTCAGCGGCCCTGCGGCACCGTTTCGTCGCTGGGGGCTGCGCTCACGACCACGGCTGGCGGATCCACGCATCGAGCCGGATCCCTCGATGGGGAGGGCTTGACGGACGTCAGCAGTACCCGAAGGTTCTCGGTGGTGGTGGACGTGGTAGTCACCATCGCCGCCGCGTACCGCGGCGGCAAGTCCGGTAGCGGACCGAAGCACGGCAACGTCACCGGCACCGCCCGCTTAGCCGAGTGGCCGGTCGGCCTCTCCAGGTCGTTAAGCGTGCCGCGAGCGAGGTGGTGCGTTCGATAGGTCGGCGCCTGTGTACCTTGGCCGCGGTAATAGCGGCCATTCCGTCCACACCGCGCAGCCCCTGTGCAGTATCGACACCGTCACAAGGTGCAAATTTCCTGCGTGTTTTGCAGAGCGCTGCGAACCGCGGCCATGTTCCCTGATCCGATTAGGTCGGGGTCCGAAGCGGGAGTTGGAAGGGAGGTGATCAAGATGCGAATCCTGTTGGCCGAGTTGGCCAAGCAGGGAGGCAGTGCGGTCCGCGAGGCCCTAGGAAGCTACAAGCGGACCGCCTGCCTGTGCGCCGTGATGATCGCGGCTGGTACTGCTGCCGGGATCTATGCCCACTTGAAGGGCGGCTAGACACACAGTAGAGGCCCTCCCGAAGATTCGGGAGGGCCTGTCCTAGATTACTGGTCCGCAGGTTCGGCAGCGTTTTCTGCGGAGCCCGGCGGCTTGTGCGCTGGCGCGTAGCTTCGGTGCGATCGGGATCATGCACTGGTTATTGTCCCACTCGTCGCTGCACGGCAGTTGCGTGCCCGTGTAAGTGTTCCGGTCGGTGGCGTTGGAGAGGTTCTCCAGGTCGTTAAGCGCGCTGCGGGCGAGCATCCGGCAGGCCGGCCGGTGCGGCATGTTGCTAGTGGCCAGGACGAACCTGATGTCGGAGTCGTACCGACGGCGTTCGCAGTCGGTGAGGTGTTCGCGTGCTTCCTTCTGGACCGCGACCCAAGCGCAGCCGCGGCAGCGCGACCGGTACTGAGAGAGCTGAAAGCTAGTTGATGCCCGATTCGTCCTTGGGTTGGGGTCAGGGGTGATGGTCGGCGGTCGTGTCGGCGGTGCGGGGTCGTGGCATGGTGAACAAGCCGGGTGCTTCTTCGGCGACGAGTCCGGTGCTGACCAGGCGCTTGAGTTTGTAGCGCAGGCTCTCGATGTTCGTGGGTTCGGTGCCCAGGTCCAGGTCGCGGCACAGGTCTCGGGCGTGGCGTGGGGTGTCGGCGCCGGCCAGGGTGGTGAGGATGTGCTGGTAGAGGGGGTTGTCGGGCAGGCCGGGGTGGTGCTGGGGGTTCGTCCTCGCCGAGGGCGAGGACGACCTTGCGGGCGGTGGCCAGGTCTGCGGCTTCGGCGTCCAGGTCGCGCAGCCGGTCGGTGAGGTTCTGGATCTGTGCGCGCAGGTCGTCGGCGGCTGTGGCGATCACCTGCTCGCGGGCGGCGATCTTCTCCGCCGGTGGTGGCCATCGCTGCCTTCTACGCGGCCGGCGCCGGCGGTGTGCGCCAGCTGAGGGTGATCGTGCCGGTCAGCCGGCCGACTATGCGGCGCGTGGAGGCCCAGTACACGCGCGATTCGGAGGACTTCGGGTCGACGGTGTACTCGCGCACCAGGTACCGGTCGTAGACCAGGACACCGTTGGTCTGTTCGACGACGAACCGTTCGGCCTGCGGGACGAACCCGGTCTGCTCGGGGTTGCGGACCACGATCTCCACGTCGATGCCCAGCGACGTGCCGTGCTCGACGACCGAGGTCTTGAAGCCCTGGTCGACCCACGCTTTGGTGACTGTGGGGGCATTGGCGGCGACCTTGTCCAACAGCGCTTTGCCGATCGCGTTCTCATGAACGCCGGCCGCCATCATCACCATCTCGACGATCAGGCCTATGACGTCGACGGCAAGTCCGCGTTTCCGACCCGGGACCTTTTTACTAGGCGCTGCGGCCAGCGACGGCGCAGCGTCGGTAGAACCGACACGACAGATGGCGGACCTGTTCCCGGCTCGGGCAAGTCCGGGCGGTGGCAAGCAGGTCCAAGAGGTCTTCCTTGACGTTCCACGCCGCGGTGATCGGTTCGCTAACCGCCTTGGGCAGGTTAGACAGATCGTCGAGGAGAGTGTCGACGTGCTCGCCGCGGATCCGGGGGGGCGGAGCGGGTGAGCCAGTTGCGCAGGTGCCACCCACGGTCGCCCTTGCGGCCGCGCCGGCCGCGATGCGGCGCGGTGACCCTGCGGCGGATCTCGGTGAGGGTCTGGTTCGCCAGCTGCACCAAGGGAACAGAGCCCCATCCTCTCATCGCGACTGGGAGCCGTCTCGGAAGGATGTGCTGCTACGAGCCATTGGTTGTTCACGACTACCGGCGACGCCGTTTGACCGCATGGGACTTGACTACGTGGATGCGCCGCTCTGGGCTGTTCCGCGTTCTTCGGACTTCTGCTCCAATTGGAGCTCGCGCTTCCGTTGCTCATCCTTGATGATTTCAACGTTAGTGGCGAGGAGGCGCAGACGCTCCTCCTCGTTCTTGCCGCCTGCGTATTCGCCGAGGCTCAGCCGCGCAGCCTGACGATGCTTTTCTATGGCATCGGCAGTCATCTGTTCGTTGAAGCCTCGCTCGCGATACTTAAAGAATCCGGCGGCGCTCGCTGCAACACTAACCACACCACTGGTTATCGCAGCGATTACCCGAGCGCCTTGTGCCGATCCCGAAGCTGCACCTGCAGTGGTTAGGGCGGCTGCTAGAACCGAGCCAACCATGATGGTCCACTGAAGGATGTTGCTGTAGCGCCGACTTGCATTAGCCTTCTGTGTGAAATGGTCAATCTCATCCAGCAGGGATGTTCGATATTCGCGGAGAGCCTCGATCGGGGTGGCGGAATCCTCGTCGTCTGGAGTCATGGACTCGTACAGCTCCCTATACGCGTTCTCTACGCGATCACGTTCCTGCTGCTCGGCTTGTAGCGCGGCTTCGGCCTGGGCGAGCTTCTGTTCGTACTCGTTCTCGAGATGGCTGATTTCCGCATGAAGCAGCGTTACCAGGCGCTGACTTGATGGCTGAGCCAAGGATCCCCCCGAGGCAAGAGGCCGCGACAACGTCCATCGTATCAGCGCTCTGGCTTACCACGACGAGTCGGAAGCGTGACGCGGCGCGCTGCTGCTTTTGCTGGCCAGCCTGCGAGTTAGCCCGTCAGGAGCGTCGACGAAAGTTGCTGATGACCGTGGTCAGTGCGACGGCATAGTAGGTGGGGCCACGGAACCAGCCACGTTCTTCGCTCCAGAGGCGGTTGCCTATGTCCGAGTGCAACCGCCACCGGCCTCAGACCGCAATCGGGCCGGGCGCGGCGGGGAACTGATCCACCGGTCTGCGTGGATCGTTCGACGATCTATGTGAGCGGTCGTCGGCACCTGCGTGCTATCCCCGGTCACAAGTAGACGGTTCCAGAGATGATGAGCTGCGAGCTAGCGCCCCGGTGGAGGCCGTGTCCATCTCGACGGTCCCCCTCCGGGGGCACCTACGCGCCACGCGTTTCCGCAGGTCAAGGCTGGTGTCGACGCAACAATCAGGTCGTTTGCGTGTTCGATTTTCTGCGTCTCTCCTGGTAGGGCCTGTGTAGGTGTGTGTCCTCCGGAGGTTCCACGTAGATGGGCACGCCTGGATGCGGTCTCTGTTGGTCTCCATGGTGCTGGTGGCGGCGACGCGATAGGTATGGTGGCGCGGGATCAGTGTCAGCGAGGGTAGCGAACTCAACATCCGCGGGTATCATCCCGGCGGGTTGCGGTGCTGCTTCCGGCGCTGCCCCGGATCTTCGCAGAGGTATCCCACAGCCACGGCTGTGCTGGCGTGGGCATTCCATGCCGCATAAGGCTCACTCGATGGAACTTGCTGGTCAGCGCTCTTCCGTTTCCTGTCGGTGTGTCCGTCGTGGAGGTGCTTCACCGCCCTGTTGCCGGCGTGCATTGAGGGCCTAGCGTTCGAGCGTGGCGGACATCGAGAAGAGAGTCAGGGCTCTGTTGCGGCGCCGGGGATATGGTCGGCCGCGCAGGTATGAGCCGGGGCCGTTCATGCTCGTCTACGGCGTCTTGTTGGTGGCCGGGCTGGTTGGGGCGGGGGTGGTGTACAGCGTTCTGGTGCATCTGGTTCCGGGGATGACCGTCAACCGTGCCGACACCATGAAGACGGCGCTGTTGGTGATCGGCGGGGCCGGGGCGCTGGCCGGGTTGTACGTGGCCTACCGCAAGCAGCGCACCGACGAGGCGAACCATGTGCGGGACCAGGACAAGCTGTTCACCGAGCGGTACACCGCCGCGGCCGCTCAACTGGGCCACGACAAGCCCGCAGTCCGGCTCGCCGGCGTCTACGCCCTAGCCCGGATCGCCGACGACTCCGAACGCGACCGGCCCACCTGTCTGGAGGTGCTGTGCGCCTACCTGCGCATGCCCTACGATCCCGACAGTTCCAACACCGGGCCGGCCGAGCGCCAGGTGCGTACCGCCGCCCAGACCGCCATCGGGCGACGGTTACGCCTAGACCACCCCGGATTCTGGCCCGACGCCAGGATCGATCTCACCGGCGCGCATCTTATTGATCTGGACTTCTCCGGCGTGATCGTAAGGGAGATCACGGCGGACGGCGCGACGTTCAGCGGGAACACTTGGTTTGACAAGGCTAGGTTCGGCGGGGTCGCTGGGTTCAGCGATGCGAGGTTCGCCGGGTTCGCCGGGTTCGGCGGGGCAAGTTTCAGCGGAAACGCCTGGTTCAACAAGGCGACGTTCAGCTGGGACGCCGGGTTCGACAAGGCGAGGTTCAGCCGGAACGCGGTATTCGAAAAGGCGATATTCAGCCGGAACGCCGGATTCGACATGGCGACGTTCAGCGAGAACGCTCGGTTCAACGAAGCGACATTTAGCCGCAGCGCGTGGTTTTTCGAGGCGAGATTCGGTGGGGCTGCCGTATTCGGCGAGGCAACGTTTAGTGAGAACGCCGTATTCGACAAGGCGACGTTCAGCCGGAATGCCGTATTCGATAAGGCGATATTCAGCGGAAACGCTGGGTTCAACATGGCGACGTTCAACGGGGACGTCTGGTTCGGCGGAGCGACGTTCAACCAGGACGCCCGGTTCAGCCAAGCGGCGTTCAACCAGAGTGCCCGGTTCGAGAAGGCGACGTTCAGCTGGAAAGCCTGGTTCGGCGGAGCGACGTTCAGCGAGGTCGTCCGGTTCGACGGGGCGCAGTTCCCTCACAAGCACCCGCCGGTCTGGCCGGATGGGTTCGCCGAGCCGACCGAGATCGTGTATGTCGATCCGCCGGCCGCGGATCCCGATCCAGACCCGGACCCGCCAGCGGGCCCCGCGGTCCCGCCGACCACTGAGTTTCCCCCTGTTGTCCGGAGGGGTTGAGGCGCTGGTCAGGGGGTGCTGATCGTTGTCAGGGCTTGTTGTGTTCGGGTGGGCTGAACGGGTGGCGGGGCAGTGTCGGCGGCTGGCGGGGTTTTGGTGGCCGCCGATGGTGAGGTCTTCGCCCCTCCAGTAGGCGGCTTCGTACTCGTCGGGGGATCGCCAGCCGAGTCGTTTCTGGATGCGGCGGGTGTTGTAGAAGCCGTCGATGTATTCGAACAGCTCGCGGTCGGCGTCGGCCCGGGTGGGCAGCTCACGGCGGCGGATCCGTTCTGTTTTGATGACGCTCCACGTGTTCTCCGCGAGCGCGTTGTCGAAGCTGTCGCCGACGGTGACCATGCTCGCCGGACGAGTTCGCGATCGTGGGACACTGAAGAAAGTGCTGCGATCCGGGATGTTGAGACTCCTTGGGAACCGCTTTCCAAACCGACTGTCCTGCAGTCGACGTGTTTCCCCGAGAATCAGTCTGTCGGCAGCTTCTCTGCGATCGTCTGCCAGCCCATCTCTTGCAAGATCGCACGAGCCGTCAGGACGAACCGCTTCTGTGTCCCAGGTTCACGCTCCAATTGCACGATGATATCCTCAAGGATCGAGGCGACACGCAAAGCCATAGAGTGAGGATCGTCATCGCTGCGTAGGGCGGGGAGAATCTGTGCGCTGAACTCCTCCCACGACATTCTCCCAAACTCGCTCCCGTGCTGCTCGAGCCACCATGCGCGGGCCAGCGTCGGATCGTTGATGAGCGAGTCGCGCAGCCCGGTCATCCGGGTTCGCTCGATCGCGTGCTGGAGGTGTGTCTCGCGCAGCTTGTCCTCGTACTCCTGCGCTCGAGTAAGGCTTTCGGGTCTTAGGGAAAGGGTGACGTTTGCCTTCCACCGTAGCCCTGGATGATCTGGTACGGGCTGCCACCTCGATGTTGCTAGTGCTAATCGTTCCTGCGCAACCCGCACCTCGGCCGGACTGCAGCGTCGGGTGATACCGCGCGCGATCCCGTCCAATGCGAGCCAGCCCGCTGCGCGACTTGCCGCGCGCTCTGCACGAAGGAGCCGGCACGAATACTCCAGAGTCCAGTTCCCTGTCCCGTCGAAGTAGATGCCAGGCAATGAGCCTTTCCGCGTAAGCGGTTGTAACCCTCGGTAGTGGCGAAGGCTGTCGAGGTTCAGTCTCCTGATCATCGAACCCTGCCGTAGAACGGCGTGAA
>Ga0136846_1236092_pt1 | contig 16893 bp, 11 predicted proteins | sample HopSoiMetagenom2_FD_96841 | JGI IMG/M metagenome (GOLD analysis project Ga0136846, IMG submission 96841) | Grasslands soil microbial communities from Hopland, California, USA - 2 Assembly 2016 (version 4) | ecosystem: Environmental > Terrestrial > Soil > Grasslands | place: USA: Hopland...
ATCTGGACAATGATGGCGATCTCGATGTCGTGATCAACTGCTTCGGCGGACCTGCGCTCATTTACAGGAACGACACTGATGCGCCGCGGATTGGAATTCGCTTGAAAGGAAAATCACCGAATACCCAGGGAATGGGCGCAAAAATCGAAGTTTACGGTGGGCCAGTGACTCAGACGCAAGAAGTGATGTCCGGAGGGCGTTATGTTTCGGGGGACGATCCGCTGCGGGTATTCGCGTGCGGGAGCGCTGCGAAGTTGCGAATTGAAGTAGTATGGCGAAGCGGCGGCGTAAGCGTCGTTGAAAATGCTTTGCCGAATTCTGTTTATGAGATCGAGGAGACTGGGGCTTCGCGCGCCGAAAGCAAACCAGCACCCGGACCTGCACCGCTCTTTCGCGACGTCAGCGATCTGTTGAATCACAAACATGCGGAGACTCTCTTTGATGATTTTCAGACTCAGAGTTCTTTGCCAAATCTGCTCAGCCAAATGGGACCAGGCCTTTCCTGGTGCGATATCGATGGGGATGGCAGGGATGATTTGATTATTGGAGCCGGAAGAGGCAGCGAACCGGCAGTTCTCCGAAACACCGAGAGCGGATTTCAAAAGATTACCCCGTTCGCCTTCGGCAAAGAAGAAACAGGCGCAGCCATGGGCTACAAAGCGGCTTCTGGTGAGTTCACTCTTTTGGTGGGAATCGATAACTACGAAGCTCGGTCAGGAAAGGACCTAATGCAGTATCGGAGCGCGGACAAAACGCAAGCATCCGGCGAAGCTCTTTCCGGCAATGACGTCATTGGTCCTCTTGCCGTGACAGAACTCGACAAGAAAATGTTTTTGTTTGCGGGAGGACGTTTCATCCCCGGGAGATATCCGGAAGCAGCCTCCTCTTTTATTTATCGCTTGGAGAACGGCAGGTGGCTGAGGGATGAACCTCTCAGCCAGGCCTTCGCGGCGGTTGGTTTGGTGACAGGCGCCGTTTGGAGTGATTTGGATCAGGACGGCACAGCAGAGCTCATCGTTTCGTGCGAATGGGGCACAATTCGCGTTTTTCAATATCATGGCGGAAAATTCATCGACGCCACTGAGCGGTGGGGCCTCAATGCTCTTGTAGGTCGGTGGCAGAGCGTCGCGGTGGCGGATCTCGACGGCGACGGCCGGATGGATCTAATCGCAGGCAACTGGGGGCTCAACAGCTTTTATAACCAGGCAGCAGATCACCAGGTGGAACTTATTTACGGCGACATCAATGGGACAGGCGCAGTGGAGATGATCGAAGCCTATTTCGACGTCGAATTGAAGAAGACCGTGCCCTGGCGCGATATGATAGTTCTTTCTCAAAGTTTTCCATGGCTCGCTGAGAAATTTCATTCCCACAAAGAATTTGCTGCCGCCTCTGTGGAGGAAATCTTGACCGGGCGAATGCAACGGGTGAACCGCATCAAAACGACAACTCTCGCCAATATGGTTTTCCTGAATCGAGGCGGAAAATTTGAGGCTCACGAATTATCTCCGGAAGCTCAGTATGCACCGGTATTTGGGATTACGGCTGCTGATTTCGACGGAGACGGTCATCAGGATCTTTTTCTCGCGCAAAACTTTTTCGCGGTGCGCGAGGACGATAGCCGGCTCGATGGCGGACGCGGTCTTTTGCTTCGGGGGAAGGGCAGGGGAGAACTGGAAGCCGTTTCGGGCCAGGTCAGCGGCCTCAAAATTTACGGGGAACAGCGAGGCTGTGCCGCTTCGGATTATGATGGCGACGGCCGAATCGATCTGGCAGTCGCTCAAAATGCGAACAGCACCAAACTATTCAAAAATGAGCGGGGGCTTCCTGGATTGCGAGTTCGCGTTAGAGGGAACGGCGAAAATCTCTCAGGAGCCGGAGTTCAAATGAAAATAGGGAGTGGCCAAAACTGGGGCCCGGTTGTTGAGCTGCACGCCGGCTCCGGCCACTGGTCGCAGGACAGCCCCATTCAGGTGTTGGCGCGGAAACCCGAGGAGCAAAAGCTGGCGGTGCTCTGGCCGGGCGGAAAACATTTTGAAACGGATGTGCCGCCGAATGCCCTGGAAATCGAGATTCGGGAAGACGGAACGGTCACTGCCGTTCGTTGAGTTTGATCCATTTTCCTCTTTGTTTAACGCGCGGTTTCAGATCATAATTTGGGCAATGCGCCGTCACGCCTCAGTGCTTTGCTCGCTTCTCTGCCTTCTGATTTGTTCAGTCGCCTGCAGCTTCTGCGCTGAGAACAATGAGAAACTGGTTTCGATCCTGACGCCTGGGTTTCGCGTTCAAGAGCTTCCGATCCATCTTTCAAACGTGGACAATCTTCGTTTCAGCCCGGATGGACTACTGACCGCGATCTGTTACGACGGGCACATTTACTCATTACAAGATACCGATGCAGACGGTCTGGAGGATAAAGTCTCTCCATTTTGGGACCGGGATACGCTCACTGTCCCGGTCGGCGCCTATTGGGCAAGAGAGGGACTGTACGTCTCGTCAAAAGGGAAGATCTCGCTTCTTCGTGATACGAATAACGACGGCCAGGCAGACCGCGAAGAGGTGCTCTCGACGAATTGGCCGCCGACTGAAGCCTTTAGCGGCAATGTCGATGCCACCTCGATAACTGAGGACAAAGATGGCGATCTCTACTTCGGTCTTCTCACTGAAAACTATGCGAACCCATATCGCGTGCGGGATGGCGTGTCTCACTACAACCTGAATGGGAAACGCGGCACGATTCAAAAATTTCATCGCTCCACCGGAAAATCGGAAACCATCGCAACGGGAATCCGCGTCCCTTACCAACTGGCATTCAATAAAGCAGGCGACCTGTTCGTCACCGACCAGGAAGGTGAGACGTGGTGCCCGAACGGAAACCCGCTCGATGAGTTGAACCACATCATTCCAGGCAAAAACTACGGCTTTCCTCCGCGTCATCCGCAATATTTGCCAAATCTTATCAGCGAACCTCCGGTTGTCGCGTTTGGCCCGCAACACCAGTCTGCCTGCGGCTTCGTGTTCAATGAGCCGTCCAGGAGCCGAAAACTTTTCGGGCCGGCCAGTTGGGAAGATGAAGCTTTGGTCGCCGGCGAGTCGCGCGGAAAAGTGTGGCGCGTGCAATTGAGCAAGACTCCTTTTGGCTATATCGGCCGGGAAATTCTGTTTGCGCGTCTAAGGATGCTCACGACTGACGTGGTCATATCTCCAAAAGGCGAGCTTTATGTTTCCTGTCACAGCGGCTTGCCAGATTGGGGCACTGGCCCAAAGGGCGAAGGAAAGATTTTCAAAATTACCTACACCGACACCGCAACGCCTTTGCCGATCGCCGCCTGGGCAGGCAACCCGATGGAAGTTCGAATTGCGTTTGATAAGCCGATTCCGGTCGAAACAACAAACCTGGTTTCGGAGATGCAGATTGATTTCGGCGAGTATGTCAGGCCCGCCGATCGGCTCGAAAATTTAAAACCGCCCTACAAAGTCGTTTCCGAACAGGAAGCAACTCCACGGGGCAAACTGAAAGTCGTCGCCGCGGTTCTTTCGGAAGATCAGCGCACATTAATCCTGACCACCGACCCGCATCCAGCGAGCGTTTCCTATGCGATAGCGATCCCATGGATCAGGACGCGTGATCCTAAAGGCGCTCCCACCAGAATTGATTTGGCCTATGATCTCAACGGTGTGGAAGCGGCGTGGACGCCACAAGACAAACCTGCCCCAAGCTGGAGCGGCTGGTTTCCCCATCTCGACTCAGAAGCGAATCGGACCTGCACACTCGATTCCGCGGAACATGAAAAATTTTATTCAATATCATCGCAGCCGGGCAACATTCTATTTCGCACGCAGTTGATCCCGCCGCCCGGCACGATCAAATACACGTTCATGGGCAGTGCGCCATTTCGCATTGATGATGGCTCGGCTAAATTTTCTTCTTCAAAACGCGGAACTAACTTCGTTTTGGAGCTTCCCGTTCGGGCGGGAGTGGAAGTCCTCCCCACGACCGTGGAAATTGAAACGGGTTCAATGGGCAAGCTCGAGTTTCACGTCGCATACAATTCCAGCGATGACCCGAACCTCAGGCCATTGCCGTTCTCAGGAGTACGGCTCCCGTGGGCGCCGCCACACACAAAACCGCCGCCGGTAGAATCCGCAACCCAATTGGCCACTGGTGATTATGAAAGCGGCCGGGGGCTATTTTTCAGCGAAGGATTCAAATGCGCCACCTGCCATTCAATTCACGAACAAGGCGGAAAGATCGGACCGGATTTGAGTAACCTGCCCCAACGCGATGCCGCTTCGGTGTTGCGCGATATCCGGGACCCGAATGCAACGATGAACCCGGATTTTGTGGCCTACAATGTCACGCTAAAAAATGGCGAGCAGCTCACTGGCTTTCTTCACGCTCAAAGCCCAACGCAACTTCGCCTGGTCGATGTCACCGGAAAGGAAACTCTGATCTCTCGCTTGGAGATTCAGAAACAAGAGGTAAGTTCCGTTTCGCTCATGCCTTCTGGGCTGTTGGACAACCGGAAAGAGTCTGAAATTACGGATTTGATTACATTCCTCTGCAACGAACCGCCTCCGCGCAAGAGCGAGGAAGTCCGCGCGATACTTGAATCGGGCAAAAACCAAAACGAACCAGCGAATGTCTTAAGAGATTTGCACATCGTTCTTGTGGCCAGCAAACAGGATCACGGTCCCGGCCAGCATGACTACCCAAACTGGCAAACTAACTTCAACGCATTCCTGAGTCGCTCACCGAAAACTGAGGTGGAAAACGCCTGGGAATGGCCGTCCGAAGAGCAGTTTGCGAAAGCCAATGCCATCGTCTTTTATTATTGGAATCACGACTGGACCACCCGAAAGTTTGCGGAGGTAGATCAATATCTCGGGCGTGGTGGCGGCGTTACCGTTATCCATTCCGCGACCATTTCCGACAAGTCTCCCGAAGATTTAGCCAGGCGAATCGGTCTCGCCGCCCAACCGGTGACGGTGAAATATGCGCATACACCTATTGATCTGAATTTCGTTGCGCTTACGAACAATCTGATCACCGCCGGTTTCAGTGCGCTGCATCTGCTGGACGAGCCTTATTGGCCGATGATCGGCGACACGAATAACATTCAAGTTCTCGCCACAGCGATCCGTGAAGGCGTTCCTTGCCCGATGATGTGGACGTTCGAAAAAGGCAAAGGCCGCGTCTTCGCCAGTATTCCCGGCCATTACACCTGGACCCACGAAGACCCGATGTTCCGCATCATCGCTCTCCGTGGAATTGCCTGGTGCGCGCGAGAAAATCCTTCCCGCTTTTTGCATCTTGTTGAAGAGTCCCTCCCGAAATGAATTTAAATGGAAAGGTGGCGTTGGTCACCGGTGGAACGCGAGGGATAGGAGCGGCAACCGCCATGGCACTGGCTCGCGAAGGTGCGGATATTGCGATCGCCGCCCGGAGACTGGATGACGAAGCAAAGAAAACTCTAAACGCAATATTCAAGCTGGGGCGGCGCTGTGAATTGATTCAGGCCGATCTCAAGCTCCCGGAAGATTCGAGGCGTTCCGTAAAAGAAACTGAAACAAGACTGGGTTCGGTAGATATTTTAGTGCACTCGGGAGGTGGGCCGGTGAATGGAGGATTGCTTCAACTGACTCAAGAGGATTGGCGCAACGCGTTCGCCGTGCACGTTGACGCGGTTTTTCATTTGTCGCGCGCGGTCATTCCCGCGATGCGCGCCAAAAGGGAAGGTGTGGTCATATTGGTCTCGTCGACAGCGGGAATCCGGGGCGTGACCACCAACGTTGCCTATCAGGTGGTGAAGGGTGCGCTGCCGCAGTTTGCGCGGGCGCTCGCAAGGGAGTTTGCTAATGACAACATCCGCGTAAATTGCATCGCGCCCGGGGTGATTCGAACCGATTTTCACGCCAGCATGGCTCCGGAGCAAAAGAAATTAAATTTGGAGCAGCGGATACCACTACATCGGGAGGGCACACCAGAGCAGGTCGCGGAAGCAATTTTGATGCTGGTAAAAAACGAGTACGTCACTGGCGAAACGGTCACGATTGACGGGGGCCTCACCATGCGCATCGCCTGACGAGCGCCTCGCCATAACTAGCTATTCGCTGCCTTGGACCTCAGACTCTTTTTCGCATGCGCCTCGGCCGCCCGGAGTGCTGCCTTCGAGCTGTTTGCTCTTCTGCTCAGCGCATTTCGTCCGGTCCGGATACCGTCCCGGAAAGCGTGGTTTGTTATTTGCCTTCGGCCAATATTTCTTTTCCTCGCTCATAAAATTAAAAAGCCGGGAGCGAACTCCCGGCGCACTTCACGATTTATGGTTGGGTTTGTTGGACGTTTTCGTCCAGGTCATGTCCTTTTGTCAGGTCCCGTGTGTCGGGATTGCTTTCTGGATTTATTTTGAGCTGGTTATCAATGCGGGTCACGCCTTTGACTTCTTGTGCGCGGATCGCGACGATGTCCTTGTCCTTCTGAGTAGGAACACTGCCTTTCAACGTCACCACGCCATTATTCGCCGTGACCTTGATATTTCGAGCCACTTCGCTCGCCAACATATCATGCGTGCCGGTGCTTTCTTTCGTGAGTTCCGCCTTCACCTTTTGAGCCAATTGATCGTTGCTCATCGTGGAAGCATCGGAACTGAACGCTGCTCCCTGTTTACCTGTGGCGGCAGAACCAAGTCCCAGCGCCGGGTTGTCTTTCATCAGCCAATTCGGCGCTTCGCTCGTGATTCGACTATTTGGGCCTGGCAAAGCCGAGGATTTTTCGCTCACGGAACCTGAAATGGACGCATCCTGATTCTCGGTATCCGAACTGGAAGAGCGACCGGTTTCAGATGTCGCAGCAGTTCCGCTCGCTTCGGATGTCACCGAGGGACCAACGTCCGAACTGTTGTGGTTAATATCAGTCGAACGACTAGAGTTAACCGAGCTTTCAAACGTGTCACGCGCGTTCGGATCATTACTCCCGAGATTCAAGTCACTGTTCAGACGCCCACCGGAGCTGACGTCGCTCTGTGATGTGGAGATCTTCTGATCAGGATTATTTTGCGGATTGCCGGTCTGAAACTCTCCGGAAATATCCTTCTCAAGATTTGGACTGCTGTTCAATTGCCCGTTCTTTCGGGCGGAACCCTGGTCAGAGCTCGATTGATCAGAGTTCTTGCTGTCGTCCGATGTGGACTGGATATCGATGTCATCCAGATTGCTCTTAGACGTTTCAACACTTTGATCCTTCGAAGATCCCGTTCCAACGGATGTTTCAGCGGCTCGGCCGACGGCCGTGCTGTTCGAGTCATTTAACTGATTATCCGGCATCAGATCATCGCTCGGGTTGAAATTCGAATCGGAGGCACCGTTCCCTCCGAGCCGTTCAGACCCGCCCTGGCCGAAGTCCTCGTTTGCGAGTGGACGGTCCTGCTCGTAAACCGGGCCTTCAATAATCACGGCGTCAAAACCACCCTGGGCCAGATCGCTGTCTTGTCTTAAGTCACTTTCCATCGCTGCGTCATCCATTTCAGAACTGTCCGACTGGTATGCACCCGATACGCCTGAGTCCGTGTAGACGTGATCGCTTTCGTCCGGATAGTTCGACGAAAACCGATCGTATCCCCGTGCGCTCATCGAGCCGCCACGTTTCGAGCTGTCCGCTTTAATATGGGTGTCGCCGTTACCTTCTCCAGGTTCGGGCCGGTTATTCCATTCACTGTTACGTCCAGCGCTAGAACCGCCGCGAACAGAACTGTCCGCCTGGTAAGCTGGATTCATGGGATGGGTGGTTACTTCCTGCTCATTTAGATTCTGCTTGTAACCGCGCGCATCCATCGAACCGCCGCGCACTGAACTATCCGCCATGATATGGTGCGGACTTGAAGTATCCACAACTGAGGCGCTGTAATCGCTGCTGCCCGTCTCCACGCCCGCTCGTCCGTAGTGCCCACGCTGGCTGGCGCAACCGGCCACAAACAAAATTCCCGCCACAAGGATAGCATTTTTTTTCATAATCATATTTCCTTTCCACGAATAAATTTGCGCTCGCAGGAAAATCCTGGGAACGCCCTCATGTTTCAATTTCACAGGAGATGCCCAGCGGGCAAGACAACCTCCCAACCATTTGGCCGTCGGGAAGCTGCGCCCATTACGGTCAGGTCTTTGCCGAGTGAGCCCCGACTTGATCCTTTAGGAGTTTTTGACTTCCTCCGATGTACTCCTGACCAATAGAAAAGCCTTGCACAGAAGGAAGATCAGCAAAATTGCCGATGGCATAGTGCTAGCTCCTGTTGGAAATATGGGACAGATGAAGAAGCCACAAATCTATCACGTTGCGCCGGGCAAAAGCCTGGACAAATGGTTTGTCGTGAAAGAAGGCTCGGATAAGCCAAAAGCGAAAGGGCTGTCCAAAAACAAAGCGATCGAATTCGCTGTCAAAAAGCTCGACCGCAAGGCGCGTCCCATTCTGCTGCTGGTCCACAAGACTCGTTATATTATTGAGCAGCAATTCCTCCTTTCGGCTTAGGATCATCTGATGAGTCCCTCGTGCGGTCCAACAGAAGCCAACTGCGCCGCCCTTTAGTATTTTGGTCCCGAGCGGACGAGGTTTAGACCGACGACCAATTACGGTTCGACGATGACGGGCATGCCCACCCAGGCGAGCTGAAGGAGGTGGTCGGCGTTCCAGTTGGCGAGCCGGAAGCAGCCGTGGGATTCGGTGTGGCCGATTTGTTCGGGTTTGGGGGTGCCGTGGATCCCATAGCCAGGCCGATCCAATCCAATCCAGGCGGTGCCAACGGGGTTGTTTGGACCGGGTGGGATCATGAGTTTCCGCCCGATTTTTTTTGCTTCTTCGGATTCGGTAAAGACGGCGGGATCGAATATATAGCTGGGATTGGCGGCGGCTTTGGCCACGTAAAGAGCGCCGACGGGCCGCTTCTCGACTTTGGCGGCGATGCTGCAGGGGAAATGAGCGATAAGGTTGGTGGCCTTGCCAAAGACATCAATCGTTTTGCTGTAAAGGTGGATTCGGGCGAAGGCGGCTTTTTCGCGCGGTGGCGGATCGATGCGCGGAATTTTGACCAACGTGCCAACCGGGGTGTTGGTCCAGTTAACCTGAGGATTTATTTTTTTGGTGAAGGTCGTGCTGGCGCGGCCGCGTTCAGCGACCAGCTCGAGGACGCTTTCATAATCCAGGCGCTTCTGCTCGGATTTCTCGAGCCATGTCGCCGGGACTTTCATGATCCGGCCGAGGTCCTGTTCAGTGACGATATAGGTGATGAAGAGCGGTTCTTCGACACTGAGGGCGGCTTTGGTTTCCGCGTCGAATTCGCCGCTGACGGGGAGATGATTGTGGATCTGCCAGGCGAGCAGGGCGCGACGCATGTTCTCTCCCATAGCGCCGTCAATGCAGCCGGCGGAGATGCCGAGGCGCGCGAGAGCGATCTGGGCTTCCAGAATGTTCTGGACCGGATGGGTGCCGGTGGGCTCGGATTCGCTCCGTGCCGGAGCGGCAAACGCTGCGTTGGTTCCCCGCGGAGCCGATAATATTGTGTTCGTTCGCGGGGGAGCGATGGCGACGCTGCCATTACTGTGAGGTTGGTCTGAAGGCGTGCCGAGATCATTGGTGGAGGCGAGCTGTTTTTTCAGCGCGTCCATAACGGCATTGGGTATTTGAGGAATTTGAGCGAGTTGGAGCGAACCCGTTTTCTTTGGCCAAAAGAACCAGGCCAGCGTTCCGATGAGGGCAAGGAAGGTCAGCCCCAAGAATAGGGTGCTCGAGCCGTTGTTATGCTTTCGCGCCAATCAAGGGATTTATCGGCTAAAGCGGGTCGTTTCTCCAGTACAAAGTCCGTGCGAACGGGCCGTATAGATCGACGCTGAGGCGGAAGGACCTTTGGGATCACCGTTACCCGTTGGGGTTACATCATTTTAAGGAGGGTGTCGGCCATGTCAGATGGGGTGGCGGCGACGCCGATCCCCGCGGCTTTGAAAGCTTCGATTTTAGCGGCAGCGGTGCCTTTGCCTCCGCTGACGATTGCGCCAGCGTGGCCCATGCGGCGGCCCGGAGGAGCGGTGGCGCCGGCAATAAATCCCGCAACGGGCTTTTTGCCGTGCTTTTTGATCCATTCAGCGGCTTCTTCTTCGGCGGAGCCGCCGATTTCGCCGATCATGATGATGCCCTTGGTTTCGGGATCGTCATTAAACATTTTAATGACGTCGAGGTGTGACGTGCCGTTGACGGGGTCACCGCCAATTCCAACGCAGGTGGATTGTCCAACGCCGCGGCACGTGAGTTGCCAGACCGCTTCGTAGGTGAGGGTGCCGCTCCGAGAGACAACGCCGATGTTGCCTTTTTTATGGATATAACCGGGCGCAATGCCGATACGGCAGCCGCCGTGGGAATCCTGGCCCGTGCCGGGGGTGACGATGCCGGGACAGTTCGGCCCGATGAGACGGGTCTTGCGCCCTTCCATGCCGCGCTTGACGCGGATCATGTCGTTGACGGGAATTCCTTCGGTGATACAGACCACCAGGTCGAGGCCGGCATCGACGCCCTCGAGGATGGCATCGCCGGCGAAGGGTGGCGGAACGAAAATCGCGGAGGCGGTGGCGCCGGTCTCGCGAACGGCTTCGGCCACGGTATCGAAGATGCGGACTTTGTCTTCGAATTTTTGTCCGCCTTTGCCGGGAGTCACCCCGGCGACCACTTGCGTACCGTAAGCGAGGCTGAGTTGGGTGTGGCGCGCGCCGAAGCTGCCGGTGATGCCTTGAATGAGAACTTTGGTGTCGGATTTGAGGAGAATGGCCATTTAAAACGTCACGTTTTTGCGTTGTGCCTTGTTGATAAAATCATCTTCCCAGAAATGGCAGTAAGCCGAAGCTCTGTTGATCAAGTGATGGAAAAAGCGAGAACGTTCATGCTCTGCAAAACGCCCTATGAGATCGAGAGCCAGGCATTCCTCGATCAAGGGCCAGTGTAGATCGAGTTCGAACTTAAGTCGCCATTCGGGCAGAAACATAGGCGGCCTTAGTTCGGGCCCGTTGAGCTGCGCTATTGTTTCCTGGTCGTACATTTATTTACCTACGGCTTTGACGACTTTTTGGGCGGCATCGGCCATCGAGTCCCCGGTGATGAGTTTGAGGCCGGATTCGGCGAGAGTTTTTTTGCCCGCGACGACGTTGTTGCCTTCGAGGCGGACGACGAGAGGGAGTGAGAGGTGCGTTTCTTTGGCGGCGGCGACGATGCCGGTGGCGATCACATTGCAATCCATGATGCCGCCGAAAATATTGACCAGGATTCCTTTCACGTGCGGGTCGCTCAGGATGATGTTGAAGGCGGCGGTGACCTGCTCTTTGCTCGCCCCGCCGCCGACGTCGAGGAAGTTGGCCGGGCTGCCGCCGTAATGCTGAATGATGTCCATGGTGGCCATGGCGAGGCCGGCGCCGTTGACGAGACAGGCGATGTTGCCGTCGAGTTTGATGTAATTAAGACTGTGCTTGCTCGCTTCGATTTCGAGCGGGGCTTCTTCTTCGAGGTCGCGCATGGCCTGGATATCAGGATGGCGATAGAGGGCGTTGTCATCGAGACCGATTTTGGCATCGACGACTTTGAGGACTTGTTTGCCGCCGGCTTCTTCGATGAGCGCGAGAGGATTGATCTCGACCATGGAGGAGTCTGTTTCCCACCAGGTTTTGAAAACACCGGAAATGAGTTTTGCGGCCTGGCCGAGGAGTTCGCCGCGGAGTCCAAGGCCGGCGGCGACTTTGCGGGTTTGATACCCCTGAATGCCCACGGCGGGATCGATCCATTCTTTGATAATTTTCTCCGGAAATTTTTCGGCGACTTCCTCGATGTCCATGCCGCCTTCGGAACTGGCCATGATAAGCGGACGGGAGAGGGCGCGATCGAGCAGGACGGCGAGGTAATATTCTTTTTTGATGTTGGAGCCAGGCTCCACGAGGAGCTTGGTAACTTTACGACCGTCCGGCCCGGTTTGTTTTGTCACGAGGATTTGCCCGAGCATGTTTTTGGCGGCGTCGACGGCTTCCTGGGTGGAGGAGATGACTTTGACCCCGCCTTTGTAACCGCTTTTGAACGTGCCTTTGCCGCGTCCGCCGGCATGAATTTGGGATTTTACGACAGCCCGCTTTGCGCCTTCCGAAAAGATTTTTTCGACCGCCACGCGAACTTCGTCAGCAGTTGTGCAAACGACGCCGTTCGGGACCGCCACACCGTACTTGCCGAGCAATTGCTTGGCTTGGAACTCGTGAATATTCACAAAAGATTTATCTGGCTCCCTCGCTTAACGTTGATCTATGGGGGTAACTTTCAGGCCGGTCGGGCCGGTGTAAAGACTTTGAGGCCGGATCAAACGATTGTCTGAAAGTTGTTCGAGAATATGGGCGGTCCAACCGGCGGTCCGGGCAATGGCAAAGATAGGAGTGAAAAGATCGGTCGGAATTCCGAGCGAGTAATAAACCGTGGCGGAATAAAAATCGACGTTGGCATTGAGATGCTTTTTCTCGAGCATCAGTTTGGCGATGCGTTCGCTCATTTCGATCCATTTAGGCTCGCCGATTTTCTGGCTAAGGGTTTGGGCCATGCGTTTCAGGTGAGGAGCGCGGGGGTCGAGCGTTTTGTAAACGCGGTGGCCGATCCCCATGATTTTTTGTTTGTGGGTAAGGGCGTTCTCGACGTAGGCATCGACATTTTGCGGTGAGCCGATTTCCTGGAGCATTCTGATTACGCCTTCGTTTGCCCCGCCGTGAAGGGGCCCTTTGAGAGTGCCAATGGCGGTGGTGATGGCGGAATACATGTCACTCAACGTAGCGATCGTGACGCGCGCGCTGAAAGTGGACGCATTCATGCCATGGTCTGCGTGCAGGACATAGCAGAGATCCATGGTTTGCTCTTTTTCCTTCGAGGGCTTTTCGCCGTCGATCATAAAGAGGAAGTTGGCGGCTTCGCCGAGCGAAGAATCCGGTTGCACGATAGACTTATTGCAACGGAGTCGATGAAAGTAGGCGCAGATTACAGGAATCTGGGCGATGAGGCGGAGAGCTTTTCGTTGCTGGGCTTCGGGCGAGTCGTCTTCGGCTTCCTTATCAAAGCAGCCCAAAGCGGAAACCCCGGTGCGAAGAGCATGCATCGGAGCGGTCTCTTTCGGGAGCGTTTTAAGAATTTGCACAACGCCTTCTGGCAAAGGACGGCTGGCGGAGAGATCGCACTTGAGTTTTTCAAGTTCCTGACGATTCGGGAGGCGACCGCGATGAAGGAGGTGGATCACTTCTTCAAAAGAAACTTTGCCGGCAAGCTCGTTGATGTTGTATCCCGCATAGATCAGGACGCCTTCTTCGCCGCGAACATCACTCAGTCGCGTTTCGGCAGCAACAACCCCTTCCAAACCTTTCGCAGGACTCGCGGCAGTATTCATCAAAGCACTTCTACACTACTCTACATTACAAAAATTGGGGTAAGTTTTATGAACAGGCAAATGGAGCGTCAACGGTTTTCGAAAAATTGTTTGTCTTTTGCCCAAATTTTCCGTGAGGTAGGCGCATGAAAGCTCTGATCCGAGGAGGAGCGGCATTGACCGCGATATTTTTTGCACTTTCATCGCCTGCCCATGGGGTCGGTGAAGAAATGGCCGAGGCGGCCAATAATTGGCTGGCGACCCTGACACCCGAACAAAAAGCGAAAGCAGTATTCGAGTTGAAGGATGACGAGAGATTGAACTGGCATTTTATTCCGCGGGAAAGAAAAGGCCTGCCGATCAAAGAAATGGCATCCGAACAACGCGCGCTGGCACAAGCATTGTTGAGCACGGGATTAAGTAACCGGGGCTACTTCAAAGCGAGCACCATCATGAGCATGGAGCAGATTCTTAGGGATATGGAGCAAGGGAAAGGACCAGTGCGCGATCCTGAGCGGTATTTTTTCAGCATTTTCGGAAAGCCGGTAGATCACGGGAATTGGGGTTGGCGGGTGGAAGGTCACCATATCGCTCTGAATTTTACGATCGCAGGGGACGACGTCGCGGTGACACCGAACTTTATGGGCTCGAACCCTGGTGAAGTGCGAGAGGGACCAAGAAAAGGGTTGCGTGTCCTCGGCGTCGAAGAGGATTTGGCGCGAACCCTGGTGAAATCACTGAATGATGATCAAAAGAAGATCGCGATATATACGAACAAGGCGCCATCTGAAATTATTACGGGAGCCGACCGGAAAGCTCATGTGCTCGACCCGCATGGCATCTCCATGAAAGAGTTGAATGGTGACCAAAAGCAGATGCTTTTAGCCGTGATCCAGGAATATGTGGACAGAGCGCGAGGCGAAATTGCGGACAAGGAATTCGCAGAGATCAAGAACACGGCTCCGGAAAAGATTTATTTTGCATGGGCCGGTTCGACGGAGCGAGGTGAAGGTCATTATTATCGAGTGCAGGGGCCCGAATTTTTGATCGAGTACGACAACACGCAAAACAACGCAAATCATGTCCATGCGGTGTGGCGCGATTTAAAGAATGACTTCGGTGAAGATATTTTACGGAAGCATTATGACGAATCTCACCGGAAGTAGATGGTAAATCAGGACGACGCGCCTTCAGCAATTGAAAACCAAAGACCGACCCACGGGTCGGCTGCCCCTTCGCCGGGCGCGCGGCTCCGCGTTGTTATCGAGGACATCGCTTTCGGCGGCGAAGGCGTGGCGCGGGATGGCGACTTTGTAATTTTCATTCCCTTCGTCTTAACTGGCGAAGAAGTCGAGATTGAGATCACTGAGGTAAAGAAGAATTTCGCCCGGGCGCGCCTTCTTTCTGTGGTTAAACCTTCGGCGAGTCGGGTACAGCCTCAGTGCCCGTACTTTGGCGAGTGCGGCGGATGCCAGTATCAGCACATTGCGTATGAGGAGCAACTCCGCCTCAAACAGAAACAAATCCGCGATTTGTTCCAACGAATCGGCAACTTCCCGGAAGCATTGATTCAACCGGTGGTCCGCTGCCCTCGCGAATATGGGTATCGGAATCGCATTATGATTCGCACCCAATGGAATAAGCGAAAGCAGGGATTGGAAATTGGGTTCATCCGGCATGACAATAATTGGGTTGTGGACATCGACCATTGCCCGATTTCCGAGCCTGAACTGAGCGAACAGATTCGGCGGGTGAGGGCCAATCCGCCTCCAAAGGGGGGATTAAAGGTGGTGCTCCGAAAGTATCCGGAAGGATGGGAGGTTCCGCAGGATTCTTTTTTTCAAAACAACTTTTTCCTTCTGCCGAAGCTGGCCGAGGCAGTTCGAGAAGCCTTGAAGGGCAGCGGTTCAAGGTTTCTGATCGACCTCTACTGCGGTGTCGGTTTTTTCGGCATTGAAACAGCGGATCTGGTCGAAGCTTTCATTGGAGTTGAACTCGATAAAAAAGCGATTTTCGCCGCGAGAAATAATCTGGCCCACCGCGGAATCAGCAATGGGCAGTTTATCATCGGGGAGGCGGACCAACTGCTCCCCGGCGCTTTGGAAAAATTCCCGGCAAATCAAACAACCGTATTGATTGACCCGCCGCGAACGGGTTGTTCCCCACAAAGTCTTCGGCTGCTGAAAGGAGTTCAGCCGCATCAGCTTATTTATGTCTCCTGTCATCCAGCCACATTGGCGCGAGATCTTCGGATTTTGTGCGAAGAGGGAAGATTCGAGTTGAGACAGATCACACCGTTCGACATGTTTCCTCAAACGCAGCACGTCGAGTGCGTGGCGGATTTGCGGTTGTGCGCGGCGAGTGGCAACCCGACAGGCGTTTGACTTTTGAACGGTGCAGTCAGAGATCCTGTCGAATCCTGTTAGAGGAAATGCCTCAACTTGATGGCTTTACAGCCAGAAAACCATCGTCTGTCGCAAAGTTCAGCTTGCCAATCAGGCACCCGTTAGTTTCAACTGTAACAGCTTCACACTATGCAGAACGAAGAAAACGCCAGGGGGTTTGCGCAAAATAGGCTGCCTTGGATCATCACAGCCATCACGTTTGCAGCGTATTTGATCACAATCAATCACTGGATCAATCTGCGCAGCCTGCCTGTAGTCTCAAAGGTGACCGGTTGGGATTGGAGCCTCCCCGTCCAGAGCCCGCTCCTGTTCGCTTTGAGTTATCCATTCCGATGGCTGCCTCCTGGGATGCAATCTATCGGTTTGAATTGTTTTAACGCAATTTGTGCCGCCCTGGCGTTAGGGTTGCTGGCGCGCTCTGTCTCTTTGCTCCCGCACGATCGCACCCACGAACAGCGACTACGCGAGCGCAGCGAGTTTTCGCTGTTGTCGAACGGACTAAGTTGGCTGCCTCCGGTTCTGGCAGTAACGGCGTGCGCATTTCAATTGACATTTTGGGAGCATGCTACGGCGTTTACGGGCGAGATGTTAAGCGTGCTGTTGCTTGCCTATGTGATCCAGTGCCTGCTTGAGTATCGCATTTCTCATGAGGAACGCTGGTTGAGCAAACTGGCGCTGGTCTATGGCCTCGGAGTGACTAACGATTGGTCTTTTGTTGGTTACTTTCCGCTTTTTATCGGCGCGCTGATTTGGATCAAGGGTATTCGGTTTTTCGACGGCCGTTTTTTGATGCGGATGTTTCTTCTCGGGCTGGCCGGGTTGCTCCTGTACCTGCTTTTGCCTTTGATCTGGGTAACAAAAGGCAACGCGGAACTCACTTTTTGGGAAGTGCTGAAGGCTAATCTCGTGACCCAGAAAATGTACCTGACTTTTCGTGGTCTCCGAACTCCCGCTTTGCTCGTAGGACTCGTTTCAGTTCTGCCTGTTGTGTTAATGGGGATACGTTGGCGCTCGAGTTCGGGTGAGACGAATGCGGCGGGCACCGCGCTCACGAATATCGCTTTTCGAGTGTTGCA
>Ga0136846_1212222_pt1 | contig 16892 bp, 16 predicted proteins | sample HopSoiMetagenom2_FD_96841 | JGI IMG/M metagenome (GOLD analysis project Ga0136846, IMG submission 96841) | Grasslands soil microbial communities from Hopland, California, USA - 2 Assembly 2016 (version 4) | ecosystem: Environmental > Terrestrial > Soil > Grasslands | place: USA: Hopland...
GCGCCGGTGAGGTTGTTGACGACGATGTCTGCACGCAGCCGCGGGCTCGAGCCGTAGGCGGTGGCGTTGCGCAGGTAGGTCGGGCTGAAGGAGTCGTCGGCGAACTTCCCGATCAGCTGCTCGGCCATCACCTTGCTCTGGCCGTACGGCGTCACCGGGTTGAAGTCGCTGTCCTCGGTCACGGCACCGTCGCCGGCGGCGCCGTAGAGGCTGCACGACGACGAGAAGACGTAGCGCGGGACCCCGGCCTCGCGGGCCACCTGGGCCAGGTGCGCGGCACCGTGCGCGTTGACCGAGTAGGTCGCCTCCGGGTTGAGATGACCGACCGGGTCGTTGGAGATGGCGGCCAGGTTCACCACTGCGTCGAAGCCCTCGAGGTCTTCGGGCCGTTGCTCGCGGATGTCGCCGGTGCGTGACTCGTAGCCGCCCGGCTGGGGGCCGAAGTCACATCCGTCGTACCAGCCGGCATCCAGGCCCACGACCTCGTGGCCGGCCCCCAGAAGCAAGGGCGCCAGCACCGTACCGATGTAGCCGCGGTCTCCGGCAACAAGTACACGCATCGATCGACCAACCTTTCAGCTCGTGTAGATCGCGTATTGGAGCAGCTCTTCGGGGACGCCCGCGTCGTAGGGCTCGATCACCTCGGCGGGCAGCCGCTCGAGATCGGCCACCCGCAGGAAGTCGCGCATGGTCGTTCCCGTGCAGTGGGAGTCGACGTTGACAGCGCCACGGCCGGCCTCGACGTCGGCCCGGTGCAGGACGCGGAAGTCGACGCTGATCCGGGTCCTCCCCGACGTGTTGGGGACCGAGGAGTGCAGGTGGGATCCCGAGAACACCATCACCCCGCCCACGGGCGGCACCGGCCGGATCTGTGGATCCAGGTCGATCGGCGCCTCGGGCTTGGGCTGGTCCCTGGTGTCTTCACCGATCTGCGACGCCGCGAGCGCCCTGCTGTCGCGGTTCCACTCGTAGTAGTTGTACCGCTCGCTGCCGTTGGCGATGCCCTGGTCGAAGTACTCCGGGTGGAAGGCGACCACGTTGTCCGGGGTCACGTCGTAGATGGGCAGCCACCAGTTCAGCTGCATCATCGGCGCCGAGTACCACGTGTCGCGGTGCGGGTGGAAGGCGTAGGCGATACCGGTGGTCAGGTAGTTGTCCGAGGTGGACGTGCGCAGCCGCGGCACGTCGAAGTAGCTCAGCTCCGGGTCGCAACCGTGCTCGACCAGGATCGCCCGCAGGTGCGTCTTGGACTCCGGGTGGTGGATGAACGCCGGCTTGAGCTCGACCAGAACGGCGGCGTACTCGTCGACGTCCATGTCGTACTGCGCCGTCTCGGGGTCGCGGCCGCCGAACGCCTCTTGGAGCATCCCGCGCGTGAACGCGACGAACGCCTCGATCGCAGGGGAGTTCGTGTGGACGAAGATGTCCCCCGAGTGGATCGCGTGGCGGCGCTCGTCGTCCGAACACGTCGGATCGACGATCACACTGGTCACATCCGTGATCACACCCGACTCGCGGGGAGCGGGCGCCGGGATCCCCCAGGCATACCTGACATTGGGGATCGACCCGGCTGCGCCCCGCAGCCACCGGTCCGCGTGGATACTCCGGGTCGTGGACCTTCAGCTGGTGGGGAAGCGGGCGATCGTGACCGGTGCGAGCCGGGGTATCGGACTCGCGATCGCGCGTGGGCTGGCCCTCGAGGGCGCCGTGGTGTCGATCTGCGCCCGGGAGCCGGACGGGCTCTCGCAAGCGGTGGACCGGCTCGACCTCGAGGGTCTGACCGTCCACCCTTACGTCGTCGACGTGACCGAAACGGCCCAGCTCGAGGCCACGATCGGCTTGGCTGCGACCGAGCAGGACGGCCTCGACCTGGTCGTGGCCAACGCGGGCGGCTCACGGGGCGGCGGCCTGCAGACCTCGACTGCCGAGGACTGGACGCACACGTTCCAGCTCAATGTCGTCCACGCCGCCAGCGCGATCCGGGCGGCCCGACCGTGGCTGTCGGGAACCGGTCACGGAGCGGCGCTCGTGATCGCGTCGATCAGCGGCTGGAAGCCGCGAGCGACCTCGTCGTACTCGGTCGCCAAGGCGGCCGAGATCCACCTGGCTCCAGCGCTGGCCGTCGAGCTGGCCGAGGAGCGCATCCGGGTGAACACGCTGAGCCCGGGCGCGGTGATGTTCGAGGGTGGCCGGTGGGCCAGGACTCGTGCCGCAGACCCGGCAGCCCACGACCGGTTCGTCGCCGATAACCTCCCCGGCGGTCGGTTCGTCAGCCTCGATGAAGTGGCCGACGCGGCGTGCTTCCTGCTCAGCCCACGTGCTGCCGGTATCAACGGGGCGCACATCGCGGTCGACGGGGCCCAGGATCGGCCCACGGACCGACCCGTCTACCCCTGAGGTCGGTCGCAGTAAGCCACTGTGAGCTCGCAGCGCATGGCCCTCTCTACGTACCCCAATCTGAGAGCGCATGGCCCTCTACGTACCCCAATCTGAGAGCGCATGGCCCTCCACGTACCCCAATCTGAGTACGCGCGGACAAGGCCGGACGGGGAGTCGGCCAGATCTACCTACCCTGCCGTGCACATGCATGCGGGACTGCGCCGAGCCATCGGATGGGGAAAATGAAGCTACGTCTGGACGACATCACCTGGCGCGAGATCGACGGCGACCTGGTGGTCCTCGACCTGCGCTCGTCCACGTACCTGACGGCCAACGCCAGCGGAACGGTGCTGATGAGACAGCTCACCCAGGAGCGCACGGTGCCGCAGCTGGTCCAGTCCCTGGTCGACGCGTTCGGCATCCCCGAGCAGCGGGCGCGGCACGACGTGCAGGCGTTCCTCGACGAGCTCGGCGGGCGCGGCCTGCTCGAGAGCAGTGGCCACGAGCGCCCCAGAGACCCGGTCGCCGCATCCGGCGGCAGGTGAGTCGAGAGACCGAAGGAGGTGTACCAGTGCACGAGAACTACGAGTCGCCGAAGCTCACGCCCGTCGGATCCGTCAGAGGTCTGACCATGGGCCAGGGAATCTTGGGAAATGACGACAGTTTCGTCTTCCACATCGGTTCGATCACGATCGGTTTCCCATACGGCCACGGCTCGTGAAGCTCGGCGAGGACCGGGGGGTGCGCCGGGACTCCCGTCGTCCCCCCGGTCGTCGTCGGAGTCCATCGGTCGCTGACCCCTTCCTGAGGCCGGGCCCCCTGGAGGTCGCGGCCGGCTGGGTCTACGGCTCCTTGCCGGCGACCAGGCTTCCCCACACCAGGACCACCCCTCGAGAGGCACTGGACGACGTCATCCGGCCAGCCCTGGTGGACGGCCCGTGCTACGTCACCTTCTCCGGCGGTCGCGACTCCTCGGCCGTGCTGGCCGCAGCGGCGGCACTGGCCCGCCGCGAAGGGCACGCCCTCCCGGTCCCGGTGACGCGCGTCTACCCCGACCTCCCCGACACCGACGAGTCCGACTGGCAACGGGCGGTGGTCGACCACCTCGGGCTCACCGAATGGGTCCGCCTCGAGCTGCGCAACGGCGAGTCCGACCTGCTCGGGCCCCAGGCTCGCGACGCACTCGGGAGCCGCGGAGTGCTGTGGCCACCCGCACTGCAGACCCACGGTGTCGTATTCGAGCACCTCCGCGGCGGGTCGCTCCTGACCGGCGAGGGCGGCGACGCCGTGCTGGGTGCCCGGCGCGTCACGCCGCTGGCGGCGCTCCGGCACGGTCGACGTCCCGACCGGGCGCTGGTCAAGTACTCGGCCATCGCGGTCGTCCCGCGTCGAGCACGTCAGCGGATCGCGCGGCAGATGATGCGGACCAGCGTCCAGCGCCGGTGGCTGCGCCCGGCGGCCTTCGAGCGGCACGTGCGGCTCCTGGCCGCCGACGCGACGACAGAACCGCTCCTGTACGCCGCCGCGACCTGGTCCATCACCCACCTGCGGTCCTTCGCGACCATCTCGCACAACCACGCCGCCGCGGCAGCGGAGTACGACATCCGGGCGACCGACCCGCTGCTGGACCCCCGCTTCGTCGCAGCGCTGGCGCGGGCCGGCGGGCGCGGCGGCTTCCTCGGACGCACGGCCACCATGCACGCCCTGTTCTCCGACGTGCTGCCGCCGGCGGTCCTGGGCCGGACCTCGAAGGCCTCGTTCAACCACGCCCACGCCGGCGCGGCCACGCGCGAGTTCGCCCGGACCTGGGACGGGAGCGGCGTCGACGAGGAGCTGGTCGACGTCGACCGGCTTCGGAGCGTCTGGCTCTCGGACGAACCGACGATGGCGACCGGGGTGCTGCTGCACGGCGCCTGGCTGGCCAGCGTGGGGCTGGCGACGTGAGCCGCCGACGGATGCGGATCCCGCGGGTCCGCGTGGCCGAGGTCCCGTGGCTGTGTGCCGCACTCGCCCTGGCGGTCGTCGTCGAGGTGGGGCTGCGGACCACCACGCTCCCTCGGCTGGCCCGGGCGTTCCGCACCCCACTCGCGGTGGACGGGTCCGAGGCGTACGCCGACCCGGCCGTGGCCACGTTGCTCCCGCGCTGGGCCGTCCTGCGCATGCACGCAGTCCGGCGCGTCCTGCGGCACTGGCCCTTCGGCGACAGCTGCCTGCGCCAGGCGCTGGTGTGCGGCTGGCTGCTGCGCCGGCTCCGGCCCGTCCTCCAGGTCGGCGTCGCCAAGGTGGACGGTGAGGTGCGCGCACACGCGTGGCTGGTCGTCAACGGCGCTGTGGTCGACCCGCGCCGGGCCGTGTCGTCGTACCAGCCGCTGACCGCCGTCCGGACCGGAGCGGCCTGATGGCCTCGGTGACCAGTGAGCTCGGCCGCGTCTACGGCCTCGTGGTGCGCTCCGAGGTCCCGATGCACCTGGACCGGACCGTGCCGGACGGCACGCCGGTCGACCTCGAGATCGCGCTCGGGCCACCGGTGGCCGACACCGAGGAGACGCCGACAGGCCGGCTCCTGCTCGAGCTCCGCGGGAGCCGGCAGTACTACGCCGCCACCGCTGACGACCAGGGCTTCCTGCTGCGCTTCTACGGGTCCTGCGACGTCGTCCTGGACCGGAGCCTGACCCACGCCACCGTGCACCCGATGGCGGGCGCCGACGCCGCCGTGCTCTCCGTGCTGGTCAACGGGACCCTGTTGGCGTTCGTGCTGACCATGCGCGGCGAGACCGTCCTCCACGCGAGTGCGGTGCAGGTCGGCAACGCCGCCCTGGCGTTCGTCGGTGCCTCTGGCATGGGCAAGTCCACGATGGCGACCCTGCTCTGCGCAGCCGGCGCCCGACTGGTCACTGACGACGTCCTTCGCCTCGACACGACCAGCAGCCCGCCGACCTGTGCGCTGGGAGCGACGGAGCTGCGGCTGCGCAAGGGCGCCGACCACCTGGCCGAGCGGTTCGCCAACCAGCTGGGGAGTTCCCCGGGACTGCGCACGACCGGCGACGCCCGGCAGGCGCTGGCCCCGGCGCGGTCGGTCACCGAGGACCTCCCGCTCGCAGGGCTGGTCGTGCCCGTGCCCGACCACTCCCCGGAGCGCCGGACCACCGAGGTCACCCGACTCGCGCCGCAGGAGGCGATGGCGGTGCTCTCCCAGTTCCCACGCCTGCCCGGCTGGCAGGACGCCGCGGTCCTCCGGGCGGCCTTCCACCACCTCGCGGACATCGTGGACCAGGTGCCCGTGCACGTCGCTCTGCTGCCGTGGGGTCCGCCGTTCCCGGAGGACATCGCGTCCTGCGTGCTCAGCGCGACCGGGCTGGTCGCCGACGGGCGGGCGGGGGTCGGCCCTTCGAGGCGAGCAAGCTCGCACGTCAGGAGAACCGTCGCGTCGTGAGCCCCGGGGCTCTGGCTCACCGCGTCACGGAGGCGGTGCCGGCGACGCGCTCGACGGCGGAGAACCAGGCCTCGACGTCATCCCGCCGGGCCTGCACGTTCTGTTCGGGGACGGTGGCCGGCCGAGCCCGGGTGACCACCCCGAGCCCGGCGTTCTGCAGCGCCCTGGTGGCGGTGGCGGTCGCGCTCGGCCGCACGGCCCGGGCCACCAGCCGCGGCCAGGAGGCGTCACCACGTAGGGCGGGGGTGGGCCAGGCCCGGTCGACGGCGGACATGAGGGACCCGAAGGCCCGCGACAGCCCGAGCCGGCGGTCGAGATCCGAAGGCACCGGTGTGCCGAGGACGCGCTGCGCCCGCGCGAGGACCAGGCCGACCTGCGGCCCAGCACCCCAGGAGCGGGTTCGCTGGACAACCAGGTCCCAGTCCTGGATCCGGCGCGCCGCCTGGTCTGAGTCGAGCAGGTGGATCAGCCGCACGGCACCCGAGAACGCCGCGTGGTGGCACAGGTGGACCAGCGTGTCGGTGGCGTCGAAGGTGCGCACCTCGACCGGCCCGATCATCAGCGGGGTGCTGCGCGCGAGGAGGTCGGCGGTCGGGACGTGGAACCTGCGGCGCAGGGTATCCGAGAGCACGAGCGACCAGTGCAGGTCGATGACTGCGCCGCCGGCGCGGCCCAGCTCGATCTCGCCGGTGACCTCTCCGTTGAGGAGGTCGTCCGGCGTGGCCAGCACCTCCCAGCCCGCCGTCAGCAGGCGTTGGCCGGCCTCGCGCAGGTCCGTGGGCGCCACCAGGACGTCGAGGTCGCCGTACGACCTCAGTCCGGCGACGGGATGGAGCGACTCGGACAGCACCGGACCCTTGAACGTCGCCCAGGCGAGGTCCGTCAGGGTGCTGCTGATCGCGGCGAGGGTGGTGGTGACCCGCACGTGGTGCAGGAGCGCCTGGTCGCGGTCCTCCCGCAGGAGCGCCGCGAGGTCGGGTCGCACCTCCCTGAGCGCCACGTGCGCCAGCGGGGCGATCCGGTGGAACCGGACCGCGCGGACGAGCTCGTCCTCGATGCCGGGCAGCTCAGGGACCTCGAGGCGCCGGCCGAGGCACACGTCGACACACAGGCTGTCGACCGCACGGCCGACGGTCCGCCGCAGGGTCGTGTGCCGCACCTCAGCTCCCAGTTCCGCCCCTCTCGCCACCCGAGGCGCTCGCCACGCTAGCCGAAGCCGACCGGAGGGCGGGCCCGGACGGTTGAATGGTCCAGATCCATCAGCAGGTCCCGTGCGAGAGGAGCCGCAGCCGTGAGCGTCGACGTCGACCCGGCCGATCCCCTCGCCCTGCGTGTCGCAGCGCGCTCCCAGAGCAAGTCGATGGGCCGGCTCAGCACCCTCGTACGCACGAGCCTGGCCCTGGTCTGGGCGTCAGGCCGGCGGCTGCTGATCGCGCTGGTGGCCGTCCAGCTCCTCGCCGCCGTGGCCCTGGCCGCCCAGGTGCTCGCCGTCGAGCAGGTGCTGAGCGGGATCCTGGCCGCGCACGGCGAACAGGTCCTGGACAAGGTGCTGGTCCCGGTCGTCGTCCTGGCGGCGCTCTCGGCGCTCGCCGCCGTGGCCGGCGCCGTCCAGGTCCAGCTGCAGCGGCTCCTCGGCGAGTCGGTGGGGCGGACCATGTGGGGCAAGGTGCTGGCCGTCGCGACCGGGGTGGGGCTCCGGTACTTCGAGTCCCCGGAGTTCTACAACCGCCTCAACCGGGTCCAGACCAGCGCCGTGGTGCGGCCCTACCAGGTGACCCAGGGCCTGCTGTCGATGGCCAGCGCTCTGGCCGCCAGCATCGGCCTGGGCATCACCCTCTTCGTCATCTCGCCGCTGCTCGTGCCCCTGGTCGTGGTGGCGGGGATCCCCCTCCTGCTCACCAGCGGCCGGGAGTCACGGCTCGAGTTCGAGTTCTCGGTGCGGCAGACGCCTGCCGTCCGGCTCCGCGGCTACTTCACGATGCTCCAGACCGGACGGGACGAGGCCAAGGAGGTCCGCGCGTTCGGTCTGGCGGGGTGGCTGGCCGCGCGGTTCGACGGGTTGTACGCCGCCTACCTGCGCGACCTCCGGACGCACGTGCTCCGACGCGGGCTGCTGAGCCTGGTCGGCCAGCTGGGCGCGGCCGTCGTGCTCGGCGGCACGCTGATCGCCCTCGTCGCCCTCATCGACCGCGGTGACATCGGGGTGGCCGAGGCCGGAGCCGCGATCGTCGCCATCCGCCTGCTGGCGACCCAGGTGCAGACGCTGTTCCGCGGCGTGCAGTCGATCTTCGAGTCGGGGCTCTTCCTGGACGACCTCCGCCAGTTCCTCACCCTCGGCGAGGCTGCGGTCGACGAGGACCAGGGACAAGAGGCCCCGGAGCGGTTCGGCACCGTGCGGGTCGAGGACGTCAGGTTCCGCTACCCGGGCGCACACCGCGACGCGCTCAAGGGTGTCGACGTCGAGCTGCGCGCCGGGGAGGTCGTCGCCCTGGTCGGCGAGAACGGCTCGGGGAAGACCACCCTGGCCAAGCTGTTGGCGGGCCTCTACCAGCCCGACGACGGACGAGTGCTGTGGGACGGGCAGGACGTGTCGACCTTCCGGCCGTCCAGCCTGCGCGAGCGCATCGCCGTGGTGTTCCAGGACTTCGTCCGCTACGCGCTGCCGGCGACGGACAACATCGCGCTCGGCCGGGTCGACCGCCCCGCGGACCCGGCGAAGGTGCGGTCCGCGGCGGCCGCCGCCGGTGCGAAGACGATGCTCGACGAGCTTCCGAACGGCTTCGACACCGTGCTGTCGCGCCTGTTCGCCGGCGGCACCGACCTGTCCGGTGGCCAGTGGCAGCGGGTTGCCCTGGCCCGGTCGTTCTATCGCGACGCCCCGCTGGTGATCCTGGACGAGCCGAGCGCCTCGCTGGACCCGCGGGCCGAGCACGAGCTGTTCGCGACCCTGCGGGACGCGCTGCGCTCCCGCACCGCGCTGTTCATCTCCCACCGGTTCTCCACCGTGCGCGGCGCCGACCGCATCTACGTGCTCCACGAGGGCGAGATCGTCGAGCAGGGCACCCACGACGAGCTCGTCAGCACAAACGGGCGGTACGCCGAGCTGTTCCGGCTGCAGACCCAGCTGCAGATCAACGGCGAGTCCGCCGCTTCCCAGCCCGCTTCGTAGCGGCCGTCCACCTACCCAATAGAGGGGGTAGGCACCCGCGATCGGCGCGCCTCGGTGCCACGGGACGGAAAAGTCGTCTCCAACCTGACGGGGACTTTACGCAGGCTGGTGACCCCTCGGACCGATGTTCCCATCGGTCCGGGCCCGCGCCGCTACATCCTTGAGGAGCTTGCCGTGATGACCGAGAGCGACACCGCCGTCGTCGGCGCGGGACCGTACGGCCTGTCCGTGGCCGCACACCTGCACGGCCACCGGGCCGACTTCCGCGTCTTCGGCCGGCCACTGGACACGTGGCGGACCGCGATGCCGCGAGGGATGTACCTGAAGTCGGACGGGTTCGCGTCGAACCTCTCCGCCCCGGAGCCCGGCGCCACCTTGGCGGATTACTGCCTCGAGCACGACCTGCCGTACCACCCGACGGACCAGCCCGTCCCGCTCGAGACGTTCGTCGACTACGGCCTGGACTTCCAGCGGAGGTACGTGCCCAACCTCGAGGAGAGCATGGTGACCTCGGTGGCCCGCCAGGGCCGCGGGTTCCGGCTCACTCTCGACAGCGGCGAGGAGCTCCGCGCCAAGCAGGTGGTCGTCGCCGCGGGGATCACCCACTTCGCCTCGATGCCGCAGCAGGTCGACGGCCTCTCGCCGGAGCTGGTCAGCCACTCCAGCGCGCACCGCGACCTGGAGCGCTTCGCCGGCCAGCAGGTGACGGTGGTCGGCGCCGGGGCGTCGGCGGTGAACCTGGCGGTCTGGCTGGCCCGCGCGGGCGCCCGGACCCGGCTCGTGACCCGCACGCCCTCGGTCCACTTCTCCTCACCGCCGTCCGGCGGCCGCCGTACCGTCCTCGCCAGGCTGCAGAAGCCCGGCTCCGGCCTCGGGCCGGGGTGGCGCTCGCGCGCGAGCTGCGACGCACCCGACCTGTTCCGCCTGGTGCCGGCCCGGTGGCGGCCCGAGATCGTGCGGCGGCACCTCGGACCGAGCTCTGCCTGGCACCTGAAGGAGGCGTTCGAGTCCTCGGTCGAGGTGTTCGCCGGCCGCTCGCTCCAGCGGGTGGTGGCCACCCAGGACGGCGTGCGGCTGGTCCTGGCCAGCGCCAAGGGGGAGCCGCCCATCACCATCGAGTCGGACCACGTGATCTGCGCGACGGGCTACCGGGCGGACGTCCAGCGGCTGGGGTTCCTGGACCCGAGCCTCCGTTCCGACCTGCGGACGCTGGCCGGGACGCCCGAGCTATCGCGCCGGTTCGAGTCCTCCGTCTCCGGCCTCTACTTCCTCGGGCTCTCAGCCTCGGTGTCGTTCGGCCCCATGATGCGCTTCATGTTCGGCGACGAGTTCGCTGCACGCCGGATCACCCAGGACCTCGTCCGGTGTGCCGCCTGACGGCTCAGGAGCTGCGTCCCGGCAGGGACGCCGCCCTGTTCGTCTTCGCAGGCGCGGGTGGAGAGACCGACGAGCTCCGGCCCGTGGTCGGCGGTCTCTCGGGCGACCCCCGGGTCGTCGCCCTCGCGCTCGCGGCGGAACCCGGCTCCGCCGACTCGATCGAGACGATGGCCGCCGCAGCGGTCGACGTGATCCGGGCCGACCAGCCGCAAGGGCCGTACCAGCTCCTCGGCTACTCGTTCGGAGGTCTCCTCGCCCTCGAGGCCGCACGGCTGCTCACCGAGGCGGGCGAGGACGTGACGTTCGTGGGGCTGATGGACTCCCTCTTCGACCAGCGGCACTGGCCGGCCGGGCTGTTCGTGAGGGCGACCGCGAGCCGGGCCGCGCACCATGCCCAAGGACTCGTCGGCCAGCCGCCGGCTCTGGCCCTGCGGGAGCTGTCCGGCCGGGCGGCTCGCCTGGTCAGGCGGCTGCGTGGCCGGCGCCGGGCTCCGGACACCGGCCCGAGCGGCGTCACGACGGTGCAGGACGCAAACTTCGCGGTCATGGCGGACTGGCGTCCCCGGGTCCTCGACAGCCCGGTCACGCTGTTCGCGGCCACGGAGTCGGACTTCGGCTGCGACCTGGCTGAGCTGTGGCGGCCGTGGCTCCCGCAGCTGGAGGTGCGCCGGGTCTGGGGCAACCACCTCGACCTGACCCAGACCCCCTCGGGCGCGGCTCGGCTGGCGCGGGCCGTGAGCAGTGCGCTCGCTGCGCCGGCACCGAAGCTGAGGGTCCTCGTCGCCACCACGTTCCGCTGGCCGGGCGCCGCCAGGCTCGCCGTGGACCTCCACGAGGTCGGCTGCACCGTCGAGGGCATCGGACCACGGGGCAGCGCGTTGCATGAGGTCTCGGCCGTCCAGCGCAGCTACCGGCTCGCTCTCGCCGACCCGATCGGCTCGCTGCGGGCCGCGATCGAGGCGTCGGACGCCGACCTCGTCGTCCCCTTCGACGACCGCACCCGCTATGCCCTCGCGCGGCTGCATGCCTCCTCCGACCCGCGCACCGAGTCGGGGGCCCGCATGCGAGAGCGCCTCGAGCGCTCGCTCGGGTCGCCGGACAAGGTCGCCTGCGTCTACTCGCGCGCCGCCGTGCTGGCGATGGCCCGCAGCGCCGGTGTGCTCTGCCCGCCGACCGAGACCGTGCGCACGGCCGGCGACATCACCGCATGGTTCGAACGCAACCCCGGGCCCGCGGTGCTCAAGACGGACGGGAGCTGGGGTGGCCGCGGGGTCGCGATCCTGAGCGGCGAGGCGGAGGGCCGGCGGGCCTGGCGCGAGATGCGCCGCCGCCCGCCGCTCACCCGCGCGCTGAAGCGGCTCGTGGTGGAGGGCGACCCGTGGCCGCTCCGGGCCCGGCTGGCCGGAACCCGGCCCACCCTCTCGATCCAGACCTACGTCGCCGGCCGGCCGGCGAACGCCGCGGTGGCCTGTTTCGAGGGCGCCTCGCTGGGCGTCGTCCAGGCCGTGGTGATCGAGAGTGACGGGCCGACGGGTCCATCGACGGTGCTGCAGGTCGTGGACAACCCGGACATGAGCTACGCCGTCAAGTCCATCGTCAGCAACCTCGAGCTGTCCGGGCTGTGCGGTCTCGACTTCATCGTGGACGACGACGGCCGCGCGCACCTGCTCGAGCTCAACCCGCGCGCGACGCCGACCTCGCACCTGATCGCAGCGGACGGGACGGACCTGCTGACGGCGCTGCGCACCGCCTTCGGGTACGAGCGCCCGCCGGCGCGCACCGCGTGCTACTCGAACGGCCTGGTGGCGCTCTTCCCCCAGGAGCTGCTCCGCGACGCCGCCAGCCCGAACCTCCGGGTCGCCCATCACGACGTCCCGGCGTACGCTCCGGACCTCGTCGCCCACGCGCTCGGCGCTCGCCGCGGCAGAAGGCGGACACCCTTGACCCCGACAGGACTGCTGGAGGCACACAGCCCGTGACCGAAGATCACGTCGTGCGTTCGACGAGCCGGGACCGTGGCCCGGCACAGTCGGGCGCGAGCGGCCGGTGGGCGGTCAACGTCACCGTGCACGGGATCGGACAGCCAGCTCGGGCGTTGGACGAGGGCGAGGCCCGGACCTGGGTCTCGGTCGAGCAGTTCGAAGGGCTGCTCGATACCGCCGTGGGGCGCCCGGACGTCGTCGTCACCTTCGACGACGGCAACGTCTCCGACCTGGAGATCGGCCTGCCACGGTTGCTGGAACGTGGCCTGAAGGCCCGGTTCTACGTGTGCGCGGGGCTGCTCGGCGAGCCGGGACGGCTCGATGCGCCCGCGGTTCGCGAGCTGCACGGCGCCGGCATGGTCATCGGGTCGCACGGGTGGGCACATCGCGACTGGCGGTCACTGGACTGGGGCTCGCGCGGCGCCCGGGAGGTCGAGGATGAGCTGGTGCGCGCACGCCACCACCTCCGGCGGCTGACCGGCTCGGACGTGTCCGAGGTGGCCGTGCCCTTCGGCTCCTACGACCGCCATGTCCTGCGGAACCTGCGGCGGACCGGCGTGACCCGCGTCTACACCAGCGACGGCGGCTGGGCGCGGTCCGGCACCTGGCTGCAGGCGCGGACCAGCATCCGCAGTGAAGACGGCCCCGACTGGCCCAAGCAGGTGATGGTCGACCGCCCGGGGCTCGGCCGACGAGCCCGGGCCCGGGTCGCCCGGGTCGCCAAGCGGCTGCGGGGCTGAGCGGGTCGCTCCCCCATTCAGGGTACGTGGAGCGGCGTCCGGGCTCGGCCTGCCAGGCCGCACCTAGCGTCAGCGGTGTCCACAGTCCAACGGATCCACGTGACCGAGAGGTTTCGGCGATGAGCTTCCCGAAGTGCCGTCTGTGCGGCAGCGACCTGACACAGACGTTCGTCGACCTCGGCATGTCACCGCCGTGCGAGAGCTACCTCGAGGCGGACCAGCTCGACCGGGGCGAGGTCTTCTACCCGCTCCACGTGCGGATCTGCTCGTCGTGCCTGCTCGTCCAGCTGCCGGCGTACCTCGCGGGCGAGGACATCTTCAGCCACTACGCGTACTTCTCCTCCTACAGCGACTCGTGGGTGGCGCACGCGAAGCGGTACGTCGACCAGGCAGTGGCGAAGCTCGGCCTGACCGAGGACTCGTTCGTGGTGGAGGTCGCCAGCAACGACGGCTACCTGCTCCAGCACGTCCGCGACCTGGGCATCCGTCGGCTCGGGATCGAGCCGGCCGCCAACATCGCCGAGGTGGCCAGGGCCAAGGGCATCGACACCGTCTGTGAGTTCCTAGGGGAGGCGACCGGCAGCGCGGTGGCCGCGGAGCACGGCGGGGCCGACCTGGTGGCCGCCAACAACGTCTTCGCGCACGTGCCGGACATCGTCGACTTCGCCCGCGGCCTGCGGGCGCTGCTCAAGGACGACGGCACCCTGACGATCGAGATCCCGCACCTGCTCCGGCTGATCGAGGACCGGCTCTACGACACGATCTACCACGAGCACTACTCCTACCTGTCCCTGCTCACGACCCAGCGGGTGCTGGCCGAGGCCGGCCTCAAGGTCGTCGACGTGGAGGAGCTCTCCACGCACGGCGGGTCGCTGCGGACCTGGTCGATGCCGGTCGAGAGCGCGACCGAGCCGACTGAGCGGGTCGCCAAGGTGCTGAACGACGAGCACGCCGCCGGCCTCGACACCGTCAAGGGTCACGCGGGGTTCGCGAAGGTGGTCAGCGCCGCCCGCGACGACCTGGTCGAGTTCCTGATCGCCGCTCGCCGCAAGCGGAAGCGGGTGGCTGGGTACGGCGCGCCCGGGAAGGGCAACACGCTGCTCAACCACGCCGGCATCCGCGAGGACCTCCTCGACTACACCGTCGACCGCAGCACCTTCAAGCAGGGGATGTACCTGCCCGGCACCCACATCCCGATCCATCCCCCGGAGACGCTGGCCGCGACCCGGCCGGACTACATCCTGATCCTCCCGTGGAACCTCCGCGAGGAGATCTCCGCCCAGCTGGAGTACACCCGTCAGTGGGGCGCGAAGCTCGTCGTACCGCTGCCCAGGCTCGAGGTCTTCTGAGCCTCGCCCGTCCCGTACGGCCGGCGCACTGGACGGCCCGGGGTCAGTGGGCTCCGTAGACGACCCAGCGCTCCGCCAGCGCCGGCCAGGCGTCGCGCAGCTCGTCGGCGAGGTCGGGCAGCATCAGCAGGATGCTGCCCGGGTCGGCGGCCAGCATTGCGTCCGGCGCCACGACCGGGATGTCCGTCCCGGGCATCCGCCGCCCCTGCTTGGCCGGCGCGCCGTCGGCGATGCCGGCAACCGCGCCCGGCCGCAGGGAGGCCGCGGCGAGCACCGCCACGGCCCGTGAGCCGGCGCCGTACAGCCAGGCGCCGCCGGGCTGGCTCTCGACCCACCGGCGCAGCCGGGCGACGTCGTCGTCGAGCGCGGCTCCGAGGGGAGCCATCGCCGCCGGGTCCAGCACCCCGTCGGACAGCTCGGCCCGCTCCAGGTCGTCGAGCGCCGCCGCCTCGACGTCCGGCCCCGCACCGCTGCGCGAGGCCAGCAGGAGGACCGACCCGCTGTACAGGGCATAGCTGCGCGCGGCGAAGACTGACAGCCCGACATCGGCCAGGAGCCGCCGCGCCGCCGGGACGCTGTGGTAGGCGAAGTGCCCATGGCGCAGCGCATTCCACTCGCGACGACGAAGCGTGGCGGCGTAGGTCGGGAACTGCAGGACCAGCGTCCCGTCCTCGGTCAGCGCCTCGGCCCGGGCCCGCAGACCGCCGGCCTGGTCGCGGTCGTGCATCAGGCCGTAGACGTCGATGACCACGCCGGCACGGGCGCCCAGCGCCGGACCGAAGCCGCGCGCCAGCAGCGCATCACCCCAGGAGCCGCCGTGCGGGCTCGCGAACTCGATGAACTCCCCCGGGGGGAGCAGGCCGGAGCCGACGAGCTCCTCGACGGCCTCATGAGCCTGCCTGACGGCGGCGCGGGGCTCGATCGCGCGGGGCTCGTCGGGAACCGTGGCGTCGTCGAGCAGCTGGGCCAGACCGCAGTCTGCGCCCCACCCCATCGCCAGCGGGTGGCGCTGGTCCGGACCCGGGTGCGAGGCGAGCGGAAAGTGGTCGGCGGCGGGCTGGTCGCCCAGGTCGAGGACGACCTCGCCGCTGGTCGACCGGCAGCCCCGGCAGCGGTGGTCGTCAGCCGTGGACATGGCTGCTGGTGAGGTCGCGCCACGAGCCCGCGGACCGGTCCCGCGGGCTGAGGTTGTCCACCGGCAGCGGCCAGGCGATGGCGAGATCCGGGTCGTCGTGGCGCACGGACAGGTCCTCGGTCGGGTCGTGGGGCCGGTCGATGCGGTAGCAGATGTCGGCTACGTCGCTCAGCACCTGGAAGCCGTGCAGGAAGCCGCTCGGGACGTAGAGCATCCAGAACTGCTCGTCGTCCAGCCGGAAGGCCTCGTGCCGGCCGTACGTCGGCGAGCCGGGCCGGCCGTCCACGATCACGTCCAGGATCGCACCGCGGGCGCAGCGGACCAGCTTGGCCTCGCCGTCGCCGCCGCGGCCGTGCAGTCCGCGCAGCGTCCCGTGGGCCGAGCGCGACTGCGAGTCCTGGACGAACGTCGCGGGGTCCAGCCCGTGCGCGGCCGCCACGTCGGCGTCGAAGGTACGGGTGAAGAACCCGCGGTCGTCCCGGTGCGGTGACGGACGGAACAGCAGCACGTCCCTGAGCTCGGTGGTCTCGACGCGCATGTCCGTCAAAGCTCCACCAGCGCCTTGGACACGTAGAAGGCCTCGGCGTACGGACGACGGCACTCCATCCCGCGCAGGCGCATCAGCCCCAGGAAGACCTCGTCGTCCCACCAGTCGTGGCCGTGCTGGCTCGGGAAGTGCCGGTTGAGCAGGTCGACCTTGCGCCGGGCCTGCTCCGTGGTGAGCCCGACGTAGTGGGAGGGAGCGCCCATGTCGCCGTCCCACTTGGGGATCTCGAAGTGCAGGACGAGCGCGTCCCGCCACACGGTGGTCACCATCACGCCCAGGGTCCGGTGGTCCTGGTGGGCGTCGTCGACGCGATGGGTCAGCACCAGCTGCGGCCGGCAGTGCCGCGCGAGGTCCTCGAGGTGCTCCTTCGCGGCCTCCCAGTGGGTCGGCAGCCGACCGTCGGGCAGCGTGGCGAAGTGCGTCTTGACGCCCGGATGGATCTCCTGGAGGGCCTCCTCCGACTCGGCGGCCCGGTCCGGCGTACCGGTGAGCAGGGCGACCGTGAGGCTGAGGTCGGCACGCTCCGCGAGCCGCAGGAGCGTCCCGCCGCAGCCGATCTCGACGTCGTCCGGGTGGGCGCCGACACACAGGACCTCGAGCGGTCCGTCGGGCAGTCGCAGCGCGTCCATCGCCTGATTATCGCTGCCGTCGCCAGCGGTCCACGTCGCGGGCGAGGTGCAGGCAGAGCGAGGCCTCGACAGGGTCGCCTTCGCGGGCCGCGACCCAGGCCCTGACCCGCGCGCTGCGCGCGAGGGCGCGACACACCGCCGAACGCAGCCGC
>Ga0136846_1224392_pt1 | contig 16890 bp, 20 predicted proteins | sample HopSoiMetagenom2_FD_96841 | JGI IMG/M metagenome (GOLD analysis project Ga0136846, IMG submission 96841) | Grasslands soil microbial communities from Hopland, California, USA - 2 Assembly 2016 (version 4) | ecosystem: Environmental > Terrestrial > Soil > Grasslands | place: USA: Hopland...
AGGCTTCCGGAAGACCGGCTGCCGGACTCCGTCGAAGCGGCGATCTACTACCTCGTAGCGGAGGCGATCACGAACGTCGCGAAGTATGCGCAAGCGACGTATGCAAGCGTTACCGTCGAGCGCTCGAACGGATTTGCGACGGTAGTCGTGCGCGACGACGGAATCGGAGGCGCGGCGCCCGTTCCGGGCTCGGGGCTCGTCGGTCTGGCGGATCGGGTCGAGGCGCTCGGCGGCCGGCTGCACATCGAGAGCGCGCCCGGGCTGGGCACAGAGCTCACCGCCGAGATTCCCTGCTAGGCCGCGTCGACCCGACGCTCGTCTGCCGCGGGATTGACGGATCAGATTGATTCTCGGAGGGCGTCCGCTGCCGCCTGGAGGCGAGCGCTGACTTCAGCTAGTTCTCTCGCGGCCAGGTCAATCCGTTCTTGCTGAGTGTCCGCGCGATCTTGGGCAGTGACAGCTTTAGCCTCAATGGCCTGCACCTCGGCAGCCAGCCTCTCGACCGAGCGGGTCAGTTCCGCCAGTTGACCGGCGACGATCTCCGTGTCTTCTCGGGACATTCTTCTCGCCCGACGAAGTCTAGAACGGACGCCTGCGCGTGTCGCCTACGTGGGCACCGTCAGTCTCCGATGGGGCGGGCGAATAGAAAGCTCCAAGAGCCCGGCCCGGGACAGGTTACGGTGCGTTGATGCGGTGGGCCGGGCTCTTTGCCGTCGCTGCCGTGCTGAGCGCGCCACACACACCGGCACCGACCACTGTCGTCCGCTGGAGCCCGTTGACGCCGGGCGGTGCCGTCAAGCCGGCGTTGAAGGTGCGCGACGTAGGCACGGGCAGCTGCACCGACACGTACACGACGGCCGGCGACATCGCCTACCGCTGCGGCCGCAGGAACGTCCTGTACTTCCCGTGCTGGCGGGAGGGGCCGAATCCGACCGACTTCGCGATCTGCGCCGACGATCCCTGGACGACGTCGGTCGCGAGGATCCGAAGCCCCGGCCTGCTGCTGCATCCAGGCGTGACGTACCTGGACGACGCCTACGCGCCGTGGGCTGTCGAGCTCACGACGGGCGAGCGCTGCCGGCTCGTGCAGGGCGCGCACGATGCGATCCACCGCGGACGGCGGACCTACGTCGTCGACTACGGCTGCAGCAAGCGTGACCTCGTCCTGCTGCGCAACCTCCGCCGTGGGCGCGTCTGGCGGATCGGCGCCGCTCGCTACGTCGGCCTGCGACGCGGCTACGAGCTGCTCGGCGCTGTTGCGATCCGGCGCGCCTACTTCGGCGGTCTCCCGCCGCCGCTCGAGCGCCAGCGCAGGCTCGCGGCTCGGGCCGTCGCCGCGGCGCGACGCGTCGTCCACCGAGACCACCCGACCGCCCACCTCGACCTCGTATGGGTGCGCATGACGCTTCCGGACGTCCGTTGGGCCTACGTCCTCTTCAGCTCCGTCGACGGGAAAGGCTGGTTCGCGCTCCTGCGGCGCGAGGACGGCGAATGGCTCCATGCATCGACCAACCGCCCCTGCAAGCAGCTGCCTGTCGAGGTGCAACGTCAGCTCTTCCTGAGACCGAACGCAGCAGCCGACACGCTCGCGCCGCCGGGCGAGCAACGTTGCTAGGTCAGAAGCTCGTCGCGACGATGTAGCGCGGGCTGTCGGTTCGCACAAAGACGCCGAGCCACCCGACGAAGTCGTGGTGCGGGCGGCCCGGCGGCCCGAGATCCGGTATCGAGACGTCGCGGATGACGACGAGCCACACGACCTGACCGGGAAAGAGCCCGAGCCGCCCGACCGTGTTCGACCGCACCACCTCCACCAGGTTGACCGAGACGCGGCCCACGCGTCTCCAGCCGCGCGTGTACGGCCCCGCAAAGCCGCCGAAGTTACGCAGCGCGACACGTCGCGCCGCTCGCGCGCTGAGCGCCGGCGCGGGAACATTTGCCGGAACGACGTCGATCCCGGCGCCGTGCAACCCCAGCGCGATGCAGACGAGTGCGCATGCCATCTGCTGGTCGAGACGACACCCGAGCGCTTAGGTTTGTCGGCATGGCCGAGGAACGCGTCCTCACGCTGCGCGAGCTGAACCGCGCGCTGCTCGCGCGCCAGCTGCTGCTCGAGCGCCGCAGGCTCGGCGTACAGCAGGCGGTCGAGCGTCTCTGCGCGATCCAGGCGCAGTGGCCCCCGTCCCCGTACATCGGCCTGTGGTCGCGACTGGTGGGCTTCGAGAAGGAGCAGCTCACGCGCGCGCTCGCGCAGCACCGCGTCGTCAAGACGCAGCTCTTCCGCATCACGCTCCACATCACGAGCGCTCGCGACTACCCGTACTTCTTCGCCGTCTGGGGCCCCGCTGCGCGGGACCGGACGCCCGGCGTCGCGACGGACAAGCTGGCGGAGCTCAGCCGGCGCGTGCGCGCAGCCGCGCTCGAACGCCCGATCACGCAGGACGAGGTGGAGGAGCTCGCTGCCGAGGAGATGGGCTTCCGCTGGCGGACGCGGACGCTGACGCCGCTCGTCCACCTGCCGCCGGGCGGCACGTGGAGCCACTATGGCCGGACGCAGCTACGCGCGATGGAGTCGGTCCTCGGCGTCGAGCTTCCCTCGCGCGAAGACGGCGCGGAGCGGCTCGTGCGCAGCTATCTGGCGGCCTTCGGGCCGGCGACGCAGGAGGACATCCTGCGCTTCGCCGGCGTGCGCGTCGGCGACATCCGCCCCGGCCTGGAGCGCGTGGAGCTCCGCCGGTTCCGCGACGAGCGCGGCCGCGTCCTGCTCGACGTTCCGCGTGCGCCGCTGCCCGACGGCGAGACGGAGGCGCCCGTGCGCTATCTGCCCAAATGGGACTCGTCTCTGCTCGCGTACGCGGCGCCCGAGCGCACGCGCATCCTCCCGGAGAAGCTCCGCCCGACGGTGATTCGCAAGAACGGCGACGTCCTCCCCACCGTCCTCGTGGACGGCTTCGTCTCTGCCACGTGGGACGTCGGCACGAAGCGAGACCTGACCATCACGCCGCTGCGGCGCCTCACGAAACAGGAACGTGTCGACGTCGACGCCGAGGGCGAGCGACTCGTGGAGTTCTTCCGGAGCTAGCCTCTCTCGACCCGCGAGCCGCCGACGATCGCGTCGCGTCCGTCGTCATAACGGACCCACGCCTTGCCGCCGCCGTCGTAGTCGGGCGACCAGACGATCAGTGTCGCGTCCTCGCCGCCCACGCGCACCCGGTCGGTGCCCTCCGGCTGGGCGCCGCGCCAGACGACCACGAACGGGTTCTGCTCCCACTCGCGGCCGATCGTCGTCTCCTCGGTATGGCCGGGAAGCACCCGCGTCTCGGGCGGCAGCTTCATCAGCACGTCCATGACGGAGGTCCGGACCTGCTCGAGATCGCCGCCGCCGACGGAGTCCTTGAACAGGGTGTCGCCGGTGAACACGGCCTCGCCGTTCACGACGAACGCGATCATGTCGTCGGAGTGGCCCGGCGTCGGCAGCGCCTCGACGCGCAGGCCGCCGACCTCGATCCCGTCGGTTCGCACCGGCAGCCCGAGTTCGCGCTCGTGCACGACGTGGTCGTGGTGGGAGTGTGTCCGCAGGACGTAGCTCGGCTCCACCCTCCATCGCTCCGCGGCCGCGAGGAGCGGCTTCACGTCCGCGCCGGAGTCGACAAAGACGGCCGAGCCGCCCTCCTCGTCCGCGACGAGGTAGGCGTTCGAGAGCCAATCGGGGTGCATGCTCCGTTCGACGAGCACGGCGGTACGCTACCCGGACACCTGCGACGAGGAGGAGCTCGATGGGCCTGCTGTCCCGAACCGGCGAGATCATCAAGGCGAAGTGGAATGCGCTGCTCAACCGCGCCGAGAACCCGAACGAGACGCTCGACTACTCATACGAGCGCCAACTCGAGTCGCTGCAGAACGTCAAGCGCGGCATCGCCGACGTGGTCACGGCGAAGAAGCGGCTGCAGATCCAGACCCAGCAGCTCGAGCAAAACGTCGTCCGGCTCGACACGCAGGCGCGCCAGGCGCTCGCCGCCGGACGTGAGGATCTCGCTCGTCAGGCGCTCGAGCGCAAGTCGGGGATCCAGCAGCAGCTGCAGGACCTCGATACGCAGGTGACGCAGCTCGGGGACCAGCAGGAAAAGCTCGTCGCGAACCAGAAGACGCTCGAGGCGCGGATCGAGCAGTTCCGCTCGCAAAAAGAAGTCATCAAGGCGCAGTACTCCGCCGCCGAGGCGCAGGTGCGGATCAACGAGGCGGCCACCGGTATCGGCCGCGAGGTGGAGAACACCGGCCTCGCGATTCAGCGTGCGAAGGACAAGACGGACCAGATGCAGGCCCGAGCGGCCGCACTCGACGAGCTCGTCTCGTCCGGCGACCTCCAGGAGATCGGCTCCGACAAGACGCAGCTCGATCGGGAGCTCCAGCAGATCGCCTCGCAGCAGCAGGTGGACAGCGAGCTGGAGCAGCTCAAGGCTGAGGTTGGCTCAGGGTCTCCGCAGAAGCAACTGGAGGAGTCCGAGCCTCAGCCTCAGCCGGAACAACAGCCCGGCGGGTGAGCAGGTACGCGGCGCAGAGCGCGACCGCGACCGATTCCACGACGACGAGCAGCCGGTAGTCGACGACGGCGATCAGCACCGCGCCGACCGCGATCGAGACGGTCTGCGGCGTGCTGATGAACACGTCGGCGGCCGACGAGACTCTCCCCTGCAGCCGTAGCGGTGTGCGCACCTGTAGCGCGGTCATCAGCCCGACGATGAACCACGAGACGCCGAACCCGGCGACCACGATTCCGATCGCGACGAGCGGCAGGTTCGAGCTGACGAAGCTGAGCTCGCCGATGCCGAAGCCCGCCATCCCGAGCCCCGCAACGCGCACGTCGCCGAGCTTGCGCAGCCCGCGCGCCGCGGTCAGGCCGCCGGCGATCGCCCCGATGCCCTGCAGCGTGCTGAGCACGCCCAGAAACGAGGGCGGGCGGTGCAAGCCCTGGTCGATGACGGCGAAGATGATCGTCTCCGAGAAGCCGACGACGAGCAGCGCCGCACCCGTCGAGAAGACGATCTGGCGCAGCGGAATCGTGACGATGATGTGCTTCGCACCCGCGAGCGCCTCGGAGACGAAGTTGTGCTCGACGCGCTCGAAGCGCGGCTCGGGCGTGCGCATCAGCAGCAGCGCCGCGACGACGAACGCGAAGCTCGCCGAGTCGACGATGGCGACGACTCCGCCGCCGGCGGCGGCGTAGATGCCCGCGCCGGCGAGCGGCGCGATCAGGCGCAGGCCCTCGCGCGTCGACTGGAAGATCGCGTTTCCCTCGCCGAGCAGCTCGTGCGGGATCGTCACGGTCATCAGCGCCGAGCGCGCGGACGCTGCGAGCGTCCCGAATGCGCCGATGAAGACGGCCATGGCGTAGAGGATCCAGACGTCGCTGCGGTCGTGGACGAAGAGCAGCGACAAGACCGCGACCGCCTCGATCGTGTAGACGACGACCAGCAACGGGCGCCGCCGGACTCGGTCCACGACCATGCCCGCGAGCGGCGAGAAGATCGAGGGCGCCGCGAGCGCGAAGAAGACGAGACCCGCCGAGGCGTTGCTGTCCGTCAGCGCCTTCGCCCAGACCGCGAGGACGATGATCAGCGCCCAATCGCCGAACTGCGACACCGTCCAGCCGGCAAGGAAGATACGCGCATCGCGGATGCGCAGGAGCTCGCGCACTACGTCCCCACGTGCTCCACCGGCACGGGCCCGGCATCCGCGACCAGCGGCCCGAGCACGGCACCGGCCTCGTCGACGGGCTCGGGCATGGACTCGATACGTCGCACCGGCGAGAACAACACGGGCAGGAACGGCATGAAGCAGCCGATGCCGCTGACGATCAGCGTCTCCTGGACGCCGATCGTGCTCGCGAGGACGCCGCCGATGATCGACCCGAGCGGAATCGTCCCCCAGACGATGAAGCGCATGACGGAGTTCATGCGTCCCTGGAGGCGCGCCGGCGTGATTGCCTGCCGCAGGCTGACCTGCGTGACGTTGTAGATCACGTTCGAGAGCCCGCCGACGATGAACGCCGGGATCAGGAACGCGAGCGCCGCGTTCCCTTCCGGCGCGAACGGGATGACGAGGAACGTCGGCGCGCCGATGATCGAGGCCCCGATGATCGTCCGCCCCACGCCGAAGCGCGAGGAGATGCGGTTCGCGTTGAACGCCGCGAGCAGCGGGCCGACGTTGCTGAGCGTGAACGCGAGGCCGATTGCGAGCGGACTCAGGTGCAGCTCGCGGCGCGCGAACACGAGCAGGACTGCAAAGCCCATGTTCCCCCAGAAGTTGAACAGCGCCGTGCAGGCGGCGATGTTCTTCAGGAACGGGTGGCGGAAGACGTAGCGCAGGCCCTCGCGCAGCTCTTCGCGCATTCGGGGCGATTGCGCGTCACGCGCGGGCGCGAGCTCGTGCTTGCGAATCCTGAAGATGAAGAGCGCCGAGCCCACGAAGCTGACGGCGTCGAACGCGAGTGCGGCAGGCGCCCTCAGGAAGTTGATGACGATGCCGGCAAGACCGGGGCCGCCGAGCTGCGCCGCGGCCCGGCTGATCTCGAGCTTCGCGTTCCCGTCGATCAGCTGCTGCCGCTCGACGAGCGCCGGCAGGTACGACTGGTAGGCGACGTCGAAGAACACCGTCGCGATGCCGACGAGAAACCCGACGACGTAGAGCTGCGCCATCGTCAGCGCACCGAGCCAGTAGGCGACGGGCACGGAGCCCAGCAGCAGCGCGCGCGAGACGTCGCCGACGACGAGGATCGGCCGCCGCCGCAGCCGGTCGACCCACACTCCGGCCGGGAGGCTCACGAGCAGGAACGGCAGGAACTCGACCGTCGTCAGCGCCGCGACCTCGAACGCGCTCACGTGCAGCACGTCGATCGCGACGAGCGGCAGCGCCAGCTGCGTGAACTGCGTCCCGAACTGGCTGACGGTCTCGGCCGACCAGAGCTTGACAAAGTCCGGATGGCGCCAGAGCCCTCCGGTCGGCCAGAGCTTCATGCGTGGGCAGGTGCGGGCGCGCGCTCGAGGCGGACGTCGCCCGAGACCGTCTTCGCGAAGACCTCGACCAGCGGGGCGTCGTCTGCGGGCGCCGCCTGCCCCGGTGCGTCGGAGAGCTCGAACTCGGAGCTGGTCGAACCGCTCACCGTGTTCGCGTCGATGAAGACGCGCGAGCCGCGCCGGATGCCGACGCCGATGTCGCCGGAGACCGCACGCAGCTCGAGCCGGCCGTTCACGACCGCCTCGTAGCGCTGGTCGCCCGAAACGCTGCTCGTCGCGATCGAGCCGCCGGCATCGCCGACGTAGACGTCGCCGGAGACCACCTGAAACGTTGCGTTCAGGGCGACGGAGCCGACGTGCACGTCACCGGAGACGGTCTTGACGTCGAGCCGGCCTTCGACGGCGTCGAAATGGACGTCGCCGCTCGCCGTCTTCACGTCCACGTCGCCCGCCGTCTCGACGCTGAGATCGCCCGACGCCGTCTTGAAGTCGAGCTTGCCGTACTTGCCGTGCGCCTCGAGGTCCGCGGACTTCGTGCGGACGTCGAGCTCGGCGCCGGCCGGGCACGACACGCGCAGGCGCATCTCCGGGGTGCCGAGACGGATGTCGGGGCCGCGGCTGAACGAGATCCACACGCCGTGCCGGGTGCGAACGTGAACCGCGACTTCGTAGCCATCCCCGCGGCGGCTCGACTCGATGCGGGCGCCGGCCACCATCTCCTGTACCTGCTCGTTGGCCGACAGTGCCTCGAGCTCGACGTGGGTCTCGTCCGTCTCGCTCGCCTCGATCTCGATCGCGCCTGCCGGGAGCTCCAGGTCGAGGCGAACGGGGCCCGGCGTGGAGAACGTCTCGCTCCGCATCACACGTGACCCCGCGTGTTGTTGAAGTAGCGCAGGTCGGAGAGATAGCGATCGCGCGGTCGGACGGCGTTGCGGATGAGCGGGCGCACTTCGTCTTTGCGGCGGATGGTGTCCGCCTCGCGGCGCGGCAGCAGCGCCAGCGCGAGCCCGAACGGAAGTGGGAGGACGTGCATCGTGACTCCTTTCAACTCTGGCCGTAGCCGGTCATGCGGCGGCCGCCTGGATGCGAACGCCGCTTGGTGGGGTCAGCACTGCGGGTGATCTGCTGCAGCAGCCACGTGTTCGCCGACACGCCTGCCTCCTGGGCGGCGGCGTCGACGATCGCCTTGAGCGTCTCGGGCAGGCGCAGCGTGATCCGGGCGCTGAGGTCTTCGAGGGCCGTGGGAGGAGGTGCCCCCGGCTCGGGCACGTAGACCAGCTCCGGGTCGCCTCCGGTCAGGCGCACCTCCACGTGGCCGTCGGGCAACTGGTTCGTGAGCTCCGCGGCGGCCTCGCCGAGAGCGTCCATGAGCCGGAGCCGGAGGGATGACTCGAGGGCTGCGCTGATCCGGCGGGCTGCTTCCGCGACTGCGTCGTCGCCGATGCCGGCGACATTTGCCAGATCCTGCTGGAGCGCCTCGACGTAGGCCGCCACGTTCATGGGCGGCACTGTGACATCATCGTGATGTCACGTCAAGGTCATCCATGGCGTCATCGTGCGTCACAATGACGCAAAGGCCGCAATTTGCGGGCTTTTCGCCTAGAGAGGCGCGTCGAAGACGCCGAACCAGCGGCTCAGGTCCTGCTCGACCGGCAGCTCCGGCTCGAGCTTCGCCTTCAGCTCCAGCTCCTCGGCGTTGTCGCGCTCCTGACCGTCGCCCGTCGGGACGAAGGGCCAGAACGCGCCGCGCTTGTAGCCGTAGATCCAGTAGACCGGGTGCTTGCCGCCGTCGAACCTGAACACCGCCGCGAGCAGCTGCGGGCCGAAGCCCTGCTCCTCGAGCCCCTGGGCGACCGCGTGGACGGTCGCGACCTGGTCCTCGAGCTCGGGGTCGTGCACCACGATCCACGTGTACCCGAACTTGTCCTCGCGGCGCTCGAGCTTCGAGCCGGAATCCCCGGCGATGCCGTCGAGGAGCTGCTGCAGGTCGTTCTCCGCGCGGACGAAGTCGCCCGCCGAGAGCGGCTTGAAGCAGATCCCACCGGAGCCGGCCGTGCGCAGGCCGAGCTCCGTCTGCAGTGTGACCGCCGCCGTCGTCAGCGCGAAGAGACGTTCACCCGCCGGCCCGGCCAGGCTCTTCCGGCCGAAGAGAACGTCGCGCAGGCCCAACTATGCGACCGGGCGGCCCATCTCCCGCGCGATCTCCGACAGCGCGGCGAGGCGCTTCTCGAGCGGCGGATGCGTCATGAAGAGCTGGCTGACGGAGCCCTTCACGTTCGCCGGGATGATGAAGAACGCGTTCATCCCCTCGACCTCCCGCAGGTCGCGCTGCGGGATCCTGAACATGTCGCTGGAGATCTTCTGCAGCGCGCTCATCAGGTGCTCGGGCGCGCCCGTGATCAGCGCCGAGCCGCGATCGGCCGCGAACTCGCGATAGCGCGAGATCGCCAGGATCAGGATCTGGCTGAGGAAGTAGGTCACGACCGAGACGATCAGGACGATCAGCCAGACCGGAACCGAGTTGTTGTCGCGGCGGCCCCCGCCGAACATGCCGGAGTACAGCCCGAACCGCGTGAGCAGGCCCGCGAGCATCGCGAAGAAGCTCGCCACGGTCATGATCAGGACGTCGCGGTTCGCCACGTGGGAGAGCTCGTGCGCGAGCACCCCCTCGACCTCCTGCGGCTCGAGCCGCTGCCAGAGACCGCGCGTGACGGCGACCGCCGCATGCTTCGGGCTCCGCCCCGTCGCGAACGCGTTCGGAACGTCGGTGTCGATGATGGCGACACGGGGCTTGGGCAGATCGGCCATCGCGCAGAGCCGCTCGACCATGTCGTGCAGCTCCGGCGCCTCATCGCGCTCGACGATCCTGGCGCCCGCCGCTCTCAGCGCGAGCTTGTCGGAGGTGTAGTACTGGAAGAACGCGAGCCCGACGACGATGACCAGCATCGGCACGAGCCCGACGTTCAGGACCTGGAACAGAACGACGGCGAAGACGACGTAGAGAAGGCCGAGCAGCGTCGTCGTGAGGAACATTCGCAGCGACAGACCGGCGTCGCGCCCGTAGGACCTGCGTTTCATCGAGAATCGCTCTCCTTGGAGGCGAGGTTTACTGGGCGAATCGTAGCCACCCTGGTGGTGGTTGCGGGGGCTCTCAATGCCGGCTCAACAGCGTCGGCTGCGCGCCCGGCGATCCATGTGGTGCCGGCTGGACAGACGCCTCCGGGCGCGCTGGGGCTCTACGTGGCCGGCGCCGGCGGGACGATCAGCCGCGCCGGCGCGATCGCGTCGCTCGAGCGCGGCAAGGTCGAGAATGCCCTGCTCGGCGGCAAGCCCGGCGGGAACGTCGAGGTCGACCTGGTCGAGGGGCGAGCGACCGGGCAGCCGGCGGTGTACGTGCAGCTACCGCCTCCGGGGACGCATCCCAACACGAAGCGCTATCTCGTCTCCGTCGACGCGCCGGGCTACACGGGCATCCTCACGTCGGGCTCGACGCGAATCGACGGGCTCGTGACGCTCCCGGACATCACGCAAGCCGCGGTCGCGCTGGCACGAGGCCGCACGACCGACATCCGCGCCGTCGCCGGCTCGCGCGCGGACCTCACGCGGCTCGACGAGCGGCTCAGCCGCGTGCACCACGTGCGCGGGTGGACGTTCACCGTCGTCGTGCTGACGCTGCTCGTGCTCGCCCTGGTGCAGGCCCGCGCGGGCGTCCTCTTCGGCGCCGCCGCCGTGACCGTCGCGCTCTGGTTGGAATGGACGGGCACGACGCGGTTCTGGGAGGTGCTGCTGTTGATGTCGCTCGCGCCGGCTGCGATCGCGTGCCTCGTGTCGTTGCGGCTGCGGTGGATTCCGTACGCCGTCGCAGCCTTCTTCACGGGGTTCCTGCTCGTCCTGGCACTGCGTCCGGAGACGCACTCCCTTGCCGTGCTGGGAGCGCGACCCGACGGCGGCGGCCGGTTCTACGGCATCGGGAACCACGTCGAGACGTTGCTCCTGCCGGCGCTGCTCGCGGCCGTCGTCCTCGGCGGGCTGCGTTGGCTGTTACCGCTCGGCGGACTTGCGCTCGTGACGGTCGCATGGAGCAAGGCCGGCGCGGACGGCGGCGGCCTGATTGTCTACGCGGCTGCGCTGGCCGTTGTGCTTCTTCGCCTCGACCCGGCGCGCGTGACCTGGCGGCGCGCCGCGCTCGCCGCAGCCGGCGTGATCGCACTCGTGTTCGCGCTCGTCGGCATCGACGCGGCGCTCGGCGGCGCCAGCCACGTCACCCACGCAGTCGGCGGGGGGCCGGGATCGCTCTCAGGCGACTTCGGCCACCGCCTGCACATCTCGTGGGCCAGCGCGACGAGGTCGGCAGTCAACATCTTCCTCTTCCTCGCCTCGCTCGCTCTGCTCGTCTGGATCGGCACGAGGAGGCCGCGACGGGTGGCGGTCGACGCCATGCTCGTCGCGCTCGCAGTCTCGTTGCTCGTGAACGACACACCGGTGGAAGTGATCGGCCTCGGGGCGCTCGGCTGCTTGGCTCTCCTCCGTTTCGAGCCAGTAGACTCGCGCCCCATGCGTCGTGGAGCCGTACTGACCGCCGTGTGCGCCGCAGCGGTGCTCGCTCTCGCCGCTTGCGGCAGCGAGGGAGTGACGACGGCGACCCCGAACACGGTCGTCGGCACGGTCAAGCAGGAGGCGCCGGGAAAGGCGATCTTCACCACGCAGGGCTGCGGCGCGTGCCACACCTACGCGCCGGCGGGCCCGGACGCGAAGGGGACGATCGGCCCCGACCTCGACAAGCTGCCGCAGTACGCGCAGCAGGCGAAGCAGCCGCTGAAGCCTTTCGTGACGAAGTCGATCGTCAACCCGGAGGCATACGTGCAGCCGGGCTATCCGCACAACGTCATGCCGAAGTCGTACGGGTCGTTGTCGGCAAGCGACCTGAAAGACCTCGTCGACTTCCTCACCACGCCGCAGGGCTGAAGCTCCCGGACGACTTCCCGCGCGCGGTCGATGCGGTTGCGTGCGATCTCGACCGGACGCTGATCGGCGAAGACGCCGTGCTGCGCCCGCGCACGCGTGCCGCGCTCGCGGCGACGCGTGCGGCCGGGATTCACGTCGTGCTCGTCACGGGCCGCATGTTCCAGGCGGTGCGGCCGTACGCCCTGGAGGCGGGCCTCGACGATCCGGTCGTCTGCTACCAGGGCGCCGTCGTGGCCGACCCCGTCAGCGGGTGCTGGCTGCGACACGTGCCGATTCCGCTCGAGCTGGCGCGCGAAGCGATCGCCGCTCTCAACGACGAGGGCTTCGGGTTGAACTGCTACGTCGACGACGAGCTCTACGTCGCGGAGGTGACGCCCGAGGCACGGCGGTACGCGGACTTCCAGCACCTCCAGCTGCACGCGGTCGGCAATCTGCTCGAGTGGCTGCGCGAGCCGCCGACGAAGCTCGTCGTGATCGATGACCCGGAGGTGCTCGACGAGCTGAAGCAGCGGATGCTCGCTCGCTTCGACGGCCGGCTGTACATCTCGAAGTCGCTGCCGTACTTCCTCGAGTTCGCTTCGCCTGACGTGACGAAGGCGGCCGGGCTCGACTACCTCTCGGAGCGCGTGGGCTTCTCGCAACAGCGGACGCTCGCGTTCGGCGACGGCGAGAACGACGTCGAGCTGGTGGCGTGGGCGGCGTACGGCGTCGCCGTCGCGAACGCGCACGAGCGCGTGAAGGCGGTCGCCGACTTCGTCTGCCCCCCTGTCGACGATGAGGGCGTCGCGCAGGTCCTTGAGGCATTCTTGGCGCGATGATCGACCTCCGCGAGGCACGTGCGAATCCCGAGGCGTTCCGCGCCGCGCTCGCGCGTCGCGGCGCCGCCGACGCGTTCGACACCTTGCTGGCGGCAGACGAACGCTGGCGCGCGCTCGTGCCGCAAGTGGACGAGCTGCGGGCGCGCCAGAAGGTCGACGGCAAGCCGACGCCAGAGCAGCTCGAAGAGCTGAGGCGGATCAAGGAGCAGCTGCGCTCGCTCGAAGACGAACTGTCCGCAGCGGAGACCGCCCGTGACGAGGCGCTCGCCCAGGTCCCGAATCCGCCGCACGAGTCCGCCGCCGACGGTCTCACCGAGGAGGACGCGCTCGAGATCAAGCGCTGGGGCGAGCCGCCGAAGCTCGAACATCCGCGGGAGCACACGGAGATCGGCCGGTTCGAGCTCGAACGCGCTGCCAAGATCTCGGGCGCGCGATTCGGCTTCCTCGCCGGCGACACGGCGCTGCTCGCGTTCGCGCTCTACCGGCTTGCGCTCGACCACCTCGTTGCCGCCGGTTTCACTCCGATGATCCCGCCCGTGCTCGTCCGGGAGGAAGCGATGTACGGCACCGGCTTCTTCCCGTCGGATAAAGGCGATTACTACGCCGTGCCCGAGGACGGCCTCTACCTCGTCGGAACGTCGGAGGTGCCGCTGATCGGGATGCACATCGACGAGATCCTCGACGAGCTGCCGATCTGGTACTGCGCCTTCTCGTCGTGCTTTCGGCGTGAGGCAGGCGCCGCGGGCCGCGACACGCGCGGCATGTTCCGCGTGCACCAGTTCCAGAAGGTCGAGATGGTCGTCTACACGCACCCCGAGACGTCGTGGGACGTGCACGAGCAGATGCTGGCGATCGAGGAATCGCTCGTGCAGGCGGTCGGGCTCCCGTACCGCGTCGTGAACAGTGCCGTCGGAGACCTGTCGTCATCGGCGGCGAAGCGCTACGACATCGAAGCGTGGTTCCCGTCGCAGGAGCGGTACCGGGAGATCACGTCGTGCTCGAACACGACGGACTACCAGGCCCGCCGGAGCGGTATCCGTTACCGAACGGACGAAGGCCGCCTCGAGCCCCCGCACACCTTGAACGGCACGGCCGCGACGGACCGCTGGGTGCTTTCCGTCCTGGAGAACTTCCAGGGAGAGGTGCCCGACGTGCTGCAGAAGTACGGCGCCCCACCGCAGGTCCGACGGTAAGCCGAGATAGGTCTAACGGCCCATTGTGGGCACGCCTCGTGCCTGGCACCCTACGCCGCATGAACCGTCCGATCTGGACACGGCTCGTTGTGCTCGCCGCGAGCGTTGCCACGGCCGCTGCAGCCGCGACCGGAGCGCCCGCTCAGCCGCTCGTGCAGGCGCCGACCGCTGTCGCGAAGACGTGCAGCTCGAGCTATACCCACGCGGTGATCGGCGGCGCGGAGAAGTGCCTGCGGGCCGGCGAGTTCTGCGCGCACGCGTTCGACTCGCAGTACCGCCGGTACCGCTACCGCTGCATCAGGTACGACGCAAACGTCCAGCGCTACCGCCTGACGCACGCATGAGCTGGGGCTACCGCCGCTCCCGTCGCATCGCACCCGGCGTCCGTCTGAACCTCGGCAAGCGCGGCCTCGGTGTCAGCGTCGGCCCGCGGCACGCGAAACTCGGCGTCAACAGCCGCGGCCGCCGCTCGCTCTACCTCTCGGCGCTCGGCCTGTTCTTCCGCAAGCGGCTCTGAGTCAGCGCCGCACGAACGCACCGACGAGGTCCGGCAGCGCGACACCGCGTCCTCTCGTCTCCTTGCGCAAGAGCTCGTCCAGCTCCGCTCCGATCAAGAAGATCGCGGACGAGACGAAGAAGTACGTCGTCAGGAGCAACAGCCCGGTCAACGCCCCGATCGCCGTCTTGAAGTCCGCGACGTACGTGACCCAGAGCTTGAAGAGCAACGTCGCGACGATCCACGTCACGATCACGAGCAGTGAGCCCACGCTCGCCCAGCGCGAGTCGGGCTTCTGCGCGGGCGCGTAGCGGACGAGCAGGCCCACGCCGAGCCCCAGCAGCAACGGCGCCAGTAGCCAACGCAGGATCCCGAGGAGCACGTGCAGCGCGCCGCTCGTGCGCGGCGCGACCACGAGCAGGAGCATCGCGGCGATGACGCACGCCCCGACGCAGACGGCAAGCCCGACCGCGATCGCGGCGCGTCTCGCGGTGGAGCGATCCTCCTCGACGTCGTGCACGTGGTTGAGCGCGCGCATGATCGCGGACATTCCGAGCGACAGGTCCCAGACCGTGAGCGCCGCCGCGAATGCGATCAGGCCGGCCGTCCCGCTCGACAGGATCTTCTCCACCGAGGCATTGATGCCCGCGTAGACCTCGGGAAGGACCTTCGGCTTGATCGCCGGTGCGATCGAGTTGTGCCAGGTGTCCTGGAGGCCCAACGCGCCGAGGAGGCCGAGCCCGAGCAGCGCGAGCGGAATGACCGAGATGAGCGCGCGGAAGCCGATGGCCGACGCGTAGATCGGAAGCTCGTGCTCCGAGAAGCGGCGCCGCAGCTCGTCGATCAAGTGCCCGCGGCGGGTGCGTCGGCGTTGCGACTGTCGCTGCGGCGGCATATCTCACCATCGACGCTTCGGACCTGTTCGAAACGCCGGATACGCTGTCCGGCATGGCGGGGTGCCGGAGCGGTCGAACGGGGCGGTCTTGAAAACCGCTGACGGGCGCAAGCTCGTCCGTGGGTTCAAATCCCACCCCCGCCGCTCAACGGGAATGCTCAGACGCGTCGGCGCCCGAACAGCCAGCTGAGGACCGCGATGACGAGCAGGACGATCAACAGCCACCACAGCAGGTGAACCGCGAAGCCGACGCCGAACACGATCAGCGCCAGGATCAGGAGCACAATGAACAGAGCCATCATTTCCTCCTCGTGGTTGTCAGAACGGTCGACCGACCGGCGAAGCATGCTTACGAGGCCGGACGGTCACGCCGCCCGGCTCGGCGGCGACGAGCGGCAAGCGCACCGTGATCTGCTTCGCGCTACCGAACGACGTACAGCGCGAGCGCCGCGATGGCGATGACGAGAAGGACGAACGCGATGTAGCGGACCGCGCGCGGGTCCTTCGGCGCCGGCAGGACGCGCACGCGCACGACCAGATCGCCGGGGACCGACCCAGCGCCCGCGTCGTTGCCGTCGCCGCTGACGCGGAGCTGGGTCCCGTCGTCGACGCCGGGCGGGATGCGGAGCCGTAGCTTCCGCTCTTCCTCGACAGTGCCGCGGCCCCCGCAGCGCGGGCATGGTTCGCCGATGCACGCGGGACACGCCTCGACCTCGAGGACGTGGGCAGCGTCGAGCTTCGACAGCGTGCGCTTTCGCCCGGTGCCGAGGCAGTACTCGCACTCGGGGTCGGCCAGGCTGAGCGACCCGCGGCCCATACAGGCGGTGCAGCGGGCTGTCGCGTGGAAGGTGATGACCCGGCGCGTCCCTTCGGCCGCCTCGAAGCTCCGTACCTCGAGATCCGTATTGATGTTCTCCCCCCGCACGACGTCCGGTGGCCGCGTCTCCCAGAGCGCCTCGTCGAGGCCGTTGTTGCCCCTGCCGCGATAGCCGTACCGGTCGTAGAGCACGCGCGACTCCCGTTTCGAGAGCACCGAGTATGCCTCGGCCAGCTCGCGGAACCGCGCCTCGGAGTCGGGCCCGGCGGCGACGTCCGGGTGCCAGTCGCGCGCGAGGGCGTGGAAGGCGCTGCGGATCGTCTCGTCATCCGCATCCCGCGGAACGCCGAGGATCTCGTAGTAATCCCGCTTCACCACAGTCATTGGTCCTGATTGTTGCCGATGTGGCGAAAACCGCAACCAATTCCGGCCCTCGGGCGTTATCCGAGTATGAGGGTGCTCGGAGCGATCCTGATTGCGGCCGCGGGCGCCGTGGTCGCTGGGAAGGCGTTGGCCGACCCCGTGCCGATTCCGCCGGTCACCACGACGCTTCCGACGGTGACGGTGCCTTTGCCGCCGCCTCCTCCTTTGCCCCCGCCGCCTGTCACCGTGCCGCCGGCTCCGGCTCCCGCGCCCGCACCCGCCCCCGTGAACCCCGGGGCTGCGACGCAGCAGGTGACCACGCAGGTTTCCGGG
>Ga0136846_1226780_pt1 | contig 16887 bp, 13 predicted proteins | sample HopSoiMetagenom2_FD_96841 | JGI IMG/M metagenome (GOLD analysis project Ga0136846, IMG submission 96841) | Grasslands soil microbial communities from Hopland, California, USA - 2 Assembly 2016 (version 4) | ecosystem: Environmental > Terrestrial > Soil > Grasslands | place: USA: Hopland...
AAATACAGCGGTGGCCATTGGCGTTCTTCGCTTCTAGAGCCAGGATGTACTATAACATATTTATCCTGTTGTACAAATGGCGCCACCTGTAACAACCCGGTTTCCTCCTGTTCTGTAATAGGAAATTCCAGCTGTGTGCCATAATCGGGAATACCAAGGTGTTGCATCAATAACAGGTGCCGGTTAATTTCATGTTCATTCTCCGGATATTCTAAAAATGTTTCTTCATTCATTAAGCAATCATAGCGATGAAAGCCTGCCAGTTGTTTGGGTTGTAACTGTTGCAGCATCTCATTTACTATAGTACCATTGCCCTGCATTTGCAGTATGCAATCAAATTCCTCCTGTTGCATAAGGCTAACAAACTCATCCCAGGCAGGTTGTGAAAATGGCTGTTCAGGTAAACCGGGATAACCGGGAAATACAATGTGCCTGTCGAGATATTTATTAAACCGTTCAACAAAAGCGTTCGCCCAGGGCAATCCTATCAGGGTGATCTCTGCCTGCGGAAATGCATGCCGCAATGCCCGGAAGGCCGGCACTGCGCACAACATATCGCCCAGTTGCAGGGCCCTGAACAAGGCTATCTTTGGTCTTTCACTATTAAATCTAATCATATGTATAATGTCTTAAATTTTATGGCGCCGTAGAGATTCCAGTAAATCGATAATACGGGGATGATGGCTGAAGTGCAGATCATTTCAATAACGTGGTTAAAACTGCGGGAGGTATGGCGCAACCTTTTCCAGGCAAACCAACCGGTTAATACCGCCCATGCTTCCAAACAATATAAAGTGATCTGTGTATTGCGAAATGCAAATCCAAGGGCCAGCAACAATGTACAGGCTATCAAATAATAGTACCGTGGGGTGTGACCAGTATTGGTCTTCATGAACAACCTTGTATGCTTCTTATATAATAAGGCGTTGAACATACTCTTTTTTTGTTCCCTTATACTGACGCCCCAGGACGCTGTGCGCACGGGATGTTGTATAATGGCGCCGGGTACTTTTATTATTGGAACCTCCTTTTCACTCAGGTCAAATTCAAGAGCGGTGTCTTCGCGCCAGGCCATGGTAAATTCTTCATCGAGCCCGTTGGTGAGTAACAACGCTTTGCGGCTGCAGGCGCAATTGGCGGTTACAAAACGGGCCTTTTCCAATTGAAAAATATTCATTTCATAATCGGTTGGCATGCCCGACAAGGGTACCTGTATGGTACCGGAAAAAGCAACGGCTGTATCCTGGTACGGTGCATAGGCCGCCCAGTATTGCGCCAGGCATTCAGATTGTGGCACACAATCATCATCGGTAAAAACAATCAGTTCGCCCTGCGCTTTGCGCCAGCCGGCATTGCGGGCAGCTGCTGGTCCTTTTTTTACGGGTAACGACAAACAGGTGACTGCCACACCACCCATATAGGTTCTGAGCCATTGTTTCATAAATAGTACCGTTTCATGATCGGGCCCATCGGTTACAATGATGATCTCATAATTGGTTTTGTTGATGGTTTGATTGAGTAATGCAGTGAGGCAACGCTCCAGTAAGCTGGTGCGTTGCCAGGTGGCGATCACAACAGAAATGGATGGTTTCATGCAGCGGCATTTTTTTCCAGTAAGAATGAATTGATGACAAGGGCATCGAAGGGCGATGTCCAGAAACAGGCAATGGCATCTTTGGGCGTACACACAATAGGTTCGCCTCTTGTGTTGAAAGATGTATTGATCAATACCGGAATACCGGTGAGTTTATTAAACTCGTGCAACAGGTCATAATACAATACATGTTGCTGCCTGTTAACAGTTTGAATGCGGGCGGTACCATCCACATGCCGCACGGCGGGTATTTTGTCAGCCTTCGCGGGATTGATGTTGTACACAAACAGCATGAAGGGCGATACGGTGGCATTCTCAAACCACTCGCCTGCCACCTCTTCCATCACCACCGGCGCCACAGGCCGGAAGTCTTCGCGGTCTTTTATTTCATTCAACTTTTGTTGCATGTTGGCGTCGGCGGGTGAAGCCAGGATGGAACGGCTGCCCAATGCACGGGGACCAAATTCCATTCTGCCCTGAAACCAGCCGATCACTTTATTGTCTGCCAACAATTGCGCAGTTTCCGCAGCTATATTGTGCAGCTTGCGGTAAGGTATTTTCATCCATTGTAATAATGTTTCTACTTCATCATCGGAATACGCGGGGCCCAGATAGGCATGTTCCATTGTTTGTGCGGGCGCACCGGTAGTGTTGAATTTCCGGTCAATCCATTGGGCTGCGCCGAGCGCGGTACCCGCATCCCCGGCTGCGGGTTGTACCCAAATGTTTTTGAATGGCCCTTTATCGCGCACCACGGCATTCAACACACAATTCAACGCAACACCACCGGCCATACAAAGGTTATCCTGTTTGGTTTCGTTATGTAACCAGCGCACCAACGTCAATACCGTTTCCTCCAGCACTTTTTGTAAAGAATGGGCCACATCAAAATATCGTTGTTCGAACGTGGCTCCTTTTTTGCGTGCAGGACCAAAGGCGTCTTCCGGTGAAAAATCGTCAATGGTATAACTACCGTTTTCACCGATGTGAATGAAGGAGCGGAATTTTTCCAGATACACCGGTTTGCCATAGGAAGCCAAGGCCATTACCTTGTACTCATCTGATGAATGCAGGAAGCCCAGCCAGGTGGTCATTTTTTCGTACAACATACCTAATGAATGGGGCATGCGTACCTCCCCAATTTTTTCAAGACTGTTACCGTTGCCAATGAAATAGCTTGTGCTGGCCAGTTCACCCCGGCCATCGAGCGTTAAAACCGCTGCTTCTTTAAAAGGTGACGGATAAAAAGCACTCGCAGCATGAGCAATATGGTGTTCTACAAAATGCCATTTTTCCGGTTGTGTAACCATGCCGGCAAGCCGCTTTTGCAGGTGATGGGGATACCCATCGCGTAAATGCTGCGGAGCCTGCTGAATATAGGAAAGGAACAAGTCGTTCAACGCTGATGTAAATATATCTGTTACTTTATTGTTATCATCTGATGAGCCCTGCTGTTGCTTTTGCAATAATGCAGGATCGAATGAATAGGCAATGTGGTCAACGTCTTTCAGGGTAATGCCTGCTTCCTGTAAACAATAATCAATTGCATGATAAGGCAATTCGTAGGCAGAAAACGGTATTGGCCGCTTGCCATGCTTGATGTGTGTGAACCGTTCATCTTCTGCTGCTGCTACAATTACCCCATCTTTTATAAGTGCCGCAGCAGAGTCGTGAAAGGCTGCGTTGATTCCCAACGTATACATAATACCCGTATTTAATTGTTGATGTAATAGAAGTGATAAATTCTGAATGAATCAAATATCTTACCGTGCCATATCATTGATGTTGTCTATTATAAATGTAGACTTAACGCTCTCTTAATATGAATAATTGACAGAAGCGTTTCTCTTATTCCACAGAATCGTGCGGCATTCTTTTTTAAGTCCTCTCATAAGTGCTATTTCAAATAAGATACTACTTATGACTTCTACATTACATCAATCAGACAGGTTAAAGATCTTTACCTGGCACATTCATGGAAGCTATTTATACTATCTATCGCAATGTAATTTTGATATTTACATTCCGGTAAATGATAAAAAGAACGAGGGATATTATGGCCGTGGCAAAACATTTTTGTTCGGCGACAACGTAATAGAGGTGCCGGTTTCCGAAGTAAGGTCCATGCAGTTTGATTGCATCCTGTTTCAGTCGGAAAAGAATTTTCGCATCGATCAGTATGAAATATTGTCAGCCGAGCAACGAAAATTGCCGGCTGTTTATTTAGAGCATAATGCCCCCGCGCCATATGCAGTGGATTCTTACCACCCATTATATGATCCCAATGTAATCCTGGTGCATGTTACACATTATAATAAACTGATGTGGAAGAACAATGTGCCGATGATAAGAGTAATTCAACATGGAATAACTGAACCCTCCCATTCCTACACGGGTGAACTAAAGAAAGGGATCGTGGTGATCAATCATATAAAGGAGCGCGGCCGGATAACAGGCTGGGATATTTTTGAACGGGTGCGGAATGAAGTACCCATTGATCTGGCCGGCATGGGTACCGAGCAATATGGTGGATTGGGTGAAGTATTGTTCCCGCGTTTAACTGCTTTTACTACGCGTTACCGGTTTTTATTCAACCCCATCCGGCACACCAGTTTTGGCTTGTCGGTATGCGAAGCCATGATGGCGGGCATACCGGTGGTTTCACTGGCTACAACAGAATATGCCAATCTGCTCCATAACAAAGAGTCAGCATTTATCAACACTGATGTTGATGCGCTGATTGCAGGGATGAAATTATTATTAAGTGATCATGCTCTGGCAACCACCATGGGACAGCATGGGCGGGCTGTTGCGCAGGAACAATTTAATATGGACCGGTTTAAAAAGGAATGGAACGGGGTATTTCAATTTGCTATCAATAAAAAAATGATGACTGTATGAAGAACATAGCATTTATCAGTGAGCATGCATCGCCGCTGGCCTTGCTGGGTGGTATAGATAATGGCGGACAAAATGTTTATGTTGCCGAATTGAGCATGCAGCTGGCACGCAAGGGATATCACATAGATATTTATACCAGAAGGGAAAATACTGAAGTGCCGGATGTAGTGGAATGGAAACCGGGCGTTCGGGTGATTCACTTAACGGCGGGGCCGCCCTCCCACATACCGAAAGAACAACTGTTGAAGTACATGCAGGAATTCACTTTTCAAATGCTGTTCTTTATGAGCACGCATGAACTGTATTATGAATTGATCCATGCGCATTTTTTTATGTCGGCCCTGGTGGCATCCAATATAAAAAAGGCAACCGGCATTCCGTATGTGGTCACCTTTCATGCATTGGGACTGGTGCGTCAACTGCACCAGAAACAACAGGATGGCTTTCCACCCGAAAGAACGCTGATCGAAAAGCATATTGTCGCCGATGCGAATTTGCTGATAGCCGAATGTCCGCAGGACAGACAAGACCTGATGGAGCATTACGATGCCGACCCCGCACGCATTGCTATTGTGCCCTGTGGGTTCAATCCCCGGGAGTTTTATCCCATCGACAGATCAGTGGCGCGGGACTTTTTGCGTTTGCCGCAACATGATAAAATAATTCTTCAATTAGGAAGAATGGTGCCCAGAAAAGGGGTGGATAACGTGATAAGGGCATTGGGCATTGCAAAGAATTATACCCGTTGCAATTTAAAGTTGCTGGTAGTAGGTGGTGAAAGTGAGCTGCCCGATCCGGGTTTAACGCCGGAGATCGGCCGGTTACAACAGGTGGCTATTGACAGTGGCGTATATGACCAGGTAACATTTACCGGTCGTAAAGCCCGCTCGATCCTGAAATATTATTATGCCGCGGCCGATGTGTTTATTTCCACCCCCTGGTATGAACCCTTTGGCATTACCCCATTGGAAGCCATGGCCTGTGGTACACCGGTGATTGGCAGCAATGTGGGGGGAATTAAATATAGTGTGGTGGATGAATATACGGGTTTCCTGGTTCCACCCCATGACCCCGACCTGCTGGCTGATAAAATATGCCAGTTGTTGAATGATACGCCCCTGCATACTGCTATGTGTAAGCATGCCATTAAACATGTGCGTCACGCGTTTACCTGGCATAAGGTAGCTGCTGATGTTCACCAGGTATATAATAAAGTCCTGAGCGATGTTCAAAAACAGGTAAAAGTTCTGCCGACAAAAAAGATCACCGACCACGCAGCCCTGCTTCATATTATGAACCTGCTTCCTGTTTTTAAAAGTTCAGCAATATGAAAAAGGCTGTGTTTATTGACAAAGATGGTACGCTGATAAAAAATGTGCCCTATAATGTAGATACCAGGTTAATAACATTTGAAGAACAGGTGATACCTGCGTTGCGATTGTTGCAGTCGAATGGTTACCAGTTGATCATTATAAGCAATCAACCTGGAATTGCCTTCGGTTATTTTTCAGAAGAAGCTATTCAGCAGGTTTACCAGTTTATTGCCACCCGGTTGCTGCTGCAGGGTATTGAGTTGAACGGTTTTTATTATTGCCCGCATCATGTTGAAGGCACCAACCGCCCTTATGCAAAAGCCTGTTATTGCCGCAAACCAATGCCGGGGTTGTTATTAAAAGCAGCCATGGACATTGATATCGACCTGGAAAGTTCCTGGATGATCGGGGATATTCTGCATGACTGTGAAGCGGGTAACCGGGCTGGTTGTGCCACCATCTTATTAAATACCGGTAATGAAACGGAATGGGTGTTGAATAATAACAGGCGCCCCGATTATGTATGCAGTAGCTGGAGTGAGGCTGCTGGTATTATAATACAATATGCAAATGCAAAAGCCAGTGTGGAACGCGTGTAAAAAGATCCTGTGCATAAGGGCTGATAATATGGGCGACCTCATTATGACAACGCCGGCATTAAAGGCATTGAAGGAAACCTTTCTTTGCCATATCACCGTGCTTACCTCTACCATGGCCCAAAGCATTGTGGGTTATATTCCAGTGATCGATGAAGTAATTATTCGTGACCTGCCCTGGATAAGATCAAATACTGCTGTTAGCGGTGCAGACCTGCTGGAGCTGGCGACGCAGCTGCGCAGCTATCAATTTGATGCGGCGATCATTTTTACGGTGTACAGTCAAAGTGCGTTGCCGGCAGCCCTGCTTACTATGATGGCCGGTATTCCCATTCGATTAGCCTATAGCCGGGAGAACCCATATGATCTGCTTACGCACTGGTTGCCCGATAAAGAACCTTACCATTTTGTGCAGCACCAGGTAAAACGCGATCTGGCGTTAGTAGCAGTGACCGGCGCTGTTACCAATGAAGACAGGTTGCTGATTGCTGTAAGCGGGAAAGACAGGCAAAACATGCAAGCCAAATTGCAACAGGCATCCATTGATACTTCAAATGGCTATCTCATTTTTCATCCCGGGGTAAGTGAAGAAAAAAGAAAATACCCGCTGCCACAATGGATCGAATTAGGACAACTGGTAAGTGAAATGGGGTTGCCCATCCTGCTCACCGGTACTGCTAAAGAAAAGGAACTGACAAGCGCCATAGCTGCGGGTGTCGGTGACAAGGCGACAGATGTGGCCGGACTATTTACTACGGGTGAGTTTATTGCATTGACAGCCGGCGCAGCGGGTGTTGTTTCGGTAAATACCTCTACCATTCATATTGCAGCCGCCTGTGAAACCCCGGTGGTGGTATTGTATGCACTTACCAATCCGCAACACACCCCCTGGAAAGTATGCGGCCGGATATTTCCCTATAATGTGCCGGATGGTTTGCAAAGTAAGAACGAAGTGATCGGTTATGTACGTAATTACCGCATGATACAACAGGCAGCGCTTCCCCAGCCTGCTGCCATTGCACAGGCGTTGGAATCATTATTGCAGCAAAAGAATGATGACCAATATATAGCACCCGATACCCTGATACTGTAATTCCTAACAGTTTGAAAATTGTATATTATGGTATGGAGGCCTGAAACTACATTAACAGAAAGACAAGTAAAACGGGGCATGAATCTCGTAATTGGGGACGGACTGGCTTCTGAAGCCATGACCACCCTTACGAGCGGCACCTTTCTCACTGCCATGGTGCTGTTGCTGAATGCCAATAATTTTCAAATAGGATTGCTGGCCGGGTTGCCTACCATCACCAATGTGTTTCAATTGTTGAGTGTATGGCTGGTTCGGCGATTTAACAACAGGCGCGCTGTTACGGTGATCTGTTCCATTTTGGCAAGAACGCCGCTGCTGATTATCGGGTTGCTGATCTTATTCTTTAAATCCATTCCCGTTGAATCGGTGATTGTGATCCTGATCTTTCATTATTTCTTTGGATCAATAGCCGGCCCCTGCTGGAATGCCTGGATGAAGGACCTGGTGCCTGAACGATCGCTGGGCGATTATTTCTCGCGCCGTACGAGTTACACCCAGGCGCTTAATATTGTATTGGGATTGTTGACCGCTTTTATTGTTGATTATACAAAGAACCATCGTATTACCGCCGAATTAAATGTATATGCGGGTTTATTTATTGGAGGTGGCATTGCCGGGATGATCAGCGCTGCCTGTTTGTCGGCCACACCAGAGCCATTGGGATTAAGAACGCAGGGCAACATTGTAAATATCCTGCAGCGGCCGCTGCGCGACCATAATTTCCGGCACTTACTGATCTTTAATTCTGCCTGGGTATTTGCCACCAATATAGCCGCCCCGTTCTTTGTAGTGTTTATGATGAAGAAGATGGGGCTTTCCATTACTTATATTATCGGGTACAATATCATCAGCCAGATCTGTAGTATTTTAACCGTACGCATGTGGGGCCGTTTTGCAGACAACTACAGCAATAAAACCATTATCGCCCTTGCCGCCCCACTGTATATACTCACCCTGATCGGCTGGTGTTATGTGGGCATTTATACGCACGCATACATGAACCTGTTATTGCTGCTGGTGATACATGCAGGCATGGGGATCAGCAATGCCGGCATTAACCTGTCGCTCACCAATATCAGTTTAAAGCTTTCGCCGTCGGAAGAATCTGTTGTATACCTCTCTACCAAAAATATCATCACCGCGCTTTTCTCCTTTATAGCCCCGCTGATCGGCGGGTACCTGGCCGATTTTTTCCAGAGCCGTTCTGTATCAATAGATGCGCAGTATAAAAGCCCGCACTGGGGAAAAGTAATTCATTTGCTGGACTTGCACGAATTGAATTTCCTGTTCCTGCTGGCAGCCGGACTGGCCTTTATTGCCGTTGAGCTGTTGGTACAAGTGAAAGAAACCGGCGAAGTAGAAAAAGATGTGGTGAAGAAGATGATCCGCAGTAATATTAAAAGCAATCTTAAGGAATACTTTGTGATTGGTCAGCTGATTGATTTACATGATGCATTCCGAAATCTTGTTAGGAAACGTTTACCGGGGAGAAGAATGGGCAATGGGCAATAGTTCAAAGTGCTGCTATTGCTCAGGCTGTTCAAGCTGGGCTACAAATAAAAAAGGTGGGTCGCTCTCTAAAAGAGCGGCTCACCTTGATAATATGAGGGTGCCCCCACCCTAGCTGATCTTCTCTGCTTTATACCCTGCCTGTTGCAGTTTCCCGATCACTTCATTTTCTTTTGTTGTATCATTGGTAGTTACCGTTAAGATCTTATTGGGATCCTGGATGTCGACCTGCCAGTTGTTTTCGCCTACTGCATCATTTAAATAAGGCGTTACGGTGGCCACGCAACCACTGCATTTGATCGTTGTTTTGAATTTTACTGTTTCCATACTGTTGAATTTATATTTTAGCTGTTTTTAATCGTAAACTGTTTGTTACTACTGATACGGAACTTAGTGCCATAGCGGCGCCGGCGATCATGGGGTTTAACAGGAAGCCGTTGACCGCATACAATACGCCTGCTGCCAATGGAATTCCGATCAGGTTGTATATAAAGGCCCAGAAAAGGTTCTGCCTGATGGTGCGAACCGTTTTGCGGGAAAGCAGCAATGCTTTGGGTATCGATTGCAGATCAGATGTAATAAGCGTCATGGTGGCTACGTCCATGGCAATATCTGATCCTCTTCCCATGGCAATGCTTACATCGGCCTGGGCCAACGCCTGCGAGTCATTGATGCCATCGCCCACCATGGCCACTACCCTGTTTTGCGCCTGCAGGTTTTTCACGAAGTCAGCCTTCTCTGCGGGCAATACGCCTGCTGAGAAATTTTTGATACCTGCTTCCGCTGCTATGGCCGCAGCTGTTTGTTCATTGTCACCGGTGAGCATATATACTTCAATGCCTCTTGCCTGTAATTGCTGAATAGCTTTAGCAGAGGTGGCTTTTATTTTATCGGCAATGGCGATGATGGCCAGCACCTGCTGCGCATCGGCAAAATAAATTACGGTTTGGGCCTGTTGTTGCAACAGTGCCGCCTGCTGCAGTAATGTTTTATCAATGGTCAACCGGTGCTCATCGATCAGTTGTTTGTTGCCTACATAGTACCGGTTGGTGCCCATTACGCCGGTTACGCCCCGGGCGGTAATGCTTTCAAAATTGTTCACGGCGCCCGCTTGTATGCCTTCCTGTTTTAATGCCTGCAACACTGCTTCGGCCAGCGGGTGCTCTGATTGCACTTCCAGACTGTATAGAATTTGTTTTAATGCCGCGTTCTTTTCTTTACCAGGCAACCAGTTCATTTGTGTCACCACAGGTTTGCCTTCGGTGATGGTGCCGGTTTTATCGAGGATCACGGCATCTACTTTATAAGCCAGTTCCAGGCTTTCTGCATCTTTTATAAGGATGTTGTTCTCGGCGCCTTTACCAATGCCTACCATAATAGCGGTGGGTGTCGCCAGGCCTAACGCACAGGGACAGGCAATCACCAGTACCGTTACCGAGGTTAACAGGGCATTGGTGAACGCATGATCGCCACCGGCGATCATCCATACAATGAAAGTGAGGATAGAAATTCCTATTACCACCGGGACAAAAATGCCGGCGATTTTATCGACCAGTTTTTGCACGGGCGCTTTACTACCCTGTGCTTCCTGTACCATTTTAATAATGTGGGCCAGCAGGGTATCGTTCCCCACCTTCTGCGCCAGGAACTGAAAGCTGCCTTTCTGGTTCACAGTGCCGGCAAATACTTTGCTGTCTTTTTCTTTTTGAACAGGTAAAGGTTCCCCGGTGATCATGCTTTCATCAACAAAAGAAGACCCGGTGGTTACCAAACCATCCACTGGTATTTTTTCACCGGGACGAACAAGAATAAGATGACCGGGCAACACATTGGAAACGGGTAACTCCTGTTCTTTCCCATTTATTAATACGCGTACCGTTTTGGGTTGTAAACCCATCAGTTTTTTAATGGCGGAGGAAGTATTGTGTTTGGCCCTTTCTTCGAGTAATTTGCCCAGCGAAATAAAGGCGATGATCACGGAAGCTGCTTCATAATATACATGCGGGTGAATACCTCTTGCATGCCAGAAACCGGGCGCCAGTGTATTAAAGACGCTGAATAAAAAAGCAATGCCGGTGCTCAGGGCTACCAGGGTATCCATATTGGCCTTGCCATGCCGGGCCTGCTTTGCCGCGTTTATAAAGAACGAACGGCCAAACCAGCCAATGACCGGCAGCGTTAGGGCCATGGAGATATAGTTTCCATAAGGCATATTCATAAAGAACATGCCAATAATTACCACGGGCAGGGATAATACCGATGCCCAAATGGTGCGTTGCTTTAATTCGTTGTAATGGTCCTGCTGGGCTGCTTCCTGGATCTGCTGACTGTTTGCTTCATCGATGACCAGATCGTAGCCAATGGAGCGTACTGTTTGTTGTAGTGTAGCTGGCGTAGCAATGGCCGGGTCGTACTGCACCCAGGCGCTTTGGTTGGCGAAATTCACACCTGCATCTATTACGCCGCCCGCCGATCTAAGCATCGATTCAACGCTTACTGCACAGGCGGCACAGGTCATTTCAAGTACGGGAAAGGTTTTCTTTACCGTTTTTATTATTGTTGATTGGTCTTTTTCAATGGTACTCATATGGAATCCTTTGTACAAAGGTCCCATTAACTAATTAGTCCATTGTTATAACATTTGGCATGAGAGTTATATAATTTAAAGGCAGGCAGAGGGCAGAAGGCAGAGAGATGGGTTGATGCAGGTTGATCGTTAACCAGTTGACGAGTTGACCAGTGATATGGCAGGGCTCGCGACTTTCAGCTTCAGCTTAAAACTTTAATCTGTATTTTTTTCTGCCTTCTGCCGTCTGCCAATTCCCGATTTACACAGGCTACACTTTATCAAGAGGCTTACGGGTATTATCCTTCAGCTCCCTGAATTGCGACGGCGTCATGCCAGTTTCTTTCTTAAACTGCTGGGAAAGGTGTTGTACGCTGCTGTATCCCATTTGGTCGGCGATCTCGCTCAGGCTTAATTCATTATAGGTAAGCAATTCCTTTACGCGTTCTATCCGTTGGCGGATGGCATATTTTTCAATGGTAATGCCTTCGGTAGAAGAAAACAAATTGGATAAATAATGATAATCCAGTTGCAGCCTTTCTTCCAACAAAGCGGAAAGTTTTTTGTTATTGCCCTCTTCATTGCGATGAACAAGGGCTATTATAATATTCTTAACTTTCTCTACCAGCTTTTCTTTTTTATCGTCGAGCAGTTCAAACCCAATGGCGGTTAAACCTTTATTTAAATTGTCGAGTTGTGTGGGTGTAGGTTCCATTTCCAGTTCCACTTCCCCTAAATTCACCCTGGTATAGGGAATGCCGGCTTGCTGTAATTGTTCTTTTATAGCCAGGATACACCGGTCGCATACCATATTTTTTATATAGAGTTGCATATTGCAAAGATACAGCTTCTATTTTTTCAATAATTTAGGGTTACACAATTGTTTCGTATGAATGAAGAAAGACGTATTGAATTTATAAAAGCGGCTATCTTTTATGGTTCGCTGGATGAAGCAGAGCAAGTGCTGGCCGCCCATCCCGAAATAGCTACCAGTGACATACACACGGCTGCCATAACGGGAAATGCAGCCCTTGTTCGCGACTGGCTGGCGGACAATGCAGCCAATGCCACCGCGGTTTCGGAACCATATGGCGGCACGGCACTGGTGTATCTGTGTCTTTCCAAATACCTGCGATTGCAAAAAGAAAAAACTGATGATTTTGTTCAGGCTGCTACAGCTTTGCTGGATGCCGGGGCTGACCCCGGTTTAGGATTTCAGACGGCATCGCCCTATGTTGAATATGAAACGCCTTTGTATGGCGCTGCAGGATTGGCGCATAATGCCGCACTTACCAAACTGCTACTTGACAGGGGCGCTGAGCCTAACGATGAAGAAGCGGTGTACCATTCGCCTGAGACTTACGAGAACGACGCCATGCAGTTACTGGTTGAAACAGGTAAGCTCACGAAAGAAAACCTGTCGATGATGCTGATAAGGAAAATTGACTGGCACGATGAGAAGGGATTGGAATACCTGTTGGCGCATGGCGCCGACGCCAATGGGGAAAGAAAGCGCGGCTGGCATGCCCTGCATCATGCGTTAAAACGCGCCAATGGAATAATGGTCTTCGAAAAATTACTCAACGCCGGCGCCGATCCGCACTTATCGAGCAATGGGATTACCGCCATCACCATGGCCGGCTGTGAAGGCCGGGGTGATGTGTTGTCGTTATTTAAGCAACGCGGGGTTGACATAGAACAGCAGGGTGTTTTTAAATTGATAGCCGCCTGTGCTATGGATGATGGCGATGCAGTGAAAAAACTGGCTGCGCAATCCCCTGCTGTTGTTGCGCAAATAAAAGACATAGGCGGTGAATTGCTGACCCGCTTTAGTGTTTGTGGCAATGCAGCGGGGATACAGCATTTGTTGAACCTGGGCATTCCCGCCAACGAGCCTTATCGCAATGGCGACGGTTATTACGAAATACCAACGGGAAGTCTGGCTATCCATGTTGCAGCCTATCGAGGTTATCCCGCTGTTGTTAAAACCCTGATCGCAGCCGGTTCGCCAGTTGATGTGGCAGATAAAAACGGACAAACACCGCTGGCGCTGGCCATCAAAGCTTGTTTAGATGCTTACTGGATGGTACGGCGTTCTCCTGAGTCCGTTAAAGCGTTACTGGAAGCTGGTGCATCTGTTAAAAATATTCCCTTTCCTTGTGAATACGAAGAAGTTGATATCTTACTGGCTGCTAAACGCTAAAGGCAAACGGCAGACTGCAAACGGCAGACGGCAAACATGGCTCGCGATTATTTGCAATTAATAAACGATCTTGCGCCACAGGAAATTCTCTGCCTTCTGCCGGCTCACCACTAAAATTATTTTCGTATATTTGCCCCCTCTTCATTTATCCCGATTTAATGTAATAGATAATTTCTTTCCCGATTGACATAGTAACAGCACCCGCAAGCGGGCACTGTTTTATTTGTTTAACTATTGAAGAAAGAAATTATGCTATTTCTGCAGAATCTCTCCTATATACATCCCAACAAGGAATTATTGTTTGAAAATATTTACCTGACTGTTAACAGCCGGGACAAAATTGCATTGATCGGTAACAACGGCAGCGGTAAATCTACTTTATTAAAGATCATTGCCGGTGAATTGCCACCGCATGAAGGGCAGCTTGTACTGGATACTATTCCCTATTATATTCCGCAGTTATTCGGTCAGTATAATCACCTGACCATTGCGCAGGCATTGCGCATCGATGACAAGCTTTCAGCGCTACACGATATCCTCGCCGGGAATGTAACTGAACACTATCTTAACCAGCTGAACGATGACTGGACGATAGAAGAAAGATGCCGGGAAGCCTTACAATACTGGCAGTTGAACGAATTGCCACTCTCCCAGCCTATGGCTACCCTCAGCGGTGGACAAAAAACAAAAGTGTTCCTGGCGGGCATCCATATTCATCAACCACAACTGGTGTTGCTGGATGAACCAAGTAATCATTTGGATACTGCGGGCAGAGAACTGTTGTATGAATTTATAGCCACCACTTCCTGCGCATTGATAGTGGTAAGCCATGACAGGAAACTGCTGAACGGTCTGCAGTCGATTGCTGAATTGAGTAAACGCGGATTAACGCTATATGGCGGTAATTATGATTTTTATGCAGAACAGAAAGCTATCGCCAACAATGCCCTGAGCCAGGACATTCAAAGCAAGGAAAAAGCATTGCGTAAGGCAAAGGAGAAAGAAAGGGAAGCCATGGAGCGGCAACAAAAGCTGGATGCCCGGGGCAAACGCAAACAGGAGAAAGCGGGCGTTGCCCGGATAATGATGAACACACTTCGGAACAATGCAGAAAACAGTACGGCAAAGGTCAAAGGTGCGCATGGCGAAAAGATCAGTGGTATTTCTGAGGAATTACAGGCCCTGCGTAATGAACTGCCTGACATAGACAAAATGCAGCTTGGTTTTGATAATACTACATTGCACCAGGGAAAGATGCTATTTTCCGCTACCGGCATCAATCTTGAGTTTGGTAAACAACAGCTGTGGAAGAAGAACCTCGATCTTCAAATAAACAGTGGAGAACGGATCGCTATCAAAGGTTTGAATGGCTCGGGTAAAACCACCCTGTTCAGGATCATCCTGGGTGAACTGGAACCGGCTATTGGCACCGTATTCCGCGCTGACAATAAAAGTGTTTACATTGACCAGGACTATTCATTGATCAATAACCAGCAAACGGTATATGAACAGGCTCAGCAATATAATAAAACGGGTTTGCAGGAACATGAGATCAAGATCAGGCTGAGCCGCTTCCTGTTCTCAAAAGACGATTGGGATAAACCGGGTAATGCGTTAAGCGGCGGGGAGCGCATGCGGCTGCTGTTGTGCTGTCTTACCATTGGCAACCAGGCGCCTGATATTATTATGCTGGATGAGCCAACCAATAACCTTGATATTCAAAATATTGAAATATTAACCGCCGCCATCAATGCCTATACCGGAACATTGTTGGTGGTGTCGCACGATCTGCATTTTCTGGAGCAGGTAAATGTTAAGAGTACATTTAACGTTTGAGCTAAATGAAGATAAAGCAGATCTTAAAAAAATTGATCCGGATCATTTTTGAAAAAAACGCATTTAATCAATTGTAACAAAAACAATTAAAGCGAATTTGCCTGCTATATTTTTTTCAATAACTTAAAACAATCCTTTCAAAACCCTTTCTTTTATTTCAATTACTTATTATATTTGAATACTCCTGGTGTGCAACCAGACAGTCTAAGAGATGGCCCCGTTTTTTCCGATATCTTATGAGTCAGTCCGATCCATGACAGTCCAATTCCATTGAAAAAGTCAACACTCTAATTAGTACAAATTATTAAACCCAAAAACCCCATTCGATGGGGTTTTTCTGTTAGGCAGAAGGCACCTCTGCCTTCTGCCTAATTTATGCTTTTTTCGGTTTACCTAAACCAACTTTATAATTATCGGGCGTACCGGTGATGGTAAGGTTCATAAAACGGATCCGCTTATCCCTGTCGCGGTATTCAATGGCGTCAACCTGGTCGGGGTCTACTTCTTCTTTTTTCTTATGGAACAACATATTGAAACCAACCGAGGTGACCATTTTCAGCGGAACGCGTACATAGTAAGCCATCTTCAGATCGAGCGACTGGGTGCCGGAGAATTCCAGAAAGCCCAATGAAGAGTTGATATTCATGGTTGGAATGTTCAGCATGTTATCTTTAAACGTAAGCACATTACGCAGGGTGTCGAACCGGATCCTGGTCATGTTCTTGTCCTTGAAGTAAGCCGCCATAGCAGCCATGGGCGCAAAGTTCACCAGCTATCCGTTGTAAATGTTTACATTTAGTTCCGCCTGTGACTGATCCATCATAGGTGTTAAATCGGGATGCACGCGCATATAGCCTTTTATTTGTCCGGTTATATGACCCTTGAGGTTTTTATTAATCACATAATCCTGGCCCAGGTAATCGAGCTTTAACAGCATTTTCTCCAGGTCTACATCATCCACTTTAATACGCGTTCTTAAATAGATCTTGTCGGGCATGCTGCCATTGAAGTGCGCGCGGGCATCGATCTTGCCACCAGCCATTTCCATGTGCAGGGTATCCAGGTACAGGTGGTGGGTCTCCAACATCCGCATGTTGGTCTCGATGTTCTTGATCCACAACCGGCGATACTTCACCTTTCCGATGTTTATTGATGCATTGAAATTTATGAAGGGTACTTCAAAAATATTGAATGCTTTGGCATGTACTGATGTAGATCCGGTACGAGCCGGTGTATTGGTGGTTGCAACAGCTGCCGTATCGGACATGGCAGGCGG